>Ga0136633_1002345_pt1 | contig 13143 bp, 14 predicted proteins | sample AntDrymeUQ832206_2_FD_105494 | JGI IMG/M metagenome (GOLD analysis project Ga0136633, IMG submission 105494) | Polar desert sand microbial communities from Dry Valleys, Antarctica - metaG UQ83 (22.06) | ecosystem: Environmental > Terrestrial > Soil > Desert | place: Antarctica: Dry Valley... | reverse complement strand
GCGGCACATCCGGCTGATCTTCCAGCGGGCCCGCGAGAAGGCCTCCGAGGGCACCCCCGTCATCGTCTTCTTCGACGAGATGGACTCGATCTTCCGCACCCGCGGCTCGGGCGTGAGCTCGGACGTCGAGACCACGATCGTCCCGCAGCTGCTGAGCGAGATCGACGGCGTCGAGACGCTGGAGAACGTCGTGGTCATCGGCGCCTCCAACCGCGAGGACATGATCGACCCGGCGATCCTGCGGCCCGGCCGGCTCGACGTGAAGATCAAGATCGAGCGCCCCGATGCGGAGGCGGCCAAGGACATCTTCGGCAAGTACATCCGCACCGACCTGCCGCTTCATGACGACGACCTGGCCGAGCACGGCGGCAGCCGCGAGGCGACGGTCGCGGCGATGATCCAGCGCACCGTCGAGCGGATCTACACCGAGGAGGAGGAGAACCGCTTCCTCGAGGTGACCTACGCCAACGGCGACAAGGAGGTCCTGTACTTCAAGGACTTCAACTCCGGCGCCATGATCGAGAACATCGTCGCGCGGGCCAAGAAGATGGCCATCAAGGACTTCCTCGAGACCAGTCAGAAGGGGCTGCGCCTGCAGCACCTCATGACGGCGTGCATCGACGAGTTCAAGGAGAACGAGGACCTGCCCAACACCACCAACCCCGACGACTGGGCCCGCATCTCGGGCAAGAAGGGCGAGCGGATCGTCTACATCCGCACGCTCGTCACCAGCACGAAGGGCTCGGAGACCGGGCGCTCCATCGACACCGTCTCCAACACCGGGCAGTACCTCTAGTCACCCGGCACGTGTCTGCTGATCTTGAGCGGGCACGACGGCCTGCGTGACCACCGCTGCCCGCCGCACGCCCGTCCCCGGTGGCCTGTCGACCAGCGCTGCCTTCGCGTGGCGGCTGCTGATCGTCGTGACGGCTGCGCTCGTCGTCGGCTACCTGCTGCTGACCCTGCGCCTGGTGGTCATCCCGCTCGTGCTCGGCGCCGCCATCGCCGCACTGCTGTACAAGCAGGTCGACTGGCTGGACCGGCACCGCCTGCCGCGCTCCCTGGCCTCGCTGCTGGTCACGCTCGGCTGGACCTTCGGCCTGATCGGCGCCCTCGTGCTGGTCGGGATGACCGTCACCGACGAGGTCGATGAGCTGGTCGCCGGCGTCGAAGGCGGGCTGGAGCGGCTCCGCGACTACCTCGCCGGGTTCGGCGTCGACGCCCTGCGGCTGTCGGAGCTGCAGGAGTCGGCCACCCGGGCGCTGTCGGACAACCGCGCCTCACTCACGACCGGCGTCGTCACCGGGGCCACCCTGCTCCTCGAGACGCTGGCCGGGTTCTTCCTGTTCGTCGTCGTGCTGTTCTTCCTGCTCCGCGACGGGCGCGGCATCTGGGGGTGGATGCTCGACCGGCTGCCGTCGGACAAGCGCCGGCCCGTCGACGACGGGGGGCGCGCCGCCCTCGACACGCTCGCCGCCTACCTCCGCGGGACGGCCATCATCGCCACCGTCGACGCCGTCGCGATCGGCCTCGCGCTGGCGCTGCTGGGTGTGCCGCTGGCCGTCCCGCTCGCCGTGCTGGTCTTCCTCGGCGCGTTCATCCCCGTCGTCGGCTCGACCATCGCCGGCTCCGTCGCGGTGCTCGTCGCCCTGGTGTCGGAGGGGCCCGTCACGGCGGGCCTGGCGCTGCTCGCCGTCATCGCCGTCCAGCAGGTCGAGGGCGACGTCCTGGCGCCGGTCGTCTTCGGCCGGGCCCTGAGCCTGCACCCGCTCGTCGTGGTCGTCGCCCTCACCGGCGGCGCGGTGATCGGCGGGATCCTGGGGGCCGCCGCGTCGGTGCCGCTCGTCGCGGCCGCGTGGGCCGTCGTGCGTGCCGTGCGCCCCGGGGTGTCGAGCGCCCCCGCCCCGCAGGAGGAGGAGAGCACGCCGGTGTGACCTGCACGACCTAGGCTCGCCCCATGACCACCCGGCGCGTCATGGGCATCGAGACCGAGTACGGCGTGGCCGTGCCCGGCCAGCCCGCGAGCGGCGCGATGGTCGCCTCCAGCCAGATCGTCAACGGCTGGGCGAGCGGCATGGCCGAGGGGCCGGCGCGCAACCGCCGCACGCGCTGGGACTTCGAGGAGGAGAACCCGCTGCGCGACGCGCGCGGCTTCGACGTCGGCGCCGGCACGAGCGACCACGAGCTCGAGGACGACCTGGGCCTGGCCAACGTCATCCTCACCAACGGCGCGCGGCTGTACGTCGACCACGCCCACCCGGAGTACTCCGCGCCGGAGGTGACCGGCCCGCGCGACGCGGTGCTGTGGGACAAGGCGGGGGAGCGCGTCATGGCGACCGCCGCGCAGCGCGCGCTCGCCGTTCCGGGCACCCCGCGGATCAACCTCTACAAGAACAACACCGACGGCAAGGGCGCGTCGTACGGCACGCACGAGAACTACCTCATGGCCCGCCGCACGCCGTTCGCCGAGATCGTCCGGCACCTGACGCCGTTCTTCGTCAGCCGGCAGGTGGTCACGGGAGCGGGCCGGGTCGGTCTCGGCCAGGACGGCCGCGACGACGGCTTCCAGCTCAGCCAGCGGGCCGACTTCTTCGAGGTCGAGGTCGGGCTCGAGACCACGCTGAAGCGGCCGATCATCAACACCCGCGACGAGCCGCACGCCGACCCGGAGAAGTACCGCCGGCTGCACGTCATCATCGGCGACGCGAACCTGTCGGAGATCTCGACCTACCTCAAGGTCGGGACGACCGCGCTGGTGCTGTCGATGATCGAGGACGGCTGGCTGACCGGGAACGGCATCGACCTGTCGGTCGACGGGCCGGTCAGCGCGCTGCGCGCGGTCTCGCACGACTGGTCGCTGCGGCAGCAGGTCGTGCTGCGCGACGGGCGCCGGATGACCGGCGTCCAGCTGCAGATGGAGTACCTCGAGCAGGCCCGCAAGCACGTGGAGGACCGGCTCGGGGCCGACGCCGACGCGCAGACCCTCGACGTGCTGGCGCGCTGGGAGTCGGTGCTCGACCGGCTCTCAGCCGACCCGATGTCGCTGGCCGGAGAGCTGGACTGGGTCGCCAAGCTGTCGCTCCTGCAGGGCTACCGCGAGCGCGAGGGGCTGGACTGGAATGCCCCGAAGCTGCACCTGGTCGACCTGCAGTACTCCGACGTCCGCCCGGACAAGGGCCTCTACAACCGGCTGGTCGCGACCGGTCGGATGCAGACCCTGCTCACCGAGGACGAGGTGCTGCGCTCGGTCGACTTCCCACCGGAGGACACCCGGGCGTACTTCCGCGGCACCTGCATCTCGCGCTTCCCGACGGAGGTCGCGGCCGCGTCGTGGGACTCGGTGATCTTCGACGTCGGGCGCGAGTCGCTGCAGCGGGTGCCGACGCTCGAACCGCTGCGAGGGACCAAGGCCCATGTGGGCGAGCTGCTGGCGCGCTCGCGCACCGCGGTCGAACTGGTGGAGTCGCTGACCCGCCGCTAGGCCTTCTTGCCCTTCCCCTTCGCGCGGCCCCCGGGCCCCTCCCGCCGCAGCCGGTCGAGCGCGCGCCGCGCCTGCTCCTCGAGCTCCTGCGCGGCGCGAACGGCCGCGACGGCCTGGTCGGACCGCTGCCGGGCCGCCTCGGCCCGGTCGGCCGCTGTGGCGTGCTCCTCCTCGGTCCGGGCGAGGGCGGCGCGGGCCTCGTCGACGCGGAGGGTGGCCTGCTCGACCTGCTGCTCGGCGTCGTTCGTCTGCGCCGTCAGCCGCTCGCACGCGCGGACGGCGTCGTCGAGCGCGCCCGCGGCCGCCAGCGCAGCGGCCTCGGCGGCGGGGCCCCGGTCGGGCGCCCCGGGTTGCTCGTCCGCGAGCGCACGCGGCGGGGCAGCGACCGCGCCGTCGAGGTCGACCCCGCCGAAGCCGGCGTACGACAGGGCGCGCACCAGCCGGCCGGACCGCACGGCGTCCGCCGACGCGGGGTCACTGAGCCCGGCCTCGAGGGTGGCGGCGACCTCGTCACGCACGGCGGTCGTGACCGACCGCTCGGCGAGGGCGACGGCCCGGTCGACGATCGCACCCACGAGGGCCCGGCGCTGGGAGCCGAGCTCGCGCAGGGCGTCGCCCGCACCGGCCGCCTGCGCCTGGGCGAGCGCGGGCCCGAGGTCGAGCAGCTGGTCGAGCAGCGCGGGCTCCCGGGCGACCAGGCCGTTCACCAGCCAGGCCGCCACGCTCGGCCGGCGGAGCGCCTTCAGCCCCTTGGCCGCCTCGGCGTCGCCGCCGGCCTTGGCCGCCCTGGCCGCCGCGTCACGCGCGGCCGTGAAGTCCTCCGGCGGCAGGCGGTAGAGGTGGGCGGCGTCCACGGGCCCACTGTGCCCGGTGAGCGGCGCCCGGTCAGCCGCGCCCGGTGAGCGGCGCCCGGTGAGCGGCGCCGCACCGGGGTAGGGCGCTGGCGGACGCACCCCGCTGACCGTGGAGGAACCATGAGCACCCACAAGATCCGCGCCGCTTCGCTGCCCGAGGGCACCGTCGCCAAAGCCGGGCCGTGGACCGTCGCCAACCGCAAGGGCGAGGTGCGGGCGGTCTCCTCCCGCTGCCGCCACCAGCTGGCCGACCTGTCGAAGGGGTCGATCGACAAGGACGGCTGCCTGGTCTGCCCGTGGCACGCGAGCCGGTACGACCTCGACACCGGCGAGATGGTGGAGGGCCCCAAGGGCTTCCTCTGGTACGTCGGCAAGACGCCGGGCTACGAGCAGCTCATCAAGGGCGTGGGCAAGGTGCTGAAGCTGCGCCGCCGGCCGGTCGCGCGCGAGGGCGCCTCCTTCGTCGTGCGCTGAGCCACCCGCTCGGCAACAGGTCGATGACGAAGGCGCGGACTGTCGGAGGTCGCGGCTAGGTTCTGAGCAGGACGTCCGGCAGACACGCGAGGAGCGACGCCATGGCGACGAGGGACACCGGCGGGCAGGACCGGCAGACGCGCAAGACCGAGGAGACCGCCGAGACCGAGGTCGAGACCACCGGTGACGTCCAGGAGCGGGTCGGCAAGCTGACCGACGAGGTGGACGCGCTGCTCGACGAGATCGACGACGTCCTCGAGGAGGACGCGGAGGCCTTCGTTCGCGGGTACGTACAAAAAGGCGGTGAATGATCTTGGTGGTCGGGAAGGAGGGAGGCGCGTAGGTGAAGCGGTGCCGTGACTGCGGTGAGGACAAGCCGCTCGAGGACTTCTCCCCGGCCAAGAAGATGCGGGACGGGCGGACCAGCTACTGCCGGGACTGCCTCCGGCTGCGCCACCAGAAGTACCGTGACGCGAAGAACGGCGGCCAGCCCTCGCGACGCAGTGCTGCTCGCGCCACGTCGAGCGAGGTCAAGTGGTGCCCGGGGTGCCAGCAGGAGCTCGTCCGTGAGGAGTTCGGGCGCAACAGGTCGAGCAGTGACGGGCTGACGGCGTACTGCAAGCCCTGCCACAACGCCAAGAGCAAGGAGACCTACACCCGGCTCTACGGCTCCACGCGCGAGTACCACCTGCGGCGCCGGTACGGGATCACGGGCGACGAGTACCAGGCCCTCGTCGAGGCTCAGGGCGGGGTCTGCGCGCTCTGCCAGGAGCGCGACGCCCAGCACGTCGACCACGACCACCTGACCGGCCGCGTCCGTGGTGTGCTGTGCTCCTGCTGCAACCAGGGACTCGGGAACTTCCGCGACCGGGCCGACGTGATGCGCAGCGCGATCGACTACCTCGAGAGGACCACGTGGCAGAAGGAACGGGCGTGTCCGGGCGTCTACCGGCTCACTTCACCGCGACCGGGAGCAGCTCGTTCACCGAGTTCCTCAGCGCTGCAGCACCTGATCTCCTCCCGTCGCGGCTGACCCTGCCGGCCGGCACGGTGGAGGCCCCGCACGGCACCACGATCGTCGCCGTCACGCACAAGAGCGGCGTGGTCATGGCCGGCGACCGGCGCGCCACCATGGGCAACGTCATCGCCCAGCGCGACATCGAGAAGGTCTTCCCGGCCGACGAGTACAGCGTCGTCGGCATCGCCGGCACGGCCGGGCTCGCGATCGAGATGGTCCGCCTGTTCCAGGTCGAGCTCGAGCACTTCGAGAAGCTCGAGGGCCACGTCCTGTCGCTCGATGGCAAGGCCAATCGGCTCAGCGCGATGATCCGCGGCAACCTCGGCATGGCCATGCAGGGCCTCGCGGTCGTGCCGCTGTTCGCCGGCTACGACCTCGACGGGCAGGTCGGCCGGATCTTCAGCTATGACGTCACCGGCGGGCGCTACGAGGAGCACAGCTTCCACAGCGTCGGGTCGGGCAGCATCTTCGCGCGCAGCGCCCTGAAGAAGCGCTACAGCGAGGGCGTCGACGAGGCGGCCGCCGTCAAGCTGTGCGTCGACGCGCTCTACGACGCCGCCGACGACGACTCGGCCACCGGCGGGCCGGACATCAGCCGGCGCATCTGGCCGGTCGTCATGAGCGTCACCGACGAGGGCGCCCGGCGGCTGCCCGACGACGAGGTCGGCGCGGTGGTCCAGACCGTCGTCGCCGAGCGCATGACCAACCCGGGCGGCTGAGCGTGCAGACGACGACGAGCCGAGGAGAGCAGTGAGCACCCCGTTCTACGTGTCACCCGAGCAGGTGATGAAGGACAAGAGCGACTACGCGCGCAAGGGCATCGCGCGCGGCCGCTCGGTCCTCACGCTGGCCTACGCAGACGGCATCCTGTTCGTGGGGGAGAACCCCAGCAACGCGCTGCACAAGATCAGCGAGATCTACGACCGGATCGCCTTCGCGGCAGTCGGCAAGTACAACGAGTTCGAGAACCTGCGGCTGGCCGGCGTGCGCTACGCCGACCTGCGCGGCTACCAGTACGACCGCCGCGACGTCACCAGCCGCGGGCTGGCCAACGCCTACGCGCAGACGCTCGGCACGATCTTCACCGAGGCCGGCAAGCCCTACGAGGTCGAGCTCGTCGTGGCCGAGGTGGGGGAGACCCCCGCCGACGACCAGCTCTACCGGCTGACCTACGACGGGTCGGTCGCCGAGGAGCACGGCTTCGTCGTCATGGGCGGCACCAGCGAGCCGCTCGCGACCTACCTGAAGGAACGCCACGACCCGACCGCGTCGTTGGAGGAGGTGCTGCGCCTCGGCGTGGCCGCCCTCGCCCAGACCGGCCCCGACGCCGAACCCCGCAGCATCGCGGCCGACGACCTCGAGGCCGCCGTCCTCGACCGCACCCGCCCGCGACGAGCGTTCCAGCGCCTCGTCGGACCCCGACTCGAGCGCCTGCTCGGCCAGGAGAGCCCCACCTCGTGAACGCCCGTCCCCTCGCTGCCCTCGCGGCGGCTCTGCTCGTGCTGACCGCCTGCTCCGGGGGCGACGACGACGTCGCCGCCGCGCCGAGCCCCGAGGCCGCGACCAGCTGCCCCGCCGCGCCCACCCCCGTCGACCCGCCCGAGGGCGCGACCACCGACCTGGACACCAAGCCCGTCGTCGAGGTCCCGAGCGACCCGCCGCCCACGACGCTCGAGGTCAGCGACATCGTCGTCGGCGAGGGCGACCTGGCCTGCTCCGGCGACGCGGTGTCGATGCAGTACGTCGGCGTCCTCTACGAGGGAGGCCAGCAGTTCGACGCCTCGTGGGACCGCGGACAGCCGTTCGACTTCCAGCTCGGCGGCGGACAGGTCATCGGCGGCTGGGACCAGGGCATCGTCGGCATGCGCGAGGGCGGCCGCCGCCAGCTCGTCATCCCGCCGGACCTCGGCTACGGCGACCGGGGCGCCGGCGCCGACATCCCGCCCGGCGCGACCCTCGTCTTCGTCGTCGACCTGCTCGAGGCCGGCTGACCGGTCCGGCGCGCGGGTACACCCCGCGCATGCCGAAGACCACGACGTCAGGCGCTCCGAAGAAGGACGAGCTGCCCTCGACGCTGCAGCGCTCCCCGGCGAAGGCCCAACGCACCTTCGCCAAGACCTACGACTCGGCCGCCGAGCAGTACGACGACGAGTCCCGCGCCGCCCGCACGGCGTACGCCGCCGTGAAGCAGACGTACGAGAAGGTCGGCGACCACTGGGAGCCCAAGGACAAGCAGGGCCCCAGCGACGGCGGCCGGGGTGACAACGCCGGCGGCGTCGACCGCAACGCGAGCAAGAAGCACCTGTACGAGTTGGCGCAGCGGCTCGACGTGAAGGGCCGGTCATCGATGAGCAAGGACGAGCTCGTCGAGGCGATCGGGCGCGCCAACGACCGCGAGAGCGCCCGCTCCCGCGGCGACTGACGTCCTAGGGTGCCGGTCATGACGGACCGGCAGTTCGGGGAAGAGGGCGCGCGGCTGTCCTACGGCAGCTACCTGCACCTGCCGGAGCTGCTCGACCAGCAGCAGCTGCAGTCCGACGCGCACGACGAGCTGCTGTTCATCGTCGTGCACCAGGTCTGCGAGCTGTGGTTCAAGCAGTGCCTGCACGAGCTCGGCTTCGCCCGCGACGCAATGCTCGGCGGGCAGGTGTACGAGCCGCGCAAGGCACTGCAGCGGGTGCACAGCATCGAGCAGATCCTCATCGAGCAGGTGGTCGTGCTCGAGACGATGACCCCGCAGGACTTCCTGGCCTTCCGGGCGCTGCTCGCCCCCGCCAGCGGCTTCCAGTCGGTGCAGTTCCGCGAGCTGGAGTTCCTGTCCGGCGCCCGTGACCCGGCCTACGTCGAGCGGCTGCGCCAGGCCTCGCCGCAGGAGCGCGAGCGGATGCAGGCGCGGCTGGCCGAGCCGAGCCTGTGGGATGCCTTCCTCGCGCTGCTGGTCGCGCGCGGCTTCGCCGTCGACGACGTGGAGGTCCGGCGCGCCTCGCTGCTCACGATCGCCCGGGAGCGGGAGCACGCCGAACTGTGGGAGCTGTCGGAGGCGCTGCTGTCGCACGACGCGCTGGCCACCCAGTGGCGCACCCGGCACGTCGACATGGTCGAGCGGCAGATCGGCACCAAGCCCGGGACAGGCGGCTCCAGCGGCGGGGAGTACCTGCGCTCGCGGCTGGCGCTGCGCTACTTCCCGGAGCTGTGGGAGCTGCGCTCCTACCTCTGAGCCACCACTGCGCGCAGGACGTCGGCGTCGTCGCTGATCACGGCGTTGACGCCGAGCGACGCGACCCGCTCGAGCGTGGCCAGGTCGTTCACGCCCCAGGTCATCACCAGCTGCACCTGGCCGCGGAGCTCGGCCACGACCGGCACCGTCAGCAGCGAGCCGTGCAGGCTCACGCCGTACGGCACCCGGCCCCGGCGCAGCCGACGCTGCAGGCGGGCCAGCTCGAGGGCGTTGCGCGCCGTCAGCACCGACCGCGCCCACGGCCGGTCGGCGAACGCGTCGAGGCCCGGCCACCAGCGCGAGCAGACCAGCACGTCGGTGGCCGGCTCGGCCGCGTGGACGAGGTCGGCGACCCGCGCGCCCACCCGGCCGGGGCCCTTCAGGTCGAGCATGAGCATCGGGTGACCCACCTCGAGCGCCGCGAGCAGCGCGTCGAGCTGCAGCTGGGGGGTGCGGGTGTACGCGAGCTCGAGCCCGCCCGGGCCGGAATCCCACAGCACCGGGAACGGCCGCAGGTGCTTGCTGTGCCGCACCTCCAGCAGCGCCCCGCGGGCGCGTACGTCGGCCTCCAGCACGTCGACACCGAGCTCGACGGCGGTGCGCAGCGCGGACAGGTCGTTGCCGGCGCGGTGCGCGACGGCCAGCAGGGTCACAGCAGCACCCGCATCGTCACGGCGCCGCCGGCGGGGCCATTCAGGCCTCGGCGGTCCGACAGCGGGCCGGCTCGTCGCGCCGCGCGCCCTCGGCCCGCCGGGGCGCCGGCACCTGCACCGCCGCGCGGGCAGGCTCCTGCACCGGTTCCGCCGGAGGCGCACCGGTCTCGTCCGGGCCACTGCGGGCCCGCCGGCGCCGCTCGATCCACAGCGCGATCGCCCAGCCGACCAGCGCCAGCGCGGCGCCGGCGATCACGTCGAGGACGTAGTGGTTGGCGGTCATCACGGTGGCTGCGGTCATCAGCACCGGCATGAGCAGCCCGACGGTCCGCATGACGACCGTGGTGGCGACGCAGAAGACCGCCAGCCCGACCAGCAGGTCCCACCCGACGTGCAGGCTGGGCATGGCGGCGTACTGGTTGGTGAAGCCCGGCGGCTGCAGGATCCGGTAGGCGTTCGACTGCTCGGTGACCGTGTCGACGTAGCCCTCGCCGAGCAGCCGGGGCGGGGCGACCGGGTAGGTGGTGTAGACGGACAGCCCGAGCGCGCCGGAGGCGATCATGCCGTTGCGCAGGCGCAGGAAGACCGTCCGGTCGTGCAGCGCGAGGTACACCAGCGTCACTGCGATGACCGGCCAGTGGCCCCAGATGTAGACCCAGTTCGCCGCGGTGACCAGCCAGTCCACATGGAGCATGAGCTCCTGGGTGCCGGCCTCGAGGTCGAGCCCCAGGGTCCGCTCCAGCGCCAGGATGTCGCGGGCGTGGTCGCGGGCCACCTCCGGCTGCACGGCGGTCAGGCCGCGAACCCCGAAGTAGACGACGACGCCCAGCACGACGGCGATCGCCTCGGTGGCAACGGTGCGCAGGCCGGAGGTCACGGTGTGTCCGGATCGGCGTACCCGCACGCGACCACCCCCTGACGGCCCCGCCATTGTGACCCTCGAGGCGGGTGAGGGGAAGCGGTTTGCGTCAGGTCGCGGCAGGCACCGGCCGCGCGCCCTCCGCCAGACGCCGGGCGAGCAGCAGGCTCGCGCCGCCGAGCAGCAGCGCGGGCAGCCAGGCGAGCAGGGCCTTGAGGGCGACCGCGCCGAGCGCCGCCGACCACGGCAGGCCGAGCCCGGCGAGGGCGACGACCAGCGCGCCGTCGCGGGGGCTGGCGCCGTGCGGGCCGGGCACCGAGCCGGCGAGCTGGCTGGCGCCGAAGGCCCCGAGCAGCGCGAGCGGCCCGAGCGAGTGGCCGGTCGCCGCGACCGTGCCGAGCAGCAGCAGGCAGATCGAGAGCTGGTAGAGCGCCGACAGCGCGATGCCGTACGTCAGCGGCCGGGGGCGGGGCAGCCGGCGCCGCGGGACGAGGTGCGGCCGGGCGCGCCCGACGAGCACCGCGACGACGAGGGCGACGGCCGCGACGCCCAGCGCGGTGAGCAGCATCCGGGCCGGTAGCGCGGTCGCCGAGAAGCCGACGAAGGCCGCCAGCCCGATCGCGCCGACCAGCCGGTCCAGCCCGGCCTCGGCGACGGCGTCGGGGGTGGACATGCCGGTGCGGGTCAGCCGGCGCACGCGCCAGGCGTCGGCCCCGACGTGACCGGGGGTGAGCAAGCCGCACAGCTCGGCCTCGGCATAGGCGCGAACGTGCCAGCGGCGGGTGCGGCCGCTCTCGGACAGCGCGTGCCAGCGCAGCGGGCACAGGACGTACTTGCCGACGACCCACGGCAGCAGACCGAGCAGCGCCGGCGCCCAGGCCAGCCGGGGGAGCGAGGGCAGCGTCACCAGCGGGACGGCGACGGCCACGACCAGGAAGACGGCCGCGAGCACGCGGTGGCGACCGGTCGGCAGGGTCAGGTGCACGAGGCGGGTCTCCTTCGTAGGGCTCGCACAGGTCTTCGACAGATCCGGCGCACTCCTTCAGCCCTTCTTCCCAGGGTCGACCGGACCCATCCGCCTCGGCGGCGTAGTCCTCTCGAACCAGACCGGTCTGGCCCTTGTGGGGCAACTCGCCCGCAAAGGTCAGGTCGGGGCCGGACCGCGCCGAGGACTCCGCAGACGACGACGAGCAGGAGCCGACGTGCCACGCCCGACCCGCGACGCAGGCGCCGCCGCGCTCGGCGGTGTCCGGAGCACGGAGGCCCTGCACCGCACCACGCTGCGGCTGCGCGACGTGGTGATCCTCGTGCTCGCCGCCGGCTCGCTGCTGCTGGCGGCGGACGGCCGCCAGCACGCGGTCGTCGCGGTTCTGCTGCTGCTCGTTGTGCTGCCCTACAACCGGCTGCTCCGCTACCGCCTGGACCGCACCGGCCGGGTCCCCGGCGCGCTGGCCTGGGGCGACCAGGCCATTGCGGCGGGCTTCGCGTTGGTCTGGCCGCACCTCGTGGCCCCGGCGCTCGTGGCCGGCCTGCTCGACATCGCGGTGGCCGCCGTCATGGTCGACCGGCGCAGCGCCCTGCGCGGGGCGGTGGCGGGCGGCACCCTGTTCACCGTCGCTGCCGCGCTTGCCGCTGCCGCCGGCAGCGACCTGCCCGCCGGGCACCTCTTGGCGCTGCCCGCGTACGCAGTGAGCGCGCTGGTGGTGGCGTACGCCGTCGGCAGCGTGGCCGGCTTCGAGCGGACCGGGCAGCAGCACCTGAGCTCGCTGCTCGACTCGCTCGAGGTGGTGGTCTACGAGATGGACGCCGAGACCCTCGAGGTCCGCTACGTCAGCCCGTACCTGTCAGTGGTGTCCGGGCGCCCGGCCGATGAGTTCCTCGGCGACCCCTCGGCGTTCCTGTCCCTCATCCACCGCAGCGACGCCGCCGCGCTGCTGTCGGTCTTCGCCGCCGATCCGGAGCAGCGGCGGTCGTACGACCTGGAGTACCGGATCTTCGACGTGGACGGACGGCAGCGCTGGGTCCGCAACCTGGCGTCGATCGAGACCGGCGACGACGGCCGCCCCCTGCTGCGCGGCTCGATCGCCGACATCACCGCGCAGAAGGTGGCCGAGGAGGCGCTGGCCGAGCAGGCCCGGACCGACGCCCTCACCGGGCTGGTCAACCGCGGGGAGCTGCTCGAGCTGCTGGCGGACGGCGGACCGGAGCAGCGGCTGCTCGTCTTCCTCGACCTCGACAGCTTCAAGCGGATCAACGACAGCCTGGGGCACAGCGCCGGCGACGCCCTGCTCGTGCAGGTCGCCGGGCGGCTGCGCCATGCCGTGCGCAGCGGCGACGTGGTGGCCCGGCTCGGCGGCGACGAGTTCGTCGTCCTGCTCGCCCTCGGCTCCGGGGACGACGCGCACGCCGTGGTGCGGCGGGTGCAGGGGGCGTTCGCCGACCCGTTCGCGCTGGGCGGCAGGTCGGTCGTCGTCACGGCCTCGGCCGGGGCCGTCGTCGTCGAGCCGTACGGCGTCGAGCTCCCCGAGGCACTGCTCGAACGGGCCGACGCCGCGATGTACTCCGCCAAGCGCAGCGGCCCGGGACG
>Ga0136633_1002344_pt1 | contig 13143 bp, 4 predicted proteins | sample AntDrymeUQ832206_2_FD_105494 | JGI IMG/M metagenome (GOLD analysis project Ga0136633, IMG submission 105494) | Polar desert sand microbial communities from Dry Valleys, Antarctica - metaG UQ83 (22.06) | ecosystem: Environmental > Terrestrial > Soil > Desert | place: Antarctica: Dry Valley... | reverse complement strand
GGCCGAGCCGCTCCTTGCCACCGCTCGACATCTGCAGCGGGGTCAGCCCCAGCCACGCGGCGAACTGCCGGCCTGAGCGGAACTGGCTGGCGTCGCCCACGGTCGCGGCGAAGGCGGTTGCGCCAACAGGACCAATGCATGAACATCGAGGGCCTGCTGTGACAGGGTCCGGATAATCTTGACCGCTTCTGGCGGAACATCGGGTGTAGCGCCGTCAACGATCTCGCGTGCCATCATCAAGGCGCGCTCCAGCCCCTTGGGGATGTCGATGCCGAACTCTGCCAGCAGCCCCCGCATCATGTTGACGAGCTGGGTCCGCTGCTTGACGAGAAGGTTGCGCGTCCGATGCATCGACAAGGCCGCCTGCTGATCGCGCGACTTCACCGACACAAAGCGCATCGTTGGCCGCCTCGCCGCCTCGCAGATCGCCTCGGCACCGGCCGCATCGGTCTTGCCGCGCTTCACATAGGGCTTCACGTAAGCGGGCGGCATCAGTCGCACCTCGTGACCAAGCGCGATCAGCTCGCGCGCGCAATGGTGCGACGTGCCGCATGCTTCGATGCCGACAAGACAGCGCGGGGTCCGCGTGAAGAACGGCAGCACCTGCGAGCGTCGCAGCGCCTTGCGGACCACAACTTTGCCCGCTGCATCAACGCCGTGAACCTGAAAAATGCTCTTGGCCAAATCGAGGCCGATCGTGGTAATCTCCATGCGGGTGGCTCCCATTTTGCTCGTGAATGCCTTGATAGCCTTCACACTTTGGCACCTAGATGCCCTGAGCGGGAGCCATCCACCCCATCTGCTTTGGGTGGAAAGCGGACATTCGCCACGAGCAGAACGGACGGTTGTATTGGGCCGACACCAGAACGTCGGCTCTTGGGCTGCGCAACAGAATTTATTCTCGCCTAGCCCCTTTTCGACCGAGTGAAACGCAGCGGGCCACTCGCAATGTGATTCCGCCAGGCAAGGGCGGGGCCCAAACGCCAATTGCTTTCGAAATGATCAGGTTAGGGGTTAGGAGTCCCGTAAGCGCACCAGTCCTTCATCGATCTAGTCGGCCAGGGTCACCGCGGGTTGCCCCGCGTTCACCGCGGGCTTCGCACCGTCGCCGACGATCACGAACGCCGCCCAATAGAACGGGTGCGAGGTCTGGGCGTCGTCCATCAGCTTGCCTTGCGCCTGCTCTAGGGCTTGGGCCAGCGGCACGCCGGGCGCGGCATCGAGCAGCCCGCCGATCAAGCGCTGGGTGGCGTCGAAATCGTCCGGCACCGGCCAATGGCTGGCGATCACCGTCCGCGCCCCAGCGCCCACGAACGCCCGCACCAGCCCGTCGAGCGCGTAGTTGCCGCCGGTGCTCACGCCTGCGTCGCGGGAGGCGTCGACCGTCGCCATCCCGGCTGTGTCGCACGCCGACAGGATCACCAGGTCGGCATCGAGGTTGAGGTCGAAGATCTCGCGGAAGCTGAGCAATCCATCCGAACCGCTGTCACCGAATGAGGTGACCAGCGCGGGCCGCGCGGGGCAGCCCTTGCGCGGTGCCGAGACTAAGCCGTGAGTCGCGAAATGGACCACCTTGTATTGGTCGAGCGTCGAGTCGGCGAGCAGCTCGCTGTCGGTGAACCGCAAGTCGGTGCGGACGTCGCTCGAGCCAGCCGGGAGCTTGCTTTGCGCAAACACCAGCTCCTCGGCCGAGATCGGCCGTTGCCAGACCGAGAGCGGCCAGTCGCATTCGGTCGCCACGACGCCGACAGGCCTTGCCGGCGGAATTGCGTTGTTACCCAGGCCCAGATAGGCACGCGGCGCCTTCGATGGCTGGAGCGCGCGGATGTCGAGGAATCCCCGCGGACTGACCGCGATCGAGATCTTGCGCCCGCGCCCGAGCCAGTCGACCCCCGTGAAGTCGTATTCATCGGCGTTGGCCGCCTTGATTCGCTCCTGGTAGGCGGTTACGCCGCGGTCGGCGGTGACTAGCAGGTACGGCGGCAGTTGCAGCATCGGCCCGTCGGGCTCGAAGATCAGATGCTCGAGCGCCTGGACCTTGGCATCGATCGGCGCGAACAGCTTGAGATAGAGTTGCCGCGCGCGCTCGACATCGAACGGATAGTTGACCGGCTGGCCGCTTTCGATCGTCACGACGCTGTCGCGCAGCGTCTGGACGTCGGTTTCGAGGTCGCCGAGCTTGCCGGGAAGCGCGATCACGTCGAGCCCGGCCGGGGTCGCGAACATGCCGTAGACGTCGCTGCCCACCACGATTAGCTTGTAGTATCCCTCGCCGGGCCGCAGCGCCGCCTGGAGGTCGCCGATACCGAGCGACTGCGGCGCCAGCACGTTATAGCGCGGGAACGCGGACAGCTTCGACGTCAGCGCGGCCTGTTCCTGCTTCAGCGCCGCGAGCGTCTCCTGCCCAATGCGCAGGTTCTCAACGTCCGCCGCGGCCGGCGTCGGGATCGCCTGCATCCGAGCTACATCGGCTTCCTGGCGGGCGATCTCCCGGCTACGCCCGACCGCGAGGCGGAATAGCGAGGAGGCCTCGCCGTTGCCGTCCGCCAGCTGGCGGGCGAGGATCGCCTGGGTCTGCGCCACCCCGGGCCGCTCGAGCACTTGCGAGGCGCTGAACATGGCCGCAGCAGCGTCGTTGCCGCCCGCGCTGGCCAGCAGCGCGAAATAGGGGCGCAGCAGCGCGCGCAGTGTCGGTCCCACGTCGGGTATCCCCGGGGCGGCGGCGACCACCTGTTCGTACAGCGCGCGCGCGCCGGCGACGTCGCTGCCGCGGCCGAGGAACGCGGCCTTGCGCGCCATCGCGGCCACCAGGGCGGGGGAGTTGGGGTACGAATCGCCGATCGCGGCGATGGCGTTGTCGAACGCCACCGCGGCTTCGTCGCGGCGGCCTTGCGCCTCGGCGATCAACGCCAGCTCGATCTGGATTTCGGAGCGCAGGAAGCCGGTGGAGATCACCCGGCCGTCGCGCACGCCCTCGATCTGCTCGGCCGCGCGAGCGAGCAACACCGCGGCCTCGTCGTTGCGGCCCTGCTGGCGATTGGCGATGCCCGCGAGCATTTCGGCCTGGCCGTCGAGGATCTGGGCGCGCTCGGCCGCGCTGAGCCCCGGATCGAGCCCGCCGATGCGCTGAAGGCCGAGGTTCTCGCGGTTGATCTGGTCTGACAGCGGGGCGTTGATCACGCCCTGGCGCAGCGCGTCTTCTTCGAAATTCTCCGACACCGTCGCGACAGGCTCGGCCAATACTTCGAGCGCCGCCGCCGACTGGCTCTGGTTGAGCAGGTTGATGGCGCGGTAGTTGCGCAGCAGGCGCTGCGAAATGCCGTCACGCCGCGCTACATTGGCGGTAGCCTGTGCGAACAGGCGCTCGGCGCCTTCGAAATTGCCGAGATTCGACAGTTGCAGGCCTTGGTTTGCGAGCGCTTCGGCGAGCCGCGTTGGATTGTCGCGGTTGCGCGTCACGGCGGCGTCGAAAAACTCCGCCGATTCGGCGAAACGGCCGCCGTTGTTGCGGGTGTAGCCCTCGTCGGCGGCGTCGCCGGCTTCGAGCAGGCCGGCCTGGACCCGGGCGAAGGCGGCGGCATCGCTGACCTCCGTCGAGGCGACGCGAATCTCGCCGGGCTCGGGCCGGCCGTTGACCACCGAGGCGAGCGCAAGGCGCAGCGCCGGGTCGTAGCCCGCGAGTCCTTCGACAAGATAGTGCACGCCGCCGCGCTCGACCGCATAGCGGCGATAGTCGACGTCGACCTTGCCGTCGCGGCAAGTGACCATGTCGACCGAACCGATCCCCGAAACCACGGCGCGGCCGGCCTGGCCGCACGACAGGCCCGCAAGGCCCAGCCCGCTGGGCTCGGCGGCCAGCTTCAATGGACGGCGGACGGCGATTAGGCTGCCGATCGCGCCCGCCGCGTCGCGGCAGCTGAGCTTGTAGGCGCGGTCGAACATGCCCACGATGCGCGGATCGCTCGGGGTGCTCTGCGCGGTGCAGGCCACGCCGGACGAGCCGATGCGGAACGAATTGCGCACCGACAGCGGCGTGTCCGCCGAGGCCGGCGACGCGATGGCAATGGCGAGCGCGCCGAGCGCGACGCTCGTGAGGGTGCGGACGATCACGGGTTATCTCCCTGGACAGTGTCTTCTTGGACGGCGGACCCCAGCAGCGCGGGGTTGCCCCCGCCCGACACCGGTTCGACGACGTCGACGTTCGGGTTGAGCCGGCGAGTATTGATCAGCGGCGCGGGTGGCGTGATCGCCGAAGAGCCGGGATCGCTGTCGTCTTCCTCCTCCGCTTCCTCGCTCGAGCCGTCGTCGCCCTCGTCGGCATCGTCCGCCGCGGGCGCGCTGGGCGAATCGTCCAGCGTGGCGCCCGTGACCACACTGATCGCGCTGGCGATCGAGTCGACCGGCGCGAGGTCTTCGAGGCTCGGTCCGAGGCACGCGCCGCCCACGATACAAGCGTTGAACTGCGAGATAGCGCTGAACTCGATCGGGTTCTCGCCGGTCGTCCCGAAGTGGACCGTCGGGAAAAAGCCGTTGTTGCTGATGACTTGGCCGCCGGCGCCGATCTGGCGACCGAACCCGATCACGTTGAGCGGCCCGCTCGGTCCCGTCGGGGGGGTGTCGCCGCCGGTGCCGCCGCTCGCCGGGGTTATGCGTCCGATGATCAGCCCGCCGCCGCCGACCGTGACGCCCGCAAAGTCGCGCGCGGTGCCGCTGTTTTGGAGCAGGATGTTGGCGTTCGACAGCAGCCTGACCCCTTCGGCGCGGATGTAGCCTTCAAGGTTGGCGGTGGTGCTCGCCGGAGTCTTGAGCGCGACTGCAAGGCCCGCGGCCTCAGGGTCAGCCATAACCTGCTGAAGGATGTCGACCGTGCCCGCGACAAGGTTGTTCGAGCTCAGTGTCAGCGTGCCCGCAAGCGCGCCGCCCGCGCCGGCGATGGCGATGCTGCCCTCGGGCAGCACGATCTCGAGCCGGCTGGTGGCGTTGACCGCGAGCGTGTCGGTCGTCCCGGCCTGCGTGAGCAGGAGGTCGCCCGTGACCCGCGCCCGCCCCGAGGTGGTGATGATGGTCGACGCAAAGCCGCTGCCCGCCGAGCCGTTCAGCGTCAGGTCGCGGATATCGAGGTCGGGGCTGGTGCTGCTGACGCCCTGCGAATCGACCTGGAGCGTCAGGTTGGTAGAGCGGATGCGGCCGAAATCGGCCTGGGTCAGCGTATAGCCGCTGCCCGCCGTGGTCCCGCCGAGCACTGCGGTCTGGCCCGAGGTGAGCGCGCGCAAGGTGAGGCTGGTGGTTCCCGACCCGCCGATTCCGGCTCCGCTGGCGGTGCCGAAAGCAATTCGCTGCGAGGCTAGGTTTATCGTCGGCGCGACCCATGCGCCGTTGACCTGCAACAGCGCCGCCCGGTCGACTCGCAGGCTCTGGCCCAGGGTCATCGTCCCGGCGGTGAAGTCGCCGGTGCCCGCGGCGCGGAAGATCGTGCCGGTGACCGGCCCGCCGATCGTGATCGAGCCGGTAACCGCGATCGGGATCGCGTCGAAGATTGCATCGGGATCGGCGTCGTTGACGTCCCCGAGCGAACGCAGCGCCGAATTGGCGATGGTGATGCGGCCATCGGCCGTGCCCGCGGTGATCCCGCCGACCGCAACCGAGTCGCGCGCCAGCAGCAGGACATCGTCGCCCGCCGTGATCGCACCGGCGGTCAGGCTGCCGCCGACCGCGTCGATGCGGACATCGCCGGCCGAGGCGACGGTACCGACTGTTACCGCCCCACCGGTCGAAGCGACGCGAACTTCGCGCGCGACATCCGAGGTCGTCGGGTTGGCGATACCTGCCGAGAGGTTGCCCAGCGTGACGGCCCCGGCGCCGAGCACGGTTACGCCCGCGCGCGAGGTCAGCGCGCCGCTGGTCACCGTCGAGCTGCTCTGCAACCTGATGTCGGCAGCGGTCACGTTGCCAAGCGCCAGCGGACCGCCAACGACGAGATTGAGCCGGCCCGGAAGGTTGATCGTAGCCAGCGTGGTACCCGCCCCGATGCTGAGCGCGCCGATGGTCGCGGCGATCAGGTTGCCGGTGCTGACTGAGCCGGTGATCGTGATCGGCCCGGTCAAGGCGACCGGGGGCGCGGCGAAGATCGGCGCGGGGTTGAAATTGTCGTCGAGTGCGCCGCCCAACGAAATCATCGACGAGTTGGCGATGTAAGCGAAATCGTTCGCCGTCGTGCCCGTCGTGATGCCGCCGAACGACGCCGCGCCCCTTGCCAACGCCAGCAGGCTGCGCGTGGCCACGACGGTGCCGACGGAAATCGAGCCGGTATTCGAAAGCAGGCCAATCGAACCGCTGCCGGTGAGGTCGCCCGCCGTCAGGTCGCCTCCGGCAACAAGGCCGATGCTGAACTGGGTGGTCGCATCTGGTCCGGCGACAACGTTGCCGACGCTGAGCGTTCCCCTCGTCTCGACGCTCACCTGTTGACCGCCGGTGAGGTTTCCGAGCGCGACCGGCCCGCCCGCCTCGACCTCGATGAAACCGCCCGCCAAGATCGCTCCGGTGGTGACCGACCCGCCGGCTAGCAGATCGAAATTGCCGTCGAAGGCCAGGTCGCCGGTCAGCACCGATCCGTCGATGTCGAAGAACCCGTCCCGGGCGACATCGAAGTTGGCGTAGGCGCGGAAATCGAGGCCGGAGTGGATCTCCAGGTTCTGGCTCACGTTGAACGTACCCAGGGTTGCTGGCCGGACTGCCGGCAGGACGAAGTTTCCGGCCGACAGCGAAAGGTTGGCCACGTTGACCGTCGCGGTGTCGAGCGAGATCGATAGGTCGCCCGGGGTGCTGAGCGACAGCGTATCGGCAACGTCGACCACGCCATTGGCGATCGAGAGCGTGCTCGGTCCCACACCAGCCACCCGCTCGCCGCTGGCGAGCATGACAAGCGAATTGAGCGTGACGTCCGCCCTGTCGACCTGGAACTGCAGCGGCGCGTCCGCCACCCGTCCGGTTCCGGCGACGCTGCCTGCTCCGCCTATGGCTTGGGCCGTCACGAGGATATTCTGCGCCTGGAGCCTGCCCCTTTGGGTGGGCTGTTCAAATCGCGAGGTGGCAAGGATGCCGGTCCCGCCGTTGCCGACCGTCGCGTCGCCGCCCGCGCCCGGAGTCGAGCCCGCGCCCCCCGCGCCGCCTGTCGCGTCGCCAGAAAGCGTGGCGCCACTGGTGATGGTGACCGGCGATCCGCGCACGAGCAGTGTTGCGCCGCCTCCCGAGGCATCGCCGCCCGCGCCGCCGATACCTTGGGTCGTGCCCGAACCACCGGCGCCGCCGGTACCGCCGAAGGCGTTGGCCACCGCCTGAACAGCACCGAACTGCGCGCTCCCCGTGTTGATCGTGCCGGTATCGAGTCCGCTGCGTGTGCCAAACTGGATGTCGCCGCCGGTGGCATTGCCGCCCGCGCCGCCCGCTGCGCCGCTCGCACCCGGACCGCCGAGGCCACCTTCGCCTCCAAAGCCGATGGCGTTGATAAAGCTGATTCCGTTGACGATCAGGCGGCCGTTGCCGGCGTTGCCGAACGCCTGCGAGAGCCCGGCAAAGGCATTGCCACCCGCGCCGCCCGGTTGGCCGGATAGGGCATCGCCGCCCGCGCCGCCGTACGCCGACGAATCAATCACCAGGCCGTTGGACGTGATCGTGCTCGGGCCAGCGAGGTTGTTCTGCGCATCAACGACCGCGAAACCGCCGACCGCGTTGCCGCCCGCCCCGCCGATGAGGCCCGCCCCGCCATGCGATTCCGCCAAGGCCGTGATTGCCCCGTTTACTGTAACGCTGCCGTTCTGCGCGCGAACAAGGGCGTTTGGTCGATCGAGCTGCAACGTCGCGCGGGCCAGGCCGGCCGTCGGCCCGTCGCCCCCGTTCGCATTCGCATGGACCTCCAGATCGCCGTTGAACGTCAGCGATCCGTTGATTCCGGCAACTTCCGAAAAGCCAGAAATGCCGTCTCCCCCACGGCCTTGGACCGACGCCGATTGGCCCGTCCCATCGGCAAAGAGGCCGGTGTCGCCGTTGATCGTCATGGTTGCGCCGTTGCTGGCGCTAACAAAGGCGAAGCCTCCGGTCCCGTTGCCGCCGTTGCCGGGACCCGAGATGGCTCCACCGACCCCGGAGGCTTCGACGGTCACCCCGCCGCTGGCGTTAATCGTGTTGGCGGACCCTTGAGCTAGGATCTGCGCGGTGCCGCCGGTCGCGTTTCCGCCGTTGACTGCGTTGATGTCGGTGGAGCCGCCGGCCAGGGCGTTTGCTCCGACACTAACGGTGCCCGCCGTGATCGTCGCGCCATTCAGGAACAGACGGGCAAGGCCGCCCACCGCATTGCCGGTGCGCGCATTTGCGCCGGCACCCGAAACTGTAGCGATGCCGCCGCTGACAGCGTGGGCGTAGATGTCGAATTGGGCGGCATTGATGACCGAATTCAATATCGAAACATTGACGGTACCGGCTGCGGCATCGCCAGTGGCGATCGCTCCGGGCGTAGCGGCAGCCAGGTTTTGGTTCAACGAGTTGAAATTGACCGTGCTGCCCGCACCGTTGGCATTGATGACGCTGTTGTTGCGGATCGTGACATTGACCACGCCCCCGCTGGTGTTGCCCCCGATCATCCCGAGGCCGCCGGCGTTCTGAGTAAATGCGATTACCCGCGCGATACCGAACGCATCGGTTGTCGCGTTGATCGTCGCGTTGTCCATCAAGAAGTTGGCGGTCCCGCCGGTTCCGTTACCGCCGGTTCCCGTCTGCGAACCGTTGCCGCCCTGCCCGCCGGGGCCGCCGCCGGCGAAGCTGCCGTTGAGCGTGCCGTTGACGATCGAGACGTTGCGCTGGCCGCCAAAGGCATGGCCGCCGTTGATCGTGCCGGTCCCAGTGGTGCCAACCGAGCCGCCCTGCGCGAACGAACTCGGCAGGAGGAGATTGCCGCTGTTGAGCGTGGCCCCGTTGATGTTGAGCGAGACGATCCCGCCGGTGGCCGTGCCGCCGGTGCCGCCGTTGCCGACGACATTGCCGCCATAGGCGCGTGCTAACATCCGCACGCCGCCGAATGTTCCCGGATTGACGGGCAGGTTGGCGACCGCGCCCGCGTTCACATTGAGGCTGGCGTTTCCGCCTTGAGCGTTTCCGCCGGTGCCTCCGGCAGCGTTGGTTCGGCCGGCGAACGCCTCCGCCGACAGCAGGTCGAGCTCGCCGATGTTTGGATCCCCGACCGAATTGCCGGTCTGCACGGTGAGGGCGGAATTCGCGCCCGAAACGTTAATTTGGGCGTTGCCGCCAGTGGCCAGGCCAGCCGTTGCGGTGGGTCCGCCCTCTGTCCCGCTGGCGTCGGCGCTCACGTTGAGTTGGCTGGTGGTGAAAGACGACCCCTGCTGCACCGTGAGGCCGCTGAAGCCGCCGGTCACGTTGGCGCCCCGCCCGACACCGTCTGAGCGCACGCGGGTAACCCCGCCCACGGCCGCACTGCTGGCCCCGTTCATGACAATTTGCGCATTGCCGCCGGTGGCGCTCATCGCGGTCGCCGCGCCCGAGGTTATTCCTTGCGCCCTGAGCGTCAGATTGCCGCCGATGCCGAGCGAGGACGCGCCGTTCAACTGAAGCTGCGCGGTTCCCCCGGTCGTCGCGCCGTCAACTGTGGTGAAGGCATACGCATTGGCCTGGATGGCGACGTTGCCGCTCACGCTGGCGCTGCCGCCGTTCAGCAGCGTCAGGAACGCGTTGCCGACGTCGGTCGTCGCGCCGGGAACCGGAAGCTGGCTCTCCGCGCTGATCGTCAGGTTGCCGTTGACGGTCAGTTGCCCGAGGGCCTGGGGGCTGAGAGCGCTCACCGTAACCTGCGCAAGGCCGAGGCCGGTCAAACTGACGTTGCTGGCAAAGCTGGTCTGGCGGAAGACAGTCACGTTCAAGTGGCGCGACGCCTGCGCGGTCACCGCCGAGGTGAAGGCCATGCCGGCGCCGGCTTGCGCGGTGTTGCTGTCGTTGATCGACAGGTTGGCGGCGCCCGTGGCGCCGCCGGCCGGCGCAGCATCGATCGTCCCTGCGCCGATGTTGTGCCCCGCCGAAAGAACGACCGCGTTGCCGCTCACGTTGGCGGCGCCGGCGATGTCGAAGCCGAGCAACGACCCGCGCCCGATCGCCAGCGTGATGAGCTGGTTCTTGGGCACCGCGACCAGGTAGATGCGGCGATTGTCGCCCGCACCGGTGCTGGCGCTGCCGGTGGTGGTACCGTTGTGCCCGATCGCGAAGCCGCCGCTTTCGCCGTCGGTGCCGGTGGTCACCTGGATGTCGTAAAGGCCATCGGGATTGAAGGTAATCGTGCCCGCCTCACCCGCGACGTAGGCGGCCTGGCCGTTCACCGTGACGGTGCCGTTCTGGACGATCGACCGCGCGAAGGCGGCGACGTAGCTGCCTGCGTTGAGCGCGTTGATTTGCGCGCCGGACTGAATTTCGACGCGGCCGCCGGCGTTCGCGCCGGTGAAAGCGACCTGAGGGGTGCCGCGCCCGCTCGTTCCGATGAAATTGCCGCCGATGACCACCGGGTCCGAGGTCGTCAGGCCCAGGTTGCCGACGTTGAACGCTGCGGTCGCGCCGACGATGATGCCGCCGGGGCTGTAGAAGTACACGGTCCCGCCCGGCACCGAGCCTGCGGTGTTTTGGATCTGCGAAATGACATTGCCGTTGAACTGCACGGGACGGCTGGCGTCGGCCGGGAGGATGCGATTGAGCACCGCGAACTGGGTCGACGACTGGAACGTCGCGGTCGTGCCCGCTGGCTGGAAGTTGATTGGTATGCCCGGGTTCGTGGCAGAGTCGAACGGAGTCCAGTTGATGACTGCCTGTGGGCTGCCGACCGTGACCGTAGTGGTGTTCGGACCGGTGTTGACCACGGCGCTGCCCCCCACGACCGTGCTGCTGCCTTGGAACGACTGCGCTCGCGCGGCCTGCGGGGCGGCGGCCAGCGCGGCGGCGATGGCCAGCGTCGAACAAAGGGAAAGCGCCTTACCTCTGCGATCGGTAAGCATCAGTCGTTCCTCCATGGGAGTAGTCGGGTCGTAAGCGTCAGCAGGAAGCGGACCTTGCCGCGGGTGGTTTGGAGCCCGGCGCGTTCGAGCGGCACGGCCGCCGTGGCATCGAGCTGGAACCGGTCGCCAAGGTCGGCGCGCACGCCGCCGCCGGATGAGCTCAGGTGGTCCTCCCCGCCCGGGCTCTTGTTCCAGACGCGCGCCACGTCGCCGAATACGTATGGCTGAAGGCGAAGGTCGGAGCTGTCCGAAATCTTGTAGCGCGGCCCGCGCAGCTCAGCGCTGACGCCGATTCCACTGTCGCCGGTGAATATCCCGGGGTCGTAACCCCGACCGACGGTGTAGTTGCCGGCGGTGAATTCCTCGAAGCTGAACAGCGGGTCGAACGCGTATTGCGCGCGCGGCATCACCGCGATCGCAAAGTTGCTGCCCAGGGCATATTCGCCGACGCCGCTGAGATGGACTACGGTGGCGGTCGGGTCGCCGTCGAGCCGGCCCGGTGGAGTGAGGCCTCCGGGGCACGCAACCCCGTTGCAATCGGGGCTGGCATTGAGCACGTCGATCCCTCGGCGCAGTTCGAGCGCGGTGCCGACGCGCCAGCGCGGCCGGGCGCGCTGCAAATCGACCGCGTCGAAATCGGCGCGCAGCCAGAGCACCCGCAGCTTGTCGCGGGTGAGCTTGCCGATCAGGTCGACGTCCTGGTCGATGAAATCGAAGCCGCCACCCAGCCACAAGTTGGAGCCCTGCGTGCGGCGCAGCGGGTAGCGGGCGTAGGCCTGGGCGAACAGCGTCCGCGCGGTCAGCGCCGGGCCGGCCGCAGCAGCGGGTCCTAGGTCGGGCTTGGTCCAGGCATAAGTGAACTGCCCGCCGACGGTAAGCCCTTCGCCGCCTGGCCGCATCTCGTGCGCGATCTGGGCGATCTTCTGCTCGCGAGGATCGGCGGTCGAATAAAGCCCCACCGTCGTCGCGTCGCCCAGCCCGGTCAGGCCGAACATCTGCGCGCGCAACTGCCCGCCCCAACGGCCCGTTGGCTTGGCGGCGTAGTTCTGAAGGGTGAAATCGACCGCGTAGGGCCGCCGCACGACGGTGACCTCGCCGATCAACTCGCCTGGACTATCCGCCGGCTTGAGCGTCAGCTGTACGTCGTAGCCGGGCAGGTCGCGCGCCAGCAGCAAGTAGCGTTCGGCGCGGTAGCGGTTGAATAGCTCGTCCTCGCTCAGCCGCCCGAGATAGTCCTCCAGCTTGCGCTCGGCGCCGCGCGTCTCGCCGCGCACGCGAATTGCGCTGATCCGGGCATAGAGCACCTCGAGCCGGACTTCGCCGTTCTCGATTCGCTGGGTCGGCACCTGGACCGCGGCGAGATAGCCCTTGTTGCGCAGAATCGTGGCGGCGGCATCGCGGATCTCGCAGAGCACCGATACCGGCTGCGGCTTGCCAGCGAACGGCGCCCAAGCGGGGGCGAGCTCTTCCGGGCTCGCGCCCTTGAGGTTGTTGAAGGTGACCCGGTCGATGGTGACCGGGATGTCCTTGTACTGCGGATCGGCGAGCGGACATGGCGAGCGCTCGATCCCGCCCTTGATGGTCAGTTGTGGCTGGGGCTCGATTCGCGGACGGTTGATGTTGTCGAGTTCGTCGCGAGTCGGCACCGTTACCGGCCCAGCTTGCCCCCAAGCCGGCATTGGCAATGCCGCAGTCGTCAACGTGGCCACCACGGCGGCCACGGTCCAGCGCGCATCCCGAGGGCGCGTTTGCGTCATGTTGCGATCAACCCCTATTCTTGCCCGAAGCGTTTGTTTTTTTAGGGCAACCCGTCCGAACCGAACGCTACGCGCAATTTGGAAATCGTCAAGCGTCAGCTAACCCTCGTTTAATCAAGTGGCCTTCGATTGGACGAAGGTACGCTCATCCCGCTCTCACTTCGCTGGCCTGCTGAATGGCTGGCAATGCACGCGAAGGCGCCGGTTGGGAGGCAACCCACGAATGTCCTCTGTGGATGGCTCCCGCGTTGCAAGGGTAAAATGATGCAGTGGCGTTGGTCGGGTGCAGTCTTCTGTTCGGCCTGTTGATGCAGTCGATCTTTGGACTGCTGGCCCTGATGGAG
>Ga0136633_1002342_pt1 | contig 13147 bp, 13 predicted proteins | sample AntDrymeUQ832206_2_FD_105494 | JGI IMG/M metagenome (GOLD analysis project Ga0136633, IMG submission 105494) | Polar desert sand microbial communities from Dry Valleys, Antarctica - metaG UQ83 (22.06) | ecosystem: Environmental > Terrestrial > Soil > Desert | place: Antarctica: Dry Valley... | reverse complement strand
CGATCGACGAGATCGTCGGCCTCGCCCGCCGCCGGCCGAAGCTCGAGCTGCCGCGCACGACGTGGGCGACCGCGGACATCGTCACCGACGACCTGCGACCCCACTTCCGCGGCGCGGACTGCGTCGTGCACCTCGCCTGGCTGATCCAGCCGTCGCGCGTGCGCGAGACGACGCGCGCCGTCAACGTCGACGGCAGCCGGCGCGTGTTCGAGGCCGCCGCGGCGGCCGGCGTGCCGAGCCTCGTGTACGCCTCCTCGGTCGGGGCCTACTCGCCCGGTCCGAAGGACCGCCGCGTCGACGAGAGCTGGCCGACCGGCGGGATCCGGTCGTCGTTCTACTCGCGCGACAAGGCCGAGGTCGAGCGGATCTTGGACACGTTCGAGGCCCAGCACCCGCAGATGCGCGTCGTCCGGCTGCGTCCGGGCCTGATCTTCAAGTCCGGCGCGGCATCGGGCATCCGGCGTCTGTTCGCGGGCCCGCTGCTGCCGTCGCGGCTCGTGCACCCGCGCCTGATCCCGATCGTCCCGGCGATGGACCGCCTGCGCTTTCAGGCCGTGCACTCGCTCGACGTCGGCGAGGCCTACCACCGCGCGGTCGTCAGCGACGCGCGCGGCGCGTTCAACGTCGCCGCCGAGCCGGTCCTCGACCCGCCCGGGCTCGGGCGCCTGCTCGGCGCCAAGCCTGTGCCGGTGTCGCCGCGCGTGCTGCGCGGCCTCGTCACCGCGAGCTGGAAGCTGCGCCTGCAGCCGACGCCGCCGGGCTGGCTGGACCTGGCGCTCGGCGTGCCGCTGATGGACGTCTCCCGTGCGCGTGACGAGCTCGGCTGGAGCGCGCGGCACGGCGCGGGCGAGGCGCTGCTCGAGCTGCTCGACGGCATTCGCCGCTCCGACGGGATCGACACCCCGCCGCTGGAAGCCGGCGGCGACGGGCCGGCGCGCCTGCGCGAGGTCCTTACCGGCGTCGGCGCGAAGTCACGCTAGGCAGCGCGGACGACCACGGGCGGTCCGGCGATCGCTCGGCGATGCGCTGTAGCGTGCGCGCCGGACCGTGCCGACCCTGGAGCGTGAGAACGAGCGCGACTGCATCGGGGCGACGCGCACGACGCGCGTCGCCGAGCGCACCCGCCCCCACGACCCTCAGCGCGCTGCAGCGGCTGGGGGAGCCTCGACGAGCACGTCCGTGCGCACGGCTTTGTTGCCGCACGCGATGTCGTAGCCGGCGCTTGACGGGGAGATGTGCTCCGGGTAGGCGACGACGCCGCCGATCGGCTGGGAGTAGCCGACGTGGCCGTCGGCGCAGATCGCGCCGGCGACGGCGTCGCCGGCCTCGGCGCAGCTGGTCGATCGCACGCGGCTCGATGTCACCGCTGACCGTGATGGGGATGTCCGGCATGCTCGGCATGCTGGAGATTCGCGTGGGCCGCGCACCAGCGGATTCGAACCGACGCCGAGCCGAACGAACGTGGATTCGAACCCATGACCATGCGACTGACACGTTCGTCGAGACGAGCCTTGTCAGCGGCCGGTGCGTGCTTTACCGTCAGTCACCTGATGCTTCTCATCGGCCTCGACACGTTGCTGTCCAAGCACCGCGCCACGCCCGGCGCCGGGCTCGCATCGTGCTACGCCGAGCCGTTCGGAACGCACGTCACCGACACGCGCAGCGGCGTCTAGCGGGAGGTCATCCATATGGCTCCCGCGACGATCGCGGGAGCTGCGCTTCGTGCCCGTACGGGACGCGGAGCGGGGTGGGACCGCGACTCCATCATCATCGCCATCCAGGAATGGGTGGCCACATACGGCGAGCCGCCCCGTGCGGCCGACTGGAACCCGTCCTCGGCGAAGTGGTCAGGGCAGCTGTGGCGCGTCGAGCGCTACCGCGCCGGCCGTGCCGACGGGTCGCCGTGGCCCGCGCTGAACTCCGCGAAGCGCCCGTTCGGCGGGTCGCTCAACGCGGCGATCGAGGCGGCGGGCTTCGAGCCGGCCAAGCCGGGCCCCAAGCGGCGCAGCGACGTCGATCCCGAGCAGGCGCACCGGGCTGACATGAGCCCGGAGGGTCGCGCGATGCTCGCGGCGGCGCTGGCGCAGGCGCGCGAGGCGGAGCGGCGCATCGCGGTGGTCGAGGCCAAGCTCGAACGCGCGGGCGACCGTGCGCTGCGCCTGACGGCGGAGCGTGATGCCGCCCGTCGTGCGGGGCGCCCCGCGGCTTCGGCCAACGGGTCCGTCAGGCCGAAGGTCATTCGTGAGCGCGTCGTCGACGACGCGGCGGTCGCCCGTGCCCAGCGCCGGGCGGCCGCGGCGGAGGCGAAGGCGCAGGTCGGCGTCCGTGGGGCCCGCGAGCAGCTCGCGGGCGCTCGGATGGACGCGGCCGAGGCGCGCACGGCGGCCAAGCGGATGGCGGCGAAGCTCGAGCGGGCCGAGGCGACGATCGGGACGCTGCGCGGCGAGCGCCGCGAGCTGAAGGCCGGCCAGGACCGTCTGGCCGACCGGCTCGTGGCAGCCGAGCGGCTGCTCGCGCGGGCTCGTGCCGAGGCGGGGCGGGCGGCGGAGGTCGTGACCGTGCGCGAAGCGGCGCCCGGCGCGGCCGAGCTGCGCGCCGCACGGACCGAGGCCGGGTGTGCCCGTCGTGGCGCCGCGGAGGCCGAGCTGCGTGCCGCTCGTGCGGAGCGTGAGCTGCGGGAGACCGTGGCCGCGGTGCGCGGAGAGGCGCGCAAGCTGACCGCCGCGGAGCTTGCCGAGCTACGCACCCGGGGCCCGGGCGGACCCGCCGTCATGGCGGAGGCGCTCAAGGCACTGGCCGCGGCACGCAGGACCAACAACCCGATGCGCATGCAGGACGCCCTGCGGCGCGTCGCGCAGGCCGCCGTCACCTGGCAGGAGCGGATCTAGGTCCGCTCCTGCCCGGCGGGGCGGCCCGCCCGGGCAGCCCCACGACCACGCTCGGCAGGAACCCACGATGGCCGATCTCGAACACCTCACGACGGACTACCTGCGTGACGACGCGGGCTCACCGCTGGGCATCGGCATGCCCAGCGGCGGACCCCTGCGCGAGGACGGCCAGAGCCACCAAGAGGCATGGCAGGCGCTGCTGCGTCGTGACCCCTGCTCGTACTGCGGTGCCGGCGCCTGCGGGACGGTCGACCACGTCGATCCGCGGTCGCGCGCCGCGCGCGGCATCGGCACCGTCCATGGCTGGGTCAACACGGTCGGGGCGTGCACGCGCTGCAACGGCGCCAAGCGCGACCTCGGCCTGCTCACGTTCCTGCATCGCCGGCGCTGGAGCGGCGCCCTGGCGCACCCCGGCGAGCCCGCGCGCGCGAGACCGCGAATCGCGCGCCGATGGCCTCATGAGGGGTCATCGCCCACGTCCGCGTGGGGCGGGCACGCCATCGCGGCAGCGCCATGACCGTGCGCGATCGGTCGCGCCGAGCTCCGGCGGTCACGACGTGCTGCGCGTCGACACCGTCCGACCGCTGACATATCAATGAGGCGCATATCTTCGTGCAATCTGGGGATAGAGTGTCTACGTGCCATGTCTGATCTGATCACGTGCGACGGCTGCGGACGCAGCTTCACGACCGACCATGCCGTGGAGATGCTCGCCGCGATCAAGGGTCCGTGCCCGTCGTGCGGCGGGACGTTCCTGCTGACGACGCCGGCCGGCGCGCCCAGCGGCGCGCCCGGTCCTTCGGCGCCCCCCACCGCGCGCTGATCGTCAGCCGGGCGTCCCGTGCCCGCCGCCGCCCGGCGTCTCGATCGTGAGCCGGTCGCCCGGTCGCAGCATGCCCGTCGCCTTCGCCGGCAGCTCCTCGTCGTTGAGCAGGTTGCGCCCGCACGCGCCCGGCTCCCCGCCGTCCGCGCCGGGCGGCGGGTGGCGGCGGCGCTCGGTGATCAGCGAGTACGCCATCGGCGCGAGTGCCTCGAGCTCGCGCACCACGCCGTCGCCGCCGCGGTGACGTCCCGCGCCGCCTGAGCCACGACGGATCTCGTACCGCGTCACGCGCAGCGGGAACTCGAGCTCGAGCGCCTCGACGGGCGTGTTGAGCGTGTTCGACATCGCGACGTGCACGCCGCTCGGGCCGCCCGCGTCGGGGCATGCGCCCTGACCGCCGCCGAGCGTCTCGTAGTAGGTGAACCCAGGGGTGCAGGAGGCACCATCACCGCGCTCGGCGTCGTGGGAACCGGCGATGGCGTCGTAGGCGGGTCCCCCCGCCGAATCCGTGCCGAGCGTCAGGTTGTTCATCGTCCCCTGGCCGAGCGCGCGGCCGAACGCGGCCAGCACGAGGTCGGCGACGCGGCTGGACGTCTCGACGTTGCCGCCCGCGACCGCCCCCGGCGGCCGGGCGTTCAGCAGCGAGCCGGCCGGCGCGAGCACCTCGATCGGGCGGTATGCGCCGGCGCTCGGCGGGATGTCGGGGTCCGTCAGCACGCGCACGGCGAAGTACGACGCCGAGCGGGTGACGGCCAGCGGGCAGTTGAGGTTGCCCTCGTGCTGCGCTGCGCTGCCTGCGAAGTCGAGCGTCAGGCAGTCGCCGTGAACGGTCGCCGTGAGCGTCAGCTCGAGGTCGCCCTCGCGCGCTTCGAGCACGTCGCGCGCCTCGTAGGGGCCGTCGGGCGGCGTGGCGATGCAGGCGCGCGTGCGGCGCTCGGCGTAGTCGAGCACGGCTGCGGTCGCCTCCGCGAGGTCCTCCGGGCCGAGTCGCTGCGCCAGTTCGGCGAGTCGCCGCGCGCCGGTGCGGTTGGCGGCGAGCTGCGCGCGCAGGTCGGCGCGGCGCTGCTCGGGCTGGCGCATGAGCCCGGAAAGCTCGCTGATCGCGGCGTCGTCGAGGATCCGCGGCGCGATCACGACGCCCTCCTCGTCGAGCGTCGTCGAATCGGCGGGCATCGATCCGGGAACGCGGCCGCCGACGTCGGCGTGGTGCGCGCGGCTGGCGGCGAAGCCGACGAGCGCGCCGTCGTGCAGGACCGGCGAGACGACCGTGATGTCGGGCAGGTGGGTGCCGCCGCGGTAGGGGTCGTTGAGGATCCATGGCCGGCCCGCGGAGTGGTCCTCGTCGCGCACGGCGGCGACGGCCGCCGGCATCGCGCCGAGATGCACGGGGATGTGCTCGGCCTGCATGACCATCTCGCCGGCGGAGTCGAACAGCGCGGTCGAGCAGTCGCGGCGCTCCTTGATGTTCGCCGAGTGCGCGCTGCGCACGAGCGTCGCGCCCATCTCGTCGCACGCGGCCCGCAACGCGCCGGCGATCACCTGCAGGTCGATCGCGTCGAGGCTCATGCGTGGCGCTTCATCACGATCGTGCCGTCGTCGTCGACGGCCGCCGACCAGCCCGGCGGGATCGCGAGGGTCGCCTCGGGCAGCTCGCAGACGGCGGGACCCGCGACGCGCTCGCCCGGCGCGACCTCGCCGCGGACGATCTCGGCGTCGTGATGCTCGCCGCCGAAGACGACCTGGCGGCGCGATCGCTCGCTGCCCGCGCCGTCGCCCGCCGCGAGGTCGATCTCGGGCCCGGGCTCGCTCGCCGTGGCGCGAATCGTGACGATCTCGATCGGCGCCTCGTCGTCGTGGTAGCCGTAGCGCTCGTCGTGCAGCTCCTCGAACGCCGCGCGCAGCTCGCCGACCGTCGGCTGCGCGAGGTCGCGCACGGTCAGCTCGTGCGCCTGGCCGCGGTAGCGCACGTCGTAGACGACGGCGAGGCCGACCTCTTGGCCACCGCCCGGTGCGCCGATCGCGCCGGCGGCCTGGTGATAGCTCCGCGCGGCGGCTGTCGCGCCGTGCGGCGCCGGTTCGCCGCCGCGGGCGGTCGCCGCGCCCGCGCCGCGCAAGGTCGCGGTCGCCGTCTCCGCCAGCTCCATGCGCGCCTCCTGCAGCGCCGCGTCGGTCAGCGCGTCGCCGGCGAGCAGCACGGTGCGCTGCTCGGTCGCGCGGCGATCCGCGGCGGCGAGGCCGAGCGCGCTGAGCACCCCCGAGGCGCGCGGGCACAGGATCGTCGTCATGCCGAGCTCGCCGGCGATCGCCGCGGCGTGCAGCGGGCCGGCGCCGCCGAAGGCCAGCAGCGCGAAGTCGCGCGGGTCGATGCCCTGCTGCACCGTCATGACGCGCAGCGCGCGCACCATCTCGGCGTTCGCGACGCGCACGATGCCCTGCGCGCAGGCGAGCACGTCGAGATCGAGCTGCGCGGCGAGCGCGCCGACCGCGCGCCGCGCGGCGTCGAGGTCCAGCGCGATGCCGCCTGCGAGCGCGCCGCCGGCATCGAGCCGGCCGAGCAGCAGGTTCGCGTCGGTGACGGTCGGCTCCTCGCCGCCGTGGCCATAGCACGCCGGCCCGGGGTCGGCGCCGGCGCTGCGCGGGCCGGCGCGCAATGCGCCGCCCGGGTCGCGCCACGCGATCGATCCGCCGCCCGCGCCGACGGTGTGGATGTCGACCATCGGCAGCGCGAGCGGGCGCCCGCCGACCTCGCGGCCGGCCGTCTCGCGGACAGCGCCGTTCTCGACGACGCAGACGTCGCACGACGTCCCGCCCATGTCGAAGCAGACGAGGTTCTCGTGGCCGCTGCGCCGCGCCACGAGCGCCGCGGCCGCGGCGCCGCCCGCCGGTCCTGACAGGACGGTGAGGGCGGCGTGGCTCGCCGCGAGCCGCGCCGCCGCCAGGCCGCCGCTTGACTGCATGATCCGCGGCTCGGGCAGCCCGTCGCGCTCGGCGCGCTCGAGCAGCTGCCGCAGGTACGCCGCCAGCAGCGGCGACAGCGCCGCGTCGACCTCGGTCGTCGCCGCGCGCTCGTACTCGCGAAACGTGCCGACGACCTCGTGCGAGAGGGAGACGTGCACGTCCGGCAGCTCGCGCGCGAGCGCCGCGCCGATCGCCTGCTCGTGCCCCGGGTGCGCATAGGCGTGCAGCAGCACGACGGCGACCGCCTCGGGTGCGTGCGCGGCGACCGCTCGAGCGAGCGCTGCGGGATCCTCGAGCGCGCGCAGGACGCCGTCGGGGCCGGTCCGCTCCGGCGCGGGCACGCGCAGCTCGGGTGCGACGAGCGGGGCTGGCCGCGCGGCGCACAGCCGGTAGAGGTCGGCGCGCGCCTGGCGACCGAGCTCGACGACATCGGTGAAGCCCTCGGTCGCGACGAGCACGGTGCGCGCGCCGCGGCCCTCCAGCAGCGCGTTCGTCGCGACCGTCATCCCGTGCGCGAAGAGCTCCACGTCGGCGGCCGTCGCGCGCGCCTTCTCGAGCGCGGCGCCGATCGCCGCCATAACGCCCTCGGACTGGTCTGCGGGCGTCGTCGGCGACTTCGCCGTCACGAGCCGCCCGCCTGTCGCGAGCACCGCGTCGGTGAAGGTCCCGCCGACGTCGACACCGAGCAGCACGCGCTCCATCTTGCCGTACGCCGGCGTGCGGCCGGCGGCGCAACTCCTTTGCGAGCGGAGCGTTTGCAGATCATGCCGATACGCACAAACTTCCATCTGCTGCTCGCGCTCTCTGTGGTCCTGCTCACAGCCGCGCCGGCGGCGGCCTCTGCGGCGCTGACGATCGACGACGCGCGGGTCGGCGCGCAGCCCGCGTACGTGCGGGTCGTCCTCGACCTGTCGGGCGGCACGGCCCAGATCAACGAGGCCGAGGCGACCGATCACGCCGTCCGCGACGGCAGCGCGCGCGTCGACGTCTCCATGCCGGGATCGTCGCGCCGGCGATCGACCGCAGCGCGCAGGGCGTGCGCGTGCGCCTCGCGACCGCCGGTCGCGCGCGGGTCCTGATGACGGCCGCGCGGGGGCGCTTGAAGTACGTCCGCGTGTCGGCATTGCACGGGCCGGAGCGGATCGTGATCGACCTGTACCGCAGCGCGCCGCCGGCGCACGCCGCCGAGATCCGCACCGGCGTGCGCAACTGCCTGAGGCTGCGCAGCGCGGTGCCCGTGGCCGAGGGCTTCCGCGTCCGCGGCAACGAGCTGAACGTCTTCGAGGCCTCGTTCCTGCTGCGCGTGCGCGACGCATCGGGTCGCGTCGTCGGCCGCCGCATCGCGACCGCGCGCGGCGCCTGGGACCTGCGGGTGACCTACGGCGGCGTCAGGACGGCGCAGGCCGGCACGGTCGAGGCCGTCGCCGAGTCCGCGCGTGACGGCTCGCTGGCGTGCCTGGTGCAGGTGCGCGTGCGGCTCGTGCCGTAGCGCGCGAAGGGGGGACCCGCGTGGGGCGGCGCGGGACGATCCCCTGGTTGGTCAGGCGGCGATCGCCTCGCCGTACTCCTCGGTCTCGGCGAGATGCTGATGCGACGGGCAGTAGCCGTTGTGCACGAGCGGCATCCGCTGGCACGGGGTGCCACGGCGCGTCGTCGCCCGGCACTCGAGCGGGTTGCCGTTGATGTCGTAGCCGTGCTGGGGCTGCTTTGCGAGCCAGTCCTGAGCCGCGACGACGTACGTCTGGCAGACCTGCCACACCCGCGGCTGAACGCCGATCGGGAAGTGCAGGCGGATGTCGTTGAACAGCGTCCGCGCCGGCCGCGCGAAATAATGGCGGTCCGTTGCGAGTCGTTCGATCGTCGCTTCGCAGGCGTGCAGCACGGCGGCGTGTCCCCGACCGTCGCGTGACCCCTGGATGTGCGGCGACAGCTCACGGTAGATCGCGCGGCTGAATTGGTACATCGGCAGGATCTCCTTTCCCTTTACGGCGCCCCCGGTCTGGTCCGGGCGAGCGACAGTGTCGCCTAGCGATGTAAAGGTAAGAACCGCCGCAATGTTGAGTTCGTGTTAAGCACACGTCTCATGCCGGAGCGCCTGGACCGGCCACTACCGCCAGTGTGCCAGCCGGGAGTCACCGCGTGCGCCGACGGCCGCGTGATGGTGGTCGAGCGCGCGGTCGACGGCGGGGAAGTCCGCGCGCTGGTGTGCGCCGCGGCTCTCCTCGCGCTCGAGGGCGCACGCGGCGATCAGGCGCGCCAGCGGGTGGGGGTCGTCGAGCAGGCGCTCGAGCCCCTCGCGCGTGCGGACGATCCCGGCGTTGCGCCACAGCGCCTCCTGCGTCGCGCGCTCCGGGCTGACGAGCCGCGCGGGTTCGGGCGGCAGCTCGCCGCCCGGCAGCGCGCCGGGATCGGGCTCGTCGAGCCCCGCCACCGCGGCACGAGCGCCGAACACGAAGCACTCGCTGAGCGAGTTGGATGCCAGCCGGTTGGCGCCGTGCAGACCGGTGCAGGCGGTCTCGCCGACCGCATACAGGCCCGGCACGGTGCTGCGGCCCTGCAGGTCGCTGACGATGCCGCCCATCATGTAGTGCGAGGCGGGGGCGACGGGAATCGGCTGCGTCGTCGGATCCAGGCCGGCGTCGCTGAGCGCCGCGACGACGTTCGGAAAGCGCGTAGGGTCGACGGCGCGCATGTCGAGCGTCACGCATGCCGCGCCGGTCCGGCGCAGCAGGTCGACGATGGCGCGCGCGACCTCGTCGCGTGGCGCGAGCTCGTCGATGAAACGCTCGCCGTCGGGTCCGTGCAGGGTCGCGCCCTCGCCGCGGATCGCCTCCGTGACGAGAAAGCCCTCGCGGCCGGGAATGCCGGTCACCGCGGTCGGGTGGAATTGCAGGAACTCGAGGTCGGCGAGCTCGGCGCCGGCGGCATGGGCGATCGTCATCCCGATGCCGAGCGAGCCGGGCGGGTTCGTCGTGCGCGACCACAACGCGGCCGCGCCGCCCGTCGCGAGGATCGTCGCGCGGGCGCCCTCGATGACCGTGATCTGCGGCCGATCGACCGCCAGCGCCGACAGCTGGCGCACGATCCGCCGGCCGGTCGCGCTGCCGCCTGCATGCACCACGCGCCGCACGGAGTGCCCGCCCTCGAGGCCGAGCGCGAGCACGCCGCGGCGGTCGGCGTCGAAGTGCACCCCGAGGCTCTCGAGCGCGGCGACGTGTGACGGCGCCTCGTTGACGAGCACCTCCGCGGCCGACCGGCGGACCGCGTCGCGGCCCGCGGTCTCGGTGTCGGCGAGGTGGCGCTCCGGTGAGTCCTCGACCGCGAGCGCGGCGGCGATCCCGCCCTGCGCCCAGTAGCTCGCGGTCTGCGCCAGCGGGGTCGCCGAGACGAGCGCCACGGCCGCCCCGGAGTGGGCGGCGGTCAGCGCAGCGTACAGGCCGGCGGCGCCGGCTCCGACGACCGCGACGTCGGTGTGGAGCAGCGGGTCGGCGGCCACGTTGCGCAGTACGGTATCCCGGATGACGCGCCGGGTACTGCTGCGCCACCCATCGTCCCTGGATCACGAGACCGGGGTGCATCCCGAGTCGCCGCAGCGGATCGCCGCGATCGAGCAGGTTCTGAGCGCGCAGGAGTGGCTCGGCTGGGACGTTCGACTGTCGCCCGCGGCCTCGCGCACGGCGATCGAGGCGATCCATCCGGCGAGCCACGTCGACCGCATCGAGGCGCTGGCGCGGCAGGGCGGCGGCCGGATCGACGCGGAGACGATCGTCAGCCCCGGGACCTGGGAAGCGGCGCTGCATGCCGCCGGGGGCGCGATCGCGCTGGTCGAGACGCTGCTCGACGAGCGAAACGACGTGCGCGCCGGCGCCTCGCTGCACCGCCCGCCGGGACACCACGCGGCGGCTGGCCAGGCGATGGGCTTCTGCCTCTTCAACAACGTCGCGATCGCGGCGCACCACGCGGTCATGCAGGCGGGCGCGCAGCGCGTGATGATCATCGACTGGGATGTCCATCACGGCAACGGGACGAACAACATCTTCGCGCGCCGCAGCGATGTCCTGTTCTGCTCGATCCACCAGTCCCCCCTGTATCCGGGATCGGGCCCCGTGCACGACGTCGGCCACGGGCCGGGGGAGGGCTACACCGTCAACCTGCCGGTGCCGCGCGGCTCCGGCGACGAGGTCTTCCTGTCGCTGCTCGAGCACGTTCTGCGGCCACTGGCGCGCGCGTACGTGCCGTCGATCGTGCTGATCTCGGCCGGCTACGACGCCCACGTCGACGACCCGATCGGCGGCTGCACGGTGACCGACGGCGGCTACGCGGCGATGTCGGCGTCGGTGCGCGCGATGGCCGAGGAGCTCGGCGTGCCGCTCGGGATCGTGCTCGAGGGCGGCTACGACCTCGGCGCGCTGGCGCGCTCGGTCGCGATCACGCTCGCGGTCGTTGGCGCGCAGGCGTCTGCGCAGCTACCCGAGGTGGACGTCCACCGGCTCTCGTCGCAGGCGCTCGAGCGGCTTGCCGCGGGGCACTGGCCGGCGCTGGCGTGATCGCGGGCGGGGCACCGTCGCGATGATCCACGGCGACCGCGCCCCGACGGTCGAGGACGTCGCGCGGATCGGCGCGATGACGGACCCGGTCGTGCGCAACCTCGAGATCACGCACTGCTACGGCCGGCTGTCGGTGGCGATGGCGCAGCGCACCGGCAGCTGCGCGAACTGGTGCACGTTCGCGACGTGGGCGTCGCGCCAGGCGGGCTGCACGATCCGCGGCGAGGACCTGATCGAGACGCTGCGCACGCGGCTCGCGCGCGAACCGCAGATCCTGCACCCGCTGGCGTCGCTCGGCCGAGCGATGCTGCGCCACGGCCTCTTCAACCCGCAGACGGCGCTCGGTCGCCTGACATCGCAGCTGCACACGCCGTTCGACGTCTTCGAGCGCACGAGCGAGGCGGTCGCGCGCGGCAACCGCAAGGTCTTCGAGGAGATCGGCCGCGAGTTCGCGCGCTATCTGCGCGAGGTGCCGCCGGACGCCGGCGCGGCCTCGCCCGAGCTGCGCGGCTTCGTCGCGGGACTGCGGGCGGGCGAGCCGCCCGACGGCCAGCGCTACCTGCACCAGGCCTTCGCGCGCTACGCCCGCGCCGGCGCGACAAGCGATCCCGCCGAGCGCGCCGCGCTGATCCTGCTGGCGAACCTCGAGATCGGCATGCACGAGCAGACGCGCCTGCAGCCGGAGATCCGCGCGTCGCTCGATGCGCCGTTCGCCGTCGGCGTGGACCTCGACCGGCGCCTGATGCTCGCGCTGTTTCCGCGGTGGCGCCGGTCCGTGCCGCGCGTGCTCGCAGTGCCGGCGGGGGCGGCCGGGACGAAGGCGCAGCGCGAGCTGGCGCAGATGCTGCGCGAGATCATCACGCGCTCGCTGATGGTGATGGCGCTGCCGGGCCGGGTGCTGTCGCTCGGTGCGAAGCTCGACGAGCCGATCCCCGAGATCCTGCGCGAGTTGCGCGACCCGGCGCTCGTCGCCCTCTTTGACCGCTTCTCGCCCGGTGGCGCCGTCGACCCCGCGCGTGACTGGTCGGACTTCGATCAGCGCATGCGCTACATCGCGCATCTGTTTCGCGCGTTTCATCTGCACGAGGAGCTGCTCCGGCCGCCGTTCGGCGACGAGCAGGTGCGTGTCCTGCTCGCGGGCGGCATTCCCGACGGCGAACTGTAGCTCGCACGCACTGCTTTTCGGTGAGCGTGCGCTGTCTCACAGGGGTTGGGTGAGGGGCGTCACATCGCGGTACCACGCCGCGTTGCAGGGTGATCACAGCAGCATCCGATCACCACCAAACAGAGGTATGCGCCCCATGCACGCACAAAAGCTCCGAGTCCTCGCCGCCGCCGGCATCGCCGCCGCCGGCCTCGGCACGATCGTCTCATCCGCCTCCGCCGCCGGCGACGACGGCAGGGACCCGATCGCGACCGCGGCCGACGCCTACCGCTCCGCCTATCCGCAGCTGTCCGGCGCCCAGGCGCACGCCGCTGCCGCGGGCTCGGATGCCCGCCGCGCGGTCTACGACACCGCCGCAGCCGACGCGCAGACGTTCGGCGGCGCGTGGTTCGACCCGGTCTCGGGCACCGTCAACATCGCCGGCACGACCGCCGCGGCGAACGCCGCCGCTGCGGAGGCCGGCCGTCGCTACGGCATCACCGTGAAGGTGCATCGCGTCGCGCGCAGCGCCGCGCAGCTCGAGCGCCAGGCCGAGCGCCTGCGCGGCGGCGAGGGTGCGATCGGCCAGGCAGCGGCCGGCCAGGTCGGCATCGATGTCACGACCAACCAGGTCGTCGCCGCGGTGCCGAAGGGCCGCAGGGACGGGCTGCCGGCGCAGGCCGGCGTGAAGGTCATCGACGATCCCGGCCACAAGGTCGATCCCGATTATGGCTGCACGTCGCGCTCGGCGTGCGACTGGACGATTCGCGCCGGCGCGATCATGTGG
>Ga0136633_1002341_pt1 | contig 13149 bp, 14 predicted proteins | sample AntDrymeUQ832206_2_FD_105494 | JGI IMG/M metagenome (GOLD analysis project Ga0136633, IMG submission 105494) | Polar desert sand microbial communities from Dry Valleys, Antarctica - metaG UQ83 (22.06) | ecosystem: Environmental > Terrestrial > Soil > Desert | place: Antarctica: Dry Valley... | reverse complement strand
CGCGGCCGCGCTTGGCGATCAGCTCGAGCACCTGCTCGAGCTTCATCTCGGCACCGACCGCGACGGCGATCGTTCGCGACGCCTCCAGGCGCCGCGCGGACTGCTCGAGCTCGTCGCGGCGCGCGGCGACCGCGTCGTACAGCCGCGCGTTCTCGATTGCGATCGCCGCCCACGCGGCGAGGATCACCACCGACTCCTCGTCGGCGGCGTCGAACTCCTCGCCGCCCGCCTTCTCGGTGAGGTAGAGGTTGCCCCAGACCTGCCCGCGCACCACGACCGGCACGCCGAGAAACGACGACATCGGCGGATGCTCCGGCGGAAAGCCGTAGGACTCCGCGTGGTTGCCGACCGCGGGGATCCGCAGCGGCTGCGGGCTGTCGATCAGCACGCCGAGGATGCCGCGGCCACGCGGCAGGTCGCCGATCGAGCGATGCGTCTCGGCATCGATGCCACGCGTGATGAAGCGCTCGAGCTCGCGGCGGTCACAATCGAGGATCCCGAGCGCCGCGTAACGCGCGCCGGTGATCTCACGGGCGGTCTCCAGAACCCGGTCGAGCACGGCTTCCGAATCGAGTTGGGAGAGCAGGTTGCGTCCGACGTCGATCAGGCGACGCAGCCGCTCCTCGTCGAGGTGGTCGTTCATGGATGCAGCCCGTTCCCCGCAGGCTGCTGCCATTCTGGCACGCGTGCGACAAGGCAGCCCACAGGGGGCGAGACCTACGCGAGATCGCGGCGGCGCTTCTCGGCGAGCACTTTGGAGTCCTTTTTCTCGCGCAGCTTCTTGGCGGCCTTGTGCGCGGCCTCGTTGCGATCGGCGATCTGGCGTGTGAGCTGGTCGAAGGCGGCCTTCGACGTGGACCGACCCGGGCCCGGCGGCTGCAGCGGCTTTTCAGTTGCCATGAGCGAACCCTCTTTCAGTCGAACCCCGAGGCCAGGAGGGTATCGCGCCCTCAGGCAGCGCGCTCGCCGAAGGCCTCGCTCATCCCTTCCGCGAGCGAGCCCAGCTCGTCGCGCAGCGCGCGCACGTCGCCGGCCAGGCGCTGCTGGTTGGCGACGTCGGTCGACGCCGACACGCTCAGCAGCGAGCCGCGGATCGTGTCGAGCTCGACGACGACGCGCTCCATCTGGTCATAGAAGGACTCGAGCTGCGCCTCCATCCTGCGCTGCACGGAGAGCTGGTGCTCAAGCGCCGCGATCAGCTCGGTCTTGCCGGAGCCCGCGAGCTCGCGCAGCCGGCCCTCGACGCGCGATGGCGGCGACTCGTCGAGCGCCTCGTAGAGCAGCTGCGCGCGCGAAGCCGACAGCTCCATCAGCGTCACGAGCTCGTCGACCGCGGCCGAGACCTCCTCGTAGGGCAGCTGCGCGCGCTCGATCGCGTGGCGGATGCGCTCCTCGATCGCGCGCGCGGCGAGCAGGTGCTGGCGTACCTCGGCTGCGAGCGTGCGCGGGTCCAGGCGGACCGTGCCGGCACTGAGCTGCTCGCGGCGCTCGGCGCGCACCCGCGTGAGCACCTCCTCCGCCTCGGAGTGATCGAAGAACGTCCACCCCACCGCGATCGCGTAGACGACGAGCGCGGCGAGCAGCGCCGGCAGCACGTTCGCGCCGAATACCACGCCCGCCGCCATCGTGCCGACGAGCAGCGCGATGTTGAACGGCTTGGCGGTCGCGTTGGCGATCAGCGCGCCCGCAAACTCGCCGCGGCTGTAGGGCTGTTTCGCGGGCAGGTTGCTCATGTCGGCGGGTCGTCGTCTAGAAGAACGAGCTGATGCTGCGGTAGACCGTCTCGATGTCGTCCGTGTCGCCCTTGTAGGACTTTCCGCCAGAGGCGTCGGCGATCCGCGCGAGGTTCTCGGCCGCGCCCTGCGCGCCGGCCGAGTAGGCGATCGTGAAGACGCGCACGCGGCGCGAGGAGTCGCCCTGTGCCTCGAGCTCGCGCACGAGCGCGTCGACGGACTTCGAGGAGTCGGTGTCCTGACCGTCCGTCAGCAGCACGACGGCGTTGATGCGGCTCGTGTCGGCGAGCGTCTTGACCTGCGCGACTGCCGCGTCGGTGGCGTCGTAGATCGCCGTGCCGCCGTCGGCGATGAGTCCGTCGATGCGTCCGGTGAGCGCGACGCGGCCGCCGCCGATGCGGGCGATCGGCGTCAGCGGCATGACACGGTCGTTGAAGATCGTCAGCCCGACGCGATCCTGCGACGCGACCTCGTTCACGAACGTCAGCAGGCCACTCTTGGCGTTCTTCAGCCGGTCGCCCTCGCCCATCGAGCCCGACGTGTCGAGCACGAGCAGGACGTTCGCCGGCTTGCGGTCCGCGCGCCAGGCCTTCTTGATCGCGTCGAGCACGCGCGGCTCGGGTGGGCTGAGCACGCGCTCGGGCTGCGTGGGATCGACGCCGTTGGCGGCGGTCAGCGGCGCCGACGGCTTCTCCTCGAGGTCGGACGGGCGAAAGCCGTAGCGGGCCGCCATCGTGCCGTCGATGTTCTTCTCCAGGTACGCACCGAACGCGGCCGCGCCCCGGCGCTGCGGATCGGTCACCCACGATGCGTTGAGCGTGATGTACGGATTGTCGGAGTAGAACGTGCCCTCGGCCGGATAGATCGCGATCAGCTTCTCGCGGCTGCCGCGGCGCAGGTTGAAGTCGACGAGCGTCGCCTCCTCCATCGCGACGGCCGACGCGTAGCCCAGGCCGTTCTTGCGCAGCTGGTCGGAGATGAACAGCGTCGTGTCGCCATAGTGGACGATCGAGCGCTCGATGTCCTTGACCTGCGCGCGGCCCTTGGCGATGTCGGCTGTCGTCAGGCCCTCCTTCTTGCCTGTCGCGGCGTAGTACTCCGCGACGACGGCCGACAGCCCGGAGGTCGAGAAATCGGGGTTCGTGTGGACGAGCTTGAACTGCCCGAACTCCGGCTTGCCGTAGGCGCCCCAGCCCTGCTTGGAGCGGGCGAGCTTGAGGATGTCGGCAAAGCCGAGCTTCTTCTTCGGGTAGCCGAGCGCGCGCGCCATCGGCTCCCACATCGCGATGACGAGCGGCGTGCGCACGATCGACGGGTTCTTCTCGGGCGCGTAGGGCTGGTCGGCCTCGAAGTTCAAGAGGCCGCCCCAGAGCGAGCTTGACGGCGACCACGCGGTGAGCTTCAGCCGGCCGCTCGCGATCTTCGTCTGCGCGTCGCCGGAGGACACGTTGGTGGCCTTGACGAAGACCTTCTTGCCGTCGACCTCGGCGCCCGACGCGTTGAACGTGTTGACGAGCGGGACGAGCAGCTTCTCCTTCTCGGGCGAGTAGGCGAAGCTCACCTCGATCGCGCCCGCAGGCGCCGTTGCGGGGGCGGTCGTGCTGCCCGCCTGGCCGGCATCGTCCTTACCGTCACCGCCGCCCGAGCCGAGCACCGCGATCAGCGCGACCGCGACGACGGCCACCACGAGCAGACCGAGTTGACTCTTTTTCATGAACGCACGATAGAGGCAAACGACGGCCGGGCCCCGCGGGGCCCGGCCGGTGCTGCGTGATTACTGCGGTGCGGCTGGGCGGCCGCGGGCGGGTCCGGCGGTGGTGGGGGCGCGGGTGGTGGTGTGGTCGTAGGGACGGCGCCGCCGGTGCCGGGCTCGGCGGCGGGTGGGGTTGGTGCGGGCGCCGGCGCCGTCGGCGCAGCAGGCGCGGATGGGGTGGGCTGGGACGATGCGGGCGCCGGGGTCGTGTGCGAGGGCGCCGCCGTGCCCGGCACGGCGCCACCTGTCGCGGGTGCGCCGCCGTGATTGCACCCGCGGGCCGGGGAGGAGTCCTGCTCGCGTGCGTCCTCCTCGTCGGCCGGCACGGTCGGCACCGGCGCAGGGGCAGTCGGCAGCACCGGCGCGCTCTTCGACGCGCGCGTGAGGGAGGGCGCTGCGTCGACCATCTTCGGCAGCGCGGTCTCGGGGACGTCGCCGGAGAGCATCGGCAGCGGGTCGACGGCACATGTCGAGCAGGCGGCTGGGCCGCGGCGGACCTCGAAGTGCAGGTGCGGCGCGCTGCTCGAGCCGGTCGAGCCGACGAGGCCGATGACCTGGCCGCGCCGGACGCGTGCTCCGGGGCGGACTGCGGCTGCGAAGGCGCTCATGTGTGCGTAGCAGGTGGCGAGCCGCGGGCGGTGCTGGATGCAGATGAAGTTGCCGTAGCCGCCTGATTGGCTCGGGGATTCCACGCTCGCGACTTCGCCGGCGTCGGCGGCATGGATCGGCGTTCCGGTCGGGGCGAGGAAGTCGACGCCGTTGTGGATGTGGCCGGGACGCGGGCAGCCGAAGTAGCCGCAGCCGCCGACGACGCCCTTGACGGGGGTCGCGAGCTCGCCGCTGCCGAGGAGCGGGAGGGTGCCGAGCAGCTTCCATGCGCGGGCGCGCTCCATGACCATCGCCGTGGCGAGGCGGCCGTTCGGCCCGGGGCCGTAGCGGGCTCCTGTCGCTCTGTGTGCGTCCTCGCCCAGGCTCTTGGCGCCACCGGCCTTGAGGTCGGCGGCGATCGCCATGACGACGTCAAAGTCGTCCTTGACGGAGGGGTGGCGTTGCGTGCGGTTCGGATAGCCGGACGGCCGCAGGATGCCTCCGGAGGCGTTCTTGTGGCGCTTCCAGTGCGTGGTCGCGGCGAGGGTCTGCGGGGCCTCGCCGAAGCCGGTCTCCTGGTAGTGGACGGCCGCGACGAGGTACCAGGAGACGCCGAAGCGGCGCTTGGCGATCTTGTAGAGCGAGAAGTACGGGTGGCTGTGGAGGATGCGCCGCCGCTCGCTGACGGGCTTCTGGGCGCGGGCGATGTCGGCGGGGGTGGGCGTGCCCTCGAGGTCGGCGGTGAGCTGCTTGGCGAGGAGGTCCGGCGTGCTGGCCGCGCCGGCGAGCGGATTGCTCGCCTTCGCTCCCTTGTTGAACGAGATCGCGACGGTGACCAGCAGGCACAGCATCGCGACCCCCGCGAGCAGCGGAGGCAGCAGCACCTTGCGGGCCAGCCCCTGAGCCGGCCGCGGACGATCCCGTATCGACGCCTCCACCCGGTGGTGGGGGTTCTACGCGGGGCGGCGTGGGCCTTCCCGCTGCAGGCCGTCTACCGGTTTGCAGAGTGTCGGCGTGGCAGCAACCGCGGGCGTGGACGGTTCGGGATCAGCCGACCGAGCTCGAACGCCCAGACGGCGGGGCCGTCGAGGAGTCCGAGGAGCGCGTTGTCTCTGTCGTCTCTCGCTGCCGCTCGCATGCCATGTGCCGCGCGCTTGAGGCTCCACACGGCGAGTCCCGGCCACGTGCGTCGGGGCAGTGCACCCGGCCAGCGCTGGGCGAGCCAGTTCGCGCCGGCGCCATGGCGAGCGCGCTGGGCGAGCATGCGCGCGATCGTCTGGCGGTTGTGATGGACGGCGGCTGCTTCGCAGCGCCGCTCCAGCTCCCATCCGGCCGCCCGGATCCGGAAGCAGAGATCCGCGTCCCCGCCCGAGCGGATGCGAGCCTCGAAGCCACCGACCTGCTCGAACGCCTGTCGTCGCACTGCCGCGTTCGCGGTCTGCGCGAAGGACCAGCCGTCACGCGAGAGCGTGATCTCCTGGCTCATCGAGGACTTCAGCCAGGCGTAGCGGGGCGCCGGCGCAGCGGTTGGTCGCGGCTTCTCATCGATGACCGCGCCCGCGAGCACGCCCGTGATCGGCTGCGGCGGCGTCGCGAAGTACCGGTCCAGCAGATCCCGCGGCGCCAGCACGTCCGCATCGAGAAAGACGATCCACGGAGCGCTGCCCCGCGCAGCCGCGCGATTACGGGCGTGGTAGGAGGTCTGCAACTCCCCCGCCCCGACGACTCGTACGTGCCCCTGGGTCGAGTCCCCCGCCCCCGACCGGTTGTCCGCGATCGTGACCGTGTCCCCCGGCACGAGATCGAGAGCCGCCAGCCGCTGCACCACCAGCACCAGCTGCGCAGCCGAGCCACGAAACGGCAACACGACATCGACAGGAGGGCGCCCCACAGCCAGCAATGTACGGCGCAGACGCGAAACCCCGCACCGTGTTCCTATACTGGCCACCCATCCTGGGGGCGTAGCTCAGTTGGTTAGAGCGCCGGCCTGTCACGCCGGAGGTCGCGGGTTCGAGTCCCGTCGCTCCCGTTCCCGAGATTCCCCGCTCCGGCGGGGTTTCGTCGTTTGGGGGGTGGTTTCCCAGGCGAGCGCGACGACGCGGAGTAGCGCTACGGAGTAGCGCTCGGGGGTCGGATGCCGTGAGGCGGCGAGATCGTGCCAGACGTGCTCGCTTCCTCAAGGGACACCGCTTCGCGGCGGCCTTCGGCCGGCCCTGACGGGCTGTCGCTTGAGTCGCTGCGCGCGCCCGGCAGATTCGCTTTCGCCTTTCCGGCATCCTGGGCGCGATGCAGAAATGCGGGCGGCTGGCTACGACGACGCCAACATCCCTTCCGACCTTTCGCGTGTGAAGCGCGATGAGGGAGTTGACGAGCAACTCGCGGAGCAGGGTCAATTGTTCTGATTTGCAGTTAGTTCGCCTAGCTCCACCGATCAGCGGCCGTGGGGCGATCACTGCTGACTTCGGCCTCATTGGGCACTGGTGCCCAATGGCGACCCCCGTTCGAGCCGTCCCGAGTCGCTTGTTTGGCCCGCCCGGGTTCCCCAGCAACGCGTGCTTCGTCGACGTCCCTTGCTCGCGAAGGCGGCAGTCAGACTCGTCCGAGCCCAACCCCACGGCGATGGCCACCGACGCGGCCGTCGTTCGTATGAACGACTCTGAGAAAGAACGGCCCCGCTATGCGGATCTGAGGTCCGCTGCCGCGTCTGCAGCGGTGGGTCGGCCGCTCCATCGGCGCGTCAGCAGCGCGCCTACGAGGGCCGCGGCGACGACCAGCAGGCTCGACCACTGGGAGCCGTTGAGCCCCGTCGGCGCAGCGGCCAGGCGATCGCGAAGATCGTCAGCGCGAGCAGGACCTCGTACAGGCCGCCGGAGTGGTAGGCGATCTCATGGCTCGGCGTCAGCGCGTCGGGGTGGGTGTTGCGGACGGCGAGCAGCCAGTCGGACTGCGGGCCGTTGTGCTCGCCGTTGATGACGTCGCCGATGCGGCCGACGGCGACCCCCAGCGGCAACGCGGCGGCCGCGACGTCGAGGTAGGTGAGCGAGCGGCCGGTGCGCCGAACGTAGATCGCGATTCCCACGGCCGCCATACCGAAGCCGCCGTAGAACGTGAACCCGTTGGTGCCGAACCAGTCGGCCGGGCGCAGCAAGGATGCCGATCGCAAGCGTCATCCCGTGCCAGGCCAGTGTGACCGGGCCGAGCTGCAACTCGGGATCGATGCCGTTGGAGATGACGGCCGAGAGCACGGAGCGCTACGAGAGGGCTGCCCGGACGGCGCGCTGGGCGGCCCGAGGTGAAGGCTGCCGCATCAGTGGTAGGTCCCGACCAGGGCCAACAGCGTCACAACGGCGAGGCAGGCGGTGAAGAACAGCAGCGCGCGCCGGAATCGGCGCCACTCGGCGGCGTCGGCTGAATCGCGCGGCGGTGTCATGGGGTGGCGCGCACCTCCCAGGTAGCGCCACCGTCGCCCGAGCTCACGACGTTGCCATCGCCGAGGGCGGCGTAGAGCTTCTCGTCGCGTCGTGGCTGGTGAACACGAGGCGGACCGCCGATCGATCCAACCACCTCGAAGGTCCGGCCGGCGTCGTCGCTGCGCGAGACCAGGCCCTGCCCGTCCACGAGGAACAGGCGGTCGGCCGCCGGCCACGCCAGCAGCCCGGCCAGGCCGTCCCGTAGCGGGCGCCACCTGGCGCCGGCGTCGGCCGAGGCGAACATCCCGCGGTCGGTCGAGGCGACGAGGCGCCGGCTGTTCTCCGGGCCGATCGCCAGGTCGAACACGCCGCGGGGTGGGGTGCGGAGGGCGTCCACTTCGTGCCGCAGTCACTGGAGACCATGAGCACGCCTCTCATCCCTCGGCCCGGTCGAGCTGCTCGAATCCGGTCAGGTAGGCCTCGGTGAAGGTCGGGAACTGGGCGACGGTGTCGCGGAGCACCGCCAGCGGCGTGGCGGTCTTGATGGCCAGCGCGGCGTAGTGAATCCACTCGCCGGCCATCGGGCTGACTGCCCAGGCACCGATGAGCACCTGGCGCTCGCGGTCGGCGAGCAGCCCCAGCTCACCCCCGGGGTTCTCCTCGTAGGTCCACGGTCGCGCGATGGACTCCGCGAGCGCGACGCGAGCGGTGGTGGGTTTGATGCCCTGCTCATGGGCCTGAGCCTCGGTGAGACCGACCGCGGCGACTTCGGGGTCGCAGAAGACGACGCGCGGGATGGCGGTGTAGTCGGCCCGCGGCTGCTTTCCGGCGATGTCGGCGGCAACGATCCGCGCCTGGTACATGCCGACGTGCGTGAACGGCATGACGCCGGTGACGTCCCCGACGGCCCAGACGCCGTCGGCGGCGCGGCAGCGCTCGTCGACCTTGAGGCCGGTCGGGTCGGGTTCGATGCCGAGGCGTTCCAAGCCGATGCCGTTGACGCGCGGAGCGCGCCCGGTGGCGATCAGCAGCTCTTGACCAGTGACCTCTCTCCCGTCATCCAGGTGGACGACGCGATGGCCGTCGCGTCGTTCGACCGCGGTCGCCTGGGCGCCGAGGCGTAGGTCGATCCCCTCCTCGCGCAGGGTTCGGCCGATCAGGTCGCCGACGGGCGGATCCTCGCGCGAGAGCAGCCGCTCGCCGTGGTCGACGATCGTCACTCGGGCGCCGAAGCGACGCAGGAACTGGCCGAGTTCTACCCCGACCGGCCCGCCGCCGAGGATGACGATGCTCTCGGGGATCTCGCTCAGCGTGGTCGCCTCGCGGTTTGTCCAATACCCCGCCTGCTCCAACCCGTCGATCGCTGGGATCCGCGCGTCGCTGCCGGTGGCCACGACGATCCGGTCGGTCGCCAGCGTCCGGCCGTCGACCTCGACCCGGCCGCGCCCAATGATCTGGGCGACGCCCTTGGAGACGTCGACGCCGTCATCGAGGTAGCCCTGCACCTGCTTGGAGTCGTCGAGGTGGCGGATCATCTGGTCGCGGTAGGCCGCGAGCCTGGGCCAGTCCAGCTCGGGGGTGTCGACCCCGGCTGCGCGCGCGGCTTCGGAGCGGATCTCCGCTGGGCGGACGAGCGTCTTAGAGGGGATGCAGGCCCAGTAGCCGCACTCGCCGCCGACCAACTCGCGCTCGATCAGGGCGACCTTCAGTCCCTGAGCGGCCAGCCGCGAGGCCGCGACCTCCCCGGCCGGGCCAGCTCCCATGATCACGGCGCCGTAGCGGGCGGCGCTCATCGCGTCCGTTCCGCGCTTGGTTGGCGTTGGGAAGCCCAGCGCTGGAGGGCCAGCGCCGCCCCAAGGGCAAGCAGGGCGCCCAGCGCGGCTGCGAAGAGCCCGGTGTGCGCGGCGAAGAAGTCGGCCAATGCCGAGGAGGTCTGTTCGCTGCGCCAGGCGACGGAGCCGGTGGCGTTCGGGGAGCCGTCGCCGAGCGCGGGCACCCAGTAGGCGACCAGGTAGATCCCGGAGGCCAGCAGCAGCCCGCCGGCGAGGCGGTTGACGACCGGTCTCAGTCGCCGCAGGGCGCGGGCGAGCGCGCCCTTGGCGAGCGCTGCGGAGATCGAGAGGGCGAGCAGCACGGATGCGCTTCCCGCCGCGTAGGCGCCGAAGACGGCCATGGTCTCCAGCACGCCGGACACGGTGAGCGCTTGGCCGACGACGACCAGGAAGATCGCCAGGGTGCACGACAGCGAGGCCAGCGCGTAGGCGACGCCGAAGGCAGCCACCCGCGAGTAGCCCGTACGCCGCTGGAGGTCGGGCTGGAGGCGCACGGCCGACAGCAGCGAGACCCGGCGGCCGGCGAGCATCACGCCGCCCAGGGCGATGAGCAGGAGGCCGACGCCGAACGCGACCCACGGCAGCGCTCCAAGCACCGAGCGCAGTCCGGCGGTCACCACGAGACCAACCACGATGAACACGCCGCTGAACGCTCCGCTCAAGACCAAGCCGACGACGAAGCCCTGACGGGCGCGAACCACCGCGCTCGCGGGCGCACCCTCGGTCTCCTCCGCGCCGAGGTAGAAGGAAAGAAAACCCGGGAGCAGCGCGAAGCCGCAGGGGTTGACCGTGGCGAGTAGTCCTGCGCCGAAGGCCAGGCTGATCGCGGTACTCACCGGATCCCGGCCTTTCGGAACGCCGCGCGCAACGTGTCGACATCGCTGACGGCAGCGTCGCGGAACACGACGCGGCCGGCCTTGTCGAAGACGATCGTCGTGTCAAGCGCACGAACGGCGTACTGCCTGCCCAGCGCACCGGCCGAGTCCCAGACGAACGGGTAGCTCGGGCTCCCGGAGTTGCGCCGGAAGAGGCGGATGGCCTCCACCGAGTCGCTGGGGTCCGGACTGACAGCGGTGATGGCCACCCGCGAGCCGAACTCGTCGTGCACCCGGCCGAGCGCTCTGGCCTCGACCTGGCAGGAGCCGCACCAGCCAGCGAAGAAGAACAACGCGCCCGGCTTGCCGGCACCCACCTGCACCCGGCGACCGTCTACGTCCCGCGCGCTGAACGGGGCAATCATCGAGCCCGGCTCACCATCGCTGGTCTCCCTGACGCTTTGTCCGTCGGCCGGCTGGTCCAATGCCACCTGCGGTCGGCCGGCCTGGTCTGGTGCCTTGCCGGCGGAGATGGCGGCCACTGACGCGACCAGTGCGACGAAGACGGCAAGTCCGATGAGCAGGTTGCGGCGCATCACGCGGCGCAGCACGAGAGCTTGCTAGGGTCGCAATGGAAGGATTGGGCGGCCAGGTACAGGCCCTCGGCGAGCGTCAGGTAGGGGTTCCAGCCCGAAGCCAGCTGCTCGACGGTCATGCCGGTCTGGATGGCCAGGCTGCCGGCGAAGATCACGTCTCCGGCCCCGTCGCCGACGATGTGCACGCCGACGATCCGGCCGCTGTCGCGCTCGGCTACGAGCTTGACCAGGCCGCGGACGTTGCGGCTGACGATGGCCCGCGGCACGTGCTCCAGCCCGAGCGTGCGAGATTCGCAGTCAAGGCCCTGCTCCTGCGCCTGGGCCTCGGTCAGGCCGGCGGAGGCAATGGTCGGATTGGTGAAGGTGATGCGTGGAAGCGCGGAGTAGTCGATCCGCTGGCCGGCACCGTCGAAGGCGTTCTCCACGACCATCCCGCCGTGCTTGGCGGCGACATAGACGAACTGTGGATGGCCGGTGACGTCGCCGGCCGCCCAGACGCGGGGATGGCTCGTGGCCAGGGTGGCGTCGACGAGCACGTCACCGGCGTTGCCGAGCGTCACGCCGATTCCTTCCAGCCCCAGCCCGGCGGTTCGCGGCCGGCGGCCGGTCGCCACGAGAATGTGATCGGCGCGGAACTCTTGGCGGCCGGCGCCGCCGATCACCTGCCCCGCCTCGCGGCGGACCTGGTCGGGCACCAGCCCCTCGTGGACGGAGATGCCTTCGGCTTCGAAGGCCTCGCGGACCGTCGCGGACACCTCGGGCTCCTCGCCGCGGGCGAGCTTGGAGCGCACGAGCATCGTCACCCGGGTGCCCAGGTGAGCAAACAGCTGGGCCTGTTCCATGGCCACGTAGCCGCCGCCGATGACGAGCATCGAGCCCGGCAGCTCTGAGAGCTCCATGGCCGTGGTCGAGGTCAGGTAGCCGGTTTCGGCCAGGCCTGGAACATCTGGGATGTGTGGTTCGGCGCCGGTGGCGACCAGGTAGTGGCGGGCCTCGATTCGGCGCCCGTCGACGTCGAGGGCGGGGCCGTCGACGAAGCGCGCGTCTCCCTCGATGAGCTCGAAGCCGTACGCATCGGCCAGGTCGACGTACTTGTGCCGGCGCAGGTCGCCGACGATCTCGTCCTTGGCGGCGATCAGCTGAGCCATGTCCACCGGCCCAGCGTCGGTGAAGACGCCCGGGAAGCGCCCGTGGGCAGCGCTGTGGCGCGATTCCGCTGCGGCCAGCAGCGCCTTGGAAGGGATGCAGCCGACGTTCACGCACGTGCCGCCGACGACGCCGCGCTCAACCATGATCACGCGCAGCTCGCGACGCCGCGCGGCGATCGCGGCCGCAAAGGCGCCGCCGCCCGAGCCGACGATCGCGAGGTCGTACTCGAACTCCTCCTCGGTGATTTCGAGCTCCAGGCTCACGACGACGACCTCTCAATCGAGGGAAATGCGCAGGCTGCTGCGCGACGGCGACGGATGATGAGCACGGCCGCGACGAGCACGACCGCCGCCAGCACGCCGCCCCCGATCCCTTCCACGCTGCCGAACGCCAGCCCGCCCACGGCGCCCAGCAGGAGCGCGTGGCCGCCGCAACACACGACGATCATCGCCAGCATCCCGGTGGAGAACACTCCGGCGGCGAGCCCCGTCCGCGGCTCATCGCCCCGCTTCTCACTCGCCTTCATCAGCAGCCCTTCGCGACCACGCCGCAGGCCGAGACGTGCTCGACGTTGTCGGCCAAGAGGGCACGTCCGAGCGCCAGCACTTCGAGCACCCGCTCGTCGGCAACGCGATACAGCACGCTCGGGTGCTCGCGACGCGTGTGCACGAACCCACACCAGCGCAGGCAGGCGAGATGATTGGAAACCTTCGGCTGCGACTGCCCGAGCGAGGCCACGATCTCGCCCACCGAGAGCTCGCCCCGATCCCGGAGAAGCTCCAGGACCCGAAGGCGCGTCGCGTCGGAGAGCACCTGGAAGTACTTCGCCAGCAGGTCCTGCTCCGTCAACGGATGAGGCAGCGCGAAGGGCGCAGCAAGAGGGGCGATATCAGCCATTTCTGAACTAGGATAACACTATTCGCTGATATAGCGGTCCTCTCGCTCCGAGGTACGCCCACACCACAGCCTTCGGAGCGAACGTTCCAACGCCGACCAACGGCAAGCCAGGAGTTCCACTTTGACGACAGCCTCAAGTGCAGATAGCAAGGCCCCGCCACTACAGCAACGAACGACGAGCACAGACTTGCACCGGGGGTGCTGAAGGGCGCCGAACCGCCGGCGCACCGGAGTTGTCCGACATAGGAGCGTGAGCTAGGAACGACGGTCTCATCTGGCCCCACTGCGACGGCTTGAAGTGGCCCCACCTTGTCCGACGGCGGGCTGACTGTCTGGTGCTCATCGAGCATGGGGCGGGGGTCGGCAGGGAGTGGGT
>Ga0136633_1002340_pt1 | contig 13152 bp, 9 predicted proteins | sample AntDrymeUQ832206_2_FD_105494 | JGI IMG/M metagenome (GOLD analysis project Ga0136633, IMG submission 105494) | Polar desert sand microbial communities from Dry Valleys, Antarctica - metaG UQ83 (22.06) | ecosystem: Environmental > Terrestrial > Soil > Desert | place: Antarctica: Dry Valley... | reverse complement strand
TCGAGCATCCACTGCGGTTCGCTCTTCTTCGAGGAGATGTCGCGGACGACGTCCTCGTTGAGACCGCGGGTCGCGGTGGCGCCGGCCTCGTCACTGTCGGACCAGCCGAACTCGTAGCGGCCGATCCCCTTGAGTCCCGGGTTGAGCTCTTCGATGGAGGTCATGTGGTCTTCCTCTCGGGGATGCAGGTGGTGCAGACACCGTCGCCATGAGCGATCGTGGCGAGGCGTTGGACATGGGTTCCGAGGATTCGACCGATGGCTTCGGTCTCGGCCTCGCACAACTGGGGGAACTCCTGGGCCACGTGGGCCACCGGGCAGTGTTGCTGACACAGCTGCTCCCCCGCGGCCTGGCCGTTCACCAGCGGCAGCTGGCGGACGCCCGCGGCGTAGCCCTCGTCGGTGAAGACGCGAGCCAACGCCTCAGCAGGGCTGAGGCTGGGGTGGTCAGCGACGATCCGGTCGTAGTCACGCTCGATGAACGTCACGCGACGCCGCGCGAACTCCATGACGGCGTCGTCGCCGGCGGTCTCGGCCAGGAACCGGAGCGCCTCGGCCGCTAGGTCGTCGTACTGCTGGTCGAACGTCTCGCGGCCCGACTCGGTCAGTGCGAACACCTTGGCCGGGCGGCCGCGACCGCGGGCGCCGTACACCTTCTGGTCGCTAGGCTGCAGCGCCCCCTCCTCGACGAGATGGTCGAGGTGGCGGCGCACGGCGGCCGGCGTCAGGTCCAGCCGCTCAGCCAGCGCCACGGCCGTGGAGGGGCCGTCGACGAGGATCGAGCGGACGACCCGCTCGCGCGTCGACTGATCTCCCACGATTTCCACAACACCAGTGTGCCGTTAATCAGGCACCCGATTCAAGTAAGGATCGCCTTACCCGTCCCCCACTGGGTCGAGTCGCCACAAAATCACGCCGAGTCCTCACATTTGTGGCGACTCGATCCGCATAAGTGGCGACTGAACCGGAATATGTGGCGACTCAACCCCGGGGCGGGGTCGTAGGGTTCCGGCATGGCTGGCTCCCTACTCGGCACCGCGGTCCGTCGCGTGGAGGATCCAGACCTGATCCTCGGTCGCGGGACCTTCGTCGACAATCTCGCACAGACCCGTCGGGACGTTCTGCATGCGGTGTTCGTGCGCAGTCCGTTCGCCCGCGCCGACATCAGCGGCCTCGACACCTCGGCCGCCGTCGCGGCGCCCGGCGTGGTCGGCGTGTTCACGGCCGCCGACCTCGGCGACCGTGCGGTCCCCGCGTTCGCGAGCGCCAACGACAAGGTCGAACGATTCGCACTCGCGCGCCAGCGCGTCCAGTACGTCGGAGACCCGGTCGCCCTCGTCGTCGCGGAGTCGCGGGCGCTGGCCGTCGACGCCGCGGAACTGGTCGATGCCGACTACGAGCCGCTGCCGTTCATCGTCGACATGGAGCACGCGGCCGACGAAGACGCCCCCCAGCTCTACGACGAGCTGTCCCGCAACATCGCCATCCAGCGGATCGGCGAGGGCGACCCCCTCGACGGCGCCGAGGTCGTGGTCCGGGCCCGGATCGAGAACAACCGGGTGGCCACCGCACCGATCGAGGGCAACGCGGTGCTCGCCGACCCCACGACCGAGGGCCACCGACTCACGGTGTGGCTCTCCACCCAGCACCCCCACCTCGGACGGCACCTGTTCTCCCAGCTCACCGGGCTCGACGAGGCCGACATCCGGGTGGTCGCACCGCACGTCGGCGGCGCCTTCGGCGGCAAGGCCGGCATCTCCTCCGACCACGCAGCGATCGTCCAGGCCGCCCTCGCACTCGGCCGCCCAGTGACGTGGGCCGAGACCCGGAGCGAGGCGATGCTCTCCATGCACGGCCGTGGCCAGGTGCAGTACGCCGAGCTGGGGCTGACCCGCGAGGGCCGGATCACCGGCCTGCGTGCGCGCGTGATCGGCGACTGCGGCGCCTACGCCGGGTTCGGCGGCAGCTTCGCGGCCGGTTCGACCCGCACCATGGCGCAGGGTCCCTACGTCATCCCCCAGGTCCGCTACGACGCCCTCTCGGTGGTCACCAGCACGAGTCCGGTCGGCGCCTTCCGCGGCGCCGGCCGTCCCGAGGCCGCAGCGCTGCTGGAACGGATCCTCGACCTCGCCGCTGACGAGCTCGACCTGGCGCCGGAGGAGATCCGGCGCCGCAACTTCGTCCCCATCGACGCCTTCCCCTGGGAGACCTTCTCCGGCAGGACCTACGACTCCGGTGACTACGACCTGCCGCTGACCGAGGCGTTGCGCCTGGCCGACGTCGACGGCGCCCGCGCCGAGCAGTCCCGACGTCGCGACGTCGGCGACCCGCGTCAGCTCGGCATCGGCATCGCGTCGTACGTCGAGATCACGGGCTTCGGGGGCAGCGAGATGGGCCATGTGGAGGTGCACGACGACGGCTCCGCGACGGTCCGCTCCGGCACATCCGCGCACGGCCAGGGCCACGCCACCGCGTTCTCGATGATCGCCGCGGACCGGCTCGGCATCGCGATGCACCAGATCACCTACGAGCAGTCGGACACGGCCGTGGTCCCCCGCGGTGGCGGCACCGGTGGCGCCCGGTCACTGCAGATGGGCGGCCAGGCTGTCGAGCAGGCGTCGGTCGAGCTGCTGGAGAAGGCCACCCGACTCGCGGCGGACCTGCTCGAGGCATCGGTCGACGACGTCGAGCTCGGAGACGACGGCTTCGCGGTGCGCGGGGTCCCGACGACAGCCATCGGCTGGGCCGACCTCGCCCGTCATGCCACTGAGCGAGATGACCCGCTCACGGTGACGACCGACTTCACCCAGGACAAGTCGACGTTCCCGTTCGGCTCCCACGTGGCGATCGTCGAGGTCGACACCGAGACCGGGCTGGTCACCCCGGTGCGACACGTCGCCGTCGATGACTGCGGCCGGGTGGTCAACCCGATGCTGGTCGCCGGTCAGCAGCACGGGGGCGCCGCGCAGGGCATCAGCCAGGCACTGTGGGAGGAGTTCATCTACGACGAGGCGGGCACCCCGCTGACCTCGACCTTCGCCGACTACCCGATGCCGACCTCGGCCGACACGACCTCGATCGAGGCCCACTCGACCGAGACGCCCACGCCGTACAACAGCCTCGGGGTGAAGGGCATCGGCGAGGCAGCGACGATCGGCGCCACCCCGGCGGTCCAGAACGCAGTCGTCGACGCGCTCTCCCACCTCGGCGTCCGGCACGTCGACATCCCCTGCACCCCGGCCCGCGTCCACGCGGCGATCCGGGCGGCCGAGGCCGGCGACACCGACCCGTGGCGCGAGCCCCCGGCGGCCTTCGAGGACCCGACCCTGAGCGACGACGAAGCCCCCGACGACGTCGAGGTCTGAGCCGCGTTCCTACACTGGCGCGGTGTCCGCCGCCGCTCCCGCCGTCGAAGTCGACGGCCTGGTGATGAGGTACGGCGACACGGTCGCCGTGGCCGGGCTCTCGCTCACCGTCGAGCGAGGCACCGTGACGGCCGTTCTCGGACCGAACGGCGCCGGGAAGACGACCACGCTGGAGACCTGCGAGGGCTACCGCGCCCCGCAGCAGGGCACGGTCCGCGTGCTCGGGCTGGACCCGCGCCGCGACCGCCGCGACCTGCTGCCTCGGATCGGCGTGATGCTCCAGGACGGTGGAGCGTGGTCCGGCGTCCGGGCCCGGGAGATGCTCGACCACATCGCGCGGCTGCACGCCCACCCGCTCGACACCGACGTGCTGGCTGAGCGGCTCGGCCTCGATGAGTGCGGCCGTACGCCGTACCGGCGGCTGTCCGGCGGCCAGAAGCAGCGACTCGGCCTGGCCATGGCGCTGGTCGGTCGGCCAGAACTGGTGTTCGTCGACGAGCCGACCGCCGGCATGGACCCACAGGCCCGCCGGACCACCTGGGTGCTGCTGGAGGAGCTGCGGGCCGACGGCGTCACCGTGGTGCTGACGACCCACTACCTGGACGAGGCCGAACGGCTGGCCGACCAGGTCCACATCATCGACCATGGCGCGCTGATCGCGAGCGGGTCGCCGCTGGAGCTGACGCGGGGCGGCGAGGTCTCCACGATCCGGCTGGTCGTCACCAGGCCGTTTCCGTCAGGGGCCCCGGAGTCGCTGCGCGCGCGGCTCGGCGACCGCATCGAGGTGAGCCAGCTAGATGAGCTCAGCCTACTGGTGACCGGCCCCGCCGACTCGACCACGCTGGCCAAGGTGTCGGCCTGGTGCGAGGAGCACGACGTGCTCCCCGAGACCCTCTCGCTGGGCCGGCGCACCCTCGAGGACGTCTTCCTCCAGCTCACCGGACGCGAGCTGACGCCGTGAGCACGTTCACCCCGCGCCCCGGCGCCGCGCCGCTGCCGCGGATGGTCCTGGCCCAGGCCTCGATGGAGACCCGGCTGCTGGTCCGCAACGGCGAGCAGCTGCTGCTGGCCGTGGTGATCCCGGTGCTGGTGCTGATCTTCGGAGTGCTCGGGCTGGACCGACTCGGTCTCGACCTCGACCGTCGCCCGATCGACATGCTGACACCCGGCGTACTCGCGCTGGCGATCATGTCCACGGCGTTCACGTCGCTGGCGATCGCCACCGGCTTCGAGCGTCGCTACGGGGTGCTCAAGCGACTCGGCGCCTCTCCGCTCCCCCGTTCCGGGCTGCTGCTCGGCAAGGTCGGCGCGCTGCTTCTCGTCGAGGTCGGGCAGCTGCTCGTCATCGGGGGGGTCGGTCTCGCGCTCGGCTGGGACCCGACCACCGACGGCGCACTCGCGACGACCGGCGCACTCGTCCTCACCGCCCTCGCCGGCACCTTCGCCTTCGCCTCGCTCGGCCTGTTCGTCGCCGGCGTGCTCCGGGCCGAGGCCACATTGGCGGCCGCCAACCTCGTCTACCTGCTGCTGCTCGCCGGCGGCGCCGTGGTCATCCCCGCCTCGTCGTACGGCGGCTTCGGCTCGCTCGCCCAGTGGCTGCCCTCCGGGGCGCTCGGCGAGGCGATGCGGGCCGTGCTCTCCGACGCGTCCTTCCCCGGGCTGTCGCTCGTGGTGCTGCTCGTATGGGGCGCGCTCGGCACGGCGCTGACGGTGAGGACTTTCACGTGGGAGTGAGTACCCGCCCGGCGGCCCTCTGGCCACTCGCCGTCGCCAACCTGGTCGCCAACATCGGGATCGTCGTCACCGGCGGCGCGGTGCGACTGACCGGCTCCGGCCTCGGCTGCCCGACCTGGCCGCGGTGCACGGACGAGTCCTACGTGCCCCACGGCGAGCTCGGCGTCCACGGCGTCATCGAGTTCGGCAACCGGATGCTCACCTTCGTGCTGGCCGCAGTCGCGATCGGCTGCTGGATCGCCGCGCTGATCGCGCTGCGTCGGGCCAGGGCCCGCGGCGGCAGCGACTCGCTTCCGTTCTGGCTGTCGACGGTCGTCGCGCTCGGCGTACCTGCCCAAGCAGTCGTCGGCGGCATCACGGTGCTGACCGACCTCAACCCGTGGATCGTGTCGTTCCACCTGCTGGTGTCGATGGCGATGATTGGCGTCTGCGTGCTGCTGCTCGATGAGCTGCGCGGCCCAGTGCGCTCCGCAGCGGCAGGCGGCGTACGAGGGCTGGCCTGGGCGATGTTCGCGGCCGGCTGGGTCGTGCTCTACATCGGCACGGTGGTGACCGGGTCCGGTCCCCACGCCGGTGACGTCGACTCCCCGCGCACCGGTCTCGACCCGCTCCAGGTCAGCCAGCTCCACGCCGACGCCGTCTTCCTGTTCATCGGGTTGACGATCGGACTGGTGCTCGTCGCCTCGGGTCTCGCCCGCCGTGCGGCGGTGACGCTGCTGGTCGTCCAGCTCGCGCAGGGAGCGATCGGGTTCGTCCAGTACGCCAGTGACCTGCCGGTCGTGCTGGTCGGCTTCCACCTGTTGGGGGCGGCGCTGGTCTCCGCGTCGATGACGTGGGCCGTGATCGCGAGCCGGTCCCGGAACACCTGACCTCGGTCCCGGTCCGCTCCCGGGAGCCCGCCGCTGCGCGGGCCCCCGGAGCGTCCGTGGCGACAGCGGCCGAGCCCAGACCCCCGTGGCCGGGACGGCCGCCGTCACAGGGGTAGACGCGGTGGGAGCCACTTCGGTTGCGCCGATCTCGAAAATTCTTCAGAAAAGTTCTCCCGGCCTCCACGCCGAGTCGGCTCAGCGGGTGAGCAGCGGGTCGAGCGCGACCGCCACGAAGAGCAGCGAGAGGTAGAGGTTGCTCGAGTGGAACAGCCGCATCGGCGCGATCGCCGCGAGGTCCTCGGTGCCGCGGGTACGGGCCCACATCCGGTGCGCCTCGACCAGGAAGGCCACCCCGAGTCCGGCCGCGGCGACAGGGTAGACCCACCCGGTCCCGGCCACCGGCCACAGCAACAGCGACGTCGCGACCATGGCATAGCTGTAGAGCACGATCTGGCGCCCGACCACCTCGGCCCGCGCCACCACGGGCAGCATCGGGACGTCGACGTTCGCGTAGTCCTCGCGGTAGCGCAGCGCCAGCGCCCACGTGTGGGGCGGCGTCCAGAAGAACACGACCAGGAACAGCACCACCGGTGGCCAGGCCAGCTCGTTGGTGACCGCGGTCCAGCCGATCAGCGCCGGGAAACAGCCGGCCAGGCCGCCCCAGACGATGTTCTGCGTCGTACGACGCTTGAGCAGCACCGTGTAGACGATCAGGTAGAACGCCTCGGCGGTCAGCGCGAGCGCGGCCGACAGGTAGTTGACCCACACCGCCAGCACGATCGTGGCGAGCACCCCGAGCACGATCCCGAAGACGGTCGCGGCGACCGGAGTCACCAGGTGGCGGGGCAACGCACGGCGACGCGTACGCCGCATCTGCTCGTCGATGTCGCGGTCGTAGACGCAGTTGAGCGCCGACGCCGACCCGGAGGAGAGCGTGCCGCCGATGACGGTGGCCACGACCAGGCCCAGCTCGGGAACCCCTCGCGCGGCGAAGAACATGACCGGCACGGTGGTCAGCAGCAGCAGCTCGATGACGCGCGGCTTGGTGAGCCCGACGTACGCCGAGACGACATCCTTGACCGTCACGGACGCCGAGGGCGGCTGCGGGATCGCAGAGGCCTGACGACCGACGTATGTCACGGGGATCCTCGGGTACGAGAGCGTTGATGGCGCCTCGCAGTCTATCTCCCCGCATGGGTAGGCTCGCACGTGAGGCGACCCCGTCCAGACCCCATCCAACTGACACGGAGAAGACCCCTTGAGCACACTCGACTGGACCGATCTCGATGCGAAGGCCGTCGACACGGTGCGAGTCCTGGCGATGGACGCAGTGCAGAAGGTCGGCAACGGCCACCCAGGCACGGCGATGAGCCTCGCTCCGGCGGCGTACCTGCTGTTCCAGAAGGTGATGCGCCACAATCCGGCTGACCCGCACTGGCCCGGCCGTGACCGCTTCGTCCTCTCGTGCGGCCACTCCAGCCTGACGCTCTACATCCAGCTCTACCTCGGTGGCTGGGGCCTGGAGCTCGACGACCTGCAGTCGTTGCGGACCTGGGGCAGCAAGACCCCGGGCCACCCCGAGTGCGGGCACACCGCCGGCGTGGAGACCACCACGGGTCCGCTCGGTCAGGGGATCGGCAACGCGGTCGGCATGGCGATGGCGGCCCGCCGCGAGCACGGCCTGCTGGACCCGAACGCCGCAGCCGGCGAATCGGCCTTCGACCACCACATCTACTGCATCGCGAGCGACGGCGACATCCAGGAAGGCGTCTCGTCCGAGGCATCCTCCATCGCCGGCACCCAGCAGCTCGGGAACCTCACGCTGATCTACGACGAGAACAAGATCTCGATCGAGGACGACACCGACATCGCGCTCTCCGAGGACGTGCCGAAGCGCTACGAGGCCTACGGCTGGCACGTCCAGGTCGTCGACTGGACCCACGACGGCGAACGTTACGAGGAAGACGTCCCCGCCCTCCACCGCGCCCTCGAGAAGGCCAAGGGGGTCACCGACCAGCCCAGCCTGATCGTGCTCCGGACGATCATCGCCTGGCCGGCGCCGAACGCCCAGAACACCGGCAAGGCCCATGGCTCAGCCCTCGGCGACGACGAGGTGGCGGCCACCAAGAAGGTGCTGGGTTTCAACCCCGACCGCACCTTCGACGTCGACCCGGCGGTCCTGGCCCACACCCGGCAGGCCGTCGACCGCGGCAAGCAGGCCCAGGCGCAGTGGCAGGAGCAGTACGACGCCTGGGCCCGCAAGCCGTCCGCAGATCCCGCCCTGTTCGAGCGGCTCCAGACCCGCACCCTGCCCGATGGCTGGGACGATGATCTGCCGACCTTCCCCGCCGGTGAGAAGGGCGTCGCCACCCGCAAGGCCTCCGGCCAGGTCCTCAACGCCATCGCCGCGAAGGTGCCGGAACTGTGGGGAGGTTCCGCCGACCTCGCGGAGTCCAACAACTCCACCATCGAGGGCGCCCTGTCGTTCGCACCCAAGATCCGCTCGACCGACATGTGGAAGGCCGACCCGTACGCCGGCCGGGTGCTCCACTTCGGCATCCGCGAACACGGCATGGGCTCGATCCTCAACGGCATCGCGGTCCACGGTGGGACCCGGGTCTTCGGCGCGACGTTCCTGACCTTCTCCGACTACATGCGGCCCTCGGTCCGGCTCGCCGCACTGATGCAGCTCCCGGTCACCTACATCTGGACCCACGACTCCATCGGCCTCGGCGAGGACGGCCCGACCCACCAGCCGATCGAGCACCTCGCGGCCCTGCGCGCGATCCCTGGCCTCGATGTGGTCCGACCCGCCGACGCCAACGAGACCGCCGCTGCGTGGCGTGCGGTGATGGCCCGTAGCGACCGACCGGCCGGCATGATCCTGACCCGGCAGAACGTGCCGGTCTTCCCGCGCGACGACGAGGGCTTCTCCGACACCAGCAACGTCCACCGCGGCGGCTACGTGCTGCTCGACGCCCCCGACCTCGACGGTCGTGGAGGTCAGCCCGACGTGGTCCTGGTCGGCACCGGTTCCGAGGTGCAGCTCGCCGTACGGGCGCGAGAGATCCTGGCCGGACGCGGCGTCCGTGCCCGCGTGGTCTCGATGCCGTGCCGCGAGTGGTTCGACGAGCAGGAGGAGTCCTACCGCGAGACGGTGCTGCCGCCGGGCGTGAAGGCGCGCGTGTCGGTCGAGGCCGGCATCGCCCAGGGCTGGCGCGAGGTCGTGGGCGACCACGGCCGGATCGTCTCCATCGAGCAGTACGGGGCGTCCGCGGACTACGAGCGCATCTACCGCGAGCTCGGCGTCACCGCCGATGCGGTGGCCGACGCGGCCGACGACAGCATCCGGGCGGTCGGCGGCTGACGCCGTCGAGCCCTGCCCATCCAGGGGCCTGACCAACGAGAGGGAGGAACACCCATGTCCACGAACCCACTGCAGCAGCTGACGGAAGCCGGAGTCTCGATCTGGCTCGACGACCTGTCTCGCGAACGGCTCGAGACCGGAAACCTTGCCGACCTGATGAAGAACCGGAACGTCGTCGGGGTCACGTCGAACCCGTCGATCTTCCAGGCAGCGCTCGCCGACGGCGAGCGCTACGACGAGCAGGTCCGCGAGCTGGCAGCCGCCGGCGCCGACGTCGACACCGCGACCCGGGCGATCACCACCGACGACGTCCGCGACGGCTGCCGCGTCATGCGGCCGGTCTTCGACGCCACCGATGGTGTCGACGGCCGGGTTTCGATCGAGGTCTCTCCGGGCCTGGCCCAGGACACCCAAGGCACCGTGAAGGAGGCCGCCGAGCTCTGGGAGACGGTCGGCGAGCCCAACCTCTTCATCAAGATCCCCGGCACTCCCGAGGGCTGGCCGGCCATCACCGAGACCCTGGCCGCGGGCATCTCGGTCAACGTCACACTGATCTTCGGTCTCGACCAGTACCGCAACGTCATGGAGGCGCACGTCGCCGGCCTGGAGCAGGCAGCCGCGAACGGGCACGAGCTGTCCACGCTCCACTCGGTCGCCTCGTTCTTCGTCTCCCGCGTCGACACCGAGATCGACAAGCGTCTCGAGGCCATCACCTCCGGCCCCGGCACCGACCCGGACCTGCGCGGCAAGGCCGGCGTCGCGAACGCCCGGCTCGCGTTCCAGATGTTCGAGGAGTTCTTCAGCGGCGAGCGGTGGGAACGGCTCGAGGCCCAGGGCGCCCGCAAGCAGCGCCCGCTGTGGGCCTCCACCGGCGTCAAGAACCCCGACTACGACGACACCATGTACGTCGTCGACCTGGTCGTCGAGGACACCGTCAACACGATGCCCGAGAAGACCCTCGACGCCGTCGCCGACCACGGTGAGGTCCGTGGCGACCGGGTCCGTCCGTTCTACGACGACGCGGCCGCCCACATGAAGGCGCTCGAGGAGGCGGGGATCGACTACGACGACGTGATCGAGGTCCTGATCGAGGAAGGCGTCGACAAGTTCGTGGTCGCCTGGGACCAGCTGCAGGAGACGCTGGCGGGATCGCTCGAGGCCGCCCGGGCATGACCCACGGGCCGGTGGACCCCACCACGACCGCGGCGTGGTCGCGGCTCGAAGCGCTGGCTGCGGACTTCTCCCCCGACCTCCGGGCGTGGTTCGCCGACGACCCCGGCAGGGTCGAGCGGCTCAGCCTGACCGCCGGCGACCTCTGGGTGGACCTGTCGAAGAACCTGCTCGACGACGACGTGCTGGCGGCGCTGCTGGCGCTCGGTGAGGAGGTGGGGCTCGTCGAGCGGCGCGACGCGATGTTCCGCGGTGATCGGATCAACGTCACCGAGGACCGGGCCGTGCTGCACACCGCGTTGCGGCTGCCGGCCGACGCTCGACTCGAGGTCGACGGCCAGGACCTCGTCGCCGACGTGCACGACGTGCTGCGTCGGGTTTACGACTTCGCCGATCGGGTCCGCTCCGGAGAGTGGACCGGCGTCACCGGTCAGCGGATCCGGACGGTCGTCAACATCGGCATCGGCGGCTCCGACCTCGGTCCGGTGATGGCCTACGAGGCCTTGGCGCCGTACGTCCAGGACGGTCTGGAGTGCCGGTTCATCAGCAACATCGACCCGACCGACTGCGCGACGACGCTGGCCGGCCTGGATCCCGCGACCACGCTGTTCATCGTCGCCAGCAAGACGTTCGGCACCCTGGAGACGCTCACCAACGCGCGGCTCTGCCGGGCGTGGCTGCTCGACGGGTTGTCGGGCTCCGACCCCGCCGACGCCGTCTCCCGGCACTTCGTCGCCGTCTCCACCGCGCTCGACAAGGTGGCGGACTTCGGGATCGACCCCGAGAACGCGTTCGGCTTCTGGGACTGGGTCGGCGGCCGTTACTCGCTGGACTCAGCGATCGGGACGTCGCTGGTGGTCGCGATCGGCCCCGACCGGTTCGCCGAGTTGCTGGCCGGGATGCACGCGATGGACGAGCACTTCCGGACCACGGAACTGGCCCGCAACGTGCCTGCACTGATGGGCCTGCTGAACGTCTGGTACACGAATTTCCTGGACGCACAGAGCCACGCCGTGCTCCCGTACGCCCAACTGTTGCACCGCTTCCCGGCGTACCTCCAACAGCTGACGATGGAGTCCAACGGGAAGGGCGTGCGCTGGGACGGTCGCCCCGTCACGACCGAGACCGGCGAGGTGTTCTGGGGCGAGCCCGGCACCAACGGCCAGCACGCCTTCTACCAGCTGATCCACCAGGGCACCCGGCTGGTTCCCGCCGACTTCATCGCCGTCGCCCGGCCGGCGTACGCCCTCGCCGACGGCGACACGGACGTACACGACCTCTTCCTGGCCAACTTCTTCGCCCAGACCAAGGCGCTGGCGTTCGGCAAGACGGCCGAAGAGGTGCGGGCCGACGGCACCGACGAGGCGCTGGTGCCCGCACGCGTGTTCACCGGGAACCGCCCGACGACCTCGATCATGGCCCCGGAGCTCAGTCCAGGGGTGCTGGGTCAGCTGATCGCGCTCTACGAGCACCTGACGTTCACGCAGGGCGTGGTCTGGGGCGTCGACAGCTTCGATCAGTGGGGCGTGGAGCTGGGTAAGCAGCTCGCCCAGCAGGTGACGCCGGCGGTATTCGGTGACCCCGACGCGCTCGCCGGGCAGGATCCGTCCACCCGTTCTCTGATCGACTACTACCGGAGGGAACGCCCCCGATGACCCCCTCGACCGGCACCGCCAACCCGCTCCGGGACCCGGAGGACCGTCGGCTGCCGCGCATCGCCGGGCCGAGCGGCATGGTCATCTTCGGGGTGACCGGCGACCTCGCCCGCAAGAAGGTCATGCCGGCCATCTATGACCTGGCCAACCGCGGCCTGCTTCCGCCGGGCTTCAGCCTGGTCGGCTTCGCGCGCCGCGAGTGGGAGCATCAGGACTTCGCGCAGATCGTCCACGACTCGGTGAAGGAGCATGCGCGCACCGAGTTCCGCCAGGAGGTGTGGCGCCAGCTCTCCGAGGGATTCCGCTTCGTGCCCGGCGACTTCTCCGACGACGTCGCCTTCGACAAGCTCCGCCGCACCATCGAGGAGCTCGACCAGGCCCGAGGCACGGAGGGCAACTACGCGTTCTACTTGTCGATCCCGCCGAAGTTCTTCGGCGACGTGGTCCAGCAGCTCGAGGAGCACGGGCTCGCGCAGGGCCCCGACGGCGCCTGGCGCCGGGTCGTGGTCGAGAAGCCGTTCGGCCACGACCTGACGTCGGCCCGCGAGCTCAACGACACGCTCAGCCAGGTGTTCCCGAGCGAGTCGGTCTTCCGGATCGACCACTACCTCGGCAAGGAGACGGTGCAGAACATCTTGGCGATGCGGTTCGCCAACGCGATGTTCGAGCCGATCTGGAACTCCCACTACGTCGACCACGTCCAGATCACGATGGCGGAGGACATCGGGATCGGCGGCCGCGCCGGCTACTACGACGGCATCGGCGCCGCCCGCGACGTGATCCAGAACCACCTGCTCCAGCTGATGGCGCTGGTCGCGATGGAGGAGCCCACCGACTTCGAGGCCAAGAGCCTGCGGATCGAGAAGGAGAAGGTGCTCGGCGCGATCACGCTCCCGCGCCGGCTCGACCTCAACACCGCGCGCGGGCAGTACGTCGCCGGCTGGTCGGGCGGCGTGAAGGTGCCCGGCTTCCACGAGGAGGAGGGCATCGCGC
>Ga0136633_1002339_pt1 | contig 13156 bp, 12 predicted proteins | sample AntDrymeUQ832206_2_FD_105494 | JGI IMG/M metagenome (GOLD analysis project Ga0136633, IMG submission 105494) | Polar desert sand microbial communities from Dry Valleys, Antarctica - metaG UQ83 (22.06) | ecosystem: Environmental > Terrestrial > Soil > Desert | place: Antarctica: Dry Valley... | reverse complement strand
TTCATCGACGACGCGGACCGGGCATTGATCGCCGGGCATCGCGGGGAGCACAACCGCCTCGGGTTTTGCGCTGCAGTTGACGACGGTGCGGTCGGTGGGCTTGTTTCTGGCCGATCCGCTGGAAGGCACGTACACGGGTTTCGATCGTCGTCGTGGGCGCGCTGTTGCTGGCCGCGATCACGCCAACTGCCGCAAGCGCTCCGCTGTCCAAGCAGCAGGGTGCTCACTACCGGGGGCGTCGACCGCTTCACCTGCTTCGGCATCGCGGAGGGCACGCCCTGGACGGCCGTCGCCCCGGCGGACATCGTCAGCACGCCCTGATGGGTCAGCTCTCCGCGGGCGCCTCCGCCAGCCGCGGGTCGCCGCGGACGTACGCCGTCACGCAGACGAGCACGAACACCCCGAAGATGAGCAGAACCGGCCCGGAGTCGTTGAACAGCGTGCCGACGACCGCCGACGCCAGCCCGCCCGCGAGCGCCGCGCTCCACGCCGGCGAGCCGCGCAGCGGCGCGTAGATGCGGTCGCGGTAGCGCGCAGCGTAGGCGACCGCCAGCAGCGCCAGCACGACGACGAACGGCATCGCCCCGGTCTTCAGGACGTTGAACGCCAGGGTGTAGCGGCGCACGACGGTGTCCCACAGCGCGCCGACGCTCTCGGCCTGCAGCACCGAGCGCGTGAAGTGGCCGTTGCCACCGGTCGCGAGGTCGAGCAGCGCGAGCCCCGCGATCGCCGCGAACGGCACCAGCAGCGCGAGCACGATCACCCGTCGCGACGGCTTTCCGGGCAGCATCAGCACGGTCATCGCGGCGACGCCTCCGCCGACCGTGATGACGCCGCCGACGTCGGCCCCGAACTGCCCCGCTCCGATGAAGACAGCCGCCACGAGCCCGCTGACGGCGACGATCGCGGCGCCGCGGCGCGATCGCCCGGGTGCGCTGCCGAACGCCACCGGCGGCCCGTCGAAGCGCGCGCCCTTCGCGAGGATCACGCCCAGCGCCACCATCAGCAGCACGACGAGCGTCGATTCGAGCTCGTTGCCGAGGCCGTAGAAGCGTCCCCCGGAGCGCGGGTTGGGGCCCAGCAGCGATCGCACGACGAAATGCGAGCCGAACGCGAGGTCCGTGGCGTACAGCACCAGCGCGACGAGCGCCGGCACGACCGGCCCTCGCGGCCAGCGCACGAAGCGGTCGGTCAGGGTCGCCAGCGTGAACGACGCGAGCACGACGATCGCGACCTCGGCGAGACGGCCCGGCGCGAGCCAGCCCGTGAACAGCAGCACCGGCAGCACCCACAGGATCGCGAGCGCGCCGATCCTCATGCCCGCGCGGATCCCGCGGCGGTCGGCGATCAGCCCGAGCGCGAGCGTCAGCGACGCCCACGTGAACAGCAGCGCGAAGATCGTCGGCAGGCGCCGCCCGCCGACGACGGACAGGCGGTCCTCCAGCGCCGTCAGCGCGGCGGTGTCGACGACCCCCTCGGCGCGCAGGGGCTGGCCCTTCATCGTCGACGGGCGTGCCACGCGGAGCCCCTCGAGGATCGTGACCGGGATGTCGATCGCGGCGACGATGCCCTCCAGGCGGGTCGTCGGCGACGTCAGCCGGCCGCCCGAGCCCCCGATGCCGGCCGCGCCGATCGGCAGCAGCTGCGGCAGCGCCGATCGCCCCCGCGTCTGCGTGACGACCAGCAGATCGCCGGGTTGGCGGTCGCGCAGCAGCCCGTCGAGCACCACGTCGCCCTTGCCCGCCGTCGGCAGGCCGGTGACGACGAGCCGGTGACGACGCAGCAGGCGCTCGACGCGCGTGCCGAGGTCCGCGGCGGACCCGAGCGAGACCTCCGCGACGTCGCCCTCGGCGTCCGCGGCGGCGACGGCCTCGAGGTGCTTGCGCCCCTGCACGCCGGCGTAGGCGGCGCCCCCGGCGATCCGGCTTGCGAGCAGCCCCGGCCGGATCTGCGCGAGCGCCCCGCGGGCGCGCTCGAGCGCTGTGCTCCAGCCGAAGATGAAGCCGCTGCCGTCGCCGCCGAGGACGAGCTCGAGGTTCGGCGCGCCGCGCGGGTCGTAGACATTCGGCGACGTGCGCGAGCCGGCCGAGATGTCGAGCATCGCCTGCTGGGGCGTGTAGCGGCCCTGCGTCGCACTGACGAGCCCGATCGCCAGCTCCGGGCGGGCGGAGAGGCGGTCGAGCACGGGGTCGGGGTTGTTGTCGCCGCCCTCGGGCAGAAAGGCGAGCACGGCACGCGGCTCGCGCGCACCGGCCGGTGCCGCAGCGGCGGTGCCGGCGAGCGTGAGCAGGAGCGCGAGCACGGCGGCGAGCCGTGACGCGTGGCGGGCAGGGACCCACATCGCCGTTGCCTATCCTGTCTGATCGTGCCGACGCGTCATTTCGTGAAGTACACCTTCCTCAAGCTCGACCCCGCCTGGCGGCGCCTGGAGGCGCGCGAGCGCCTGGTGCACAAGCGCGAGTTCGCCGCGGCATGCGCCGACTTCGCCGACGGACATCTGCTGCGCGCCTTCTCGACCGTCGGCACGCGCGGCGACAGCGATCTGATGCTGCTCTCGCAGGCGCAGAACCTCGACCGCATCCACGAGTTCCACGTCGTGCTGGCCCAGAGCGGGCTGATGAAGTGGGTCGCGATCCCGCACTCCTTTCTGGCGATGACCAAGGTCTCGGAGTATTCGGACGAGTCGCGCCTGGAGGTCCGCCCGGCGCACGCCAAGTACCTCTTCGTCTATCCCTTCGTCAAGACCCGCGCGTGGTACGCGCTGGACGCCAAGGAGCGCTGGCGGATCATGCAGGAGCACATCGCGCTCGGCCGCGAGTACCCCGACATCGACCTCAACACGTCCTACTCGTTCGGGCTCGACGACCAGGAGTTCGTCGTCGCCTTCGAGACCGACGACCCCGGCTCGTTCCTCGACCTCGTCCAGCGGCTGCGCACGACCGAGTCCTCGCTGTACACCGCGCGCGACACGCCGACCTTCACCTGCATCAGCGCGTCGGTCGAGCGCGCGCTCGCCGCGCTCGACGGCGAGCCGCTCGTCGCCGAGGTCCACTGATGCCGTCCGAGCTTGCAGGCGAGATCCGCGACATCACGGTCATCGGCGCCGGCCCGGTCGGGCTGTCGACGGCCTTCTGGGCCGGCATGCGCGAGGCGTCGTCACGGATCGTCGACTCGCTGCCGCAGATCGGCGGCCAGCTCACCGCGCTGTATCCCGAAAAGTGGATCTTCGACGTGCCCGGCCATCCGAAGGTGCTGGCGAAGGACCTCGTCGAGTCGCTGCGCCGCCAGGCGCTCGAGCAGTTCGACGTCCCCGTGCACCTCGAGACGACGATCGAGACGATCGACTGGGAGGACGACATCGTCGTCCTGCGCACGAACAACCCGCACTTCCCCGAGCTGCGCAGCCGGGCGGTCATCATCGCCGGCGGCCACGGTGCCTTTGAGCCCAAGAAGCTGCCGGGCTACGACCTGACGCCCTGGGAGGGCCGGGGGGTGCACTACCTCGTCGGCTCGAAGTCGGAGTTCGCCGGCAAGCGGGTGCTGATCATCGGCGGGGGCGACTCGGCCTGCGACTGGGTCGTCAACCTCGTGCACACCGCCGAGAGCGTGGCGCTCTGCCACCGGCGCGAGGGCTTTCGCGCGCACGAGCTCACCGTCAACCAGGTCATGGCGGCCGCCGATGCCGGGCACGTCGATCTGCACGTCCCGTTTCAGATCCGCGAGGTCTCCGGCAACGGCGCGATCGAGCGCGTGCGGCTCTTCCATTCGGAGGACGAGACGCACGAGATCGAGATCGAGGTGGATGCGATCCTGCTGCAGCTCGGCTTCAAGACCGCGCTCGGACCGTTGAAGACCTGGGAGATGGAGATCTCCAAGGGCGCGATCGTCGTCGATCAGGTCATGAAGACGAACCTGCCGCAGGTCTGGGCGTGCGGCGACATCACGACCTTCGACGGCAAGCTCAAGCTCATCGCGACGGGTTTCGCCGAGTCGGCGGTCGCCGTCGCGCAGGCGGTGCGCTCCTTCCGCCCGGAGATGAAGATCCAGCCGAAGTACTCGACGAACACCGGCGTGCCGGGCGGGGACGCCGGCCAGCCGTAGGGGGTCCAAGGCGGATGACGCCCTACCCCGGGTTCGCCGCCGTGATCTCCGTGCCGGCCGCCGTCACGAGCTTCTTGAATGACGGCAGGCACAGCATCGCCGGCCTGCGCGCGCGCAGCCCCGCCACGCCGAACTGGTTTCGCACCGTCACCGCGAGCGGCTGGAACGGCGACTCGCTGATCGAATAGCAGACGAGGTGCGCCTGCGCCTTGCGCACCGGCTCGTTGTTCTTCCTTACCGGATTACAGAGCCGCACGACGCGCAGCACCTTCGTCTTCGTCGTCTTGAATTGGTCGACGAGCTTGACCGTCTTGGTCGCCGCCTGCGGCTTGACGTCGTAGCAGCGGAAGTGGTCGAGGACGAGCGTCGGGTTGGGCCCCGTCGGGGCGGCACCGGCCCCCTTGCGCTTCAGCGACGGCACGCACAGCGCGACCGGCCTGACAGCCGCCAACTGGCGCACGCCGAACTGGTTGGAGACGCGCACGTTGCGCGGCTGGAATGGCACCGTGCCGACGTCGGTCGTCTCGTAGCAGACGAGATGCGCCCGCGGGTTGACGACCCTGCCGTTGTTCTTGCGCACCGGATTGCAGAGGTGCCGCGTCGCGACGACGCGGGCCTCCGCCTGCCCGAACTGGTCGCGCAGCCCGACGAAGCGCGGCTGAAGCTGCGGCTGCTCGGCCTCGTAGCACTTGAAATGGTCCAGGCCGGGGGGCGCGGCGGCCGACGCCGCCGTGGCGACGACCTCCTTGAAAGACGGCAGGCACAGGTGCTCCGGCCGGCGCACCCGCAGCGCCGCGCGCCCGAACTGGTTGCGCACGCGCACCGCCAGCGGCCGGAACGTGACGCTGTCGCGAATCGAGTAGCAGACGAGATGCGCCTTCGCGCGGCGCACCGGCGTGATGTTCTTGCGCACCGGGTTGCACAGCCGGACGACCTGGATCACCGTCGTCTTCGTCGTGCCGAACTGGTCGCGGAGGCTCACGGTCCGCGCTGCCGGCTGCGCCCTGACGTCGTAGCAGCGGAAGTGGTCGAGCACCCTCTCGGGGTTGGCGCCCGTCGGCGTGGCCGTGCCCTTGCGCTTCAGCGACGGCACGCACAGCCGGCTGACCCGCGTGGTCCTCAGCTTGCGCTGCCCGAACTGGTTTGTCACGACGACCGTCCGCGGCGGCGTCGGGTTGCCGGTGTCGCGTGTCTCGTAACAGACGAGATGCGCCCGAGGCTGCAGGACCTTGCCGCCGTTCTTGGAGACCGGGTTGCAGATCTGACGCGTCCTCAGCACGCGCGTGCGCCGCTGTCCGAACTGATCGCGCGTCCCGACCGTGCGCTGGCGGAAGTTCGGCTGCAGCGCTTCGTAGCACTTGAAGTGGTCGAGGCCGTCGGGCGCGGTCGGCGGCGGCGGCGGCGGCGGCGCGGCGATCGGCAGCGGCGGCGGCGGCGGCGGCGGCGGTGCGACGGGTGGGACGCTGGTTCCCGGGACGACGGTGGTCACCTCGCGACCCGTGCCCTCCTCCTCGACCGGGGGGCCGCCCGTGGCCGTCAGGCGCGCCCGGGCGGAGACCGACTGCAGCGTCTGAACGCCCGCCGTCGCGGGGACCGCGTCGGTCACGGGCAGCTTGACGACGTTGAAGGTCAGCGTGATGACGCAGCTGCGGCCCGCCGACTGGATCCCGCCGAGCACCACCGCGCCGCCGACCGGCGTCAGCCGCAGCGTGCCCTGAGCCGCGTTGGCGACTGTCACGTTGAAGCCCGTGATCAGCGGGCTGGTGCCACAGCCGGCGAGCGGGACCGTCGCGGTGGCGCCGACGGCGAACACGCCGAGGTCTGGCGCAGTGCACGTGCCGGCGGGGTTCGCGGTGCCGCACGACGGGACGAAGAGGATTCCCTGCGACGGGCCCGCACACTCGCCCTGGTTGCAGATGGTCGCGGGCACGTCGCTGGTGTTCGTCAGCGTGACCTGCGCCGACAGGCCGGTCTGGCCGACCATCACGCTGTCGGGCATCGCGACCGTGGCCGAGAGGGCATGCGCCGCGTCGGGTGCGAGCGCGAGCGCGGCGAGCACGACGATCACCCCGGCGACAGCGCGGCCACCGCGCCTTGAGATCGAAGGAGCAGGCAAGCGGCTGGTGGACATCTCGGCCTCCGGTCCCAGGGTAGGCAGAACGGGGTCGGGCGAGTGCGCCACACAGCACGCGGCCAGCGGCGCAGCGCCGACCTCCGGGACGAGCCTACGCTCCCGCGAGCCCGGCAGTCAAGGGTGCCGTCAGTCGCTGTCCTGGTTGCCGATCGGCACGCGCAGGACCTGCCCGGCGAAGATCAGGTTCGGGTCGTCGATCGTGTGGGCGTTCGCGCGCAGAATCGGCTGATAGTCGTTGCTTCCGTAGTGCTTGCGGGCGATCTTCGTCAACGTCTCGCCCGAGTTGACGGTGTGCTCGCGGTAGCCGATGTAGCCCTTCACCATCCGGGTCGCGAGCAGCACCGGGCGGGTGACCTTGTGCAGCTCGCTGCCGTCCTTCGGGCTGACCTCGAAGATCTCGACGAAGATGCGATCGAGCTTGAAGGCCGCCTTGCCGACGCCGACGCGCTTCTGAAACTGGGCGTGCTCGCCGGTTCCGCCGCCCACGGTGACGAAGCCCGTGACCTCGTCGTGCCCGTCGTGGATGCGGAAGTTGATCGTCGCCTCGAATCCCGTCCCGATGCCGCCGATCAGCACCGGGCTTCCGACGAGGTCGAACTCACGTGGCTGATCCAACCTGATCGACATGGAGACCTCCCTGGGGTCCGCCCTGCGAGGTTGCTAGACCGCCGAGACCTCTTGCTCGTCGGCGACCCGGAACGAGGAGCCGCAACCGCAGGCCGCGATGACGTTCGGGTTGTTGACCTGGAAGCCCGCGCCCTGCAGCGACTCGACGTAGTCGATGACCGACCCGCGCACGTAGGGCAGGCTGGGCTGGTCGACGTAGACCTTCAGGCCCGCGAACTCGAAGACCTCGTCGCCGTCGCGCTTCTCGTCAAAGGCGAGGTTGTACTGAAAGCCCGAGCAGCCGCCGCCCTTCACGCCCACGCGCAGACCGGCCGACGAGACGTCGGCGCCCTGGGAGTCGAGGAACTCGTGAACCTTCTCAGCGCCCTTGTCCGTGATCGTGATCATGCGGGGATCTCCCAACGTGGTTTCCAGCACTCAGCCAATACTTCACGAAGTGTAGCGGTCCCGGCGGGTGGGCCGGCCGATTTGCGGCACCTCCCCGGCGGCGCCGCCCCGGGCGGGTCCGGGCCGCGAACGAGCGGTCGCTAGGCTGTGACCTCGATGCCCAGCGCAGACGAGGTCAAGACGAGGATCGAGGCCGCCATTCCCGGGGCCCAAGCCGAAGTGAACACCGCCGACGAGGTGCACTTCAGCGCGCTCGTGCGCGCCAGCGCCTTCGACGGCCTCAGCCGCGTGCAGCAACACCGGCTCGTGTACGACGCGTTCGACGGTGAGCTCGGCGGCTCGATCCATGCCCTCGCACTCAAGACGGAGGTTCTATGAGCGACAACGAGATCCGCGACGCGATCGCCACGGCGATCGCCGACAACGAGGTCATCCTCTTCATGAAGGGCTCCCCCGCGAGCCCGGCGTGCGGGTTCTCCGCCCGCACGGTCGCGATGCTCGAGGCGCTCGAGACGCCCTTCGCCGCGGTCGACGTCCTGCCCGACCCGCGCATCCGCCAGGAGCTGTCGGCGCTGTCGAAGTGGCCGACGATTCCCCAGCTCTTCCATGGCGGCGAGTTGATCGGCGGCTGCGACATCATCACGGAGATGTACGAGTCCGGCGAGCTCGCGCAGGTGCTGGGCGTCGAGGCCCCGGGCGACGCTCCCGCCGAGGCGCCGGCCGGCGCCGAGGTCGAGCCGCAGGTCGCCCCGCTGGGCATCGAGAACCGCCTCGCCTAGAAGGACGGCGTCAGGCTGATCGGCCGCCGCACGGCGGCCGCTCGGCCGGACCAGGCTCAGCGGCGGATCTTGACCCTGACGCTCGCGTCTCCGCTGATGCGCAGGTCGTCGTCGCGATGGGCTTCGATGATGTCGTCGCCGATCGTCGCGGTGATGCCGTCGTAGCGCTCGAGCGCCTCGATCGTCTCGGCCACCTCGTCGACGGTCTGCGGCGGCGGCGGCGCGTCCTCCTCCTCGCCGATGACGATCGTCACCTCGCTCCCGCCGTCGGGATCGGCGCCGGCGTCGGCGTCCGCGCCGGCCAGCCTGATCGTGCGCTCGCCCGGCTTGACGTCGCGCGGGATGCGCACGCGGATGGTGCGGGTGAACCGCGCCCCGGTCAGCGTGCGGCGCAGCTGCAGGCGCAGCTTGATCTTCTTGCCGCGCCGGGCGCGGCTGGGGGCGTCGACGCCCGTGATGAACGCCTGGCGCATCCCGCGGCGCAGGCGCAGCCCGACCTCGACATTGGTCACGTGCAGAACGCCGAACTCGTAGCCGTCGATCAGCTCCGCCGCCTGCCCGAAGTCACTGGCCAGCGAGCCCGCGAGGGCGTTCGCCGCGCCGCCGGCGACGGCGTAGTGCTGGCAGAAGCGCACGGGCTGCTTGCGCTCGCGCAGCGTGATCGTCACGCACATCTCGCCGCTCTGGCGCGCGGGCGCGCCGCGCAGGACGCGCGTGGCCGCCTCGGCGATCGCGGCCCCCCCGGCGATGCCGAGGATCGACGGGCCTGCCGGGCGGCCGACGTCGCCTTCGTCGGCGACGCGCGTCGTCAGCCCGCTCGTGCGCTTCGTGTCCAGATCGCGTGCAAAGACCTTGACGGGGTAGTTCGGCGGCAGCGCGCCGAGCCGCGCGCCGAGCGCGTCGATCCCGTCGCTGGTGACCGTGCCGCGGTCGTTGCCGGGCGCGCCGAGCTTGTAGGTCGACAGGTCCTCCGCACCGACGGGGTTGTTGATGACGGTGTGGATGTAGGCGTCCTGCAGAAACAGCGAGCGGCGGCCGGCGCCGTCGAGCGGGTGTCCGAACAGCCACAGGTTGGGCCCGTCGGTGTAGGCGACGGTGCCGATCGCGCCGATCTCGACGTCGCCGCTCGTCAGCCCGACGGCGACGGCTGCGCCGGGCGCGAGCGGCTGCGGCGCGATCACCGCGCGCGGCGCGGCGGCCGACGTCAGCAGCGTGCGGCCCGCCTTGCGGGCGCCGCGCGAGAACATCGCCGCGACCGCCGGGCTGACGCCCGACAGCGTCAGCGGCGTCACGAGCTCGCGGCTGCCGGCGAGCGGCGGCGAGCGCACGATCGAGCGCCGCGCCGATGACGGCGGCTGGATCGGCTCGGCGAGGATCTGCTCGATCGGCGTCGCGAGGCCGACGGTGCCGCCGAACTCGCCGATGCCGGCGGAGATCGCGCCGATGTTGCGCATGACCCCGGCGGCGTCGGGGCACAGGATCGGAGATCCGGAGAAACCCGGCCCGATCCCGGTGGCATCGACCGCAGGGCCGGAGACGCGGATCAGGATGCGCGCGGACTGCGGGCGCTCGCGATCGATGACGTCGAGCACCTCCACCGCGAAGCTCGTGATCGCCGTCCCGCGCACGACCGTCAGCGCGCTGCAGCGCGCGCCGGGCTGCACCTGGCTCAGCGGCATGATCGGCTCGGCGGCGCTCGCGGAGACCGGCGCCACGAGCGCGGCCGCGAGAGCGGCGAGGAGCGGGCGGCGCATGCGGGCTCGACAGTAGCATCGGGCCATGGCCGTCTCGCCGGCACCGCTGCCCGTCGCCGCGCTGCGCTGGCGCGACGGGCACCTCGAGATCCTCGATCAGACGCTGCTGCCGGCGCGCGAGGAGTGGCTGGCGTTGACCGGCGCGGAGGATTGCGCCGCCGCGATCGGGCGCCTGTCGATTCGCGGCGCCCCGAACATCGGCATCACCGCGGCCTACGGGCTGGCGATGCAAGCGGCGCTGTCCTCGGGCGACGACGAGGTGCTCGCGGCGGCGGACGTGCTGCGCGCGTCCAGGCCGACGGCGGTCAACCTCGCCTGGGCCGTGGACCGCATGCAGGCGATCGTGCTCGCGGTCGCGCCCGAGCAGCGCGCCGCGGTGGCGCGCGCCGAGGCCGAGGCCATCCATGCCGCCGAAGACGCTGCAAGCGCGGCGATTGCGCTGCGCGGCGCCGACATGCTCAGCGGCACGCGGCGGATCCTCACGCACTGCAACACCGGCACGCTCGCGTGCGGCGGCACGGGCTCGGCGCTCGCGGTGATTCACGAGCTCGCCCAGCGCGGCGACCTCGCGGTGCTCACCTGCGAGACCCGGCCGCTGCTGCAGGGCTCGCGGCTGACGGTCTGGGAGCTGCGCCGCGCCGGCATCGCCCACGAGCTGCTCGTCGACGGCGCGGCCGCCGGGCTGATCCGTCGCGGCGAAGTCGACGCGGTGATCGTCGGCTGCGACCGCGTCGCGGCCAACGGCGACGTCGCCAACAAAGTTGGCACGTACGCGCATGCACTGGCCGCGAACGCCGCCGGCATCCCGTTCGTCGTCGCCGGCCCGACCTCGACGATCGACCTCTCGATCGCAAGCGGCGACGAGATCGTCATCGAGGAGCGCGAGGCCGACGAGGTCCGCCATGCCGGCGGCGCGCTGCTGACGCCGGCCGACACGCCCTGTCGCAATCCCGCCTTCGACGTGACGCCGGCCGAGCTCGTCACCGCGCTCGTCACGGAGCGCGGGATCGCCTCGCCGCCGACGCGTGCGTCGGTGCTCGCGCTGCTGTCCGAGCCGTTCGGGGCACCGCCCGCCGGCGACGCTGCTGCATGAGGGTCGCCCGGTCGCTGACCTCGCAGGAGGTGGTCATCGAGGAGCTGCCCGACCCCGTCGCCGGCCCCGGCGAGGTCGTCATCCGGGTGCTCGCCTGCGGCGTCTGTGGCTCGGACGTCAGCGAGGGCTATGTCTCGCGCAAGCTGCCGGCCGTGCTCGGGCACGAGGTCGTCGGCGAGGTCCTGTCGCTCGGCGAGGGCGTCGGGTCGGTGGCCGTCGGCGACCGCGTCGTCGCCCATCACCACGTGCCGTGCGGCGACTGCCGGCGTTGCCGGCGCGGCCACGAGACGCTCTGCGAGCAGTTTCGTGCCACGGCGCTCGATCCTGGCGGCTTCGCCGAGCGCGTGCGGCTGAGCGCGCCGCTCGTCGGAGAGCTGCTGGACCTCGGCGCGCTCGATCCCGTCGCGGGCACGTTCGTCGAGCCGCTGGGCTGCGTGCTGCGCGCGTTCGATCGCGCCGGACTGCAGGCCGGCGACACGCTGCTCGTCGTGGGCGCCGGATCGAACGGGATGCTCGCCGTCGCGGCCGCGCGGGCGCGCGGGGTCGGCGCGGTGTGGGTGCGCGAGCCGCGTGAGGACCGCCGGCGCGCAGCGCAGGCGCTCGGGGCCGCGCCGCACGCGGACGAGCCCGTCGACGTCGCCTTCGTGACGACCGCCCACGCGGAGGCGATCGCCGGCGCGGCGGCCGCGCTCGGCATCGGCGGGACCCTGTGCCTGTACGCCACGACCGGCCCGGGCACGCCGGTCGGCCTGGACACCGAGCAGGTCTTCCTGCGAGAGCTGACGGTCTGCTCGAGCTGGTCGGCGGGGCCGGGCGACATGCGCGCCGCCCGCGAGCTCATCGCAAGCGGCGAAGTCGACGTGCTGTCGCTCGTCACGCACCGGCTGGCGCTGGTGCAGACGGGACGAGCGCTCGGGTTGCAGCGCCGCGGCGAGGCGCTGAAGGCGGTCGTGCAGCCGTGAGGGCGGCGATGCTGCACGGACCGGGAGACCTGCGCGTCGAGGAGGTCGCCGAGCCGCAGGGGGACGTGCTCGTCACGGTCGAGGCGGCGACGGCCTGCGGCACCGACCTCAAGGCGCTGCGCCACGGCCACCTGATCCTCGGCCCCTACCCCGCGCGCTTTGGCCATGAGACCGCCGGCGTGCGCGAGGACACCGGCGAGCGGGTGCTCGTGGGCGACTCCGTGGCGTGCGGCGCGTGCGGAGCGTGCGAGGCCGGGCGTACGCAGCTGTGCGAGCGGATGACGTGGGTCCTCGGCGGCTTCGCCGAGCGGATCGCCTCACCGGCCTCAGCGCTGCATGCGGTCCCCGACGGCCTCGAGCCCGCCGGCGCGGCCATGGCCGAGCCGCTGGCGGCGGCTGTCCACGCCGTCGCGCGCGCCGGGGCGGACTCGGGTGCCGACGCGGCCGTCCTCGGCGGCGGCACGATGGGCCTGATGCTCGCGCGGCTGCTCGTGCTCGAGGGCCGCGACGTGACGCTCAGCGACCGCCATCCGGCGCGACGCGCCCAGGCACAGGCGTTCGGCGCACGCGCCGTCGAGCGGCTCGGGCGCCACGAGCTCGTCATGGAGGCGGTCGGGCGGCCGGAGGCGTGGCGGGACGCGATCGCGGCGGCCGTCCCCGGGGGCACCGTCGTGCTCGTCGGCGGCTGCCCGTCGGGCTGCGAGGTCACGCTGGCGTCCGGTCCGCTGCACTACGACGAGCTCGACGTCCGCGGCGCCTTTCACCACACGCCGGCGGAGGTCGACCGCGCGCTCGCCCTGCTGGCCGCAGGCGACGTCGACTGGCGCGCACTGGCGGGCGAGACGATCGGCCTCGACGGCCTGCACGACGCGCTGCTGCGGCCGTCCCGCGGCGAGGCGCGCAAGCTCGTCGTCGACCCGCGGGTGTAGAGCGCCGCGACGCGCGCAAGCGTGCGGCGAACGGCGCGGCGTCTGCGCGTACGCCGCCGCGCATGCGCATCCGCCTACTAGTGCTGCTCGTCGCCGCCGCCGCGTGCGCGCTCGGCGCGCGGCCGGCGCAGGGGGTCGGTCTAGCAGCGGAGCAGAAACGCGGGAGTTCGGTTAGTGGAAGCGTGCAGACATACGCCCGCCCGTTCGTGCGTGGCGCAGGCCACCACGCGTGGTAGTGGGTACTCGCGAAACGAAAGCAACACGGCGTTAGCCTGGATCTTGCATTAAGCGCCGCGCCCCAGCGTGGCTGGGGCGCGGAAACGTCCGCCTGAGCAGGCAGAATGCGGGTTGCGAGACTCGTTTCCCCGGCTCAGGAGGATCACCCAAATG
>Ga0136633_1002338_pt1 | contig 13164 bp, 16 predicted proteins | sample AntDrymeUQ832206_2_FD_105494 | JGI IMG/M metagenome (GOLD analysis project Ga0136633, IMG submission 105494) | Polar desert sand microbial communities from Dry Valleys, Antarctica - metaG UQ83 (22.06) | ecosystem: Environmental > Terrestrial > Soil > Desert | place: Antarctica: Dry Valley... | reverse complement strand
GACGAATGACCCTTGCTCGGTCCTGGCATAGGGAACGGCGAGGTCTACGAGCTGGGTGAGAACCGAAGGCATCGCCGGCGCCTGCCCAGCCTGCTCACTGACTCGCTCGAAGGCCGTCTTGACGAGCGTGCGTGCTGGCGAGCTGGCGCCATCCCCAGCGATGGCGAGGCGCGGTCGTCCTCCACCTCCCAACCCATCGAGGACAATCGCGGCTACCGCCTGACCGGCGTGCGAAGACGTACGTGCAAAACGCGCCGCGCCAGCTCCGCCGTACGCGCCGGCATCCGTCGAGGCGAGGATCAATGTGCGGTTGGGAACCGGAGCCGCCACCGTTCCCTGCGGTGCGAATCCGCGCGCTAGCTCGATGAGCGCCGCGGTGCCTGACGCGTTCTCTCCTCTCCGTTGACCGGTGCCTGCGTTGTCTCGATGCGCAACGAGAACGATGACCTCCTCCGAGCGGCCGGGTACCACCGTCACGAGGTTTCGGAGCTCGACCTCGCCGAGATCGACCAGATCGGCGCTCCACACGTCCTCCTCCACTGCGAGCCCAAGCGCCGAGATCGTCTCGCTATACCAGCGCGCGGCACTCGCGGCTCCATCGCTGCCCGGTATCCGTGAAGGGAACTCGGTCGAAAGTTCTGTCGCAAGTGCCGCTGCGGTGGGGGCGTCGAAGACCGGCTCGAGCTGAGGACGAGGCAGCGCGCTAGTTGTCGATATGGAGAACAGCAACGCCAAGATTGCTGGCGCCAGGACGAGCGAACCGACTCGTACGAGGCGCATGTTGAGAGGCCTGTCGACGGTGCCGCGGCGCTCCCGCCGCCTTTGCCCACGGGGCCGAGCCGCTTCCATCGCGCGGCTATAGTAGGCGGCCAGGCCGACGCAGGGCCGAAAACCTCAAGAGCTCCGATGCCGAACGCCTCGACCATCCTTCTCGTAGACGACGAGGAGTCGATTCAGACGCTGCTCACGTTCCCGCTCGAGCGCGACGGCTACCGCGTCGTCCAGGCTCGAGACGGAGAGGACGCGCTGCGCCGCTTCGACGACGAGGACATCGATCTCGTCGTCCTCGACGTGATGCTCCCGCGGCTCGACGGTCTAGAGGTTTGCAAGCGGCTGCGCAACCAGAGCAATGTCCCGATCATCATGCTCACCGCCAGGGGGGAGGAGCTGGACAAGGTCCTTGGTCTCGAGCTCGGCGCCGACGACTACATCACGAAGCCGTTTTCGATCCGCGAGTTCCGGAGCCGCGTGCGGGCGTTGTTGCGGCGCGCTGCCGCGCCGCATGTCGGACGCGATCGTGTCGAGGTGATCGAGCAGGGCGAGCTCAGGATCGACTTGCCGCGACGAACGGTCGAGGTCCGCGGTGAGAACGTGCAGCTCACCTTCATCGAGTTCGAGATGCTCGTGCTCTTGGCTTCGAGCCCGGGCGTCGTGTTCTCACGACGAGAGCTGTTGGAGCGGCTGCGAGGCGGTGCGGACTATCGCGAGCCGCGCACGATCGACGTCCACATTCGTCACCTGCGCGAGAAGATCGAACGCGACGCGAGCAACCCGGAGCTGATCCTGACCATTCGCGGAGCGGGGTACCGCTTCAGATCGGGGTGAGTATCCCGGGCGGGATCAGGGTCCGCCTCGCGCTCGGGCTGGTCGCGATCGTCGCCGGAGCTCTCGGAACGGCCTACCTCATCGTTGTTCCGTCGCTCGAGAAGCAGCTTGTCGACGCGCGGCTCGACGAGCTCGAGAAGCAAGCCGCGCCGCTCGCCGAGGAGCTTCCCGCGGACACGCTCTTGTGGAACGACAGGGTCGAGGACTTCGCGGTCGCGGCGAACGCTCGCGTCGTGGCGTTCAGGGTTCTCGAGGCCAACCCGCCCGCGCTAGCCGTGGTAGCCGATTCGCGCCAAGGACAAAGCTCGCGCGACGTTGCCCGGAACGTGACGGCGCTCCGTGCGGCGGAAACCGAAGGCATCGAGCGCGGACGGGTCGTGGACTCCACCGGGGACTACGCCGAAGTCGCGGTCCCGCGTGCCGAGGACGCGGTCGTCCTCTTCCGAGCGTCGCTCGCCGACTCGCTCGCCACCGTTCGGCTCGTCGGAAGACGACTTCTGGTTGCGACCGGTTTCGCGCTGGTCTTGGCGCTCGTTCTCGGCCTCACCGCGGCCGGAATGTTCGCGTATCGGCTGCGCCGCCTTGAGGCGGCCGCGGAGCGGATTGCCGGCGGCAACTTCGACGCGCCGATCGTCGATCGCGGAGATGACGAGATCGGACAGCTGGCGGTCACGTTCGATCGGATGCGCGTCCAACTCGCGCAGCTCGACAATGCACGCAAGGAGTTCGTCGCCAACGCCTCGCACGAGCTCCGCACTCCGCTGTTCTCCATCGGCGGCTTTCTGGAGCTCCTGACGGAAGAGGAGCTGGACGAGGAGACGCGCCACGAGTTTCTAGCGACGATGCGAAGCCAGGTCGAGCGGCTGTCGAAGCTTTCGACCGACCTCCTCGACCTTTCGCGGGTCGATGCGGGCCAGCTCAGAGTGGAGAAGGAGCCCGTCGACCTTTCCGCTGTGGTCATGACACTGACGCGCGAGCTCCAGCACATGGCGGTCGCGTCGGGGCATGTGCTTGAAACCGAGCTCGACGGAGACGCGTGGTGCACGGCGGACGAGGAACGCGTCCTCCAGATCGGTCGAGCGATCGTGGTGAACGGGCTCGTCCATACTCCGGCCGGCACTCGGATCGTCGTACGGTCTCGTCGGCGCGGAGGCCGAGTCGAGCTCCAGGTCGCCGACGATGGCCGCGGCATTCCCGCGAGGCAGCGTGACGCCGTCTTCGAGCGCTTCTACCGCGTCGAGGGGGGAGGGAAGGCTTCTGGGAGCGGCCTCGGATTGGCGATCGCGAGGGAGCTGGCACGCTTGATGCACGGTGCGATGCGGCTTGAATCGGGCCCTGCGGGTACCGTCGTCACCCTGGATCTTCCGGGCGCCGAGCCCGCCGAGCGGTCACCTGTGGACGCTCACCCGTTTTCACGTGAAAACGACCCCGGCGGTGGGTGACCCCGTTCGCCGGTCTACGATCCAGGCATGAGTGGGCTGTCACACGTGGACGACGCAGGCGAGGTGAAGATGGTCGATGTCGGCGAGAAGCCGGTGTCGAGACGACGCGCGGTCGCGTCGGCAAGGGTGCATATGGCTCGCGCAACCGCAGAGACGATCCGGGAGCTTCCGAAGGGTGACGCGCTCGTGACAGCGCAGCTCGCGGGAATCATGGCCGCGAAACGCACAGCCGAGCTCATTCCCCTGTGTCATCCGCTTCCTGTCACCCATCTCGAGGTTCGGCTCGAGGTAGGCGAATCGACGGTGGAGATAGAGGCCACCGCCGAAACAACAGCACAAACCGGGGTCGAGATGGAGGCGCTGGTCGCTGCCACGATCGCGGCCCTCACGGTGTACGACATGGCGAAGGCCGTCGACAAGGAGATGTGGATCGACGGGGTTCGCCTGGTCGAGAAGACGAAGGAGCCGATCTGAAGGCAGCGGTGCTCACCGTCTCCGACGGCGTTCACGCAGGCGAGCGCGACGACGCGAGCGGCGCGGTGCTCGAGGAGCTGCTCGGGGGCGAGGAGTTCGATGTCGTGCGACGAGTCGTTCCGGACGACCCAGATCGGATCGCGAACGCAATCGTCGAGCTCGCGTCCGAGGCGTTGCTCATACTGACAACGGGAGGAACGGGCTTCGCACCGCGTGACGTGACTCCCGAAGCGACACGGACCGTGCTGGATCGCGAGGCGCCGGGCATCGCCGAGGCGATCCGTGCGGATGCGTTCGCCCGGACTCCGCATGCGCTCCTCTCACGCGGCGTCGCCGGTCTTCGAGGCGAGACGCTCATCGTGAACCTTCCAGGCTCACCCGGTGGATGCCGTGACGGGTTCGCGGTGATCCGCCCCGCGCTCCGCCACGGGCTGGAGCTGGCGGCGGGCGACAAGGCGACCCCGCACCGGCAGACGTGACGACTTCCGCCGTACCCCTTCCGCGCCGCCTGGCGTCGCTCGTTCGGATCGAGCACACCGTGTTTGCATTGCCATTCGCGTACGCAGGGGCGTTTCTCGCGGTCGCGGAGTGGCCGGGCTGGAACGACCTGCTCTGGGTGACGGTCGCAATGGTCGGAGCCCGCACACTCGCGATGGCGCTGAACCGGCTGATCGACGCGGAGCTCGACGCACAGAACCCGCGCACCGCGAACCGCGAGCTTCCCAGCCAAACGCTCACGCGTTTCCAAGTGCTCGGGCTCAGCGCCGGCGCGCTCGCGGTGTTTCTGGTCGCAGTAGTTCAACTCGACCCGGTCGTCCGCTGGCTGTGGCCCATCCCGGTGGCGATGTTCGTCGTTTATCCCTACCTGAAGCGCGTCACGTGGCTCTGCCACCTCTGGCTCGGCGCCTGCCTGGGCCTCGCGCCGGTCGGCGCCTGGCTCGCGGTCTCGGGCACGGCTTCATGGGAGGCGTGGACCCTGGGAGCGGCAGTGCTCCTCTGGGTCGCCGCTTTTGATCTCTTCTATTCGCTCTTCGACCTCGAGCACGATCGTCGAGAGGGTCTGCATTCGTGGGCGACCCGGTTCGGGGAGGCGGGCGTGTTCCTTGGCGCACGAGCGTTTCACGCGGGAACCGTGGTGCTGTTGGCCCTTGCGGGACTCGGTCTCGATATCGGAGTGTGGTACTGGACGGGAGTCGCCGCCGTGGCCGGGCTGCTCACGTATGAGCATCTGATCGTGAGCCCGGGGAATCTTCGCCGGCTCGACGCCGCGTTCTTCACCGTGAACGGCGCCATCAGCATCGTGTTCTTCGCCTTCGTCGCGCTGGACGTGCTTTTCAGGTGATCCGCGCCGCCGGCCTCGAGAAGCGCTACGGATCCCGTCGCGTCCTTCGAGGGATCGACTTCGAGCTTCCTCGGGACGGGTTCCTCCTCGTGACAGGGTCGAACGGGTCTGGGAAGACGACGCTGCTGCGTGTCATCGCGGGTCTTGCCGCGCCCACTCGAGGGAAGGTCCAGGTCGACGTCCATCGCGGGCGGGTCGGCTTCCTCGCCCACGAGCCCCTTGTGTACCGGGCACTCACGGCGCTCGAGAATCTCGATCTCTTCGGCCGGCTCTACCGCGTTCCAGAGAGACGGGAGCGAATCGGGATGCTGCTCGAGCGCTTCGGCCTCTGGGAGGTCCGGTCCGAGCGGGTCGAGGACTATTCACGCGGCATGAGCCAGCGCCTTGCCTTGTGTCGCGCCCTGCTTCACGACCCCGAGCTGCTCATTCTCGATGAGCCGTACGCCTCTCTCGACGAGCACGGCGCAGGCCTGCTCGACCGTGAGCTCGACGAGCTGGCTGGAGCCCGCACGCTTGTCGTGTCGACGCACGATCCTGCACGCATCGAGCTGCTGGCGACCCAGAGGCTGGTGCTTGCGTGACATATCTGGCTGACGTGGCGGCGCTTACCCGCAAGGACCTGAGGGTGGAGCTTCGCGCCCAGGACACGCTCCCGGCGATGCTCCTCTTTGTCCTATCGACGCTAGTCGTCTTCCACTTTGCGTTGCCGGAGGGAACCGGCGAGGATGCTGCCTACGGGTTGCTCTGGGTGGCGATCGTCTTCACGGCGCTGCTCGGTCTCGCCCGAGCGTGGGTGCCGGAGCAGGAGCACGGCGTCTTCGACGGGCTTGTTCTCGCTCCCTGCGACCGCAGTGCGATCTGGGTGGGAAAGACTGTTGCCACGCTCGCATTCCTGCTCGCCGCTCAGGTCGTAGCTCTGCCGGCGTTCGCTCTCTTCTTCGCCCCGCTCGACGCCGTCGCGCTCGTCGGGGTGCTGCTCGCGGACATCGGGATCTGCGCGGTCGGCTCTCTCATGGCGGCGATGGCGGCGGCCGGCCGCGCCCGTGAGCTGCTCCTCCCGCTTCTTCTACTCCCGCTCTCGATCCCGCTCATCGTCGGCGGCGTGGGCAGCGCCATCTCGACCGAGCCGGAGCGCTACCTCCTGCTCCTCGCGCTGTACGACGGGATCTTCGCGGTACTCTCGTGGGCGTCCTTCGAGTACGTCGTGACCGAGTCATGAGCAGCGCTTTCTCCTGGATCCACGGTCTTCCCGCGCTCGCCACGCTTGCCGCGGGGCTGATCGGGCTCGCGCTCCTTCTCTCCTTCTTCATCGCACCCGAGGACGGCAACCAGGGCATCTCGCAGCGAATCTTCTACATCCACGTGCCGATCGCGCTCACTGCGTACTTCTGCTTCGGCCTTGGCGCCTGGAAGGCGCTTCTCCTGCTTTGGCGAGGCGAAGAGCGGCATGACCTGGAGAGCTACGTCGCGATCCACCAAGGGACCATCTTCGGCTTGCTGACGCTGATCACCGGCGCGATCTGGGCGAAGGCGTCGTGGGGCGTGTGGTGGACGTGGGACTCGAACCAGCTCGTGCTCTTCCTGACACTCTTTCTCTTCTACTGCGCGTACTTCATGCTCCGCTTCTCGCTCCCGGAGGGGCCGAGGCGGTCCCGGTCATCTGCGGTCTACGCGCTCTTCGGGGTCGCGCTCATCCCGGTCAGCTTCCTCGCCATCCGCCTCGCAGAGGACTTCATCCACCCGACGACCTTCACCCGCGACGGCCCGCAGATGACCGGGACGATGTTCACGGCGTTTTGCGTCTCGTGGGTGGCCGTGACGCTCCTGGCCTACGTTCTGTACCGGGTCGAGCTCGTAGGCAAGCGGTTGCACACGGATCTGCGGGAGCTACGCGAGGCTCTGGAGTGACGGGCGGGGAGTACGTCGCCGCGGCCTACGGGGTCGTGTTCGTTTTCGTGCTCGTGTATGTGGCGATCATCGCTGCCAAGCTCGTCCGCCTGCAGCGGGACACGGCCGAGCTTCTCGAGCTCGCGCGTCGGCGCGAGCTAGATGGTTGAATCAACCATCCGGACGCGTGACCGACCGGACGCCCGACTATCCTGCGCGCGTGCGCACGACGTGGCGACGACGTACAGCGTCGGAGTAAAGCCCATCCTGGTCGGAAGGCCCCTTCCGCTGCTCATTCCGACAGCCTTTGTGCGAATTCGCCGTCGTGGCCTCCGGACGTGCGGCGAGGCGCGCACCGATCGAGCTCGCCGCTGCTCGCCGGCGCAAGCGCGTCTTCGCTGAGCTCCGCCGAGGAACGCACCGCGTTACGCTCCGCGCGTGTTCATCACGTTCCTGAGCGACTTCGGCCTCAAGGACGATTTCGTGGGCACATGTCACGGAGTGATGAAGACGATCGCGCCGGACGCGCAGATCATCGACATCACGCACGGCATCCCGCCGCAGGCGGTGCTGGAGGGGTCGCTCGTGCTTGCGAACACAATCGCCTATATGCCGGTCGGAGTCCATCTTGCGGTCGTCGACCCCGGTGTCGGCGGCCCGCGTCGCCCCCTGGCGCTTCGCGACGAAGCAGGACGCCTCTTTGTCGGACCTGACAACGGACTCTTGCTTCCTGCGGCGAGCCGGGCGGGGATCGCAGCTGCGTACGAGCTTGCCAATCCGGAGTATGCGCTGCAGTCGGTCTCGCGCACGTTCCACGGACGCGACCTGTTCAGCCCGGCTGCTGCGCATCTCGCGCGAGGCATCCCGCTCGAGGAGCTGGGACCGCCGCTCCATCCCGAGGCGCTCGTCAGCCTCGACGTCCCGGAAGCTGCCTCCGAGGACGGAGCGCTCCTCGCGACATTTCTCTACGTCGACAGCTTCGGGAACATCGCCCTCAACCTGACCCGTGAGGACGTCGACGAGCTGGGAATCGCGTCGGGGACGAAGCTGGAGCTCGAGCACGCGGGCGAGCGCTACTACGCGGTCATGGCAAGGACGTTTGCCGACGCGCGGCCAGGAGACGTGATCCTGTACGAGGACAGCTACGGGAACATGTCGATAGCGATCTCGCGGGGAAACGCGGGACGCATGCTCCACGCCGCTCCAGGACAGCGGATCCGGATCACGCTCCGGGCCTGATTCCCTGGCGCAAGTCCAAAGTCCGCTGGCGCGGATTCCGGACGCGCAAGATCCCTGAAGGGCCGCCTTCGTCGGCCTCTACGCAATCGGTGGACGTCTTGCCGCCCATGGTCGCGCTTCCTCCACCTGCGCTGCGAGGCGAAGCAGGACCCCCTCGCCCGCCGGCGGGCCGATCGCCTGCACGCCGATGGGTAGACCTTCGCTCGACCAGTGGAGAGGGACTGACAGCGCCGGTAGTCCCGTGAGGTTGGCGATCGCGGTGAAGGGTGTGAACACCGTGTTCCGCCGGAGCTGCTCGATGGCTCCGTCGACGCCTTCCTCCTGCCAGCCGATCGGGACTGGGGGAAGCGCGAGCGTGGGGGTGAGAACGATGTCGACCTGCTGCCAGAACGCGACGATGCGGCGTGATGCCGTCTGGAGGTGGAACGCTGCTTGCGCGTAGTCAGCCGCGGAGCTCTTGCGGGCGGACTCGACGAGCCCGCGGTTCAGCGGCGTCAGGAGCTCGGGGTCGACGGGGTAGAGCGCGGGGCTGACCTGCCAGACGGTGATGAACGCGTCGAGCAGTCCTGCTCCCGTCCAGGGAGGCGTCGCCTCGAAGACCTCGTGACCGAGGTTGGCCAGAAGCTCTGCGGCTGCTTCGAGCGCAGCCTTGCAGTCCGCATGCACGGGTACGTCGAGGGGCGGCTCGGCGGTCACCGCGATCCGCAAGCGACCCGGCGGAGTGCCGGGCTCGTTGGCAAACGGCTGCTCGGGCGAAGGCGCCCACCAGGGATCCCCCGGCTCGTAGCCGGCCACGACGTCCAAGAACGTGGCCGCGTCTGCGACGGAGCGGGTGATCGGGCCCGAGGTGGAGAGTCCCTCGAGCGACGGGAACGGCGCGCTGGAGACGCGACCGCGCGTGGGCTTGAGACCGAAGACGCCGCAGCAGGAGGCGGGAATCCTGATCGAGCCGCCCCCGTCCGTCCCGTGCGCGAGCGGAACGAGGCCGGCTGCGAGCGCCGCTGCGGCGCCGCCACTCGAGCCGCCGGGCGTGCGCTCGGGATTCCAGGGGTTCCGCGTGGCCCCGTTCAGCTCCGACTCGGTGAACGCGACCGTCCCGAACTCCGGGGTGTTCGTCTTGCCCAGGATCACGAAGCCGGCTTCGCGCAGTCGCCGAACGACGGCGGTGTCGAAGTCAGGGACGTTGTCGGCGAATGCGCGGCTCGAGTACGTCGTCCGGATGCCCTTCGTCGCCGTCAGGTCCTTGACCGCGATTGGAACGCCATGGAACGGGCCGTCGCCTTGGGAGGCGTCGGCTGCTCTCGCGTCCTCAAGAGCCTCCTCGCCGCGGACGGTGACAAACGAATTGAGCTCGGGGTCGATCCGGTCGATTCGTTCGAGGTAGAGCTCTGCGAGCTCGAGCGCGGTGACTTCTCCGTCCCGGATGAGCCTCGCCTGCTCGGTCGCCGGGAGGAACGCGAGCTCCATCCCGGCGACCGTATCAGCGTGCGACCCGAGATCCGGTCGAAGCCGGTTGCTCGAGCCGAGCTCGGGGGTTACAGACAAGGGCCGGAGATCAGAAGCGCGAGGCAACGTGTGAAAGTGGCGAGGGCCGGACTTGAACCGGCGACACCACGGTTTTCAGCCGTGTGCTCTACCAGCTGAGCTACCTCGCCGCGGCAGAGCAGTGTAGCCGCGCCTCGCGTTACCGTTTGCGCTGTGAGCGACACCCCGCAACGGCGGATTGCGATCATCGGCGCCGCTCTCGACCTCGGCCAGGGACGGCGCGGAGTCGACATGGGACCGTCTGCGATGCGAGCGGCGGGGCTCGAGGAACGGCTGCGGAGCCTGGGTTACAAGGTGCGCGACCTCGGCAACGTCGCGAGCCCCGAGCCGGAGGCCACGGCTCTCGGGGACGAGCGCGCGCGCTTCCTTCCCGAGATCAAGGAGACATGTGCGCGTGTCGCCGCACTGGTCGCCGACGCTTCCACCAGCGGCGAGATACCGCTCGTCCTAGGAGGGGATCACTCGGTCGCCATAGGAACTCTCGGCGGGCTTGCCTCGGTGCACGGACCGGGCGGCGTGCTCTGGATCGACGCCCACTCCGACATCAACACGCCGGAGACCAGCCCGAGCGGGAACGTCCACGGTATGGCGCTCGCGGCAGCGCTCGGGCTCGCCGGACCAGAGTTCGAGAGCGATGCGTGGCCGCTTCCCGCCGTCGATCCGCAGCGCGTCGCGCTGATCGGCACCCGCCAGCTCGACGAGGGCGAGCGAGCGCTGCTTCGAAAGGCAGGCGTGCGCGTGTTCACCATGAGCGAGATCGACCGCATCGGCATCGAACGTGCGGTGCGCGAATCGCTCGATCGGGTCGCGGGCGGCGGATTCGTCCATGTCTCCTTCGATATGGACGTGCTCGACCCGGTCGTCGCACCCGGTGTGGGTACTCCGGTGCGAGGGGGGCTCACCTATCGGGAGGCGCATCTCGCGCTCGAGCTCGTCTCCGAGTCCGGTCTTGCCGGCTCGCTCGAGATGGTCGAGGTGAACCCGATCCTCGACCGGGAGAACACCACGGCGCTGACCGCGGTCGAGCTCGTCGCGAGCGCGTTGGGGAAAACGATCTTCTAACTCGGCGCGCGGACTGCTAGGAGGGCCCGCGCGAGGCCCGGCACCTCGAGCGATTCATCCGCTGCGACGTACTTCGCCAAGCGCCGCTCGGCGCCGTCGCGTAGGGCTTTCACGTCTTCTGTCGCCAGGCGCTCGACGAGAGTGGTGAGCATCTGTGACAAGTCTCGAGTCGTCGCCCACCACTGGTCGAGGGAAGGCACGCGCCAGAGAACCCGTACGTCCTCGAGCGTCTCGACTCGAAATCCGGCGCCGATCACGAGCTGGCGCAGCTCGTCGGGATCCGCCAGTCGAAACGGACCAGGTGCCCTCGGATCGGGCGGCTCTATGAATCCGAGCTCGACGGCTGACCGGCCGGCTGCCGTCATCCAGTCATTGGTGTCCGAGGAAGCCCAGACGGCGAGGACGGCGCGACCTTGCGGCCGGAGCACGCGTGCGATCTCCGAGAGAGCGCGTTCGGGATCGGGTACGAGCATGATCCCGAAACGGCAGATTACGCCGTCGACGGCGTCGTCCGGGAGATCGATCGCGGAAGCATCCTCTACCCGGAACTCGACGTTCTCGACGCCCAGCTCGTCAGCGCGTCGGCGGGCCGCGTCGACCATCTCCGGCGCGACATCGGACGAGAGCAAGAGACCGGCCGAACCGAGCACGGCGGCTGCGAGAAAGCCCGTGTCGCCGGGGCCGGCAGCTAGCTCGAGCACGGTCTCGCCCGGAACAGGAGCGAGCAAGGTCACGAGTCGCTCGTCGAGCTCGCGCGTTCCGTCACGAACGAGCGCGGCCTGCCGCTCCCAGCCTGCGGCGGCCGCGCGCCAGGCCTCGGCCTGCTCGTGCTCGGGCGTCGCTATTTGGCCACCTCCGCCAGCTGCGGGATGATGTCGCGTCCGTAGGCGGCGAGCGTCTCCTCCTGGCCTTCGGTCATGAGGTAGATGTTGAACTGGTCGACGCCGACTGCCTCGAGCTCCTTCAACTTGGCAGCCGCCTGCTCGGGAGTGCCGAGGACGCAGAAACGGTCGCAGATATCGTCGGTGACGAACTCACCGTGCTTTGCGCCCACACGCGAGTGCTCCTCGTAGTCGTAGAACTTTCGCGCGCGAACGAACTCTGTCAGCTCCTTGGGGATGTCCGATTCGAACCCATAGCGCTCGATCAAGTCCATCACATGGTTCGAGACCATGGCCGGGAACCACCGAACCTGATTACGTGCCTCAGCCATGTCGTCGGAGATGTGACTCGGTGCGCAGACGATGCATTGCAGCGCGTCCGGATCGCGGCCTGCCTCCACCGCTGACTCGCGTGCGGTGTCCATGATCCACTTGACGATCACGGGATCGGCGAGCTGGATGATGACGCCGTCTCCGACCCGACCAGCCACCGCGAGCGCTTTCGGCCCGTAGCCCGCCACCCACATCGGGATCTCGGGGAGCTCGGGTCGCACCCACTTGAGCTCGAGATCCTTGTCGTTCCAAGTGACCGGGCGGCCGTTCATGAAGTCCTTGATCATCGCGAGACGCCGCTCGAACTCGGCGACTTTCACCGGCTGCTGCCCGATGGTGCGCCTGGCCGAGTCACCGCGCCCGATCCCCATCACCATCCGCCCCTCGGAAATGTCATGGAGCGTCGCGTAACCGCTTGCGAGGACGGTCGGCTCGCGCGTGCCTGGGTTGGTCACACAGTGCCCGAGCTTCATTGTCGAGGTCGCCTGGGCCGCGAGCGTGAGGAGCGGGAACGACTCCTGCCAGAGGAGGTGCGAGTCGTACGTCCATCCGTACTCGAAGCCGTGTGACTCCGCGAGCTGCAGGAGCTCGACGAGCCGGCTCGGCGGAGGATCGGGCAGGACGGTGACGCCGAAGCTCAAGGACATGTGCTCTCCCGTGTTCGCTCTCTCGGAAGCAACGATTATCCGCTCATCTGTCGGTCAACGCCAGGGAAGCTGACTCGCGAGGCGAATCGAGTGGCGTGATCTGGGCCTTCGTCCTCTTCGGCCTCGCCGCCGGCGCGATGCTCCCGTTCCAGGCGGGAGTCAACGCGCAGCTCGCCGAGTACCTGGGCAGTCCCTTGCGTGCAGCGCTCGTCTCGTTCGTCGTGGGCGTTCTGGTCTTGCTTCCTCTCGTTATGCTCTTCGTCCGGGGCCTACCCAGCGCCGAACGCGTGAGTGCAACACCGTGGTGGGCGTGGCTGGGCGGGCGCTCTCGGCGCCTTCTACGTCGCGAGCTCGATCACATCCGCGCCCAAGCTGGGCGCGGTCACGTTGATCGGCGTCATCCTCGCGGGTCAGGCCGCCGCCTCGCTCGTTGTCGACCACTTCGGGATGGTGGGCTTCGACGAGCATCCGGCGACGCTCGGCCGAGTGGCCGGCATGCTCCTGATCGCGCTCGGCGTTCTCTTCGTGCGGTTGTTCTGATGTTCGAAGGCTTCGAGCTCGAGCGGGTCGACGTGGGTGAAGCGGTGCTGCGAGTGAGGTACGGCGGCTCGGGTCCTGCCGTTCTGCTCCTGCACGGGCATCCGAGAACGCACGCGACCTGGCACGGCGTCGCGCCGCTTCTTGCCGAGGAGTACACGGTCGTCTGT
>Ga0136633_1002337_pt1 | contig 13169 bp, 10 predicted proteins | sample AntDrymeUQ832206_2_FD_105494 | JGI IMG/M metagenome (GOLD analysis project Ga0136633, IMG submission 105494) | Polar desert sand microbial communities from Dry Valleys, Antarctica - metaG UQ83 (22.06) | ecosystem: Environmental > Terrestrial > Soil > Desert | place: Antarctica: Dry Valley... | reverse complement strand
GCTTGAACTGGCAGCGTACCGGGCGGCCGCGACCGTGGTGGTGGTGACCGAGGGTTTCCGGGACGATCTCATCCGTCGCGGCGTTCCTTCAAGCAAAGTGCACGTGGTGCCCAACGGCGCTGATATCGAGCGGTTCAGCCAGGGGCCGTCCGGCATCGAGGCTCGGGTTGAGCTCGGCGCTCGACCAGGCGAGATTCTCGTGCTGTACATCGGGGCACACGGCATCTCCCACGGACTCGAATCAGTGGCCGAGGCAGCGGCGAAGCTCACGGGGGAGCCGATCCACTTCGCCTTCGTCGGAGAGGGGGCGGCCAAGGACCGGCTAGTCGCCCGGGTCGACGAGCTGGGGCTGACCAACGTCACCCTTCTGCCGGGCGTGGGTCGCGACGATGTGCTCCGCATATTGTCCGCCGCCGACATCTGTCTTGTGCCTCTCCGCGACGTGCCGCTGTTCAACTCGTTCATCCCGTCCAAGATGTTCGAGTACATGGCCGCGTCGAAGGCCATCGTCGGGAGCGTGCGAGGTGAGCCGGCGGCAATACTCGAGGCGGCGGGCGCAGTCGTGGTCGAGCCCGAGGATCCCGCTGCCCTGGCGGGGGCCATCCGAGACCTTGCCGCCGATCCAACCCGGCGGGAGGTCATGGGCCGTACAGGGAGCGCCTACGTGGCGGAGCACTATGACCGCAAGGTGCTGGCCCAGCGTTACCGTGCCATCCTTGGGGGAGTGGTCCGCGCGTGAGGGTCCATGTCACCGGCGGCAGCGGGTTCCTCGGCGGAAGCGTGCTCAGAGCGCTCACCAGTGCGGGGCACGAAGTCACTGCGCTGGCGCGCACCTCGGTAGCTGCGGACACGGTCGGCGCCTTCGGCGCTCGGCCGGTCCTTGGCGACCTCGACGACCCGGCGTCGGTAGACGCGGCTTTCGCGTCCAGCGAGGCCGAGGCGCTAGTGAACTTGGCCTCGCTCGGCTTCGGGCATGCACCGACAATCGTGGCAGCGGCCGAGGAGACTGGCCTGCACCGGGCAGTGTTCGTCTCGACAACCTCGATCTTCACTCGGCTCGACACCGCCACGAGGCCAGTTCGCCTTGCCGCCGAGGAGGCCGTCATGAGCAGCACCCTGGACTGGACGATCATCCGTCCGACGATGATCTACGGCACCCCCGCCGACCGGAATATGGCCCGGTTGCTACGGGCTCTCCGCCGCCTACCGATCTTTCCGCTCCCTGGCGGGGGTTGTGGTTTGCAGCAGCCGGTCCATGTCGACGACCTGGCTGCGGCCATCGTCAACGCGCTCGATCGGCCCGCGAGCGTGCATCGCGCTTACAACCTCGCCGGCCCGGAGCCGATGACGCTGCGAGCGGTGGTCGGGCAGGCGGCTTCGGCAGTGGGCCGGCGGCCAAAGTTGGTGTCCGTGCCGCTCAGGCCGGTAGCCACGCTGGTCCATCTCTACGAAATGGTCACGTCGTCACCGCGGCTCAAGTCCGAGCAGCTGACACGCCTGGCCGAGGACAAGGCGGTCGACATCAGTCCTGCCCGTGCCGACTTGGACTTCGATCCCCGCTCATTCGCTGAGGGAATCGGAGCCGAGGCGGCGCTGCTTCGATGATGTCCCGTCGCTTCGACCAGGCCCTCCTCCTGGCCCGTACGACCAGGAACCTCCGAGCCAGGCAGGTCCTCCATCGAGGCCGCCTCCGCGCTCAGCGCCTGCCGTCGTCCCGACCCATCGCCTGCGCGGTCCTCGACCACCTGCCTATTCGCAACAGGCAGGTCGTCGGTTGGCCGGACGGATTTACGCCCCTCGATCTTGAACTAAGTGACGGCCATCCGGGCCCGGAGGAGAACGCGTCCGGCCGCTTCACCTTCCTCAACGAGACTCGCGACCTCGGGTCTCCTGTCTGCTGGGAGACCCCTGGCGCCGCTCGCCTCTGGACCTACCACCTGCACTACCTGGAATGGGCATGGTCCTTTGCCTCGCATCCCGACCAGGCATGGGCTCGTTCTGCCTTCAGCGAGCTCTGGCGGTCGTGGGAGCTGTCCGCCCCGTTCGGTCGTGGCGACCAATGGTCACCCTACGTTGCATCGCTGCGGGCATGGGCGCTCTGCGGTGTCTATAAGCCCCTTATCGACGGCTCCGATGTGCAGCCCAGCATCGACACCAGTTTGGCGCAGCACGCCCGATTCCTGCGCTGGCACCTGGAGTACGACGTGGGCGGCAACCACCTCGTCAAGAACCTGAAGGCCCTCGTCGGCCTGGGTGTCTTCCTGGGAGACGAAACCCTTACCTCGATCGGGGTTCAGGGACTGGAGCGCCAACTCGGTATTCAAGTCCTCTCCGACGGAGGCCACTACGAGCGTTCCCCGTCCTACCACTGCCAGGTGCTAGGGGATCTCCTTGAAGTCGCCGGCTTGCTCGCCGCTGCGGGCGGGCCGCACGTCGGCGGGCTGACCGATGCCATCGAGGCCATGCGCACGTGGCTGGGGCTGATGCTCCTACCCGACGGCGATGTCCCCCTCTTCAACGACTGCGTACTCGTGGGGCGGCCTCGCCTTGCATTGCTGCGACCCGGCCCTGCAGCTTGCGACCCGCTCACAGTTCTCGGGGCGTCGGGCTATGTCGTCATTCGCCCTAGCGACAGATTGCACCTCGTGGCCGACGTGGGGGATCCCTGCCCGCCCGATCTGCCCGCCCACGCCCAGGCTGACTGCCTCAGCTTCGAGCTGGCTGTCGACGCATGGCGTTTCATCGTCGACCCCGGCACCTCGACGTATGCGCCGGGGCACCAACGGGCCTACGAGCGGTCAACCGCAGCCCACAACACCGTTTCCGTCGACGGAGCAGACCAGACCGAGGTGTGGGCGATATTCCGCGCCGCCCGGTTGGCCCGGGGGCGCCTTGAGCGCGCCGAAGACGACGGCCACACAGTCACCGTCACTGCGTCCCATGACGGCTACCGGCGGCTGCTTGGAAGCCCGGTCCACCGACGGACGTGGGCGGTGTCCGCAGACCGGGTCGAGATCAGCGACGAGATACTGGGTCGAGGGGTGCACCGGGTCGAATCCCGCATCCACTTTGCCGCCTCGAAAGGGACCGGAGTCGCGTGGTCAGAGCCATCTGACCTTCACGTTGCGGAGGCCTCGGCGCAGCACGCGACTGGCTTCGGAGTCCTCAGCCCAGGGCACATGGTGTCGGCAGCGTGGCAAGGTGAGCTGCCGGTAACCATGCGGATGGAGATCCATCTGGACGGCGTGGTGCAAGGCTCGAAGCACACTACGACGCCCAAGTTAGAAACCGAGGACTGCGAGCAAGTGAAGGGCACCCCGTGAAGCAGGTAGTCCAACCCGCCAATGGCGGCCCCGTCAGGGTGATCGACGTGCCCCGTCCGTGCATCGGTCCGACCGAGGTTCTGGTACAGACCGTTGCCAGCGCAGTGTCGCCCGGGACCGAGCGGGCGGTCACCATGCTGGCTCAGTCGAGCCTGCTGGCCAAGGCCCGGGCTCGGCCCGACCTTGTCCGCCAAGTGATCAAGAAGGCCCGCAACGACGGGATCTCCAAGACGGCCCACTCAGTACGCGCTCGCCTCGACGACGATGTGCCATTGGGCTATTCGGCCGCAGGGATCGCCTTGGAGGTTGGGGAGGCGGTATCGGGCATTTCTCCAGGCCAGATGGTCGCAACAGGGGGCGCGGGCAAGGCCAATCACGCCGAGTTCCAGGCTGTGCCCGGACTGTTGTGCGCTCCGGTTCCCGAAGGCGTTCCGCCCGCCGATGCCGCCTTCGCCACCATCGCCTCGGTCGCGCTTCACTCCCTGCGCTTGGCCGATGTTGGGCCAGGCGCCAAAGTAGTGGTGGTCGGCTTGGGCCTGCTGGGCCAGCTTGGCGTCCGACTGGCCCAGGCAGCAGGATGCGATGTCGCCGGTATTGACGTGGCGAGCTTTCAGGCCAACCAGGCTACGGAGGCCGGAGCGCTCGGGCTCATCGAGGCCGGCGACGACACCACGAAGGCGGTGCTCGAGTGGTCGCGCGGTCGCGGGGCCGATGCCGTGTTGCTCATGGCCGCCAGCTCTTCCTCGGCCATCGCAGGCCGGGCCCCCGCCCTCTGCCGTGACCAGGCGAACGTCGTAGTGGTGGGCGACGTCGGCCTGGACCTCGACCGCCGCCCATATTACGAGAGGGAGCTGAATCTCCGTTTCGCCCGCTCGTACGGGCCCGGTCGGTATGAGCGTGCGTATGAGGAGTGGGGGGTTGACTACCCCGCCGGACTCGTGCGTTGGACCGAGGGACGGAATTTCGAGGCCGTCCTTGACCTGCTGGCTGCCGGCCGGCTCGCCGTCGCCGATCTGGTCACCCACCGCTTTCCCATTGCCGACGCCGTCTCCGCCTACGATTTGGTCGAATCCGGCAAGGAGCCCTCGCTCGGCATCGTCTTCGAGTACCCGCCGGTCGGCCAACCCGATCGCCCGATCGTGCTCCGACCGGCACGTTCGGGCAACCTCGGCGTCGGTCTCATCGGAGCGGGAGCCTTTGCCCGGACGGTGCTCGTGCCCGCCTTCAGGGAAGCGGGTTTCGATCGCTTCGTGGCAGTCGCTTCAGCGTCCGGGCTCTCTGCGCGTCGCATAGCAGAGCGAGCCGGGTTCGAAAAGGCTGTATCGGGCGCAGAAGCGGTGATCGACGACCCAGAGGTGCAGGTGGTCGTGATAGCGACCCCGCACGACTCGCACGCGCGCTTAGCGGCCCGAGCATTACGGGCGGGAAAGCACGTGTATTGCGAGAAGCCGCTAGCGCTGACAATGGGGGAGCTCGATGACGTCGAAGCTGCCCACCGCGAAAGCGGGCGGCTGCTCGTCGTAGGCTTTAATCGCCGCTATTCCGAATGCCTTCGGCTGGCCAAAGAGCAGTTTTTAGGGGCCTCGGGGTCCCTGATCATCACGTATCGAGTCAGCGCTGGGACGCTTCCGACCAAGCACTGGTACCACGATCGGCGCCAAGGGGGCCGTCTACTGGGGGAGGTTTGTCACTTCATCGATACCTGCGAAGCGATAGCGGGCTCGGTCGCCGTTGAGATCAACGCCATGGGTACAGGCGCTGGTGTCGAATCACTTCTTCACGAGGAGCTCGTGACGAGCGTACGATACGCCGACGGCTCGCTCGCCTCAATTACCTATGCGAGCGATGGTCATCCGTCGACCTCTAAGGAGAGAATAGAGATTCTCGGCAGGGGCCGAACGGTCGTGATCGACGACTTCCGGAAAGTACTTCTGGATGGACGGCCTACGCCTATCAAAGTGCCCGGAAAGGGTCATGGGGCTTTAGTTCTAGCCTATCGGAAGGCGCTCTTGGGTGTCGATTCGATTCCGGCCGATCCGATGACCAGCACGCGCGCGTCCCTCATCGCCGCAGCGTCCCTTGCGCGATCAGCGGGACTCGGCACTGAGGGCGTGGGATGAGTACCCAGCGACCGCGCTGATGCCCAAGTCTTGTTCAAACCTGGCGAACTGCGTCCCGGGTGGCGGTCGCGCCGTCGCGCTCGGCAAGTCGTGTGCGGGCCGCGGCGGCCACGAGTGTCGCAGGCAGCGCTGCAGTCGAGCCATTCAAGATTGCATCGGGCGTGATACTCCGAGAAACGGCAGCGGTGTGAGCGTCCACTTGACGCTTATCGGTAAGCCTTGAATGTGCGGAATCGTTGGCATATTTGCATACGAGTCGCCGCATACCGTCGACCCACTTGAGTTGAGGCGCGTCCGTGATTATATGGCCTCTCGCGGCCCCGACGGTGCCGGGACCTGGCTCTCCGAAGACGGAGCAATTGGATTCGGGCACCGGCGGTTGGCGATCATCGGCCCCGGTTCCCAAGGAGCGCAGCCGATGGCAATCGACTACTGCAGACGATCGCGAGAGGACCAGCTCGTGATTACGTTCAACGGTGAGATCTACAATCATCGCGAGCTTCGACACAGTCTTGAAACGAAAGGACACCACTTTCGAAGCACCTGCGATACCGAAGTTCTCCTACACTTGTACGAAGAATACCGGGACGACCTTGTCAACCACCTCAGAGGCATGTACGCCTTTGGCATATGGGATGCACAGGACCGGCGGCTCTTGCTGGCGCGCGATCCCTTCGGCATCAAGCCGCTCTACTATGCCGACGCTGGTGGTACCCTCCGTTTCGCTTCACAGGCTCGTGCCCTGCTCAGTGGAGGGAAGCTATCTGCGGCTGTTGATGAGGGCGCCCTCGCCGGCTTCTTCGTTCTGGGAAGCATCCCGGAGCCCCGAACGGCTTGGATGTCGATCCGCTCGGTTCCGGCAGGCTCCACGATGGCCCTCGGTCCGCGGGGCGTCATCTCTCGACAGGTGTTCTTCTCCCTCGTGAACGAGTTGCGCCGACCTGATTCGGATGGAGGAGATAGTGCCCTTGCCGAGGGACTGGCTGACTCAGTCCGTGCCCACCTCGTAGCTGACGTTGAGGTCGGGGCATTCCTGTCGGCGGGCGTCGATTCAGGTGCCATCCTTGCGCTCGCCTCCGAGGAAGCCGGCACGGTTGCTGCGGTGACCTTGGGCTTCGACGAGTTCCGAGGAGGTGCCGCCGACGAGACACTCTTAGCCGCTGTGGTTGCGAAGCAATACGGTGCCAAGCACACGATTGAGGTGATCTCGGGCGCCGAGTGTGAGGCGAGTCTGCCCAACTTCCTGGCCTCGATGGATCAACCCTCAGTCGACGGGCTCAACACCTGGTTCGTGAGCAGGGCCGCCCACGAGGCGGGCCTCAAGGTAGCGCTATCGGGTCTCGGCGGCGACGAGCTCTTCGGCGGCTACTCGACTTTCGAGTCCGTCCCGAGGCTGCACCGTCGCCTCCGACGACTCGCGTCGGTTCCGAAGTTGGGGACAGCGGCGCGGGCGGCCCTTCGAGCAGCGCTGCCGTCCTCTACCAACCCCAAGGTGGCGAGTGTGCTCGAGTACTCCGCCTCCCTCGAGATGGTGTGGCTGCTCCGTCGGTCGGTGTTCCTGCCGTGGGAGCTAGGTTCGCTACTCGGTGCCGACCGGGCCGTTGCCGCACTCGAGGAACTGCGACTGGAGGACTCGGTGCTGCGGCCGTCGACCCGTCCTGACCCAGGGACAGACGTCGCCCGGGTGGCGGCCATGGAGTGCGGCCTCTATATGAGAAATCAGCTGTTGCGGGATGCCGACTGGGCGAGCATGGCGCACTCGCTCGAGGTTCGCGTCCCTCTGGTCGACGCACCTCTCTACCGGCTGGCTGCCCCGAGGTTCCGTACTTGGACTCCCAAGGCTGCCAAGTCGCCGCTGGCACGAGCGCCGCAATCTCCGCTCCCCGAAGAGGTCGTGGCCCGAAAAAAGACAGGCTTCGGGCTGCCGATGCACGCGTGGCTCATGAATAGCAAACGAGCATCGCAATGGAGGGGAGTGCCGATGCTTGCGCACGGAAGCTGTCCGTGGAGTAGACGTTGGGCCTACGTCGTTGCCTCGGAACTCGATTTGGTGGAGTCCCGGTGAGCGACGATTCCAAGATCGCCGTCTCGTGCGTCATCCTGACCTTGAATGAGGAGACGAATGTCCCCGTTGTGATCGGCTCGCTGGCTCCAGCGGACCAGGTCGTGGTGGTGGATTCCGGCAGTAGGGACCGCACGGTGGAAATGTCGGGCGCTCTCGGTGCCGAGGTGATCAAGAATGGTTGGCCTGGTTACGCCAAGCAACGGAACTGGGCACTCGAGCACCCAACGCTCCGCCACAAGTGGGTACTTTTCATCGACGCCGATGAGCGAGTGACCTCGGAAGGCTGGGCGGAGATCGCCGCGTTTCTTGCCGAACCGGGCGAGCACCGAGCGGCAGACTTTCGTCGTTCCGTGATTCTGTTCGGCAAGGAGCTCAAGCATGGGGGATTCAACTCTGCTCGAGTGGCCCGCCTTCTGCTTCGGACCCACTGCTCGTTCCTTGAGCGCCCCGTTCACGAGCACGCAATCGTCGAAGGACGCACGCATCACATGACCGTGCCGATAACCCACGATGACTGCAAGCCGTTCAGCGCATGGCTCGATCGGCATAATCGCTACTCGAGCCTGGAAGCCGCAGCACGGCTGCACCCCCCCGCAGCGGCCTCGGCCGGATCAGCCGGAGTGAAGCAGTTTATTCGGACACACATTTGGCAGCGGTTGCCGGCACGGCCGCTCTTGTTCTTCCTGTATGTCTATGTGGTTCGCTTCGGATTCCTGGATGGCCGAGCCGGACTGAGGATCGCCGCCTTCTATGGCTTCCAAGAGCTTTCCGTACAGGTCAAGCTGGAGGAGCTTATGGAGGGTCGGTCGTGACGAAGTGTTGGCTGCAAGGCAACTGTGGCTGTGCCCCGCGAGTCGACGAGGCCGCCCAGGGCGACGTTCCCTCGGCGGTCGCCGGCACCGTCTTCGATGGCGCGTCTTCCGTTGCCTCGCTCCTGAACCTCTGCGAAGTCGACCCTTCAATCAAGTCAGTCGTACTCAAGCTGAACCTTTGCGAGTACCGGGATTGGACGAGTGGAGCCACCACTTCGCCTTTAGTTGTCGAAGCGATCGTCACCGCGCTGCGGGAACGCTGCACGCGCCTCGAACGGATCCTACTCATGGAGCAAGATTCTTCTGGTACTCGAGCGATGGACCTGTACGCACTGCTCGGGTTCTCTGACTTGGCCGAGCGCCTGCAGTTGGAGCTGTTCGTACCGGCAGAGGCGACGTGGCGGCATGTCGACGACGTGGGAGGTCTCCCGATCGAGATTCCCGAGGTACTGTTTGAGTTCGATTTGCTTGTCAACGTGCCGAAGATGAAGATTCACGGGAAGACGGTTTTCACCGGCGCCCTCAAGAACAACTTCGGTCTCCTGAGGCGCAAGTGGAAGCTCCCGTACCACAGCAGGCTGTGTGAGACGATCGTGGCTTCGAACTTGCACCTCCCACGACAGCTCTGCGTCATGGACGGGACGGTCGTGCTTTCCGGCCGTGGCCCTGCGTACGGGATACCGGTCAGCTCGGGCATTCTGCTTGCGTCCTGGGACCCCGTGGCAATTGACGCCGCTGGCGCTCGACTATCTGGAGTCCCGTTGCTTGCGGCCGGACACTTGAGGGTGGCGAGCCGAGCTGGCCTCGGATCGGCCGAGAGTGCCGTCTCCTGGCTGGGCGAACCACCTACGGGCCCACGACCCCGCGTAGACTGGTTACGAATGCTTTTGGCCAACGCCCTGCGTCAGGGATGACGGGCCAGGCGCAGGTCACAATCCTCGGCTACGGCAAGATAGCGCGAGATGCGCACGGCCCGGCCTGGCAGCGAGCAGCTGCGTTGGGCAAGGCTGTCGTCCGCACGATCATTGAGCCGACAGAAGGCGGCTGCGTCGCTGCTACGGCTGCCTTCCCGGGAGCCAAGGTCATTTGCGCCGATGCCCGTTCCGCCTTCGACGCCCCCCTCCTTGGCGACGTAGTGGATGTCTGCACCCCAGGCGATCTCCATTACGAACTCGTCATGGGCGCTCTGGGGGCCAACTGCCATGTGCTCGTCGAGAAGCCGCTGGCGCACTCTGCTGCTGAGGTCGCGCAGATTTCTGCAGCACAGCATGGCGCCATCATTCAGGTCTGCCAGACGTTCCGCCTCGGAAAGCCGGTGCAGCAGTTTCGAGCGGCAGTCGCAGCGGGGCAAGTAGGACGAATCACCCGAGTACAGGTAGTCCATCACGCTCGCCATATCCTTAGTGAGGCGGAGTGGGTAACGCGTTCTCGGCCGGACGGTGTGATCTTTGAAAACGCTATCCACTTCCTCGATCTCGTCCATTTTCTACTAGACCTTTCTGCGCCGATCTCCATCGAGGCGTGTAGGTTCCGACAGACGCACCATCGGCCGGTTCTGACGGGCTTCGAATCGTTCGCCCACGATGACCGAGGGCGCCAGGTGACAATCGACTTCGTTCAAGACAGTCTTGCCCATAGCGCGCTGATGAGTAGGGTATATGTGAGCGCTACCGGAGCCGATGCAGAGCTGCGCTTCTATCCCGACGGCTTTCGGCTTCTAAGTGGGGTCATCGATCCATTGCATGATCTAAGGGCGGACGTTGTTCGCCTCGGTTCCGTCGCCCGACGAATGTTGCTTCGCAAGGACAAGAATGGCCCGCACGAGGTTCTCATAGACAATTTCTTGGAGTCGCGGGCCGGAGAGGGCGAAACGATGTGTGGTCCGACATCAGTCCTCCCAGGAGTAGCGACGGCGGAGGCCTTGAGCAGGGCGTGGGCGGCGCCCGCACCCGCCTACATATGCAAATAGCCGTCAACGCCCTCGCTGCCACTCGGGGCGGTGCGGTCACGATGCTCAAGCCATTTCTCTCCGCACTTCGGCGCTTGGAACATGACTGGCAGTTCACCGTTTACGTTCGGGATGCAAGGTTGGAGGTGGACTTGTCGTCGCTCGGTGTTACCACTGTCGTACTCAGGACCGGTCGTGGCCGCCGGAGTTGGCTGGAGCTCATCGGGTTGGACAGACGGGCGCGGAAGGACGGCGCGATACTCATGCTCAACCTGCTGAACAGCGGATCGCTCGTCCCTCGACTACCCAGCATCACCTGGCAGCGCAACGCCCTCTACTTCGACCGCAGGTGGCTCGTTCGTCAGCCGATACGGATGCGACTGGAGGCGGCGCTTCGACGCAGCGTCGCCCTGCTGGCCTGCCGTGCCAGCGTCGCCACCGTTGCGCCGTCTCGAGCGATGGCCGGCTACGTCCAGGATTGGCCACTTGGGCGAGGTATGCGGATAGTGGTCATCCCGCATGGTGTAGACGCCGAGCGATTCACTCCCGTCAAGGACAGACCGCGTGAGGGTGGGTTCACCATCGGTGTGATCGGGCATGCAGCCTCGCACCGTGGGCATGTGGCGGCCGTCCAGGTGCTGGGTGCGGTTCGGAGACGTGGCGTGGATGCGACGCTTCTTCTGACGGTGCCAAGATACGGCAACCCAGCCTTCCAAAGTGCGGTCGACGATGCTGCAGCAACCGCCGATCTACTTGGCCTCAGCGAGCATGTCACCTTCGGAGGCGAGACGAGCGATCCGGCCGCTTGGTACCGGAGAATCGACCTACTTCTAATCCCAAGCGAGTGCGAATCGTTCTGCTTCCCGCTGGTGGAGGGCTTTGCGTCGGGCTTACCGGTTGTGACGAGTGGGCTGCCTGCTCTCCGCGAGATAGCAGGTGATCTGGCTCTACACGGTGAGACGCCTCTAAAGATGGCGACGTGCATACTCGATCTGTACAAGGAGCCCGAGGTGCAGAGGCTCCAGCGCAGCGACCTTGAGCGAATGAGGGCCGAGGACTTTGCCTGGGGCGACATGGCGGTCAAACTGAGAGCGCTGGTGATCGAGATCCTTCACGGTGTTCGCCGTTGAGTCAGTTGCGAATCCGATCGGCTCTACGACGTTGCGCGATGAGATGCGACGGATCGACCCAATGCACACGAAACCCAGCGGCGCGCAGAACCCTCACGATTCGGGCTGGCTCGTTGCCTATACCGCGCTCTTGAAGCTGAGCGAAATGGACCTCCATGCAAACCGTTTTCAGCGTCTTGTTCTGGAGCAGCAAGGGCATGCCATCGAGGACTTCCCCTTCGAAACCCTCAACGTCGATCTTGATCACGTCAGGTGTAGGCACTCCTCGGGCAACCAACGTATCAGCCCGCGATGTCCGGACGCCTACGCCTTCTTGATCGGTCGTCCGCGTGAGGTGGTTTGACACAGCAAGGGGCCCGGCATTTACGCTGAAAGAAGCGTGACCGTCCTCATCGGAGAGTGCGGCCTCGATCACGAGTGGAGCACTGGGCAGTCTTCGTAGCTGCTGACAGCATGCTTCGGATGGTTCGATCGCAACGACGGTCGACACCCCTTGATCTGTAACCTTTCGTACGTACTCTCCGATGTTGGCACCGACATCCCAAAAGCAGCCTGCGTCGTGGACTGCCTCGAGCAAGGCCCGCTCGAAGCGTGCCTCGTATGAGCCCGTAAAGCGAACCACTACTGACGAAGCAGCGCGGTGAAGCCGAGGGTGGCTTCTAAGCCAATTTCGGAGGTGGAGCGCGATCACGGTCGAGCTATCCTCCCCTTCTCGTCACCAGATCGTGAGTCAGGGTCAGGGTGAACCGCTGAGGGTGGACCCGCCGAGAAGGCAGTGCGACGTCGGGTCGAGTCATGAGCGTCGGTGTAGTGGTGGCTTTCGGCTCGGGTCACGGGACTCGCTGCGCCTTGTTCGGACGACGGCTCAAGGAGGAATCGGTCGAGCATTGAAGTCGTAGCGTTTCCCCTAGGGCGGGTGAGCGACAGGCAGGCGGGCCAATAGTGTAGCAGCGCTTGTGATCTCAGCGTCGGAGCTGCTGGTGAGCTGCCGATCAGCTCTTCGGCGGCGAGCACCGTCACGGATGTCAACAGATGGATGTATTCTTCGAAGGTCGCGCCACGGTGTTGCCGGCGATGGCGACACCTATGGAGACGTCGTCCGCCGCGCGGAGGCATCGTGTCGCAGATGATTACTCGGCGGTGACCTCCGTGACGCGGCTCGGGCCGAGGAGTCATCAAGGATGGCCTTCTTGCCGCAGGGGCGACGACGTCTGCCTGGATGGCAGGGTTGTTGATCGGTCCGGGAGGTCGCGCAATCCCTTTGTGATGAGGGGCAGCGTCGTCGAATCGGACAGGGGTGTCGGCCTGCCCGGCCAGATTGAGGTCGTGGGGCGAATAGGCGGCCGTCCCGCCTGTCGCCAGCTACAGCAGGGCGATGCGCGGTCGAGGGCGCCGAAGGTGCCGAGGTGGTGCGCCGCAGGGTGGGCTGGCCGACCAACAGGCCGGCGGAATGGGAGTCGATCTCGGCGCCGGGGAGCACGCGTGAACTCATGGCGGTGGTCGACGGAGAAAAGTTGCCCATTGAAGCCATCACGACGCCCCCCCCTTTCCTTCGGCGGCCAGAGCATCGGCGGCCGTAAAGGGTGGACCTCGGCACACCGCCGAGGGCGGTACAGAGGCGGCGTAGCGCGCCAGGCCGCGTCGATGGCGGGGCTGCCCAGGTCGATGACGCTGTGGCGGGAGCGGACACGGGCTTGCCCGAGCCGCCCTGGCCGGAGACCACACCCATCGCCCGTTCGGGATACGAGAGGACATGGCCGGCCCCTCCGAG
>Ga0136633_1002335_pt1 | contig 13172 bp, 12 predicted proteins | sample AntDrymeUQ832206_2_FD_105494 | JGI IMG/M metagenome (GOLD analysis project Ga0136633, IMG submission 105494) | Polar desert sand microbial communities from Dry Valleys, Antarctica - metaG UQ83 (22.06) | ecosystem: Environmental > Terrestrial > Soil > Desert | place: Antarctica: Dry Valley... | reverse complement strand
TCGGCGATTGAACATGCGCGCGAGCATCGGCACGTCGAGGTCCGCGTAGTCGTGGATGTGTACCTCGCGCTTGCCATCGGAGAGTCGATGCAGGCGTCCGGCATACTGCGCGATCGTCCCTCGCCACGTGACTGGCAGCGTGAGGAACAGTGTGTCCAGGCGGGCATCGTCGAACCCCTCACCGATGTACTTGCCGGTGGCGAGGATGACCCTGGGCGCGTCGTGCGGGATCGCCGCCAGCCGTTCCATGACGGCCCGCCGCTCCTTCTTGCGCATGCGGGCTCTCAGGACGACGAGGTGCTCCACGTACGGCCCGAGGTCGCGTTCGAGCCGGTCCAGATGGTCGTTCCGTTCTGTCAGCAGCAAGGGCGAACGTCCATTGCGGACCGACGCGATCACATCCTCGCAGATGCGCCGGTCCGCGACGTCGCGCGCGGCGTCAAGCGGATGCGCGCCGCCAGGGGTGCTGGACAACTGCTGCCTGCTCTACCTCTCGAACATGTTCTCGGGCTCGCAGCACGACAACACGAAGGTTCCGCTCGTCACTAACGGGGAGCTCGGCGGCGCGCTCGCGACCGGCCGCACGCTGTCCTACGCCGACAAGGGGCAACGACAACCGGAAACCGTGCGGCCTCTACCTCGGGATCATAGACCGCATGGGGATCGATCTGCCGCAGTTCGGCGACGCCGAGGCGGGGCTCGCGCTCTTCTAGCGCGTCCTCTCGTCGAGGCCACGGCGCTTGTGCGTGCCGTAGCGGACATCGTTTCGCTGTCGCCCAAACTCGACATCCGTGTAGAGTCGGCGCCATGCCCCAACGCAGCGTGTCCCCGGTGATTGTGACGCTCGTCCTGATGCTGGCGGCCGTGGTGCCCCAGCAGGCCTCCACGCCCCAGCAGCGGCCGCCGGCAGGAGCCCCCGCCGGCCCGCCGCCCGGACCCGGTGGACCGGGCGGACAGGGAGGCCCCGAAGGGCCGCGCCCGCCGCAGCCGGTCCAGACGGTCACCGTCTCGCACGTGCCGCTCGGGCTGTTCAACGCGCCGGACAACCTCGAGGTGACGCTGTGGGCCGAGACGCCCATGTTGCGCAACCCGACCAACATGGACATCGACAAGGACGGGCGGATCTGGGTCGCGGAAGGCGTCCGATACCGCCGCCATTTTGACAGGCAGCCCGAGGGCGACAAGATCGTCGTCCTCGAGGACACGGACAAGGACGGCAAGGCCGACAAGACCTGGACGTTCGTCCAGGAGGTCGACCTCGTGGCGCCACTCGGCATCGCGGTCATCGACAATAAGATCGTGGTGTCGCAGCCGCCGGATATGATCGTCTACACCGACGTCGACCGTAACCTGCGCTTCGACCCGGCGGTCGACAAGCGGGAAGTCCTGCTGACCGGCTTCCAGGGCAAGAACCACGACCACTCGCTGCACTCGGTCACGGTCGGCCCGGACGGCAAGTGGATGTTCAACTCCGGCAACACGGGCGGCATGTTTACCGACAAGTCGGGCAAGACGTTCCGCGTCTTCGGCGCTTACCGCGACGGGCCAGTCGGGCCCTACAAGAGCCCGCACGACCCGGCCCAGTGGGCTGGCAAGCCGAGCGACGACGGCCACACCTATGTCGGCGGCTTCACCGTCCGGATGAACCCGGACGGCACCCACGCCGAGATCATCGGCCAGAACTACCGCAACAGCTACGAGCAGTCGATCACGTCGCTCGGCGACGTCTTCCAGAGCGACAACGACGATCCGCCGGCCTGCCGCGTCAGCTGGGTGATGGAGTATGCCAACTTTGGCTTTTCGTCGAACGACGGACAGCGCGCCTGGCAAGCGGACCGCCGGCCGGGCCAGTCGACGCCGGTGGCCGAGTGGCGGCAAGACGACCCGGGCATAACGCCGTTTGGCGACGTCTACGGCGGCGGCTCGCCGACCGGCAATGCGTTCTACGAGAACGGCGCGCTGGGCGCGGCGTGGGAGGGCACGTTCCTCGCGGCCGAGGCCGGACGCAACGAGATCTTCTCTTACCAGCCGACGGCCGCCGCGGCGGGCTTCGCGCTCGATCGCAAGATCTTCCTCACCTCGAACAAGGAGCAGAAGTACGCCGGGTCGGACTTCCTCGGCGGCGGCGGCAGCGTGACGAGCGCCGTGGCCACGCTGTTTCGGCCGTCCGACGTCACGGTCGGCCCCGACGGCGCGATCTACGTCACCGACTGGATCGACGCCCGCGTCGGCGGCCACCAGGACTTGGACGACTCGACGTCCGGCGCCATCTATCGCATCGCCCCGAAGGGCTTCGTGTCGCGGCCGCCGGCCTTCGACGCCTCGACGATCGACGGCCAGATCACGGCGCTGCGCTCGCCGGCGATCAACGTGCGAGCCATCGGCTTCAACGGACTCAAGGCGCGCGGCGCGGCGGCCGTGCCCGCCGTGGCCAGGCTCCTCGATGATCCGAACCGCTTCATCCGCGGCCGGGCGATCTTCCTGCTGTATCAGCTCGGGCCGGAAGGGCAGAAGCGCGCCGGCGCACCCGAGTCGCAGCGCGACGCCGAGTCGAAGATCGCGGCGTTTCGCGCCATGCGCCGCGCCGGGCTCGACTACATCCCGACCGCGATGAAGCTGGCCAACGACAAGGACGCCGGCGTCCGCCGCGACGTCGCGCTCTCGCTGCGCGATCAGCCGGCCGAGCGCACGCTCGACATGCTCGTCGAGATTGCGCGCGGCTACGACGGGCAGGATCGCAGCTATCTCGAGGCCTGGGGCACCGGCGCGACGAAGAAGGAAGTGGCGCTCTACGACCGCCTCCGGCGTGAGCCCGGCTTCAACGCCGAGGCGCTCGCGTGGTCGCCGGCCTTGGCGTCGATGGCGTGGCGCCTGCACGTGCCGGCGGCGGTCCCGCACCTACTCGCCCGCGCCCGTTCGGCGAAGCTGCCCGCGGCGGAGCGCAAACAGGCGCTCGACACGCTGGCGTTCGTCAACGACGCCTCGGCGTCCAAGGCGATGCTGACCCTCGCCGAGCCGGACAGCACGCTCAAGGATCCGGCCACGTGGTGGCTCCTGCACCGCATGTCCAACGACTGGTCCAAACACCGGCTCGGCCCGATCCTCAAAACCGCGGGCATCTACGATCCCGACGCGATCGTGCTGCGGGAGTCGACCATTCCGACGCCGAAAGGGAACCTGCCGGAGCTGTCCGTCCAGGCCATCGTCAAGCTGAGAGGAAACGCGGCCAAAGGCAAGGAGACCGCGGCGCGGTGCGCGATGTGCCACCAGATCGGCGGGGTCGGCGCCGAACTGGGACCGGCGCTGGACGGTTGGGGCCGCGGCAAGTCGGCCGATGTGATCGCCACGGCGATCGTCAATCCGAGCGCCGAGATCGCCCACGGGTACGACGGCTGGGAGCTGCGCACCAACGATGGCCTGACGATCCAGGGTGTCCTGATCAAGCAGGGTGATCCGCTGATGGTGCGGAGCCTGGGCGGCGTCACGCAGATCGTTCCGCTGAACCGCGTCGGCTTGCGCCGCCGCGTCCAGGGGTCGCTGATGATGAGCGCGGCCCAGCTCCAGTTGACGGAGCAGGACGTGGCCGACCTCGTGGCCTTCCTGCGCGAGGGCTCCTAGCGCATCAGGCCGTTTAGGTCGATCGCGAGACCGACCCGGACGCGGAAAATGCTCTTCTCGGGGATCAGCTCGCGCTGGCTCGACCAGGTCACCGAGGGCACTTCGACCACCTCGCCGAGCGGCACCGACAGCTTGGCCTGCACGACGCCGATGTGGCCCTTGGTGTCGAAAGCCGTCCGCGAGCACGAGGCCCGGCAGCGCCGCGACGCCCGCCTCGAGGACCGCGTCGTCCTCATGTACTGGTAATAGCCAGCCAGCGTGAACGCATCAGAGAGGGCGCGTCTCCTCAAGTCGGGTTCTGGGTCACATTGGTGCCATGCAGGTACGCGATCACACGCGACCCCGAGGTGATGCACGGGACGCCCGTCTTTCGAGGCACGCGCGTCGGTGAAGACGCTCTTCGACTACCTCGAACACGGCACGTCCCTGGATGACTTTCTCGAAGGCTTTCCGACCGTCAGCCGGACGCTCGCGGTCCAGGTGCTGGAGGAGTGCAAAGCGCTGCGGCTGGCGCGAGTCTGATGCGGCTCCGACCCCCTGATACCGGCCGCTCTGCTGGCGCTGAACGCTCTCGCTCCCGGGCAGGCCATTCGACTTCAGGAAGAGTAGGTCAGGCGGCGGCCCGCGACGAGTGCTGTGCGGGGAGACCTTCGTTGTCGGTAGACAAAATATGGACAATCCGAGGCGGCTCGACGCCGTTTCGGGTTGTCCCCAGTTGCTGCAACTGATTGAGAACAAACGACAGGCGGTCTCAGGTTGCCTCGCGCTTTCCCGCTCCACATTCCTCCGAAGCCAAAGGTCGCAAGTTCGACTCTTGCCGGGCGCACCAAACCCTTAACAGACAGAGACTTACCCGGCAGGGTTGGCGGCTGCGACCGTTGGCTTCTCTGGCCACTCGGTCGCGATGGTCCGGCACCGATTGGTCGCATGGCGAAAGGGCCTCCAAGTCACGCTCCATCAGGGTGTTGGCGGGAGCCTCGTCGTCGACCGTGTGGCCGAGGCGGGGCTTCAGCGCAGTCGCGTTCAGGCGCTGATTGACAAATTGTGGACAATGCGTTCGTTCTCGTCACCGGCGTCGGCTGGCTAGCGCGCGCAACACGACGTCAAGCACGGTGTCCAGATCCTTCGCGACGTCCTCCGCCAAGAAGCGCAGCACGAGGTAGCCCTGCTCCTGCAGCAGTCGATCCTTCCGACGATCGCGTCGGTACGCAGCCGGATCGGCCAAGTGGTGGGGCCCGTCGATTTCGATGGCGATCCGTGCGCCCGGGCACAGCACGTCCACCTCCAGGCTGCTGTGGCCATCGAAGGCGAGCGCCAGCACGTCGTTCAGCGAGAAGCGGCCCCTCGTTTCGGGCAGCGTCTGCAGTCGGCGGAAGAAGAACGCCTCAGTGGCACTGCGCGCACGGTCGGCACCCTCTGCGTCCGGGAGCACGTCGCGCGCGGCCTCTGCGAACAAGCGGGCCAGGGGCACATCGACACCATCGCGTACCAGTCGGCGCACGGTAGCTGCGTAGTCGCGCGTCCACGTCGGGTCGGCGGGCAGCAACACGTCGGCGGGCCAGCCGGGGATGGCACTCGCAGGCAGCATTACCCTGTAGCCGATGGCTTCGTAGCCGCGACAGCGCCGATCGAACATGCGCGCCAGCATCGGCACCTCGAGGTCCGCGTAGTCGTGAATCTGTACTCGCGCTTGCCGTCGCACAGCCGATGCAATCGGCCGGCGTACTGCGCGATGGTGCCGCGCCACGAGACGGGCAGCGTCAGGAAGAGCGTGTCGAGGCGCGGGTCGTCGAACCCCTCGCCCACGAGCTTGCCCGTCGCGAGGAACACGCGCGGTGCATCGCCAGAGATGTCGGCGAGCCTCGCCGCGAGCGCCTGTCGTTGCTTCTTCCCGAGCCCGGCGCGCAGAACGATGATGTGCGGCAGTCGTCGAGAGAGGATGCGCTCCAGCCGCTCAAGATGTTCGTTGCGCTCGGTTAGCACCAGGGGCGCCCGGCCTGCATGCACAGCCGCGATCACGTCCTCGCACATGCGGGCGGTCCGGCCGTCGTCCTCGACCAACGCCTTGTACAGGGCCTGGAACGCGACACGCCGGTCGTCATCGACCGCGACCGCCGGCAGGAACGTCGTCGGATGCACGTGGACGACGTGCGCGAACGGCCGCGCAGCCGCCTGCAGTCGTGCGCTGACCCGATGTCGGATCGGACCGCACTGCATCGTGATGATCGGATGATGCCCGTCCTTGCGCATGACGGTGGCCGACAGCCCCAGGACGTATCGGGCACGCGCCTGGCGGAGGACCCGCTCGAAGCTCTGCGCCGACAGGTGGTGGCACTCATCGACGATGACGTGCCCATAGCTCTCGACGCGCTCATCGACAACGCCCTTGCGAACGAGGCTCTGGATGATTGCCACGTCGAGCTGTCCTGTGGGCCTGTCCACGCCTCCTCCAATGCGACCGATGCGCTTGCGATCGACCTCGAGGAACGTGACCAGCCGCTCGACCCATTGCTCCTGCAACTGACGTCGATGCACGAGCACCAGCGTGTTCACGCTCCGCTGAGCGATCATCCACGTAGCGAGCACGGTCTTTCCGAACGCGGTGGTGGCGGCGAGCACGCCCGTCTCATGCGCCAACAGCGAGGCCGCGGCTGACCGCTGCTCAGCGCAACTCTCCGGCGAAGGCGACATCGAGCGGGGTGCCACTGCATCGCTCGTCCCGCGTCGTCACCTCGATGCCGCACTGCGCGAGCAGCGCCTGCACGTCCTCGCGACAGCCTCGCGGCAGGCCGATGTGCTCCGGATGGTCCTCGGCGCAGGCAATGACGCGCGGTGTCGCGTGCGTCGAGAGCCGCATCGCTTGCGTCTTGTAGAACTCGGGATTCTGGAAGGCGGCCAGTCGCAGGAGCGCCGTCCTCAGCGCCGGCGGCAGGTCGCGCTTGGGCACGTAGACCTGGTTCGCAAGCACGGCTTCGACCCGCGCTGGGCGGGATTCCGGAGGCACTGACACCTGCGCAGGACGCGCTGATGACGAGAGGGCCCAGGGTGCGCGGTCGTCTTCCTCGTCCGGCGGCAGGCGGACACCGACGATGCGACCGCGCCGTTCGGCCTCCTGGACGCTGGCGCGCACGCTGGCGCATACCCCGAGCGCCCCGTCGTGCGACTCTCGAAGCGCCGCGGGTACACGTCGTCGCGGCCCCGGAAGAGCGACCGGAACAGTGCGATCTTCTCGGAGGGTGGCGCGAACCGGTCGATGCTGCGGGACAGTGGATTCACTGTGGTGGACGGGCCCCTATTCGCTGGCTGAAGTCTCGCGTTCCCGATCGGGACATCAGGGCAGCTACGCGAGGGCGGGTGTTGTAGATGTTACCGATAGGGAATATTAAATGGTCTTCGTTCGCTCTCATATGGTATTTTACCGAACGGGAACATCATGTCGCCCGCTGAACTCGGCACCATTATCCGTACCGCTCGACTCGAGCAGGGACTGCGACAGGCACAGTTAGCCGCAGCGGCTGGGGTCGGCCTTCGGTTCCTCGTCGAACTCGAGGCCGGCAAGCCGACAGCGCAGATCGGCAAGGCCCTCGCTGTTCTGGCGGCGCTTGGCTGCCGTGTCGAGGTGCTACCGCCAAGCACAGGCGTGAGTGACACGTGAAGCGCTTGCTTCGGGTCTGGTGGGAGGGGCGCGGCGTCGGCACGCTGCGCACGAACGAGCACGGAGAGATGCAGTTCGCCTACGACGCCACGTGGCTCGAGAACGTCGAGGCTCCACCGCTGTCTCTCTCGCTCCCTAAGCGGGAGGCGCTCTTCAAGCGGCGCGAGTGTCGGCCGTTCTTTGCGGGGTTGCTGCCAGAGGACGTCCAGCGTGATGGCGTCGCGCGGGCACTGGGCGTGTCACGCGGCAATGACTTCGCACTGCTCGACGCCCTGGGCGGTGATGTGGCCGGCGCGCTCATGCTGCTGCCCGAGGGAAGTACACCACCAGAGCCCGACCGCGGCCTCGCCTCTCGGCCGCTCGAGGAGGCGGCCCTGAGGGACATTCTCGACAGCCTGCCGAGCCGGCCCCTGCTGGCCGGGCAGGACGGCCTCCGCTTGTCACTCGCCGGCGCGCAGTCGAAGCTGCCCGTCGTGCTGGTCGAGGACCGCGTCGCGCTGCCGGCGCCCGGGCAGCCGACGACGCACATCCTCAAGCCGCCGATTGCGCGGTTCTCCGGAACCACCGAGAACGAAGCGCTCGTCATGCGACTTGCTGCCCGCTGCGGACTCCCGGTTGCTCGCGTCGAGCCGCGTGCGGTGGAGCACCGGCCGTACCTGCTCATCGAGCGCTATGACCGGCGCGTGGACGACCACGGTCGCGTACGTCGCCTGCACCAGGAGGACATCTGTCAGGCGCTGGGCATCGTCCCCGAGCACAAGTACGCGGCCGAGGGCGGCCCCACGTTGCCCGACACGTTTGCGCTCGTGCGGCGGGTGACCCTGCAGCCGGCGCTGGCCGTCCTGGCCCTGCTCGACGTCGCCATCTTCAACGTGACCGTCGGCAACGCCGATGCGCACGGGAAGAACTTCAGCCTCCTGCTGGGCAACGCCGTCACGCTTGCGCCGTTCTACGATCTGCTGTGCACGGCTGCCTACCCCGAACTATCGCCGCGGTTTGCGATGAAGGTCGGCGGCGCCTCGACGCTCGAAGAGATCGATGGCTCGACCTGGGTGAAATTCGCGACCGACATCGGCATTGGCGCGCCGTACGTGCGTGGGCGCGTGGGTGAGCTCGCCGGGCTGGTGCTGGCAGGCCTCGATGAGGTGGTCGATCGACTCGCGGAGCCCGGTGTGCTCCAGCACGACGAACTCACGCGCGTCGCCACTCTCATCCGCTCACGGGCGGGGCGCGTTGCGGCGACTGCTGACGCCACGCCGGCACCACGCCGAAGCCGCCGGCCGCTCCGCCGGCCCGCGCCACCGTCCGACTGAGGTGCACGCTCGTGGAGCGCACACCCGACAGTCGGATTGACAAATTACGGACAATCCGAGGTGGCTCGACACCGCTTCGGGTTGTCCCGGATTGCCGCAACTGATTGAAAACAAAAGACAGGCGGTCTCGGGTTGTGCCGTGCTTTCCCGCTCCACGTTCCTCCGAAGCCAAAGGTCGCAAGTTCGACTCTTGCCGGGCGCACCAAATCCTTTAAAATCAAGACTTGCGTCGCGGGCGTGCCCGCTTGCTCCACGGTCTTGATATTTTGTACAAAATTGAACATCATCTACCAATGACCAGACTCGCCATGGCGGAGTTCCGTGCAGAACTTTCGGATGTGGTGTCACGTGTTCAGCACGGCGGCGAACCCGTCGTCATCGACCGCCACGGTAAGCCGGCAGTCGCCGTCGTCCCGCTCGAGATGCTGGTACGCCTGCAGGCAGTCGAGGACCACGCGGACCGAAAGGCCGCCCGCCGTTCCCTGCGGGAGGTCCATGCGAAGGGCACCGTTTCCCTCGACGAACTGAAGCAGCAACTCGGACTGTAGGCGATGCCGTACGAGGTACGGCTTGCCCCGCAGGTCGAGCGGGCACTCCGCAAGGAACGAGACCGCAACCTGCTGGGGCGCCTCGTGTCGGCCATTGGTGGACTTGCCACGTCACCTCGGCCGTCCGGTTGCCGAAAGCTCGACGGCAACGACGGCCTCGGGCGCATTCGAGTGGGAGACCACCGAATCATCTACACCATCGACGATGGTGCGCTCATCATCCTGGTGATCACGGTCGGCAACCGGCGGGAGGTCTACCGCTGAACGTGAGATCACGCCCGCGAGCTGCATCAGACCACAGGGAGTCAGCTCCTCACACCCTCCGGCCACGCCGAGCGGTGAGTGCCCGCAGGATGTCGTCGAGCACGGTGTCCAGTTCCTTGCCCACATCTTCGGCCAGGAAGCGCAGGACCAGATACCCGCTTTCCTGAAGCAGCCGATCCTTCCGCCGGTCTCGTCGATACGCCACTGGATCCGCGAGGTGCTGCGCGCCATCGAGCTCGACGGCCACGCGCGCGTCGGTGCACAGCAGGTCCACCTCGAGACATCCCATCCCGTCGAATGCGATGGGTAACGACTCGTTGACGGTGAAGCGTCCTCGCGTCTCGGGTAGCGATTCCAGACGTCGATAGAGGAACGCCTCGGTGGCGCTCCGGGCGCGATTGGCGCCCTCGGCGTCTGCCGACACCTCGCGCGCCGCATGGACGAACAGGCTGGCCAGCGGGGCGTCGACTCCGTCGCGCACGAGTCGTCGGACACTGCCGGAGTAGTCGCGCTTCCACACCGGATCCGATGGCAGCACGACATCGGTCGGCCATCCGGGGATCGCGCTGGCCGGCAGGAGCACCGTGTAGCCCACGGCTTCATAGCCGCGGCATCGGCGATCGAACATGCGCGCGAGCATCGGCACGTCGAGGTCCGCGTAGTCGAAGATGTGCACCTCGCGTTTGCCATCGGGGAGGCGATGCAGGCGTCCGGCATACTGCGCGATCGTCCCTCGCCACGACACCGGCAGCGTCAGGAACAGCGTGTCGAGGCGTGCATCGTCGAACCCCTCACCGATGTACTTTCCGGTGGCGAGGATGACCCTGGGCGCGTCGTGCGGGATCGCCGCCATCCGTTCCATGAGGGCGCGCCGCTCCTTCTTGCGCATGCCCGCTCGCAGGACGACGAGGTGCTGGACGTGCGGCCCGAGGTCGCGCTCGAGTCGGTCCAGATGGTCGTTCCGCTCCGTCAGCAGCAAGGGCGAGCGTCCATTGCCGACCGACTCGATCACATCCCCACAGATGCGCCGATTGCGGGTCTCGTCCTCGATCAATTCCTGATAGAGCGTCTGGAACTCCACCCGCGTGTCCGCATCGGGCGGCCGTGCCGATCGGAACGATGTCGGCTGCACGCGCACGTAGTGCTCGAACGGCCGCGCGGCCGCCTGTGCCTTGGCGCTGACCCGATGCCGGACGGGCCCGCACTGCATGGTGATGATCGGGTGATGGCCGTCCTTGCGCGCGACCGTCGCCGAGAGCCCGACGACGTACCTGGCTTTCGACTGGCGGACGACCTGCTCGAAGCTGTGCGCCGACAGGTGATGACACTCGTCCACGACCACGTGGCCGTAGTCGGCGACGCGATCGTCGACGACGCCCTTCCGGGCCAGGCTCTGGATGATGGCGACGTCGAGCAGGCCGGTCGGCCGGTTGACGCCGCCGCCGATTCGCCCAATCGACTTCGGCTCGATACCGAGAAAGGCAGACAGGCGCTCGACCCACTGGTCCTGCAGTTGACGCCGATGCACCAAGACCAGCGTGTTGACGCGGCGCTGCGCGATCAGCCACGCCGCGACGACGGTCTTGCCGAACGCCGTCGTGGCGGCGAGCACGCCCGTGTCGTGCGCGATCATCGCCGTGGCGGCGGCGCGCTGCTCAGGGCGCAGTTCGCCCTGAAATGTCACGTCGAGTGGCCGGCCGATGTGACGTTCGTCCCGGACGGTCGCGTGAATGCCGAGACCCGTCAGCAACTGGCGGACGTCCTCCAGACAGCCTCGGGGTAGCGCGATGTGCTGCGCGTGGTCTTCGGCGCACGCGATCACCCGAGGCGTGTCGTGTGTCGACAGGCGCATCGCCTGCGTCTTGTAGAACTCCGGGTTCTGGAAGGCCGCTAGCCTCAATACGTGATTCAGGAGGCCCGGAGGCAGCGCGTCCTTCGCGACATACACCTGGTTGGCGAGAATCAGTTCCAGCGCGGCCGGCAGCGTGCCAGAGATTCCGGGTGCCCCTCGCCGTCTTGATGGCGGTGCCGCCCACGGCGTTGCCTCATCCTCGTCCTCAGGCGGCAGTCGTACGCCGATGACGCGACCGTGGCGTTCGGCGTCCTGGACGATCGCCTCGACGTGCGTGCGCGTGACCTTGCGCACGCCTGCGAGGTACGCCCACTGATCGGACACTGGCTCGAGGTCGTCGCCAAGGAAGACCGTGTGGCCCAGCGCTCGTGGCTCTCGCTGGAGCGGCAGGGCGATCAGGTTGCCGAAGCCGCCCCTCGGCAGCGTGTCCTGATTCGGGAAGAGGCGGTCGTACGAATCGAAGCCCATGTCTGGGCGCGACTCCATGGCCTCGGTCAAGAGGTGTGAGCCGAGCCTTCGAGCCAGTGCCGCGGGGATCGCACTGTGGAAGAAGATCCAGACATGAGCGCCCTGCCCCGATCGGGAACGCTCGATGGCCGCCGGCACGTCCAGCGTCTTGCATGCGTTGGCAAACGCCGACGCATCGTCGCGCCAGGTCGCCTTGTCGAAGTCTGCGGCGAGAAAGAAGCACGTCTCGTCGAGGAGCAGGGGATACACACCAGCGACAAAGGGCTGGCCGGCGGCGTCCTGACCGGAGAGGTGCCACCGGATGACCTCGTCGGTCACCGGGAGAAACCGTCGATGGGCACATTCGGCGCACTTGATGCGCGGCTTCTCGCAGATGCCGCGTACCCACTCATGCGCACAGGCGGGCGCGTAGCCGGATCGCCCGGTCTTCCGGCTCTCGAAGCGGCGAGGGTAGACGTCGTCCCTGCCACGGAAGAGCGAGCGGAATGCCGCGATCTTGGCCGAGGCGGGCGCAAGACGATCAACCGTGGGCGTAGTAGATCTCATGGCCATCATCGACAGCGTCGCTACGACCGGCCCGCTGCGCTGTCGGTGCAGGCATTCTGCCGCAGAAGAAGGCTCCGCATCAGGGAGGGCGCGTCCCCTCCAGTCGAGTTCTGGGTCACAATGGCGCCATGCAGGACGCGATCACACGCGACCCCGAGGTGATGCACGGGACGCCCGTCTTTCGAGGCACGCGCGTTCCGGTGAAGACGCTCTTCGACTACCTCGAACACGGCGAGTCCCTGGATGACTTTCTCGAAGGCTTCCCGACGGTCAGCCGGACGCTCGCGGTCCAGGTGCTGGAGGAGTGCAAAGCGCTGCGGCTGGCGCGAGTCTGATGCGGATCCTGGTGGATGAGTGCGTCGACCAACGGCTGCGACTGCTGTTCACCGGGCACGATTGCCAGACGGCCGCCTACGCCAAGCTGTCAGGGCTGAAGAATGGGGCACTGCTCACCGCGGCCGAAGCCGCCGGCTTCGACGTCCTGATCACGACCGATCAGGAGATCCCCCACCAGCAGAATCTCGCGATGCGCCAGATCTCCATCCTGATCCTGTGCGCGCCCACGAACCGCCTCGCGGATCTGACGCTCCTGATACCGGCCGCTCTGCTGGCGCTGAACGCTCTCGCTCCCGGGCAGGTCATTCGACTTCAGGAAGAGTAGGTCAGGCGGCGGCCCGCGACGAGTGCTGTGCGGGGAGACCTTCGTTGCCGGTTGACAAATTACGGACAATCCGCGGCGGCTCGACGCCGTTTCCGGTTGCCCCCGGTTGCCGCAACTGATTGAAAACAAAAGCCAGGCGGTCTCAAGTTGTCTCGCGCGTTTTCGTTGCGCATTCCTCCGAAGTCAAAGGTCGCAAGTTCGACTCTTGCCGGGCGCACCATTTAATCGTTTCAAATAAACGATCTAG
>Ga0136633_1002334_pt1 | contig 13176 bp, 10 predicted proteins | sample AntDrymeUQ832206_2_FD_105494 | JGI IMG/M metagenome (GOLD analysis project Ga0136633, IMG submission 105494) | Polar desert sand microbial communities from Dry Valleys, Antarctica - metaG UQ83 (22.06) | ecosystem: Environmental > Terrestrial > Soil > Desert | place: Antarctica: Dry Valley... | reverse complement strand
GTCGAGTTGACGTCGCCGACCACGAGCACGAGATCGGCCGGATGCTGATCGAGTTCGGCGTCGAACAACTCCATCACGCGCGCGGTCTGCACGGCGTGGGAGCCGGAGCCCACCCCGAGGTAGGCATCGGGCTGCGGCAGACCCAGTTCGGTGAAGAACAGCGTCGACATCCGCTCGTCGTAGTGCTGTCCGGTGTGCACCAGGCGTGGTTGCAGCCGCGGGCGCGAGGTCAGCGCCGCGAGGATCGGGGCGACCTTCATGAAGTTGGGCCTGGCGCCCACGATGCACGTGATCCGCATCCGTTCGTCGATTCCGTTCTGCGTCCGGAGCGGGACGCTGCGCCACTCTACCATCCGGGCAGCGACGGACCGAGCTGGCCTTCACAGAGGAGCGCGTCGTGTCCTGGAGCTTCCAGCCGGACCACGTCGCCGTCCTCCAGGAAACGCCGCTCCTCGCCTGACGCGAGCATGAGGGGCTCGGTGCCTCTCCAGGTGCGCTCGAGCAGGCAGCCACGCGAGTGCGCCTGCAGCCCGGAGATGGTGCCCGTGCCCAGCAGGTCCCCCGGTCGCAGATTGCAGCCGTTGCTGGTGTGGTGCGCGACCAGCTGCGCGGGCGTCCAGTACAGGTCGCGGAGGTTACTGTCGCTCACCCGCTCGGGCCGCTGCCCGTGGGCGCGCATCTGCAGCGTCGAGATCGACACCTGGAGATCGAGGTCGATCCCACCGCGGGCCTGGTCCTCGGGATCGAGCAGGTACGGCAGCGGACGCGGGTCGTCGCCACCGCGCCGGGCGGCCGCGACCCGGCGTGACGCGAACGCGGCCAGCGGCATCACCCACGCGCTGATCGAGGTCGCGAAACTCTTGGCCAGAAACGGACCGAGCGGCTGGTATTCCCACGCCTGCATGTCGCGCGCCGACCAGTCGTTGAGGAGCACCAGCCCGAAGAGGCGGTCGGCGGCCTTGCCGATGGGGACCGGCTGGCCGAGCGCATTCTTGCCCCCGATGACCAGCCCGACTTCCAACTCGTAGTCCACACGCGCGGAGGGACCAAAGGTGGGCACCACCGCGGCCGGCGGCAACGTCTGGCCGAACGGCCGCACGACCCGGGTGCCGCTCACGACGACCGACGAGGCGCGACCGTGGTAGCCGATCGGCAGATGGCGGTAGTTGGGAAAGAGCGGCTGCTCCGGCCGGAGCATCGTGCCGACGTTTGTCGCGTGATGGATCGACGCGTAGAAATCCGTGTAGTCGCCGATCTCGAACGGCAGGTGCATCCGGGCCGCGCCCAGCGGGACGAGGCACTCGCGCACCAGGTCCCGAACGCCGCGCCATGCCCCCGCATCGTCGACGACCAGAGCGAAAAGACGGTTGCGCAACGCCGACCAATGGGCGGGCGTCAATGCCAGGAGCGGATTGAGACGATCGGCGCGCAGCGCCGGGCGGAGCGCGCCGTCGAGATCGTCCACCAGGCCGTTCTGCTGGGCCATCGACAGGTCGAGCACCTGTCCGGCGATGGCCACCCCGATATGGCGTGCGGCCCCCTGATCGCGGGAGAACACCCCGTACGGCAGCGCATGCAGTCCCGCGGCCGCGCCGTCGGTGTCGGGCGCCAGCCACGTCCGTGCTGCGGGGTCGAAGGTGTGGTCGTTCATGACAGGAGACCGATCCGGCGCGCCTCGGCGACCGGTTCCTCGAACGAGCACGTGCCGATGCTGCGAATCAGGGCGCGCCCTGAAGCGGCAACCTCGTCGAGGCTGCCCTCGATGACCTGGCCGTGTGCGTCGTGCCACGCGACGTGGTCATCACCCACCCACGCTGGGGCACTTTCTGCCGACAGCAGGTGCGACACGGCAGCGCGGACCTCTGCACGTCCGGCTGCTGCGCGCCCGGCCCCGTTGGCGATGCCGGCGGCAAGCACGACGTTGACAAACCCCAACATCGGCGGCGGCGAGGCGCCGTGCCGCGACGACACGGCGTGGTGGCCGGTCATCGCATGATGAAGGCCGGCCGTGGCCTTGGCTGCCACGCCCCGGGCCACGCAGCCGCACAGGAAGTCCGCCACGACGGGAGGTGTCGGCACACTGTCGGGTCCGGAGCCGCCGGTCCGAAGCTTGGCGTGCAGCCCGGCGCGGGCAATGGCGTCGAGGCTCGCGTCGAGGTCGTCACCGACAGGCACTTCGCAATAGACCTCGAAGCCGCGACTGACCCAGCCGCGGGCGGTGCTCAGGTCGTCGGGCGTGCGCGCGGTCAGTTCTATCGTGTCGATGGCTGCCGCGTCGCCCCGGCCGGTGGCATGCCGTCGGTTGAAGGCCTCGACCAGCGTGCGGTCGGCGGCGGCGTCCTGCCCGAGGATCGCACTCAGGCGCCACGCCTGGACGTCGTGGTCCGTGGACAGGTCGGTCGTGTGCCGGCTCACGTCGGGCAGGTGCGCGGCTGGGACCACCAGGCGACCGAGCATCCACGCGTCGGCCCCGGACCGATAGCCGGCGTAGCTGGCAAGCGCGGCCTCGAGGCGTTGCGACGCCGGCGGGAACAGGCCCGCGTAGTCGAACAGGCCGGCAAGCAAGGCGGGTGATGGTCGCACTGGCGTGATTCTACAAGTTCCCGCGCTGCGCCTGCTCCCGTTCGATGGCCTCGAAGAGCGCCCTGAAGTTGCCCTTGCCGAAGCCGCGGCTCCCTTTGCGCTGGATGATCTCGTAGAACACCGTGGGACGGTCCTGCACCGGGCGCGAGAACAACTGCAGCAGGTAGCCCTCCTCGTCGCGGTCGACCAGGATCCGCAGCGACCGGACCATGTCGAGGGTTTCCTCGATGGCGCCGACCCGTTCCGGCAGCAGGTCGTAGTACGAATCCGGCACGTCGAGAAACTCGACGCCGTTGGCCCGCAGCGCCGAGACCGTGTGCTCGATGTCGGCAGTCAGCAGCGCCACGTGCTGCACGCCAGGTCCCCCGTAGAAGTCCAGGTACTCATCGATCTGGCTCTTGCGCTTGCCCGCCGCCGGCTCGTTGAGGGGAAACTTGATGGCGTACGAGTTGTCGCTCATGACAATGCTCATGAGCGCGCTGTACTCGGTCGAGATGTCCTTGTCATCGAAGCTGATGTAGCGCGCAAAGCCCAGGACGCGGCCGTACCAGTCGGCCCAGACATCCATCTGGCCCAGTTCGACGTTGCCCACCAGGTGGTCGAGGCGCAGGATGCCGACATCCTGGCCGGCAACCTCGCGCGCCACGTACCCAGGCAGGAAGGGCCCGGTGTAATCGCGGAAGGCGTAGAAGGAATGCAGCGTGTCGCCGTAGGTCTTGACCGCCGCATGCCGGACCGACCCGTGTGCATCGGTGAGCGTGTGCGGAGTGCTGGCCGGCTCGGCGCCGCGTTGGACCGCGGCGTGGAATGCCGCGTCCGCGTCCTCGACGTGAAAGGCGATGTCGATGATCCCGTCGCCGTGCGCGTGCAGGTGCGCAGCCTCGGGCGAGTTGGAACGGTAGGGCGTGGCGAGCACGAACCGCGCCCGCCCCTGTTCCATCGCGTAGCACGCCAGGTCGCGGCTGCCCGTTTCCAGACCCGCGTAGGCACACTGTGAGAATCCAAACGCCTTGCGGTAGAAATACGCCGCCTGCCTGGCGTTGCCGACGACGAACTTGACGTGGTGGATGCTTTTCAGGCGCAGCGGGTTCTGGGGCATGTCCGGTCCTCATGTCCAGAAATATCGTTAATTAAGACATAAGCATCACACACGTCCACTCCTCCGACAAGCGGACCCGAATCAAGCAGGGCCCCCTGCTTCCCGATATCTCCGTACAGTTGTCGCTCTGCTAGGCTAGCAACGCCGCAGAGGGCTCGGCCCCGGCACATTCTCACCATGAATCAGACGCTTGCACGCATCCAGGACCGCTCGGCGGTCGTCGGCATCATCGGTCAAGGCTACGTTGGCCTGCCCCTCGCCCTCGTGTTCGAAGAGGCCGGCTTCACGGTCCGCGGCTTCGACGTGGACCCGAAGAAGGTCGACGCACTGTCGCGCGGCGAGTCCTACATCCGGCACATCGGCTCGGAACGGGTCGCGGCGGCAATTGGTCGGGGCCGGTTCTCGGTGACCACCGACTTCGACCAGTTGGCCGACTGCGACGCAATCCTGATTTGCGTCCCGACGCCGCTCGGCCCGCATCGCGAACCGGATCTGTCCTACATCCACGACACGGCCAAGGCGATCGCCACGCGGCTCCGACGCGGCCAGTTGGTGGTGCTCGAATCGACGACCTACCCAGGCACGACCGACGAAGAGGTCCTGCCGATTCTCGAAGCGTCAGGCCTGCGCTGCCCCGATGACTTCCTGCTGGCCTTCTCGCCAGAGCGGGAGGATCCGGGCAACGCCCACTTCAACACCAAGTCGATCCCGAAGGTCGTCGGTGGCATCAACGCGCCCTCGACCGAAGCCGCTGTGGCGCTCTACGCCGCCGGCGTGGACAAGGTCGTGCCGGTCTCGTCGGCGCGGGTCGCCGAGTCGAGCAAGCTGCTCGAGAACGTCTTCCGGTCGGTCAACATCGCACTGGTCAACGAGTTGAAGATCACGTTCGACCGTATGGGGATCAACGTCTGGGAGGTGATCGAGGCGGCCAAGACCAAACCCTTCGGCTTCACCGCGTTCTACCCGGGACCGGGCCTCGGTGGGCACTGCATTCCGCTCGATCCCTTCTACCTGTCCTGGAAGGCGTCCGAGTACGGGATGTGGACCCGGTTCATCGAACTGGCCGGGGAAGTCAACACGTCGATGCCGCGCTACGTCATCGGCAAGGTCGCCGACGCGCTCAATGACGCCGAGAAGAGCGTCAAGGGGGCCAAGATCCTGGTGCTCGGTCTGAGCTACAAGGAGAACATCGACGACGACCGTGAATCGCCGTCATACGAACTGATTGAATTCCTGCAGGACAAGGGCGCGCACGTGGACTACTGCGATCCCTACTTCCCGCAGGCGCGGCACGGGCGGCGCCACTCGCTCAATCTCGCATCGGTGCCCTGCGACAACGCGACCTTCCGCGCCTACGACGCCCTGCTGATCTCGACCGCGCATGGCCAGTTCAAGGATGCCGCCCTCTACGCTGGCGTTCCCCTGGTCATCGATACCCGCAACATCGTGACCGCCGATCCCGCGGGTCCGGTCACGGTCGTCCGCGCCTGACATTGGACACAGTGCCGGAGCGCGCGTGCGCCCGGCACTGACCGCCCCCCGTGGCCGTCCCGGGCCACTTGCACTCGCTCCCGTCCACAACAGTCATCGCGCGCGGCGACTTCGTCGTGGCGCCGAGGCTTCCGCGGAAACCGCCGCCGTGTGCTGGCGCCAAAATCGACGTGGCAGCATGTTTGCACTTGTCTTCTTCGCTCGCCGCCAACGTTTCTTCCCGGTGGGCAGGAGGACAACCGACATGAACACGATCCGACTCGCCGCGCTCGCACTCGTCGCACTCACTTTCACGGCCGCCACGGCCTCCGCCGTGATCGATCCCGGCCTGGACGTTCCGGAGCCGGGCTCTCTGGCGCTGCTGGTCTCGGCCTTCGGTGCCGCGGCGGTCGCACTGCGGCGCCGCCGCTCGTAGGCCGAACCGTCTGCACAGCGTGGGATGGCGCCTCGGCATGGCGCCGTCCAGCCTTTCCCTGCCGCTATACTTCGAGCAGTGTCACACCTCACCGAGCCCATCACCCGGGCACGGATTCTCATCGTCGACGACCAGGCGCCGAACATCCGGCTGCTGGAACGACTGCTGACATCAGCCGGCTATCACCGTCTCTACTCCACGACGACGCCCGAGCGCGTGGCTGCCCTTGTGGAGCAGATCAACCCGGACCTGATCCTCCTCGATCTCCACATGCCCGGCCTCGATGGCTTCGGGGTCATGGCGCAGTTGCAGGCCCGCATCGACGACGAGCGTTACCTGCCCATCCTGGTCGTGACGGCCGATCTCAGTGTCGAAGTGCGGCAGCGTGCGCTTGGCGCCGGTGCCAAGGACTTTCTCAACAAGCCGTTCGACGCCGTCGAGGCCCTGCTGCGCATCCGCAACCTCCTGACCACACGCTTCCTGTACCTGCAACTGGACACCCACAATCGCGGTCTTGAAGCGACGGTGCAGGAGCGGACCCGCAAGCTGGAGGTCGCCCGGCTCGAGATTCTCGAACGCCTCGCGCTCGCCGCGGAGTTTCGCGACGACAACACCGGCGAGCACACGCGTCGGGTGGGCCGGCTGGCCGGCGCGATCGCTCATGAGTTGGCCGTGCCTGCAGACACGGCGCTGACCATCGAACGTGCCGCACCATTGCACGACGTCGGCAAGATTGGCATCCGCGATGCGATCCTGCTGAAACCGGGGCCGTTGTCATCGGTCGAATTCGACGAGATGAAACGTCACACCGTCATCGGCGCCGACATCCTCTCGGGCAGCAAGGGGGCGCTGCTGCGCACGGCCGAGGACATCGCGCTCACCCACCACGAGCGCTGGGACGGCGCCGGGTATCCGAGCGGCCTGGCGGGGGTGCACATCCCGCTGGCCGGCCGCATCACCCACGTCGCCGACGTCTTCGACGCCATGACCCATCCCCACGGCGCCACCGCGCACGATCGACGTGAGGAGGCCATCAGCCACATCCGCGACGAGTCCGGATTTGCGCTGGACCCGGACGTCGTCCTGGCCTTCGCCGCGGTCGTCCGGCGCGACCGGGGCCTGTGACCAGCGACACCGCCCCCGCGGCAGCCGACGCGACCACCGCCCGCACCCTCGCGCCGCTGCGCTAGCCTGCCGCGGGCCCCCCACCAAGGACCGAGCCGACGGCTACGGGGTCAGGCTGCGGACCGACGGCAGGGACGGCAACGCCTCGGCGTGCCGCACGGCATTGAGAATGGCCTGCGCCGTGACGTCGGCCGCCAGCGCGCCGATCAGACCGACGTCGGCCGTGCCGGGCCGCCGCCCCGTCGCCAGCGCAAAAATGACGTCGCCGTCAGCGGGGGTGTGCACGGGTGCGATAGCCCTGGCGAAACCATCGTGCGCCATGCGTGCCACCAGCGACGCCTCTGTCTTTGTCAGCGTGACGTTGGTGGCGACGATGCCGAGGGTGGTGTGCTCGGCGGGCGCGCCCGGTGCGGCCAGGCCCTGCCGGAGCAGCACACGGGCGTCGGCCAGGTGCCGGCCGTCGGCGGTGCGGACGCCGGCGACCACTTGCCCGGTCGACGGATCGATGACGTCACCGCGGGCGTTCACGGCGACCAGGGCGGCAATCACCACGCCATCCGGCAGACGGATCGAGGCGCTGCCGAGACCGCCTTTCATCGCCCGCGCCATGCCCTGCAGCTTGCCCACCGTGGCGCCCGCGCCGGCGCCGACGTTTCCCTGCGCGACTGCTGCAGGGCTGGCTGCCTCTGCCGCCTCGCGGCCGCACGCGGCGTCGGGCCGGATTCGGCCATCGCCGACACCCAGGTCGAAGAGAATCGCCGCTGGCACGATCGGCACCCGGTACCTGCCTGCCGGGAAGCCGATCCCTTCGGACTCCAGCCAGGTGACCACGCCGGTCGCAGCCTCGAGTCCGAAGGCACTCCCGCCGGCCAGGACGACCGCGTGGACCTGCTGCACGGTACTGAGCGGATGGAGGAGATCGGTCTCGCGCGTACCGGGCGCGGCCCCGCGCACGTCCACGCCAGCGACTGCGCCCTCACGCGCCACGACCACCGTGCACCCAGTAAGCCGTTCGCGACGCACCGCGTGCCCCACCAGCAGACCGTCGACGTCGGTGAGCGTGCCGTTCATCGTCGAGGGCGGAGTGCGGGCACCAGCGCCCGCGAGCGTCGTGGCAACGGCGAGGACGACGCTGAGCGAGGCTGAAGCGCGCACATCGGGGATGGTACTCCGGGCAGGTTCATGGCTGGCGCGGCGAATCAGGGTTGGCGTCGATCAGCGTGTCGAGCACGCGATCGAGATGCTGAAAGAAGACCGCCGCGTACCGGGCCGCGCTTTCGTCGGTGAGATGCGAGCCGTCCATCGTGCGAAGTCCTGGCACGTCCGGCGCGACGAGGGGCACGCCAACGAGATCGGCAAGGATTTGCGCGTGCGTGAGCGAGACGTCGCGGCCTGGGACGAGCGCGAAGATCAGACGCGCGCCGGTCGCTTCCACCGACTTCTTGAACGAGCGTGCCAGATCCAGGTTGTGTGGGCGCACCGTGTCCCGCCCACGGTAGAAGGGCTCGAGTCGCGAACCGCGGCCGAAATCGTTGGCGATGAACCACGCCCCATCGCGCTCCGACCGGTAGATGACAAACTCCCGCTCGTCGTCCTGCAGGTCGGGCACGTGCGGGATCACCTGATGGATGGCCCGCCGGACGGCGTGCGAGGCGGTGGCCTCGAACTCGACTTTCCAGGCATCGAAGGCCGAGTCGCGCAGGACCCGCGTGCCCCAGGCCGAGGTGAGGCCGCCGAAGAAATTATCGACGTTGGCGATCACGACCTTCGGCCGCAGGCCGTGGCGTTGCATCACCGCGAGCGGGAACAGGTGTTGCTCCTCGTGGCCGAAGCCGAGCGCGAAGGGCCGGAGCCCTCTGGTCACGAAATAGTCACGCAGCGCCGGTCCACGCAACGCGAACATGAGCCGCGAATTGCCCATCAGCAACACGTCGGCGGCGTGCAGGTTGCGCAGCGTGTCGTCATCCAGGCCGTGCAGCAGGACGTGATGATCCACGTGCCCGCCGCGGTCGTGTGCCAGGAAGTGCCCCGGCGGCGGGGCGGCAGCCGCAATCTCGAGGGTGAACCGCCGCAGCGCGGTGCCCTTCCAGAGGCCCCAGCCCGCGAGCACGCACACCGCACAGGTGCCGACTGCGAGAAGCATCGCGCCGACCGCCCGGCGATCGCGGTACCTGTGGCCGACCATCCTGGTCAGCATACGGGGTTCGGCGGGGGCAGTGCGCTGCATTGTCAGAACTGGAAGTAGATGAACGCGTTGCCCGAACCGTATGCCATCAGGATGCCGTACAGCATCACGCCAGTCAGCACGGCGCGGCGGGCAGGGCTCAGGGGACGGACCCACGCGTGCTCGACCATCCACGTCCAGCCGTGGGCGAGGGCAATCGGTATCAGGAAGAGGACGGCCATCCACATCTCGGCGTTCAGCGGGGCGCCCTCGAGCCGGGCGATGTTGCGCAGGAACTGCATGGCGCCGCCGAATGAAGCGCTCCTGAAGATGACCCAGGCCATCAGCACCACGCTCTGCACCACCACGCCCCACGCGAGGCGCTGCCACCAGGGACGGCGCTCGAGACCTCGATGCAGGCCCAGCATGCGCTCCACCGCGAGGGCCGCCCCATGCAGGGCGCCCCACGCCACGTAGGTCCAGGCGGCACCGTGCCAGAGTCCGCCCAGCAGCATGACCAGCAGCAGGTTGGCGTAGGTGCGGCGTGGGGATACCCGGTTACCGCCCAGTGGCACGTACAGATAGTCCCGCAGCCATCGTGACAGGGTGATGTGCCACCGCTCCCAGAAGTTCTTGAACGAGCCGGCGATGTACGGGCTGCGAAAATTGACCGGCAGCTGGTAGCCGAGCAGGTACGCACAACCGCGGGCGATCTGCGAGTAGCCGGCGAAGTCACAGAAGATCTGTCCGCTGAAGAGCACCGCGAGCCAGAGGGCCACGACGCTGTTGCCGTCCGTGCGGTAGCCGTGCTCCCAGTACTTGTCGACGTAGGTCGCCAGCGTGTCGGCGCAGACCATCTTGAGGAAGTACCCCTCGACCAGGAGCGCAAGGCCAGTGGCCATCACCGGCCAGTGAATGCGGCGGACTCGCGGTAGTTGCGGCAGGAACTCCGAGGCGCGGACGATCGGCCCGGCGACCAGCTGCGGAAAGAAGGCAATGAAGAGGATGAAGTCGCGATAGCTGTGGAGGGCCCGCAGTTGCCTGCGGTAGACGTCGATGGTGTAGCTCATCGACTGGAAGGTGTAGAAGCTGATGCCCATCGGCAGCACCACGTGCCAGGCCGGGCGGCTGAAATCCCACCCCACGCGTTCGGAGGCCCACTGCAGGTTGTCGAGGGCAAAGCCGAAATACTTGAAGAAGGCCAGGAGCCCGAGGTTGGTCGACAGCGACACCGCCAGGATGAGGCGCCGGGCACGCGGGGACGGCCCCGGGCGTTCGAGGGCCAGGGCGGCGTAGAAGTCGATGGTGGCCGAGACCAGCAGCACCCAGAGGTACGACGGGATGTGCCAGCCATAGAACAGCAGGCTGGCGATCAGCAGCACCCAGACGTAGGTCGGCTCGACCTTGCGACGGCCGACTGTCAGCCGGGCCAGGCACACGAGCAGCAGGAGCGCCGCGAAGGCGTAGGAGACGAAGTTCACGTGCCGGTCGGAGTGAGTTCAGGGGGCACCCGTGGGCGCCCGAGCCATTCCGCACCGTGGACAACCGGACAGATGGCCCCTTACCATCGCATCAGCGTGCGTCTGCAAGCAACTCTCCGAGCGGCGGTTCCTGCTCTCGGCCTCCAACTGGCCCGCGGCGTCCTCGCGGCGTTGGGGCTGGTCTGCCTGGCCGGGACGCCGGCGGACGCCCAGGACACCGCAGCCAGCTGGCGGGCGGCCATCCTCGACACGTTCAACAGCCGCATCGGCAGCCCGGACGAGGTCACCACCGTCGTCACACGCGCCAGTGCGATCGGCGTCAACGTCTTGTACGTGCAGGTCCGGCGACGCGGCGATGCGTTCTACCTCGATGGCAGCGAACCGGCGCCTGAGGGGGCGGCAATCGAGGCGGCCTTCGATCCGTTGGGCGACCTGCTGGCAAAGTCCCGCGCCGCCGGGATCCAGGTGCATGCCCTGGTCACCCTCGGCCCTGTCTGGCACCTCGCGACGGCTCCTGCCGACCCACGGCACGTCTTCACACGGCACGGCTTTCAGGCCGGCCGCGCCGTCGAAGGCGCCGAGAACTGGTTGACCCGGACCCTCCAGCCCGATGGCAACGGCACCTCGATGGAAGGCTACCGCTTTGGCAACGACTACTGGCTCGACTTCGGCCATCCCGACGTTGCCAGCTATTGCGCGGATCTGTTGACGCGCCTCCTGCAACGCTACCCGGTGGACGGCGTGCGCCTCGATGCCCTCCACTACCCGGAGGCCCCGGGGGGCACGGCCAGCGTCGGCTACAACGCGGTCTCTGTGGCGCGCTATCGGGCCCGCACCGGCCAGCCTGGCGTTCCTGGGCAGGACGACGCGCGCTGGAGCGACTGGCGCCGCGAGCAGATCACGGCGCTCACGCGCCGGCTCGCGGTCACGGCAGCGGCCATCCGCCCCTCGCTGGTCATCAGTGTGTCGGCCGTGGCCACCGGCGCCGCTCCCGGCGACCAGCGCGGGACGGTGGCCTACAGCCGCACGTTCCAGGATTGGTTCACGTGGGTCGACGACGGCAGTGTCGATGTCGTGGTGCCCCTGCTCTACCGCGCGGAACACGTGCGCGACACTGCCGACGAGTTCGCCGCGTGGACAGCGTGGCTGGGGGGGCGCGCGCGCGCCCGGGCGGTCGTCGTGGGCCTCGGTGCCTACCAGAACTCGCTCGAGGGCCTGGTGCGGCAAGCACGGTCGGCGCGGAGCGCTGCCGGTGCGCTGGGCGGCGTCAGCTTCTTCTCCCTGGCGGCGACCAACGCCCCTGTCGTGAACAATCCGCTCTCCTCGCCGGCAGGCCGCGATACGCCGCAGCGGCCGTTCGAGGACTTTGCCGCCGCCTTGCGGACGGGCCGGACCACCGGCGGACAGGCCATCGAGGGGTCGCAGCCAGCCCTGTTCGCGGTGCCTGTGCCGGTGCCGGTCACGCCGTGGAAGGACGTGGTCGGGCATGTCCTCGGACGCATCGAGGACAGCTCCGGCGCCGCCGTGGATGGCGCGCAGGTCACGCTGGACGAGTCGGGGCGAACGTCAGGCCCCGTTGATGTCGTGACCGATGGAGCCGGCGTCTTCGCAACGCCGGCCGTGACCCCAGGCGCCTACCGCCTCCAGGTGGTGTCGCCGGCCGGCGGGGCCTACACCAGCGACTGCACCGTCGACGTGACGGCTCGCGCCGTGGTGCGGATCACGCTGGTGGTGGACGCAGCCCGGGTCGGTGTCGCGTCCTGTCGATAAGACGTCGCTATCGCAGGACGCTTGCCTGCCTCGCCGCAGGTGTGGTGCTGACCGGCGCGGTCGCCTCTGCCGTATCCGATCCCGACCAATGCCGGATCGTCAGACTGTCCGATGTCGGCTGGAGCGACATCACGGCCACGACGGCCGTCCTGTCTCGAGTGCTCACCACCCTGGGTTACGAGCCGCGCACCACCGTGCTCTCGGTGCCGGTGACGCTTGCCTCCCTGAGCCAGGGCGACGTCGATGTCTTCCTCGGTAACTGGATGCCGTCGCAGCGGGAGTTGATTGCCCCCTATGTCGCAGACGGCTCGGTCGAGGTCATCGGCACCAACCTGCGAGGGGCCCGCTACACGCTGGCAGTGCCGGCCTACCTCCATGAGGCGGGTCTGCGCGACTTCAGCGACATCGCGCGCTTCCGCACGGCTCTCGGCGGCGCGATTCACGCCATCGAGCCGGGCAACGAGGCCAACGAAACGCTGCTGGCCATGATCGGTGCTGACGCACTTGGCCTGCGCGGCTTCCGCGTCGTCGAATCGAGTGAGCAGGGGATGCTCGCCGAAGTCGAGCGCGCGGTGACGGCTCGCCGTCCCATCGTCTTCCTCGGCTGGGCGCCTCATCCCATGAACTCGCGCCTGCCGCTGCGCTATCTCAGCGGGGGGGACACATGGTTCGGTCCGGATTTCGGCGGCGCCACGGTGCGGACACTGACCCGGCGCGGCTATGGCCAGGGCTGCCCGAACGTGGGGAGGCTGCTGCGGACGTTGTCGTTCACCGTCGCGGACGAGAACGCGCTGATGGACGCGACCCTGACCTCGCGGCTGTCTCCCGACCAGGCCGCGGCGGCCTGGGTCGTCGCGCATCGGGCACGCGTCGAGACCTGGCTGGCGGGCGTCTCGCCACTTGCCGCGCCCACCGATGCACACTCCTCGCCGCTCAGAGAGGTTTCGGATGGCGTATCGGCGTTCGAACGACTCGTCACGCAGCGCAAGCTGCCGGTGGGCGACGCCGTCGCGCACATGGTGGACTACACCAAGGCGCACGGCCGTGG
>Ga0136633_1002333_pt1 | contig 13176 bp, 11 predicted proteins | sample AntDrymeUQ832206_2_FD_105494 | JGI IMG/M metagenome (GOLD analysis project Ga0136633, IMG submission 105494) | Polar desert sand microbial communities from Dry Valleys, Antarctica - metaG UQ83 (22.06) | ecosystem: Environmental > Terrestrial > Soil > Desert | place: Antarctica: Dry Valley... | reverse complement strand
TGGCCCGACGCTTCACGCCGTGCACGGGCCGTCCCGCAGCCTCCCACGCGTAGTACGACGCGCTCGGCCCGAACCCGACCTCATAGGAGACAACGCGCGGGTTTCGGCCCACATCCTTGGCGCGCTGCGCGTGCCAGAGCAGATTCGGATCGTCTCGCTCCTCCCAGACGAGGACGAGATGAGCCGCCGTCATGAAGATGGCGACGAACGAGCAACCGTCGGCGGGGCACGGAAAGGGATCGGTCTCGACACAAAACCAGCCGTCATGGCTGCTTTCGTCATCGCTCCGCCACAGCTCCTCGGCTACCTCATCGATCAGCTCGTCAACGGCGATTGCTCTGGGCCGGACCTCTGGCTCCACGTCGGCAAGAATAGCCAGGTGTCCGAACCGCTCAACCGCGACGCGGCGCTCGTGCTCTCGGGTGGCGGCATCAACGGGGTGCTGCTCGAGCTCGGCTTCCTCAAGCGCCTGCGCGAGACTCCCTTCTGGTCGAGAGTCGGCTGGATCTACGGCACGTCCGCCGGGGCACTGGCCGGGACGATGGGCGCGCTCGACCGACTCGACGATCTGGAGACATTTTTGCTCGCGCTGCGCTCCGACGAAGTCTTCCGTCCGCGACGCATGTGGCAATTGCCCCTCGGTGGTCTCCGCGACTACGCACTGCCTGAGACGATTGCCACGCGTCTCGGCCCAGCGGACGAGATCGGCACCGGGCTTGCGAACTCCGAGATCGAGCTCGTCGTCTTCGCGACCGACGTGAGCGAGCATCTCAGCTCCGACATCACACGCAACTTCGAGCTCGTCTTCTCCTCTCGAACGGCGTCTCCGGGAGTCATGGCACGCGCCACCTTCGCATCTGCGGCAATCAGCGCCCTCGTCCTGCCGATCCCGATCGGCGACGTCATTGCGACGGACGGAGGCTGGGTGCGGAACTTCCCACTCGAGCACGCCGAGACCAACCCCGCAGTCAGCGCAGTGGCGGCGTTCCGCTACCTGGCGACCTACCGACCGCTCGACGTGTCCTTCCTCGAGCGCATTCGGGAACGCCTCGGGCGCTTCCGGGCGATAGCTCCCATCCGCGGCATCCTCGAGGAGATCCAGCTCGCAGAGGAGCGCGCCCGGCGCGGAGAGCCAGCGCACTACCCGGAACTCATCATCCGCCTCATGCGCGTCACGGTCGCGCGGAACACCGTTGTCGAGGAACAGCTCTCGAATGAACGCGCCGCTTCCGCGACGGAGATCCACCGACTGCGCCACGAAGTCATCGAGGCAGCGGTCAGGGCTGCACCGTCCAGGCATCGCCAGGGCCTTCGAGAGGAGCTGGAGGCCCTCTTCTCGGCGGCTCGCTTCCCATTCAGAACAGATCGCACGATCGACCGGCTCATCGTTCGCGCAGCTCCCGGGGAGGGCGGGCTCGACCCGACGTATCGCGGCGAGTGGGACGAGACCACGAAGCGCGCGCTGATCGAGCTTGGTTACCGGCTGACGGACGAGGCGCTCACGGACGCGCCCCACTTCCTCGAGCCGCCTGGGTAGAGAGCTCAGGGGCGGAAGTAGGACCCGGGCAGGCCCGACCGGGCCCTACGACCGTCTACAGGTCAGGCCCCGGCAAGCCGGGGCCCGTGCGGCTAACCCTGGGGGGAAGCGGGTTGCCGCCCGAGCGTGACTGTCACGCTCGTTTTCTCGCCGTCGCGAAACACCTGGAGCTTGAGCTTCTCGCCGGGCATGTGTGCGGCGATCGCGTCGCGAAGCTCCTCGACGGTGGAAATCTTCTTGCCGTCAGCCGAGACGATGATGTCCCCGCCGAGGACGTATGTCTCACCGGAGACGACCACCTGGGTGTCGCCCGGCTGCATCCCTGCGCGGTCGGCGCCGGTGCCGTTCAACACCGACTCGACGAGGATGCCCTCCTCGACCGGCAGCTTGTACGACTCGGCCACCTGCGAGGTGATCGGCTGACCGGTGATCCCGAGATGCGGGTGCTCGACTCGGCCGTTGCGCAGGATCTGGGCGACGACGTTCTTGACGGTCTCTGCGGGCACCGCGAAGCCGATCCCGACGTTGCCGATGCTGATCCCGCCGGTCTCGATCTGGGTGTTCACGCCGATGACCTCGCCTCGGTCGTTGAGCAGTGGGCCGCCCGAGTTCCCCTTGTTGATCGGCGCGTCTGTCTGGATGACATGGTCAATCGTGAACTGGTTCGGCGCCGTGATCAGGCGCTGGACGGCGCTGACGATGCCTGCGGTGGCCGTGCGGTCGAGCCCGAATGGATTGCCGATCGCAACCACCGGATCGCCGACCTTCACGAGATCGGAGTTCCCGAGCGGGAGCGGCGTGAGCGCATTGGCGTCGACGTTCACGCGCAGGACGGCGAGGTCGGTGGACGGATCGTTGCCGACGAGCCGTGCCTCGACGGTGTCGCGATTCGAAAACCCGACCCGGATCTCGTCTGCGCCTTCGACCACATGGAAGTTCGTGACGATGTGGCCGCTCTTGTCCACCACGAAGCCAGAGCCGAGAGCCTCCTGATCTCCGCTGACGCTCGTGGCCCCGGTCTGCGAGTTGATCTGCACGACCCCGGTGGCGGCACGTTCGTAGATCTCGTTGACGCTCATCGTCGTCCCCGCCGAAGGCGCGGTCTGAGTCCGGACGGACGGCGTCGTGTCCTGGACGACGGTTGTGGTCGTGTCGCCGTCGAGGCCCCCGAGCAACGCAACGGCGCCGACTGCCAGGGCGCCGCCGAGAATCGCCGTCACGACCAAGGCGGCGTAGGAACGAAGCGAAGAGGACATGCGCCGTTCTTTATAGCCGGGCGGGCGTGTATCGCCGGTTACCGGCGGTTAAAGCCGAGTTGCGCGGCTGGGACCGACTCAGCCCGCGAGGATGCCCGTGGCGTACATCGCCACGACACCCGCGAGGAAGCCGCCGATCGCGTACCCGGAGCGAAGCCCACCCGGAGCCTGGCGCGCGACGTAGCGGCTGACCTCGACGACGACCTGGAACGCGGCTCCCGCGGCGATCCCGAAGAACAGCGCCCCGAGCACGTCGCTCTTCGTGTACCCGCCGATCCACGTCCCGAGGATCGTCGGCGCGCCGGCGACGAGGGCGAGCCCCGCTAGCGCGAGCACGGTCGAGCGCGTCTTCGCGAGCGGGGCGGCGATGCCGAGCCCTTCGGTGACGTTGTGGATCATGAAACCGATGATGAGAAACGTCCCGAGCTGAAGCTCGCCGACGGCGAACGACGTCCCGATCGCGAGTCCCTCGCCGAGGTTGTGGACGCCGATCCCGATCGCCACGAGGAGCGCGAGCGCGAATCCCGTTGCTCCGGAGCCACGCCCGAGCATGCCGGCGAGCGCAGTCATTCCGAGGAAGCTGAGAGCGACGCCGAGCAGCACCAGACCGGCACCACCGAGCGCAGCCGGAAGGAGTGCCTGGAGCTGGAGCGCCTCGGACAACGCCTCAACGCCGAGGAAGGTCAGAAGTCCGGCGGTGAACGCCATGAACGCAGCCAACCAAGCGGCACTCGCTTGCCGAAGCGCAGGTAGCCAGAGGAGGCCGAGCGCGACCGGCACAACGCCGACGAGCAGGCCGATGAGCGCGTAGCCGAAGAAGCTGTCGAGCGACGGCTCCGGTGTCTCCACAGCCGCGGCGATCTCCGTCACGGTCTGAACACCGCTCGAGCTCGTGACACCTACCGTGATCGGATCGTCCTCGACCCAGTCGAAGGAGATGACGATCGTGCTCGAGCGAAGCCGTCCGAGCGTCGTCGGCCCGTCGACCGTAAACGGGACGATCGCATCGTCGACATTCACGTTCGCGATGGTGAGGTCGTCCGGTTGCGGGTTGCGGACGAGAATGCGGATCTCCCCGGGCTCGAACTCGACGCGCCTGATGTCGAACTCGTCCGCCGGAGGAGGGTTCCCGCCGATGAGCTCGGCGAACCGGTCTCCGCTCAGCGAGACGGCGGCCACCGCGACCGTGAGCAGGAGAACGGGGACGAGCGCCCACAACCGCCAGCCGAAGCGCGCGCGAACCGACGCCGACCCGGCTTCCACGCTAGTCGACAACCTCGAAGAAGCCCATCCAACCGAGCTCGGCGAACTCGGACTGGTGCGCGTGGAACATGAATCTGCCGGTGTTCGCAAACTGGATCTCGATCACGCCGCGCTGACCCTGGCACTGCATCACGGTGTCCGTGAACTCCCAGTGGTCTCCTGTCCCCGTCGGCTGATACCGGAAGAAGTCCCCGTGGAGGTGGAGCGAGTTGATGAGATCGAACTCGGTGAGATTGGCGAGATAGATCCGCACAAGCTGCGAGCGCTTGACGCGGATCGGATAGCGCGCGTAGTAGAACGAGCGACCGTTGACGGTATAGAAGTTGTTCTCGCCGTCCGCGTCGGTGTCGAAGCCGTTCATGACCATGACCAGCTCCTGTGCGGGTGGGCGCGGTTCCTTCGGATCGATGATGAACGCCCCGTAGAGCCCCTTGTGGATGTGCTTCTTGAGCGGCGTCGCGTGGCAGTGATAAAGGTGAAGGCCCGCGGGACGGGCCTCGAACTCGTACGTGAACGTGCCCCCGGACTCGACGACCTCGAAGACGCCGTCCATATTCGACGGATGGATGCCGTGGAAGTGAATCGTGTGCGGGTGCGACCCTTCATTCCGGAAGTGCACTCGGAGCGTGTCGCCTTCGGTCGCGCGCACGATCGGCCCCGGCGCCGTGCCGTTGTACGTCCACGCTGGAAAGAAGATGCCGGGCGCGATCTCGAGGTCGTTGTCAACCGCAACCAGGGTGTGCTCGCTGACGCGACCACGCCGGTACGGCTTCGCCGGCGGCGGATAGAGAAGTGCGTCGAGGTCGTTCGGCCCTCCGACCGCAGGTGCTTCGTCGCCGATCATCGCCGCGTGGCCAATCGCCGCCTGACCCTGGGCGTCTGTTCCAGCAGGACTCGTCGCGTGACGCGTGTCGGTGTGGGAGATGTGGCTACGTCCGCCCGCCTCGGCGCTGCCTTCGAGCGCAAATTTGGCGACGAGCGGGGCGGCCGCGATGGGCGCGGCCGCTGCGAGAAGCTTGCGACGTGTGAGTCTCGATTTAGACATGACTAAATCTCATTGGCAGTGTACCCTCATGTCTGTATGTCCACAACCAGCGATTTCACCGTCGCCGTTCAGGACTATCTGAAGGCGATCTACGCGCTCGAATCGGCAGGCGAGCGCGCGACCACGTCCGCGCTCGCGAGCCGCATGGGGGTAAGCCCGCCTTCCGCCACGGCGATGGCCAAGCGCTTGGCCGAGCTCGGCCTCGTCGAACGTGCGCCGTACCGAGGCGTCGTGCTGACGGCCGACGGCCGTCGAGGCGCCCTCGAGGTGACGCGCCACCACCGTCTCCTCGAGCGCTTCCTCGCCGACCGCCTCGGGCTTTCGCTCGCCGAGGTTCACGCAGAGGCCGATCGGCTCGAGCATGCATTGTCCGAGGAGCTCGAGGCGAAGATCGACGCCGAGCTCGGCTACCCGACCCACGATCCACACGGCGATCCGATCCCGAACAGCGACCTGCACGTGGAAGCTCCTCGCGGTCGCACACTCGTCGACCTCGATCCGGGGGAGAGCGCGCGGGTCTCGCGCGTTCCGGACGAGGACTCCGATCTCCTGCGCTACCTCACCGAGCTCGGCCTCGTGCCCGGCTCAACGGTTGTGCTGGTCTCGGAGGCGCCCTTCGGCGGCCCGGTTGCGCTCCGAACGGACAGCGGCGAGCACGCGATCTCGCGTGAGCTCGCCGACCGCATCGGCGCGGCTGACTAGCTCCGCCGCGGCCTACAGCGCTTCGACGCGCTCGGCGAAGTCGAAGAACGCCTCGAGCACCTGGTCGAGGCTGTCCACCCCGCCCGCGGCACGGAACGTGAATCCGTCGCACCAGGCCTCGACCCAGTCTCCCGGCGTACGCGCATGCCGCACCCGCGGCAGCTCGCGGCCCTCGAGCGAGGTCTCGGCGAGATCGACGCGCAGCTCCCAGCCCGACGCCTCCGACGTCGCGAGCATGACCCCGTAGCGGCTCTCCCAGCTCCCGTCACACTGCGCCGCATACCAGGCCTGGAGTGCGCCCAGCGCTTGGCTCTCCACACACCTGACCCTACTCAAGCCGAAGCCGATTGGAACCCTGCGCCAAGTGAATCTGCCGGCTGAACCTGGCGACTCGCTAGTCGAGGGCGAGCGCGACCACCTTCATCTGCCCGTTCGGTTCCTGAGCCCGTTCGGCGCCTAGCGCGCCGTCGATTTTCTCTGCAAGACCGCCTGACTCGAGGAGCTCCTCCGTGATGTCCGCGCCGCCGATGAGCTCTCCCTTGACAAAGACCTGCGGGATCGTCGGCCAGCCCGAGAGTGCCGAGAGCTCCTGGCGGATCCGCGGGTCGGGAAGGACGTCCACCGTCGTGATCGGCGCGCCGACGGCAGTCAGCGCGTTCAGCGCGCGGTGCGAGTTGCCACACATGACCATTTCCGGTGTGCCCTTGATGAAGACCGCGACCGGCTCGTCGCGGATGACGTTCTCGATCTGCTCACGCAAGCTGTTCATACCGTTCCTTTCGTCTTGATCCGCAGCTCGTGGATCGAGCCGTCGCCCAGAGGCGCGGCCAGGGCCGCGTTCACGCGTCGGTGCTGATCGATGAGCGAGAGTCCGTCGAAGTCCGCGCTCTCGACGTTCACCTGGAAGTGATCGCCGGTTCCCGTGCGGTCAAGGACGGTGAGCTCGACGGCGTCGGGAAATGCCTGCTGGAGCAGCGCGCGAATCGACTCGGCCTCCACGGCGGCCATCGTATCCGCCGGTAGGCTCGCCACCGATGGGCCTTGTACGTGCGTCTGGTTTGCTCGGTCTCGGCGCGTTGGCAGGTATCGCCGGCGCGGCCCGCCTGCTGCGTCATGCGGTTCCCTCGCGTGGCGATGCAGAGAGCGACGAGGTCGCGCTGGCTGCGATCTTCGACGGTGTGAACCTCAAGAGCCGATCGCAGTCATGGAGCGGTGGCTCGATGTTCTCGTGGTTCGGAGGAATCGCCGTCGACCTTCGCGAGGCGCAGCTCGCGACAGATGCACGACTGTCCTTACACTCGCTCCTCGGCGGCATCGCCATCAGGATTCCGCCGGGCTGGCGCGTCGAGTCGAAGCTACGTTCGATCGCCGGAGGCGTCGCGATCGATGCGCCGGAGCCGGAGGATCCCGCTGCACCAACGCTCGTCCTCGAAGGCATGGCCGTGCTCGGCGGCATCGCCGTGGGGACGAAGCCGCCCGGGCCGTAGTGGCGCGCCGCGTCGCCCGATTCATCGCATCGCTTCCCGAGCGAGTCGTGCGTGCGGTCGCAGCTTCTCTCGGCGGAACGGTGCACGAGGCAGCGGAGCTCCTCCTGCCACGACTCGTACGGCGATCGCGGCTCTACGAGGCGACCGCGAAGAACCTCCTGCGCATCACCGTCGAGCTCGTCGGTGGCGTCGATCGCGGGGAGAACGCGGCTGCGGGCGAGGTCGAGCCGTCGCCTGGGAAGCTCGCAATGCGCAAGGGCGCCGGAAACGCGGTCGAGCTCGGGTCGATCCTTGCCTTCGGCTTTTCGCCGCTCTGGCTCCTGGCCGGGGCCGCCGACGTCACTCGAGGGACGCGGGTCTACCTCGACGCGCTCGTCGCGGAGCTGAAGGAAGCCCGCATCATCGCGACGGACGCCGATCTCGCCTCAGTCGACGAGCTACTTGCCGCGCTCGAGGGCGCGAGCGGGACGAGTGCCAGGCTGATCGACATCCCACCGCTCGAGGTGGAAGCGCTGAAGGAGTCGCTCGCCGACCTCCGCGAGAACGCCCAGAGCCTTCCACTACCGGCCGAGCTCGCAGCGGCGTACTCCGGCCTGGTACGCGAAGCCGACCGAGAGGAGAGGAGCCTGCTCGAGGTCTCGGCCGGGATCGGCCTGGCCTTCCTGAGCTCCGCTCGCAAGGTCGGACGGCAGCACGTGCTCGAGCCGTACTCGGAAGATCTGAAGCCAGTTCGGAACGAGGGCTTTGCGTCGTACGCCCTCCGTGTCGGTCGCCCGTATGCGGACGCCGTGGTTCGTCATTTCGACCCGAGCCGCGAGACGCTCACCGACCGGGGCATCGACCGGCTGGCCGGCTCGAAGCTGCTTGAATCGAGAGCAATGGCTCATCTGGACAGCTTTGGAGCACGTTCTCGGCTCGCGGTCGGCGAGCGCGAGGTCGAACTCTTTCGCCTGGACGCGCTCCAAGAGCGATTCGACGTGCTCCGGCTCCCGTACACGCTGCGGATCCTGCTCGAGAACGTTCTTCGCAACGAAGACGGGCTCACGGTCACCGCCGCAGACGTCGAGGCCGTCGCCGGCTGGGTCGCCGCTGCCGCGCCGTCGCAGGCGATCTCGTTCAGACCCGGGCGCGTGTTGCACCAAGACTTCACGGGCGTCCCAGCGATCGTGGACCTGGCTGCGATGCGAAACGCGATGAGCGAGCTCGGCGGCGATGCCGGAAAGATAAATCCGCTGCTCCCGTCGGAGCTCGTGATCGACCACTCCGTGCAGGTGGACGAGTACGCAACGCCGTTCGCGATGCGGCACAACTCCGAGCTCGAGTTCGAGCGCAACCGCGAGCGCTACGCGTTCCTCCGCTGGGGTCAGGGCGGCTTCGTCAACTTCAAAGTCGTCCCACCGGCCACCGGCATCGTGCACCAGGTCAATCTGGAGTTCCTCGCGCGGGTCGTGGACGAGCGGGACGGTGTGGCGTTCCCGGACACCCTCCTCGGAACGGATTCGCACACGACGATGATCAACGGGCTCGGTGTATTGGGCTGGGGAGTCGGCGGGATCGAGGCGGAGGCCGCGACGCTCGGCGAAGCGGTCTCGATGCTCGTGCCGCAGGTGGTCGGCTTCAAGCTCATGGGTGAGCTGCCCGAAGGCGCCACGGCGACGGATCTCGTGCTGACCGTTACCGAGACGCTGCGCGCGACCGGAGTTGTCGGCAAGTTCGTCGAGTATTTCGGGCACGGCCTCGCCAGCCTGCCGCTCGCCGACCGCGCGACGATCGGAAACATGTCTCCCGAGTACGGCGCGACGTGCGGGTTCTTTCCCGTCGACGCCGAGACACTTCGCTACCTCCGCCTCACCGGCCGGCCGGCCGAGCGGATCGCGCTCGTCGAGGCCTACTGCAAAGAGAACGCCCTCTGGCACGACCCTGACGAGCCGGCGACATATACGCAGATAGTCGAGCTCGACCTCTCGACCGTGGAGCCCTCGCTGGCCGGGCCCCGCCGGCCGCAGGATCGCGTGCCCTTGCGGGCTGCGAAGGAGGAGTTTCTCGCTGCGCTGCCGACCTTCGGAATCGACTACGGAAACTCCCAGGACGCGGCGGTCGCCGAGACGTTCCCGGCCAGCGACCCGCCGGCGCAGACGTCTCCCGGGCACCGAGAGATCGAGCGAGGCGCGGTTGTCGCCGTACCCGATGTGGGCGTCCTCGAGCACGGGGGCGTCGAGGTGACGTACGAGGGCGAGACGTTCCAGCTCGACCACGGATCGGTCGTGATTGCCGCGATCACCTCCTGCACGAACACCTCCAACCCCGCCGTCATGGTCGGGGCAGGTCTCCTCGCGAAGAACGCAGTAGAACGCGGTCTCTCGCGCAAGCCATGGGTGAAGTCGAGCCTCGCGCCCGGCTCGAAGGTCGTGACGCAGTACTACGACAAAGCGGAACTCACGTCGTACCTCGAGCAGCTCGGCTTCTACACAGTCGGGTATGGCTGCACGACCTGCATCGGGAACTCCGGGCCGCTGCCCGAGGTGATCTCGCGCGCGATCGCCGAGACCGACCTCGTCACCTGCGCGGTGCTCTCCGGCAACCGGAACTTCGAGGCGCGGATCCACCCCGAGGTGAAGGCGAACTACCTCGCCTCGCCGCCCCTCGTCGTCGCCTACGCGCTCGTCGGGCGCATGGATGTCGACCTTCTCACCGAGCCGCTCGGCGTCGGGAAGGACGGCAGCGATGTCTACCTCGCAGATGTCTGGCCGTCGCCCGTGGACGTGCAGCGGACGATCGAGGCCACCATCGACGAGGAGATGTACCGGACGACGTACGCGGACGTCTTCACGGGCGACGAGACGTGGCGCACGCTGCCCGTTCCCGAGGGTGAGCTGTTTGCCTGGGACCCCGCGTCGACGTATGTTCGGCGCCCGCCGTACTTCGACGGGATGCCACCCGAGCCGCAGACGGTCGAGGATGTCGTCGGGGCGCGCTGTCTCGTTTCCGTCGGCGACTCGGTGACGACCGATCACATCTCCCCCGCAGGCGTGATCAAGCTCGACTCGCCCGCGGGCCGGTACCTCGTCGAGCACGGCGTCGAGCGAAAGGATTTCAACTCGTACGGATCGCGCCGAGGGAACCACGAGGTGATGGTCCGTGGCACGTTCGCCAACGTCCGTCTGCGCAATCTGCTCGTGCCGGGCTCCGAGGGTACGTGGACCGTGCATGCCGGGTCGGGTGAGGAGATGTCGATCTTCGAGGCGGCCGAGCGATATCGCGAGGAGGGCGTCCCGTTGATCGTGCTGGCCGGGAAGGAGTACGGCTCGGGTTCGTCGCGCGACTGGGCGGCCAAGGGGCCGAAGCTCCTGGGCGTTTGCGCAGTCATCGCGGAGAGCTACGAGCGGATCCATCGCTCGAACCTGCTGATGATGGGGATCCTCCCGCTCCAGTTTCTTCCCGGAGAAGGCCGCGAGTCGCTCGGCCTGACGGGTCGCGAGCAGTTCTCGATCGTCGGGGTCGAGGACGGCGAAGCCAGCGAGGTCACGGTGCGGGCAGACGACAAGGAGTTCCGCGCAACCGTTCGGCTCGACACCTCTCGTGAGCGGGAGTACCTGCGCCACGGCGGGATCCTGCTCTACGTGCTGCGCAGGCTGCTCGCCGCCTGACTCTCCTTGTAAAGATCAGTTACAAGCGCTCTCGCGGTCGGAGTTGCGATGGCAGCGACAGCGAGGAGCGCAAGTACCTGCGCCACGGCGGAATCCTTCTCTGCGCAGGCTGCTCGCCGGCTGACTCTCCTTGTAACGATCAGTTACAAGGGCTCTCGCGGTCGGAGTTCCGATGGCAGCGGCAGCGAGTGGACGATCACGAGCGTCGTGGTCGGGCGCGTCAACGCGACGTAGAGCTCCTTTAGACCCTGTCCGCCTGCAGCCTCCTCCACGATGAGCGCCGGCTCGACGACGATGACGTGGTCGAACTCCATCCCCTTGGCCTCGCGCGGCGTCAGCACCGAGACGCGCGTCTCGTCGAAGAGGGACACGACGGCCTCGGCTCCGCGCAGTGAGGCAGGGGCGATGACGGCCAGCAGCCCTTCCTCCCCGGCGAGCAGGGAAGCCTCGGCATAGGCCGTCTCGAGCGGCCGGTCGCCGTGGACGATCCGCGGTGACTCGGCACCGCCTCGATACGCGAGAGGCGGCTCGACATCCGGCGCGATGTGCTCGAGCAGAGGTAGCGCAAGGGCCATGATCTCTCGCGGGACGCGATAGGCGTGCCGCAGCTCCTCGATCTCGGCGCTCTCGCCTCCGGGCAGAAACGGGAGCAGCTCGTCCCAATGAGCGTAGGCAACCGGCCCGGTCGACTGGGCGATGTCTCCGAGGATCGTGAAAGAGCCGGCAGCGCGTCGCTCGATCATCCGGAGCTGCATCGGAGTCAGGTCCTGCGCCTCGTCAACGATGACATGCCCGTATGCGGCCGGCGGGCCGAGCAGCACGCCGCGCGCCTCGTCGATCAAGCCGAGGTCCGCGTCGCTCCAGCCGCTCCTCGACCGCCGGAGGAGTGCCTGCTCCTCCGAGTCGAGGATCCCGTCCGCCGCTTCCGCGAGATGCTCCCGCGACGCAAGGAGCTGACGCACGACGCGCTCGGGCTTCGGCGCCGGCCAGACGCCGTCGAGGAAGCGGGTGAGCACGCCGTCGCGGCGGAGCGCCCGCTCGACCTCGTCGAACGCGCGCACGGCGAGACCGCCGAGGCGGTCGCCGTAGTCCGCGTAGAAGGCACGGAGAACGTTCATCCGGAACTGCTCCCGCGCCGCCGACGAGACCCCGAGTGTCTCTCGGGCATCGCGCAAGAGGAGCTCGACCTCGTCGGCCTCGACCCCGACGAATCGGCCCTCCATCCGCGCGACGAGCTCGGTCGCCACGCCGAGCGAGCGCAGCTCTGCTGCGCGCCGCACGACCTCGGCAATGCGAACGTCGGCCTTCAGCCGTTGCACATCGAGCGGGTCCTCGCGTGTCACGGTCACTCCGGGGACGAGCTCGCCGACGGCGACCTGGTCGACGCTGTCCTCGCCGAGCGAGGGCAACACGTGCGAGACATAGTCCATGAAGATCGGGTTCGGCCCGACCACCAGGATCCGCCGCAGCGTGTCGCGGTGCCCGAACAGCAGGAACGAGGCGCGGTGGAGACCGACCGCAGTCTTGCCGGTGCCCGGACCGCCCTGGATCACGAGCGGTGGCTCGGGCCCGCGCGCGATCAGGCCGTACTGGTCCGCCTGGATCGTGGCCACGATGTCCCGCATGCGCGAATCGCGGGCGCGCTCGAGCTCCTCGAGGAGGAAGTCGTCCAGGGAGCTCGCCGCGTCGGCGAGCGATCCGTCGAGCGCCTCGTCGCTGATGCCGGTGAGCGTCCGTCCCCGGAGGCGAAAGCGCCGCCGGTGCGTGACGCCGTGCGGCTCGGCCGGCGTCGCCGTGTAGAACGGGCGCGCGGCGGGTGCCTGCCAGTTGACCAGCAGCACGCCGTCGTCGTCGTGGACCCAGCGGCGGCCGACGTAGAGCGGGTGCTCCACGGAGTCGAGGTCGATGCGGCCGAAGCAGAGAATCTGCTCTGCAGCGTCGTACGCGGCGAGTCGGCGGTCCACCCACGCCTCGATCTTCCCGGCGGCGATGTCGAAGCCGTCCTCGCCGACGCCGGCGGCGTCGACCGTGCGGAGCCACGCCTGCCGCATGCGCTCTAGACACTCGTACGCGTGATCGAGATAAGCCTGCTCGGCGGGAAGATCCGGGTGCGCCATCGCAGCTAGCCCTGCTTCCGGCCGATGAAGATCGCCCAGCCGAGAAGCTCTCGCTGGTGCCTCAGGTAGTTCCGCTTCTCCCGCTCATATCTCGCACGGATCTCACCGGCGTCGGGATGCTC
>Ga0136633_1002332_pt1 | contig 13180 bp, 8 predicted proteins | sample AntDrymeUQ832206_2_FD_105494 | JGI IMG/M metagenome (GOLD analysis project Ga0136633, IMG submission 105494) | Polar desert sand microbial communities from Dry Valleys, Antarctica - metaG UQ83 (22.06) | ecosystem: Environmental > Terrestrial > Soil > Desert | place: Antarctica: Dry Valley... | reverse complement strand
TGCGCCAAAGTTCCACGAGTTCTGTGTGCCAGTACGGTGCCTCAAGGATGACGCCCGTTACCCCCTGCTGGCCTGCCCAAGCCAGAAGGGCGCTAGGCGCGTAAGCACAACTTACGATGAGGCGAGTCGCGTGCCCCCGGGCTGCTGCCACTGCCACCGCTGATGGCCAGAAGGAGATAACCTCGACGCTCAATCCAGAGAGACCGAGGGCCCGAAGTTCGTCGCAGAGACGCTCGGCGGTGCATCGTGCGATGTGGTCGTCGGCGAACGCTTTGACCTCGAACTGGATCACTATGCCGCGTCCGCGGAGGAGGTCGACCCCCTCTCCAAGACTGAGGACCCGGTCTTCGGAGAGCCGCCCGTCGCTGTAACGCAACCGCGCGCCGACAACATCGCACGTCGAACGCTCATGCACCCAGCCGCGAAGTTCTGTGACATGATCAAGGAGGGTGTCGTGAAGGAGTACGATGTCGCCGTCGGTAGTGATGCAGCAGTCTGTCTCGACGCCTTCCAAAGGTTGATCGAGAGCGCGCGCTAGTGTGCTCGCTCCAGAGTCCGGTCCATAAGCACGACCAAAGCGATGAGCGTATAGAGGCGGGAGCTTCACGCGGGATCTGCGTCGCGTATCCCCGTAGGACGATCCAGCCGCGCGAGCAGAGCGTCTAACGTATCAAGCCTCGAATAGTGTCGGAGGCTACGGGAAGTCGGAGCCCGGAATCCGGCGGTGTGGCTCGCTCTGAGCTGGACGACCCAAGGCTCCGTGCAGCGGCGCGGCGAGGATCGCGGGACAGCACGGCCGCCGGATCGCGACGCTGCATCGAGGGCTGCCAGTGCCCTGGCCGTGATGAACCCGGAGCTTCAGAGGCCCGGCGGGTGACGCACGGTGTAGCCCGCCGTGCTGCGCATGACCGACGTCCAGCGCGAGCCCCGGCCACTCAGGCGCGCGGAGGTGTCGTAGCGGCGGCCGCGGATGACCATGAACGCGTGGCCCGGGCTGGTGTAGATCGTGATGTACCTGCCCCGGCCGGGCGCGCCGTAGGAGGCCAGGGCGCTCGAGTCCAGCGGGCGGCGCAGGCGACCTGCGTGATGCAGGACGTAGGAGATCGAGCCCGAGCAGTCGTAGGCCCTGTCGTTGAACGTCGCATGCCCGCCGCCGTAGAGGTACGGGGCGCGCGCGATGCGGTTCGCGGCGGCGATGGCGCGCCCGAGCGCCACGGGAGCCCTCCGCCGCCGGGCGCCGCCGGAGCGCAGTCGCCCGCGCTTCAAGACGGGGTGACGGCCGCGGACGCCGAGGGCGACCCAGGTGGCCGGCCCGACGATGCCGTCGGCGGCCATGCCGCGGCGGCGCTGGAAGCGCTTGACCGCGCGCGTGGTCCCGGGGCCGAAGACGCCGTCGGCGCCGATGCCCAGGCGGCGCTGCAGGAGGCGGACCGAGGGTCCGCGGCTCATGACGCGGACACCGCTGCTCGTGCGTCCCGCACGGCGAGAGCGCCCGGCGCGACGCGCTCGCGGCGCGCTGCGCGCACGGCGGATCATGCGCCATGTCCCGGCGCCGACCACGCCGTCGGCGGTGAGGTCGTGACGGCGCTGGAAGCGCTTCACCGCCCGGCGGGTTCCCGGGCCGAAGAGGCCGTCGGCGGGGCGCAGGTGCAGCGCACGCTGAAGCTTGATCACGCGCTGACCGCGGTCGCCCTTCTCCAGGGGCTTGGCCGCAGCGGAGGCGACGGGTGACGCAGCGGCCACGAGGGCGGCGGCGAGGAGGGCGAGGAGGCGCTTGATCATCTTGAGGGCGCCTACGAGGTGAGCTGGAGGGTTGGCGAGGGGAGACCCCGCTCCACGACCGTCGGCGGTCGCAGTTCACCCCGGCGACCGGCCTGGTCGCGATGGGTCCCCCGTCCGCCACCTGGGGGTGACGGTTCGGCGCGGCGGCCAAGCTATCAGCGTCCAGAGCCCGCCTGTGCAGGATCTCGTGCAGACAGAGGATTCGGGCGCGCCCGCCCGACGCTCAGGCTAGGGACGGTCCCGACGAGCCTCTCGGAAACGACCAACTGCCGTCGCGGCGCTTACCGCGCAGCGTTATCGACGGAGCCCGGGTCGAGGGCGTTTCGGGATGCGTGACGCTCGTTCACGCCACGGGGTGGCCCTGCCACAGCTCGACCACGTCTGCGGGTCGACCCACGTGGTAGCCCTGCGCGTAGTCGACGCCGTACTCGCGCAAGAGCTGCTGCGTCGGGGCGTCGCCGACGAACTCGGCGATCGTCGCCTTCCCCAGGCCCTGGGCGATCTTCACCATCGCCTGGACCATGAGCTGGTCGGTCTCGTTGCCCGCTAGCCCCTTGATGAACTCGCCGTCGATCTTCAGGTAGGTCACCGGCAGGTGCTTGAGGTAGTAGAAGGAGCCGAACCCGGTGCCGAAGTCGTCCAGGGCGAAGCGGCAGCCAAGCTCGGCCAGCGTGTCGGCGAACTCCCGCGCGGCGTCCATGTTGGCGATCGCGGCCGTCTCGGTCACCTCGAAGATGAGGCTCGCCGGGTCGATCGGCGTTCGGAGCAGCTCGCGCTCGATGAGTGTCGTCAGCTCGCGGTCGCCTATCGACTTGGCCGAGAGGTTGACCTCCAGGCGCAGCTCCCGCCCCGCACGCTCGTGGTCGGCGATCAGGCCGATGGCCGCCCGCACGACCCAGCGGTCGATCGCCTGAACGAGATCGTGGCGCTCGGCGCTCGGCAGGAACGCGGCGGGCGGGATCAGCGCGCCGTCGTCGCCTCGCATGCGCAGCAGCAGCTCGTGCTGGGAGACCACACCGGTCGCGAGATCCAGGATCGGCTGTGTGTGCAACACGAAGCCGTCGTGCTCGAGCGCATCGCGGATGCGATCCACCCAGGTGAAGCGGGCTTGCAGCCGCGCGTCGCGAGCACGGGCCGCGGTGAAGACCGACATCCGGTTGCGCCCGTCCACCTTCGCCTCGTACATGGCCAGGTCGGCGTCGATCATGAGCTGCTCGCCGGTCATCGCGGACTCGTCCGCGTCCCCGGGCCTCCCGAGCAGCGCCACCCCGAGGGAGACGGTCATCGACACGCGCTGGCCGCCGAGGATCACGACGTGGCTGCGTACGGCCTCGAGGATCGAGTCGGCGACGAGCGCGGCGCCCTCGGCGTCGATCTGACCGAGCAGGAGGGCGAACTCGTCGCCGCCCAGGCGCGCGAGGACGTCGGTCTCGCGCAGCCGCCGGCGCAGCAGGCCGGCGACGCTCTGGATGAGCTCGTCGCCCGCTTTGTGGCCCAGGGTGTCGTTGACGTACTTGAAGTTGTCGACGTCGAGGACGAGGGCGGCAAGGCCGCCGCCGTGGCGCTTCGCGAGGGCGACGCCACGCGCGAGCTCCTCCTCGAAGCGGCGCCGGTTGATCAGGCCGGTGAGCGCGTCATGGTCGGCGAGCTGCTGCAGCTTCTGCTCGAAGCGCTTGCGGTCGGTGATGTCGCGAAAGCTCCACACGCGCCCGACGCTCTCGCCACCGAGCCGATGAGGGTTTGAGTTGCGCTCGAACACCCGCCCGTCCGTGAGGACGAGCTCGGCGTGGTCCTGGGCGTCCGGCTCGGCGTACAGCTCGTGCACGCCGGACATGAACTGCTCCGGGTCGCGCAGCTGACCGGCGGCGAAGCAGAGCGCCCGGTCGTCGTCGCCCTCAGCGAGCAGCTCCTCCGACATGCCCCACATCTCCGCGAAGCGGCGGTTGTGGACCACGATGCGCCCGGCGTGATCGACGACGAGGATGCCGTCCGCGGTGGACTCCAGGCTCGAGGCCAGGACGGCGTGGGCCACCTCGACACGCTCCTTGGACGCACTGAGCTCCGCGGTGCGCTCGGCGACACGCTCCTCCAGCGAGCTCGACAGCGCCCGCACCTCGCCGAAGCCCTCGGCGTTCTCCAGCGCCGCGCCGGCCAGCGTGGTGACGAACGCGGCCAGCCGCTGCTCCTCCTCCCCGAACAGCTGCGTCAGCTGGCGGTGGGTGATGTACAGCAGCGCGGCGGCGCGGCCACGGACGAGGATCGGAGCGCACAGGGCGCTGCGGAGCCCGTCGAGCTCGGGATGAGCGCCGGCGTCGACGTCGAAGTCCTCCTGAGTGAGCACCACGGGTCCCGCCGCCGCGAGCGTCCGGTCGATCACGGCACGGCTGGGGAGCACGGGATCCTCGCCTGTCTGCGCGTGGACAGGGCGTTCGGAGCCCTCCAACGCGACAACCACCGAGCACTCCCCGCGCAGAAGCGTGACCGCTGCGTCGCAGGCGGCGGCGAAGATGGCCTCGTCGGTCAGCGCCGTGACGATCCGGCGTCCGGCGTCGAGCGTCGTGGTGAAGCGATCGGCGAGCGACAGCGTCGCCGCGGGCAGCTCGCGCGAGGACGCGGCGTCGGCGTCGGCGGACACGCCGAGCTCGTCCAGGGCGCAGCGGGCCCGCTTGCGGTCCTCGTCTGCGCCCGGCGCGCCCGTCGCCGCACGCAGCGAGCCGCGAGCGAGCAGCGAGAGCGCGTGCTCATGCGCGGCGCCCTGCTCGGCGGCGACCGCCAGGCTGCGCTCGAGCAGGCGCCCGGCGCGGCGCCGACGGCCGGCCAGAGCGGCAAGCAGCGCGCACTCGCGCAGGGCGTGCGGAAGGTTGTTGCGGTAGCTGCGCGCGAGCCACAGGGCGCGACGGGCGGCCCGGCGGGCGCGGCGCAAGAGCCGGCGTCGCTACGCCGGCGCGAGCGCGCTCGCGCGCTCGACCTGCATCCGCAGCGCCGTAGCCAGCCACGGCTGCAGCGGAGCCACGTACTCCTGGCGCAGCCCGGAGCTGCGCAGGTACGTCGCGGCGCCGCCCAGAACGGTGACGGCCTCGTCGACCCGGTCCTCACGGGTGAGCCGCAGCGCCTGCGCCTGCAGCACCTCGACGCGCGCGTGGACGTCGTCGGCAGGGCGGGCCAGCTCGGCTTCGAGCAGCGCAGGCGGGACCGCCCCGTCCGACGCCTTGGCCCAGGCGCCGAGGCTGATGCCGGAGGCCTGCACGTCCCCGAGACCGACGCCGGCGCGGTGGACCGCCTGGGCCGCGGCGACGGCCTCGTCCATGCGCCCGAGGCGGTAGAGCGCCAGCGCGATGTTCCAGCCGGCGGTGTTGACCTCCCACCGGTCCCCGGTGCGCTCCAGGATCTCCACCGCGGCGCGGCACTTGGTCAGCGACTCCTCGTAGCGGCCGGCGACGTAGAGGACCAGTCCGTAGAAGTGCAGCGACTGACCCTCGCCCCAGGTGTCGCGCAGCTCGCGACGGATCGCCAGCGAGCGCTCCGCGTAGGCGATCCCGCGCGTGCACCACGGCACCATGGTCGTCACGGGCGCGTGCTCGGAGTAGGCCTGCGCCAGCTCGGGCGTCGGGGCGTAGCGCTCGGCGAGGTTCAGGCCGCGCAGGTGCGTCCAGGCGCACGGCACGAGGCCCACGGTGAACCAGTACACGTGCGCGAGCTCTGAGTGCAGGCGCATGATCAGGCGCTCACGCTCGATGCCCTCTGCCGGACGGCGGCCGACGAACCGGCCGGGCAGAAGCGAATGCGCGGTCTGCACGAGAGCCTGACCGACGAGCATGACCAGGAAGCCGATGCTGCTGCGTGGGACGGGCTGGGAGAGCAGGCGCAGGGCGCGCACGAGCCGCTCGGAGGACTCGCGCACGTCGCCGCGCTTGAAGGCCAGCTCGCCGAGCTTGCCCTCCATGCCGGCAGCCAGCTCGTCGCTGTCGCAGCGCTCGCGGGCGGCGGTGAAGTGCTCGCGCGCCTCGTCGTAGCGCCCGGACAGCATGGCGACGTCGCCCAGGCTCTCGGCGATCTCGCGTTGCCGCGCCGGAGCGAGGGCCCCGCGGGCGGCGATCTCGTACTGGCGCTGCGCGGCGTCCAGCGCGTAGCGCGCGCGGGCCGCGGTGGCGGCACGCAGCGCGTAGGGCAGCGCTCGCTCGTGCTCGGCGGCGGCGTCGAAGTGGTAGGCCAGCTCGAAGGTCCGGTCGCCGTCGCGCTGCTCCAAGCCGGCGGCCGCCATGCCGTGCAGGGTGCGCCGCGTCGCTTCGGGCAATCGCGCCAGGAGCGCCTCGCGCAGCTTGTCGTGAGCGAAGGCGAAGCAGCCCGGGCCGTCGGCCCAGACGATGTGGCGGTCCCGCGCGTCCGCGAGCAGGGCGATCGCCCGTTGCGGCGTGCACGCCGCGAGCTCGGCGGCCTGGTCGAGCTCGAACTGCTTGCCGAGCACCGCCCCGACGGACAGCAGTTGCAGCAGCTCCTCGGGGGCCTGCTCCAGGCGGCGACCGAAGACGGCGGCGGAGCGGCTGGAGGACTGCACGCTCGCCAGCCGGTCGGGCACGGCGCACCAGCCCTCCTCGCTCCCGATGAGCGCGCCGCTCTCGACGAGGCCGCGCAGCAGCTCGGCGGCCATGAACGGACTGCCCTCGGCGAGCCGGACGACGACCTCAAGCGCCTCGGGCGGCACGGCGCCGGCCATCGACTCCACGAGGGCGCGGACGGCGGCGTCGTCCAGCGAGGCGAGCCGGAGCCGCTCCGTCGCGGCCAGCTCCCGCAGCGGATGCCCGTCGGGCACCTCCTCGGTGCGGACGGCGACCACGATCATGATGTGCGCGGGCACCGGCCGTCCATCGCCCGCCTGCTGCCAGTGGGCAAGGAGCTTGCACGTCAGCCCGTCGGCCCACTGGCAGTCGTCGAGCATCACGACCGCCGGCCGGTCGGGCGCACCGAGCGCTTCAAGCAGGTCGGTGAGCGCCAGGATGGTGCGCATCTCGCCGTGCTGCTCGTCCACGCCCGACCCCTTCTCGGTCGGCGGTCTGAGGACTTCGAGCAGCTCGGGCATCGCCTCGACGAGCGCTGCCTGGCGGCCCTCCAGACGAGTTCGCAGGCGGGCGGCGAACGCCGGGTCGCTACGGCACCGCCCGATCACCCCACGAACCACGCCGTCGAGGACCTGAAACGGGCGCTGCGCGGCCTGGTCACGGCCCTGGCCGCGAAGGACCCAGGCGTCGGAGGCCACGCTCACGTGGTCGAGCTCCGCCAGAAGCCGGCTCTTGCCTCCGCCGGAGCGCGCTTCGAGGAGCACGAGGCTCGGCTCGCCGGCCGCTGCCCGGCGCAGCTCGGCCTCGAGGCGCCGCAGGTCGGTGGTCCGCGCGATGAGCGCGGGCTCGGTGAGGCTGCGACGCCGGCGCTCGCGCAGGCCGAGGAGGATCTGCGGATCCTCCTCGCCACGATCCAGTGCGTCGCCGACGGCACACAGGTCCTCCCACACCGCGTCGGCGGACTGGTACCTGTCTCGCGGGTCCTTGCGCAGCAGGCGCCGCACGAGCTCCTCGAGCGCGGTAGGCACCGGCACACCCAGCGAACGCAGCCGCGGCGGAGGGCTCGTAGCGTGCCCGCGCAGGATCTCACCGACGCACTCGCCGGTGAACGGCGCTCGTCCGGCGAGGCACTCGAACAGCAGCACGCCCGTGGAGTACAGGTCCGAGCGCTCGTCGACGTCCTGATGCAGCAGCCCCGCCTGCTCCAGCGAGGCGTAGTGGGCCGCCTCGGGAGGGAGCTCGTCGGCGCCGGCGTGAAGCCGAGCGCTGCGTGCGGCCCCGGAGTCGACCAGCGTCACTCGGCTGAGTGGCCGGTCTGGGCTGACGATGACGTTGGCGGGCGTGACGTCGCGATGCAGGACACCGCGCCCGTGGGCGGCCATCAGCCCGCCGATCACACCGCGCCCGACGGTGAGGGCATCGTGCGGCGACAGCCGGCCGCGCCGGATCTGGTCGCTCAGCGTGATGCCCCCCACGGGCGCAGGATCGCAAGCGCCGATCACGGGAGCCTTCGGGGACGCCGAGAGGTCGGGACGCAGATCCGTCATCGCTCGCGTATCGGCGCCGACGGGACAGGACTTGAGCCGATTTGCGCCGCGCCCCCGGGCTTCGAGCCGCGACCCGGCGGGGGGAGCACCTAGGCTCCGGGGACCGATGCGACAACAGCTGCAACCCCTCTTCGATCGGATCGTCGTCAAGGAGCTCGATCCCGCGCGGATGCGACGGTCCGGCCTCGTCGTGCCGCCCGGGACCAACGAGCCGCCGCCACAGCACGGCATCGTGCTCGCGGTCGGCCCGGGCCTGGACTGGTGGGCGCAGGCGGGAGTCCGCATGCCCGTCGCTCCCGGGGACCACGTCGTGTTCCCCGCCTCGGCGGGCGCCTGGGTCGACATCGAGGAGGAGCGCCTGCTCGTCTGCCGCGTCGTCGAGATCCTCGGGGTGCTGCATCAACTCGGCGACGACGTCGACGACCGCCCCGACGAGGACTAGCGCGCCGCAAGCGCAAGCGCAAGCGCGCAAGGGGTAGTGTCGGCGCCATGCCCGCGGCGAGGAACGTACTGGGCGGGCCGCTTGCCCTGTGCGGCGTGGACCCGCTGACCGGCTGGACGCGGAGCGGCTGCTGCGAGACGGGTTCCGCGGATCTGGGGTCGCACACGGTCTGCGCCGTCGTCACGGACTCCTTCTTGCGCTACTCCGCGGCCTTCGGGAACGACCTGTCCACGCCGGGCCTCGGCTTCCCGGGCCTTGAGCCCGGTGATCGCTGGTGCCTGTGCGCGCCGCGCTGGCAGCAGGCCTTCGAGGACGGCGTCGCGCCGCCCGTGGTGCTCGAGGCCTGCCACGAGCGCGCGCTCCAGGACATCCGCCTGGAAGACCTGCGCGCCCACGCGGCCACCTGAGCGGGTCGGCCGCAGACCCGCGCGCCCCCTGAGCGGGTGGCCGCAACCTGGCGGCGAGGTCAGGGTCTCAGGGCGTGACCTGCTTGGCGGTCTGCGCCCCGGCGATCCGTCCGCGCAGCGAGCCGGTGTACTGGATCGAGAGCTGACCGCCCGCCTTCGCCGCCGCCGCGGGCAGCGCCTGAGTCAGCCGCCAGCGACCGTTGACGATCCGCGCGCTATAGGTCAAGAACGTCACGTTGCCGCCGCCGGCGTCGTAGCCCAGGCGCACCCGCACCACCCCGGAGGCCGCACGCGCGATCGTCCCCGAGACCTGCAGCCGGCCCGAGACGATCCGCGCGGTCCTCCTGACCAGGGCCGCCGAGCGGCTCGCCGCCCGCAGGCGCACCGCATCGCGCCGCACTCGGGCGTTGCCGGCGTAGGAGACGCTGAGGATCCCCGTCCCGAGCCGCGACTGCGCGAGCGATACCCGCCGGCTCACCCGCACCGTCCCGCGCGAGATCGGCTGGGAGAACGTGAGCGTCCGGCCGGCCGCCTGGAAGCGGAAGCGCAGCGTGCCCGACGCCAGTGCCGTCGTGCGCACCAGCACCAGCAACCGCCCCCCCGCGACGCGTGCGCGCTCCACGCGGAGCTTGGCCGGCGCGGGGGACACCACCGGCGCCGGCGGCGTGGGCGGCGGACCCGGCGCAAGACCCGGGGGCGGCGGGGGACCGGGATTGAGCGGTGGCGTCGGCGTGGACGGCGGCTGCGGTGTGAGGGGCGGCGCCGGCGGGGCCTGTGAGACGTAGGCGTAGGCGGTACCGACGTCCCGCACATCGCCGACGTCCTGTGATCGCGCGGAGATGAAGTAGTCCGGCAGCTTGTCTGAGTTGACGTCGCCGGGGGAGGCGAGCCCGGTGCCGAACAGCGCCGCGCCCTGCCGCGAGGGATCCTCGAACGTCGCCAGCACCTTCGTCAGGCCCGGCCCGCCGAAGATCGTCGCCCGCCCGATGCTCGGCAGACCTCCGCCTCCGCGGCTGCTGACGATCGCGTCGAGCCGCCCGTCCCCGTCGACGTCGCCGGCACTGGCGTTGGAGGCCGCGAAGCCGCGGCCCCGCTCGGGCTCGGGATCGCGCAGCGCGCGTATGAGGATGCCGGTGGCGCCGCTGAAGAGAAACGCCTTGCCTGCGTTGTCGAGCGCCGGGCCGGCCGCCGGATGCTCGTTGCCCGCGAAGGAGTCGACGAAGATGTCGGGTGTCCCGTCGCCGTCGACGTCGCCGAGCGAGATCCCGTCGGCGTCGGCTTGGCCGAAGCGGTCGTCGGCCTCCGGCTCGGGGTTCTTGAGGGTGTACAGCACGGCACCGGTCCTGCCGTTGATCACGTACGCGCGCCCGACGCGCATGACCGCGCCCTCGTTGAACCGCGGCGCCCCGACCTGGAAGTCGTTGACGCCGTCACCGTTCACGTCGCCGAGCTCCGCGGCGCCGAACCCGAAGGAGCTGGCCTGCGCGGAGTCGGGGTTGGGGACCTTGTAGAGCAGCGCCCCGGTCTTGCCGTTGAAGGCGTAGGCGGCGCCGGCCCCTGCAAAGGCGCCGGAGGAGGTGGCGACGAAGTCGGCCGTGCCATCGCCCGTGAGATCGCCCGGAGCGACGAGGTTTCCGCCGAAGTCACCGCCGAAGGGACCCGTGGCGTTGAGGGCTTCCGGAGGGTTGATCGTGCGCAGAACCGTCCCGGTCCGTCCGCTGTGGACGTAGACTTGGCCCACCGTCGCCCCCGCGATGATCTGGCCGGGAGCCGAGGTGACGAAATCGGCGGCTCCGTCGCCGTCGACGTCACCGAGGCTGGCGCCCCAGAAGCCGAACTTCCCGCCGGCCTGAGGGCTCGGAGGCTCCACGGTGCGCAGCAGGGCCCGGGTGCGACCGCTGTAGAGGTAGACGCGCCCGGAGTTGGCGAGCACCGCGCCGGCGGCGTCGCCGTCGTAGTTGCTGGAGGAGATGAACACGTCGCGGACGCCGTCGCCGTCGACGTCGCCGAGCGAGCGAAGGCGCTCGCCGAAGGCGGCGCCGGCCTGCTGCACAGGCGCCGGCACCTCGAAGATGTCATAGACCGGGGCCGCGGACTGCGCGGCGGCGGACGTCGCCCCGGCGCTCGCCGACACGGCAACGCCGAGGACGGCGATGATCCTGCACCGGCTGCTCAGAGTCCTACCGAGTTGACGCAACGCTTCCTCTCACCAACGACAAGGGTCACTGACTGCAAGCGCCACGTCGAGCCGCGCCCGGGCGCATGATTACATGAACTCCGGTCGTCCCACGCCACGGAGGGTGACGTGCGGCTTTTCACCACAACGCGGCACGCGATCGGCGGGGCGGTCCGCAAAGGCTCCTGCCGGCCGTGCGGGGTCGCGATTCCCCCGTGACCGAGCGGGTAGGAGGGCCGGATGAGCCCGTCGCGCCTCTCCGCGCTCGACGCGGCGTTCCTCTCCCTGGAGCGCAGCCACGCCCCGATGCACGTCGGCTGGGCTGCACTGTTTGCGCCGCCGGCCGACGGCCCGCCCCCGGGGTTTGAGGAGCTGCGCGCGCACGTCGAGGGCAGGCTGCATCGTGCACCGCGCTACCGCCAGCGGCTCGCCGAGGTGCCCTTCGGGCTCGGCGACCCCGTCTGGGTCGACGAGACCCGCTTCGACATCACCCGCCACGTGCGCCGAGCGAGCCACGGCGACTTCGGACGACTCGTCGACGACGTGCTGTCGACGCCGCTGGAGCACGGCCACCCGCTGTGGGAGCTGTGGATCGCCGAGGAGACCGAGTGCGGGCACATCGGCGTGGTCGGCAAGGCGCACCACTGCCTCGTCGACGGGCTCGCCGCCGTCGAGCTCATGGCGCTGCTGCTCGACGCGACGCCCGACACCGAGACCGCCGCCGACGAGGGCTGGACGCCGCGCCCGACGCCGGGCGCGATGACGCTCGTGCGCGATGCCGTGAGCCACCAGGTCGGTCAGGCGCTGCACCTGGCGACCTTGCCGATGCGCTGGGCTCACGATCCGCAGCGGCTACGCGGCGCCGCGAGCCAGAGCTGGCGGGCGGCGCGCCACCTCGCTCGCACGGTCACTCCGCTCGCGCCGCCGAGCCGGCTCAACGGCGCGATGCCGGCGACCCGTCATCTCGCCTGGCACTCACGCTCGATGGACGACCTCCGGACGATCAAGCGCCGCTTCGGCACGACGGTCAACGACATCCTGATGGCGGCCAGCGCAGGCGCGCTGCGCAGCTTGGCCGTCGAGCGCGAGGAGCCGCCACGCGGGGTCAAGGCGATGGTGCCCGTGAGCGTCGACGCGCCCAATGAGGAGTGGGGCAACCGGATCGCGTTCATGTTCATCGAGCTGCCATGCGACGAGCCCGACCCGGTCTGGCGGCTGCGAGACATCCGCGTGGCCATGCGCGACCGCAAGCGCGACGGCGAGCCGGAGGGCGCCGATGCCGTGCTGAGCGCCGTCGCCTACGCACCCCGGCCGGTGCGGCGCCTGGCGTCGAGGCTCATCGCCAGCCCGCTGCTGTCCAACCTCACGATCTCGAACATCCCCGGGCCGCAGATGCCGGTGTACCTCAAGGGCTGCGAGGTCAAGCACGCCTACCCGGTGGTGCCGCTGACCGACGGCCACGGGATCTCGATCGGCCTGACTACGATCTACGAGCGCGCGTGCTTCGGCGTGTACGCGCAGGCCGAGTTCGCCCCGGACGCCGACCGGATCGCGCGCGGCATCGAGCAGGAGATCGAGGCGCTGCTCGCGCGGGCCGCGGCCTGAGCGAAGGCGCGGCGACGACGGCGCCGAGCAGATGACTCCGATTGCCGGAGGACCGCCTATGGTGTCCCCCATGCTCGTCGCGGACCTGATCAGTGAGGGCGGTCGCGCTCGCCTCCGTGCGACCGTCATCGTCCGTGCGCTGCTCGTCGTTTGCGTCATGTCGAGCGTGCATGCGCGCGAAGCGGCGGCCGATCAGGCCTCAGACCCGTCGTCGCCGACGGCAGGCCTGGTGGACGCAGGCTGGTTTCACAGCTGTGCCGTGCTGGGCGCCGGCAGCGTCCGCTGCTGGGGCTCCGGAGCCGAGGGTCAGCTGGGCTACGGCAACACGGACGCTGTCGGCGACGACGAGACCCCGGGCTCGGTGGGGGCAATCGATCTCGGCGCCGGTCGCACCGCCAAGGCGCTCGCCACCGGGGACTTCCACAGCTGCGCGCTGCTCGACGATGCCAGCGTGCGCTGCTGGGGCTACGGCGGCGACGGCCGGCTCGGCTATGGCGCCAGCGCCAACGTCCGCGACCCCGGCGTGGCGGGCCCTGTCGACCTCGGAGGGCCCGCGAAGGCGATCACCGCCGACGCCGCCCACAGCTGCGCGCTGCTCGTCGATGGCAGCGTGCGCTGCTGGGGCTACGGTGGCGGCGGAGAGCTCAGGGACGGGCGGCTGGGCT
>Ga0136633_1002331_pt1 | contig 13182 bp, 5 predicted proteins | sample AntDrymeUQ832206_2_FD_105494 | JGI IMG/M metagenome (GOLD analysis project Ga0136633, IMG submission 105494) | Polar desert sand microbial communities from Dry Valleys, Antarctica - metaG UQ83 (22.06) | ecosystem: Environmental > Terrestrial > Soil > Desert | place: Antarctica: Dry Valley... | reverse complement strand
TCGTTCGCGCCTACCGTCGCCGCCGGCGCTCCGGTCCTGGGGGCCTCTCGCCCTGGTCCGGGGCGCCCCGGGCCGCGGCCCGGGGCCGCCCCCGCCCTGGCCCCGGGCCCCCCGAACCCTGCTCCCGGCCCCCAGGAATGTCGCCACATGGGAATGGTTCCCTCGTGACTACCGCCCGAGCCGAAGGGTCCCCGACGTACTCGATTGGCTACCTGAACCCCGGCTGGCTACCTGAACCCCGGCGCGAAGAGGCCCCGAACCAGTCGGGGCCCTTCGCCTTGTCCGCCATCCCCCGCGTTCGGCGGCTCCACCATCCCCCGCTTGCGCGCGTACTCCGGGCCGGCTCGCGGCGGGGGGGCTCTTGGCGCCGCCCCAGCCGGAAGCTGCTCTCGGTGTTGGAAGATGTTACCTGGGGACGGTTCTCGCCGCAATGGGGTTTGCGGCGACTCGCGTTGATCTTTTCTGAGGGATCGTCCTGCGCGGCGTGAGTTGGAGGCGTAAAGGTGCGCCCGGCGCCCGTCTGCCGAGGAAGTGTCACAGCCCCCTTGTAGGTTGACCATCATGGATTCCACCACGTCTAGCCCGCGCTCTAACCGAGCGGCGCCGCTCGCACTTGACGAAGCTCAATTACGCGTCCGCGCGCACCGCTCCGGGCCGCTGCTGGTCCTGGGCAGCCCGGGCACCGGCAAGACCACGGTCGTAGAGGAGCGCTTCGCCGCCCTCGCCACCGGCTCCTGTGCCCCCGATCGCATTCTCGTCCTGGTGAACGACCGCGATCACAAGATGGGCCTGCGGGACCGCTTGACGCGGCGCCTGCTAATCGATGAGGGGATGGCTGCGCTGATCGAGGTGCCGGTCTACACCTGGTACGGGCTGGCACATCACCTGGTCAGCCGCCATTACCGCGACCTCGGTTATCTCGAGGCGCCCGTTCTGCTCACCGGACCCGAACAGTGGGGCGATGTGCGCGACGCGCTGGCGTCGGAGAACGAGCTCAACTGGCCCAGCTTCAGAGGTCTGCTCCGCAGTGAGGGGTTCGTGGACGAGGTCGTCGACTTCTGCATCCGGGCCGAACAACAGCTGCTTGCCGAGTCCGATCTACGTTCGCTGGTCGAACGGCGCCCCGAGTACTCGGAGGTGGTCGAGTTTTACCGCAAGCGGCGAAGGCGTCTTCGGAGCAGCTCGCGCATCGACTACCCCAGGCTGCTTGAGGACGCGGGATGGCTGCTGGCGAACGTCGAGCCCATCCGGCAATCGCTCGAGCATCGCTTCGCCCATGTGCTCGTTGACGACGCCCACGAGCTGGCCCCCGTGCAGCAGCGGCTGTTGTCTTTTCTCACCTCTGATCTGACATCGGAGGAGACCCAGAGCCACCGCTCTCTTGTGGTGGCGGCGGACCCGGACTCCTGCATCGAGACTTTTAGAGGAGCCGACCCCGCGTGGCTCGGGAGCTTCTCCGACCAGTTCGGTGCTCACGAGACGGTTGTGCTCGAGACCTCCTACCGGCTCGGCGAAGATCTCGGTACCCGCTCGCGCCGTGTAGCCGAAGTGCTGGGAGATGCTCCCCACCGAGCCGGGAGGTATTGCGGCCAAGCGACCCTCGAGGCGGCCTCCTATCCGAGCCTCGCCCAAGAGCTCGAGGGGGCGGCGCGCACGCTCCGACAGGCGCACATGAGTGACGGCGTCGCCTACGACGACATGGCGGTCCTGCTGAGCTCGCCACACGGGATGCTCGCACCGCTCGAGCGAGCGCTTCAGGCGGTAGAGGTGCCCTACTCCGTCTTCATTCCGGACCGTTCCCTCGAGCGCGAGCCGGCCGTGGCCGCGTTCCGATGCCTCGCTCGCTACGCGCTGGAGGACGACTCAGAGGCGCTCGACGATTTGCTGCGTTCCCCGTTGATCGGTCTCGAAGAGGCCGCAGTAAGAGACCTCGATCGGGCTGCGTTTCTGCGCAGAGTGTCACTGGGCGAGCTCCTCGATGACCTTCCCGAGGAGGTGAGCAAGCCCATACGCGCCCGCGTCTCGAACTTGCTGCAGCTCAGAAACGTGCTCCGCTCCCGTCGTGACGCCCCCGCAGATCAGGCCTTCTGGGCGGTGTGGGAGTCGGCCACCTTCTACCGGGACCTCGAACGGAGGGCACAACGCGATCCGAACGACTCCTCTCACCGGGATCTCGACGCACTCGTAGCGTTCGCTCGTGCGCTGGGCAGGTTCATCGAACGTCGCCGCGGCTCGGGCACTCTTTTGGACTACTTGGGCGCCATCGGGCGGGCGGATTTTGGGGCCGACCCGTGGTTGCCGCGCGATCGCAAGAGGCGCGGAGTCGAGATCCTGTCCTTTCACCGCTCCAAGGGCAAGCAGTGGTCGATCGTGTGCGTATGTGGCTGCATCGAGGGCTCGATCCCGAAGGGGCGCCGGGCGCGCGGCATGTTCGACATCCTCGGAGCCGACGGCCACCAAGCCACCGACGACGCCGAAGACCGGCGAGTGTTCTACGTCGCGCTGACCCGCGCTATGAAGCGCTGCGTGGTAACCACCTCTCCGGGCCCCACTCGCCGGGGCCGGCCCAGTCGCTATCTGGGGGAAATCATGGACTCCGTCCCCGAGGCAGCGCTGACTTCCGGGGCCGAGCCGCTCACCTTCATGGAGGCCGCGGCGCGTCTGAGGCGCACTCTCGCCGATCTGTCGGCTCCCGCTCCCGAGCGGGTGGCTGCGCTGGGAGCTCTGGCGAGAGTGCGAGAGCTCGACCCCTCGTGCGCCGCAGCCAATCCGAGGGAGTGGTGGTGGCGCTGGGACTGGACCGAGGGAGCCGTCGGAGTCTCCACCCGTCTGGGCCGGAGGGAGGAGGAGGGATCAGATGCGGAGGGATCGGCCGCGGAAGGATCGGCGGAGGCGGGATCGCCCAAGCTCAGGACGAGCTACTCACGCATCTCCCAGTACGACAACTGCCCCCTCGCTTACCTCTTCTCCGTGGTGCTGGGCCTCGATCCCGACACCTCCCACAACATGGCGTTCGGAACCTGGATTCACCAGATCTTCGAGGACTGTGAGAAGGCTCCCTCCCCCGAGGAACAAGCCGGGGGACGGCGCCGGCTCCACAATAAGGAAGCCGCGCTGGCTCGTTTCGAAGAGCTCTTCGACTCCCAAGTGTTCCCGAACCGCGCCATCGCCCGGCAGTTTCACCGGGACGGCGCGGTGATGATCGAGCGCTATTGCACGCACCTGTCACCCGGCACCTCGTTGCGGGCCGAGCACACCTTCAACATCGACCAGGACGGCCACATCATCAGGGGCCGGATCGACCGCGTCGACCGCAAGGGCCAGGGGATCGTGGTGGCCGACTACAAGACCTCCCGCAGCGCCATTTCGACCAAGGAGGTGCCCGACTCATTGCAGCTCGCCATCTACTATCTGGCGGCCACCAGGGACCCCGAGCTGGTGATGCTGGGAGAGCCTGTGAGCATGCAGCTCGTCTATCCCGCCTCGATGTCGCGCGGGAACATCACCAGGCGCTGTCAGACCCCGGAGGAGGCTCGCACAGTGCTCGAGCGTTTACCTGGGCTCATCGAGGGCGTGCTCGGCGAGGACTTCGAGCCGAGCCCCGAGGCCAACTGTCGCTGGTGCAAATTCAAGCCCCTCTGCCCCCTGTGGCCTGAGGGCCGAGAGGCGGCCTCGTGAGAGACAAAGCCGGCCCCGGAGTGCTAGCCGCGCTCGGCGGGTTCGAGCCCACCGCCGAGCAGTGGCATGCCATTCGGCATCCCCTGGAGCCCCTCTATCTGATCGCCGGAGCGGGCTCGGGCAAGACCGCGATCATGGCCGCCCGTATGGTCTGGGTAGTGGAGGAATGCGGCTACGAGGTCTCGCAGCTGCTCGGTCTCTCCTTCTCCAATAAGGCCGCGGGCGAGTTGAGCCGGCGAATCGTGAACGCGCTGGAGGCGCTCGACGGTGATGCCCTGGTCCCCATTGAGCCGATGGTGCAGACTTATCACGCCTTTGCCGCCGCCATCGTGCGAGACCACGGCCTTCTCGTTGGCATCGAGAGCGAGGCCGCGCTGCTGACCGAGACGCAGCAATGGCAGCTCGTGCTGTCGTGCCTCGACGACTTGCCTGCTTTCGATGCACTCGAGCTGCGCTCCACCGCGGGAGTCGTGAGGTCGACGCTGGGTCTTGCCGGCTCCTTGGCCGACCACGTGGTCAGCCCGGCCGACGTCGAGGCGGCCGCGGACGCGGTGATGTCCTCGAGCGCAGGGTATTCCGACGACATCGTCGAAAATGCCGCCAAGCGCAGGGAGCTGTGCCTGGTGGTTGCCGCCTATCAGAAGGCCAAGTCACGCCGTGCGCGCATCGATTTCGGGGATCAGATAACCAAGGCGGTCGAGATCCTGGAGGGCCACCCAGCGGTGCGCGACCCCTACCGCTCCCGCTGGCCGGTGGTGTTGCTCGATGAGTACCAGGACACCAACGTCGCGCAGCGGCGGCTGATGCAAGCCTTGGTTACCCCGGGTGGCGCCGTTACGGCGGTGGGGGACACGCGCCAGGCGATCTATGCCTTTCGAGGCGCCACGATGTACAACCTCATTGGTTTTCCAAACCACTTCCCGCGCGCCATCGGCGCCACCTACCCGGAGGCGTCGTTGTCGCAGAACTTCCGCTCGGGAAAGAACATCTTGGAGGTGGCCAACGCAGTAGTCGCTCCAATTCCCGCCGAGAGACGACCGGGGGAGCCGCTACGTCCATCGGACTTCAACGGGGTCGGGCGCGTCGAGCTCGGGCTCTTCGGCGAGGAACGCGCCGAGGCGGACTGGATCGCACGGCGATGCGACGAGCTGCACGGCCGGGCGCTGCTGCCGGACCGCCGGCCGGTGGAATGGCGGGACATCGCCGTTCTGGTCCGGCGCCGGAGCGCGATGGCCGCGTTGTTGAAGGCTCTTCAGGACCATGACATCCCGGTCGAGGTGGTGGGGCTTTCAGGCTTGCTCAAGGCGCCGGAGGTAATGGAGGTCGTGGCTTGGCTTCGCTGCCTCGACACGAAGCCGTCGGCCAACCGCTGGCTGGCGCGCGTCTTGCTCGGGCCTCGGTGGCGCATCCATTTCCGCGACCTGGCTCTGTGTGCTCGTTGGGCCGCGTGGCAGAACCGCTCGCTGCGCCTCGAGCTCGCCGGAGGCAACGAGGAGCGCGCGCGCGACATGGAGCCCGGCGACGTGGGCTTCTCGCTTCTGGAGGCGCTCGAGCACGTTTCCTCCATCGAGGGCCTGGGGGCCGAGGCGCGTAACCGTTTGGAGGAGTTCACCGGGCGCCTCAGACTGTTGCGGCAGAAGGTGGGGGCACGCTTGCCCGATCTGGTGCAGGAGGTGATCTCTGTTAGCGGGATCGCCGATGCTCTGGCGGCATCGCCCGCCCGGGGCGCGACCGCAGGACGGCAGAACCTCGCCAACCTCCTCGATCATGTCGCCGAGTTTGCACCGGTCGAGGGAGAGGCATCGCTGAGGAGCTTGCTCGCCTATCTCGACGTCGCCGAAGAGGCGGACGAGACTTTCGAGTCATCACAGCCGGCCGAAGCGGACTCAGTCAAGCTCATGACCGTGCACGCGGCCAAGGGGCTCGAGTTCGAGTGCGTCTTCGTTCCCTCGGTAGCCTCTTCGACAAACGCCAAGGGCGACTATGTCTACTCCGTATTCCCGGACACCCGGGGGTCAAACCCGATGACGTCCTACTCCCAGCTCCCCTACGAGGTGAGGGAGGACGCTTGTCATCTCCCGGCCTTCGACGGGAACTCGAGCCGCTTTGCGCAGGCGGTCAAAGAGCGGGCCGCAGAGGACGAACGCCGTCTGTTCTATGTCGCCACAACCAGAGCCAAACAGCACCTGGCGGTCACTGCAGCATGGTGGTACGGGCGCAGCGACCGCCTCGTCGGCCCCTCTCGCTTCTGGGCCGACCTCGCCGAGCTCGAGAAGACCGGGGCAGTGGAGGTCGTCGAGCGCGCCGAAGCCTCTGAGGCGAACCCCGCGATAGCGGCCCTCAGCGAGGAGATCTCGTGGCCACCGGCTCCGCGTGCGGGCGCCGACGATCCGCTTTTCGAGGGAGGCTGGGGGGCGGCGGCCGAAGCGGCGCTCGCGTCGAAGGACGCCTTCGACGGTCACGTGGCCGCTCTCTCAGAAGAGGAGCGAGAGCGGCATGAGCAGCTGCGCGCCAACCATCTTGCGGATCTCGAGCTGATCGCAGACGCGGGCTCCAAGCAGTCACATGGGGGCGATCCCGTCCCAGACATCATCTCCGCCACCGATCATGTTTCGTTGACGGCGGCCCGCCTCGACCTCGCCGAGCTCTTCCGACCCCTTCCCGAGCGACCCAGCGATGCTCGAGCGATCGGCACCGAGGTCCACCGAGTAATCGAACAGGTCCTGCGAGAAGCCCATGGTCAGGAGGCTCAGGTGCCGTCGCTGCCGGACGAGAGTGAGCTCGACGGGCCCCTGGCGGTCGAGGACCGAGATGAGGTCGAGCGCCGACTCGAGTCCTTTCGGGCGCTCGGCTACTCGGAGCGCACGCTCGCCCGGCTGCCTTCCGGCGAGCTCATGATCGAGCTTCCGTTTGCGTTGCGGATCGGATCCCGGATCGTGCGGGGGCGGATCGATGCGGTGTTCGAGGACGGCGCCGGAGGCTTCGAGCTGGTCGACTTCAAGACGGGCGCCCGCTTCGAGTCGGAGGACGAGGATCAGCTCGGGCTCTACGCCGCGGCTCTGGAGGCGAACGGCCTCTTGCCCCCGCGGGCACCGGTGACGCTGACCTATGCATTCCTCGACGGCGGCGCCCCGGTGACCAGGCCCTACCGGCCGTAGCTCGCTCTTCGACACAGTCTCGGCGAGAGAGAAAGCTCAGGTCGAAAGAGCGTAGTTCGCCCTCTATTACTCCTGCCGTTGTCGCGCGCGGTTTCCCCGTCTTGGTGTGAGCAGGAACGAGCCCAGGATTGCCGCAACTCCCGAGCCGAACAAGATGCCGATCCGGGCTTCGTCGATGATCTGAGGGTCCTCGAATGCAAGGCCCGCGATGAACAGGGACACGGTGAAGCCTATGCCCGCCGTTGCCGCGGCGCCAAAGATGTGGCTCCAGTTCATGCCCGGAGGCATGGATCCGATCCCGGTTCTTGTTGCAGCCCAAGAGAACCCACTGATTCCAAGCAGCTTGCCTCCGACTAGGCCTGCGACGATACCCAGAGTCACAGGCGATGTGGCGGCTGACTCGAGCAGCGACGCGTTCAATTGCACGCCGGCATTGGCAAGGGCAAAGATTGGTATGATCGCATAGCTCGTCCAGGGATGTAGGAGATACTCGAGCCGTTCGGCAACCGAAACCGCCTCTTGCGCCTGAACGGCCAAACGTCGTATGGCTGCAGGCTTTGGATCTTGCATGAGAGCAGATGCTTCGTCGACGGCATCGCGTGCTCCCTCCGGATCCACGGAACGTGCAGGAGTAAGGAGACCCAGTGCCACTCCGGCGATTGTTGCGTGTACTCCGGACTCGAGGGCTGCAAACCATGTCGCGGTCCCGGCTAATACATAGAGGGGGGTCCACCAGATCCGCCGGCTGCGCATCCCCGCCACGGCTGCAAGAAGCGCGATCGCAGCCACGAGCCACCCGGGCTCGATCCCTCGGGTGTAGAACAGCGCGATTATCAGGATGGCGCCGATGTCGTCCACGATTGCAAGGCTTAGAAGAAAGATCCTCAACGAGTCGGGGCAGTATTTGCCGAACAGTGCCAGGAGGCCTACGGCGAATGCGATGTCGGTTGCCATGGGTATTCCCCATCCCGAAGCGCCTGGGCCTCCGATGTTGAGCGCTGCGTAGATGAGAGCCGGCACGATCATCCCGCCCAGAGCCGCCAGCGCGGGCAGGGCCGCCTTACGGGGTTCGTTTAGCTCCCCCACGACTAGCTCTCTCTTGATCTCGAGGCCCACGACGAAGAAGAAGATCGTCATGAGTCCGTCGTTAACCCAGTGCCGCAGATCTTCCGTGAGCTCGAAGTTGGCAATCTGGATACCGATTTCGGTGCGCCAAACGGGCTCGTAGCTGTCGCCGATCGGCGAGTTCGCCCAGGCAAGGGCGGCAAGAGTAGCTACCAGGAGGAGGATCCCTCCCGCAGTCTCTGTTTGGAGGAAATCCCGGAGGGGGCGGGCGATGAGGCGAGCAACGGATCGATCACTCGCCACCCAAGAATGGCTGAGAGGGGGTTTTTTTCTGGTCGTCACGCATGCCTCCTGAACGCGGGAGATCACAATGCCGACCAGACTTCCCGGCGCGCCGCTGCCACCATAACAAATTGGGAGGATGAGCCCAACTCATCGAGCCTCAGATTTGGAGCGGCTGCGAGTCCGACCCCCGAGGTAGCGAAACGCGCTCAAAGCACCAGCAGGTACGAAATCCGGGCTCAGGAGCGCGCAGCGCGCGATCGACTACCGGAGGACGGGGCTGCGACCCGATCACTAGGCCCCCCGCAGGTTTACTCTGAGGGTGACGCAATTCACTCACGTACACCCCGACCAGAGGGGAGACCACGATGTTCGACTCCTATATGAGCCAGCTTCCAGACATCGATCCGGACGAGACCAACGAGTGGATCGAGTCGCTCGATCAGCTCATCGACGCTTCTCCAGCCCGCGCCCGTTACCTAATGCACCAGGTAATGACGCATGCCCGCAGCCGCCAGATCGGGCTGCCGGCCATGGTCTCGACCGACTACATCAACACGATCACGGCCGAGCAGGAGCCACCCTTCCCCGGCGATGAGGAGATCGAGCTCTCGATCCGGCGCATCATCCGCTGGAACGCAGCCGCCATGGTCATGCGCGCCAACAAGAAGTACGACGGCATCGGGGGGCACATCTCTACCTATGCTTCCGCCGCCTCCCTCTACGAGGTCGGCTTCAACCACTTCTTCAACGGCCCCGACGCGGAGGGCGGCGGGGACCAGATCTACCTCCAGGGGCACGCGGCCCCCGGCGTGTACGCCCGCTCCTTTCTCGAGGGACGACTCGACGAGGCTCGTCTCGACAACTTTCGGCGTGAGGCGTTCGGCGGAGGGTTGTCGTCCTATCCCCACCCGCGCCTGATGCCCGAGTACTGGCAGTTCCCGACGGTCTCGATGGGCCTGTCGCCGCTCAACGCGATCTACCAGGCTCGCTTCAACCGCTACCTGCAGCACAGAGGCATCAAGGACACTTCCAAGCAACGGGTGTGGGCGTTCGTGGGCGATGGAGAGATGGACGAGCCCGAGTCCATGGCCGCCCTATCCATCGCGGCCCGGGAAGGCCTCGATAACCTCGTCTTCGTGGTGAATTGCAACCTGCAACGGCTCGATGGACCGGTGCGGGGCAACGGCAAGATCATTCAGGAGCTCGAGTCGACCTTTCGGGGGGCCGGCTGGAACGTGATCAAGGTCGTGTGGGCGAGGGAATGGGACGATCTGCTCGCCGAGGACAATGATGGCCTCCTCGTCAACAAGATGAACACCACCGTCGACGGCCAGTTCCAGAAGTACGTGGTCGAGTCCGGCGACTACATCCGCCGGGACTTCTTCGGCTCCGACCCGAGGCTCAAGAAGATGGTCGAGCATCTCTCAGACGACGACCTCAAGCGCCTGAGGCGGGGCGGCCACGACTACCGCAAGGTCTATGCGGCCTATGCGCTGGCGGCCGAGATGAGGGGCGCCCCCACCGTCATCCTGGCCAAGACCGTCAAGGGCTGGACTCTCGGAGGGGCGATCGAGGGCCGCAACGTCACCCATCAGTCCAAGAAGCTGTCCGAGGAGGAGCTGCTCAAGTTCCGCGACCGTCTCGAGCTGCCGATCGCAGATAAGCACATCAAAGCGGGCACGCCGACCTACTACCACCCTGGCAAGGACTCCAAAGAGGTCCAGTACATGCTCGAGCGGCGCCGCGCCCTCGGAGGTGTCATTCCGCAGCGCCGGGTCAAGGCGCACCCGGTCCGGCTCCCCGAAGCCAAGCTCTACGACGAGTTCGCCAAGGGCTCCAAGCAGCCCGTGGCCACCACGATGGCGACGGTGCGGATCATTCGCCAGCTGATGAAGGACAAGAAGTTCGGGCGCCACGTGGTCCCGATCATTCCCGACGAGGCCCGCACCTTCGGGATGGAGTCGCTGTTCCCGCAGTTCAAGATCTACGCGGCGCGGGGCCAGCTCTACGATCCCGTGGACGCAGAGCACCTGCTGGCTTACAGGGAGTCGCAGACCGGCCAGATCATGGAAGAGGGCATCAGCGAGGCCGGGGCCATGGGCACGTTCACCGCGGCGGGCACATCCTATGCAACCCACGGCGTGCCGATGGTGCCGTTCTTCGCGTTCTATTCGATGTTCGGCTTCCAGCGCATCGGCGACTTCATCTGGTCATTGGGGGATCAGCGAGGCCGGGGCTTCCTGCTTGGTGCGACCTACGGGCGCACGACGCTCAACGGAGAGGGCTTGCAGCATCAGGACGGGCACTCGCTGCTGATGTCCAGCACCAACCCCGCCTGTCTCTCCTACGATCCGGCCTTCGCATTCGAGCTTGCGGCCATCGTCAAGAGCGGGCTGGAGCGCATGATCGATGAGGGGGAGGACATCTTCTACTACCTCACGATCTACAACGAGGCCTACCCGCAGCCGTCGAAGCCCTCGGACTCAGACGACGGAATCCTCAAGGGCCTGTATCTGTATCGTCCGGCCACAGAAGAGCGGCGTCGGCGGGCCCAGCTATTCGGCTCGGGGTCGATCATGATGCAAGTGCTCAGGGCTCAGGAGCTCCTCGCCGAGCATCACGACGTCGCGGCCGATGTCTGGAGCGCGACCTCCTATCAGCAGCTCCGGGTCGAGGCTCTCGAGATCGAGCGCTGGAATCGCCTGCACCCCGAAGAGGCGGCTCGGCAACCTTACGTGACCAGCGCCCTGGAGTCGAAGGAAGGCCCAGTGATCGCGACCAGCGACTCGATCAAGGCGACCCCCGACCAGATCGCCCGCTGGGTACCGAGCCGTTTCGTCCCTCTGGGGACCGACGGCTTCGGCCGCTCAGACAGCCGCGAGCACCTGCGTCGCCATTTCGAGATCGACGCCGAGCACATTGTGGTGGCGGTTCTCTCTACGCTGGCGCAGTCGGGGGACGCCAAGCCCGAGGAGGTCTCCGAAGCGATCAAGCGCTACGAGATCGATCCGGACAGGCCTTCGCCCTACTCTTCCTGAGCAAAGCACTACAACAAAGACCGTCTAGCCGAACCTCCCTGAGCTAGCCCGTCTGTTCTAGACCTGTCTGGGGCCTAAACACGACAGAAGCCTCGCCGAAACGAGGCTCTTATCGCGGCCCCCATATTCAGTTGTCTGTTCCGGGTTTAGGTCGGCTTAAGTCATCTGCAAGATGACGACGATCAAAATGATCGCGACCAGCACCCAGATCCACCACGGTGCATTCATGGAGCAACACCTACCCCATCTTCCTCACTTCAAACGCTCGCTTTGGTCGCGCAATCTCCCGCCCGGACCACAGACTGCTTGCTCAGATGCCGAGCCTGGTTGTTCGCTACTTCCGGCCCCTGCGTCGGGGCCCCGTCTCGGCGCCGACCGTCCGGACGGTGTCCTCCAGGCTGAGCGCCCCTCGCTCCGGAAACAGGGTGCGCCGGCGTTGCCAGATGCGGAGGAAGAGATCGGCGTCTGTTTCCCCGGGGAACACGTTTTGGAGGTGTTCGGCGCGGATCTGCTCGATGGTCGGGAGATAGACGTGGTCGTACCAGTCGCCTGAGATCTCCGCAATGGAGAGCAGCTCGCCGCGCTCGATCATGATGTGGAAGCCGTGCAGCCGGATGAGCTCGAGCAGCTCTACGTAGCGGTGGGGCTGGGAGAACTCGATGAGAGCCTCGGGCCGGGCTCGCTCCAATCCGCTCTCGTGCATGAGCACGTGCTGCTGCTCCCGAAAGATGATCTCCCCGATGTCCGCGCCCTCTGGCAGCTCGTAGCGCGTCCGCAACTCGGTTACTTCTGCGTCGATGAACTCCTGCTTGCACTGTTTGGCGATCGCGACGCGATGATGCCCGTCGACCACGAAATAGGAGCTCGCGACCTGGTAGACGACAATCGGGGGGAACCCGCCCTCGGGAAAGGCCCTTTCTATGGCCGTCCAGCGCTCCCTGAGATCGGGCCGAAGCGGCAGGAAGTTCTTGTCGAAGTCCCGGCTACGCCCGGAGCTCCCCACGATGGCGGCCAGTGGGATCGGCCGAATGCCCACGTAGGTCTGCTCGAAAAAGCGGAGCCGGTCTCTTACCTCCTCGAAGGCGAGCAATGGCGACTGGGGCCGGCGGGCGACGGCGCGACCAAAGCGACGATAGGCCTCACGGCGGCGAGCTTTGTCGAAAGTCGAGGGCAGCGGGTCCCAGGGCATGACCACATTCTCCTTTGCCGTCCAGTATCTAAAGGTCCAGCATTTTCCGGCCCACGACGTTCACGACGGTGGTGCCACCAAGCTCTCGGCGCTGTGTCAGGCGCCCGTAGGGGTGGACGTGCCCGTGCAGTAGCAGCTTCGGTCGCACACGGGCGGTGAGACGGAGGAAGCTCGAAAACCCTCGGTGGGTGGAATCGTCTCCGTCGCCGACGCCCAAAGGGGCCGAGTGAGTCGCGAGGATGTCGACAGGGCGCCGGTCCCGCAGTCCCTTTCGGCGGATTCGCAGCTCCAGAGCTACAGCCCGTGCGCCCATCTGTCGCTGAGTGTACTGATTCGGTCCCTCTCGGTAACGGATCGAACCACCGAGCCCGGCTACTCGGAGCCCCCCAGCGTCGACCACCCTGCCGTCGATGTTCACGCATCCGAGCGGCCCGGCCCGCTCACGGCGGAGCGAGCCGACCAGGAAGGGCCTGCTGAAGTCCTCTGCGCCCAGGGTCCCGGGTTTGGCCCGGAGATCGGGGTCGTGATTCCCGGGAACGAACAGCAGGGGCACGTTGAGCATGGTCACGAGATACTCGAGATAGTCGAAGGGCAGGTCGCCGCAGGCCACGACCAGGTCGGGCTGGAGCCGCCGTACCCGCTCGTGGGCGGACGTCATCCCGAACCTGAGCTCGCGCAAGAGCGCAGACGAGTCCGAAGGATATGTCCGCGCAGACACGTGGATAACGCAGCAGGTCGACCGAGTGGCCGCAGACGAGGGTTTCGGCCT
>Ga0136633_1002330_pt1 | contig 13182 bp, 12 predicted proteins | sample AntDrymeUQ832206_2_FD_105494 | JGI IMG/M metagenome (GOLD analysis project Ga0136633, IMG submission 105494) | Polar desert sand microbial communities from Dry Valleys, Antarctica - metaG UQ83 (22.06) | ecosystem: Environmental > Terrestrial > Soil > Desert | place: Antarctica: Dry Valley... | reverse complement strand
TGCTCGCGCTGGGCGAGGCCGACGCCACCGGCCGGGTCGTGCTGTCCGCCTCGCCGGAGCGCCGGGCGCTGCTCGTCGACACCGCCGGCCTGCCCCCCGCCGACGGGATCTACGAGGTGTGGCTGCTCGACGTCGAGACCGACCGGCTGGTCGCGCTCGGGGCGCTGGACGACAGCGGCAGCGGCTGGCTGACCGTGCCGGCCGGGGTGGACGTCTCGGACTACCCGCAGGTGGACATCAGCCTCGAGCCCGACGACGGCGACCCGACCCACTCGGGCAACAGCGTCCTGCGGGGCGACCTGCCGGCCTGATGTGGTGCAGGGCACGACGACCCAGCCCCCGTCGCCTCGTCCTGAGAGGTAGCAGCGCCCCGCTCCCGCGATCCGGGTGCGGGGCGCTCGCACGTTCACGCCCTCCGGTCGTCCGGGTCCTCGCGCCGGCGCGGCGCCGAGCGGCGCAGCGGGCCGGCCAGCCGCGGCCCGACCAGCCGCCGCTCGAAGCGCGGGACGTCGCGCCGGGTCGGCTGGGCGAGGAACTCGCCGAGGATCGCGCCGGCGGCCAGCGCGAGCCCGATGGCGAGCGCGTTGCCGAGGGTCACGAGCCCGCCGAGAGTGTCGCCGTCGGCCAGCCGCAGCATCCCGCGGTAGATCGTCAGGCCGGGGAGCAGCGGGATGATCCCGGCCGCCAGGTAGACCAGCGGCGGCGCCTTCTGCCGGTGCGCCAGGGCGTACGCCCCGAAGCCGACGACCGCGGCGGCGACGGCGCTGGAGACGCCGATGGACAGGTCGAGCTGCTGGGCGCCGATGAGCGTGCCCCAGCCGAGGGCGCCGGCCAGGGCGGCCGCCGGCAAGGTCCGCCGCGGCGAGTAGTTCGCCGTGGCGAAGGCACCGGCCGCGATCCCGGCCATCGCCAGCTGCACCGGCACCTGGGTGAGCGAGAACGGCGAGGAGGCCTCGACGGCGACGTAGACACCGAAGCGCACACCGATGTCGAGCCCGAGCGCCACGCCCGCGACGATGCCGGCGGTCAGCAGCAGCACCTCGACAGCGCGGGCGGCGGCCGTGACGAGGTAGCCGGTGATCGCGTCCTGCACCGCGCCGACCAGCGTCGACCCGGGCAGCAGCAGGATGATCCCGCCCGCGACGACCAGCCCGGGCCGCACGCCGGCGTCGGCCGCGACCAGCCCGACCGCGGTGCCCGAGGCGATCAGCCCGCCGACCAGGTTCTGGTAGAAGACCGGCATGTGCCGGGCGTCGAGCCACAGCAGCACCCGGTCGACCACGACGGTGGAGCCGAGGGCGGCCAGCGCCACGACAGGTCCGGCCCCGAGCAGCACCGCGATCGCCGCGGCGAGGGCGGCCCGCGCCGCCGTCACCGTCCAGCCGCGGTACGGGTGGCCGGCCTGGCGGACCTGCTCCAGCCGGGCCATCGCGTCGCGCGGGGCCAGCCGCCCCTCGACCACGTCGGCGACGAGGTTGTCGACCTCGGTGACCCGGGTGTAGTCCAGCGCGCGGCGGCGGACCAGCCGCATGCTCGTCACCGGCGCGACGTCGGGCGCGCGGACGTAGACCAGGGTGATCGAGGTGAAGGTGATGTCGCAGTCGACCCGGCGCAGCCCGCAGGCGTTCGCCAGCGCCATCGTCGTGGCGGTCACGTCGGCGGCGCCGGCTCCGCCGGACAGCAGCACCTCGCCGGCCCGCAGGGCGAAGTCGAGCACGAGGTAGGCCTCGCGCTCCTCCGGCTCCGGCAGCCGCAGCGGTTCGGCCGGGCGCGGCGGGCGGCGGGTGTCGTCGCGGCGCCGGCGGGGTCCGGTCAGCCGCGCCCGCCGCACTCCCACCGCCGCCCCTCGCCGTCGCCCGTCCCGGCTCCCCACCCTGCCACGCGCGCGGGAGCGGGCCCGGGCTCAGTCCTCGGCGGAGGGGAGGGTGGCGACGTCGATCCAGTAGCGGGCCATCTCCTGCACGCCCTCGCGCAGGCCGGTGAGCGTGGCGGGCTTGCTGACGAAGCAGTTCGCGCCACGGGCGTAGCTCGACTGCACGTCCTGCGGCCGGTCGGAGGAGGTGAGCACGACGGTCGGGATGGTGCGCAGGTCGGCGTCGGCCTTGATCTGCTCGAGCACCTCGAGGCCGTTGACCTTGGGCATCTTGAGGTCCAGCACGACAAGGTGCGGCCGCTCGACGTCCTCGTAGCGGCCCCGGCGGTGCAGGTAGTCCAGCGCCTCGGCGCCGTCGCGCACGGTGTGCATCTCCACGGTCCCACCGTGGGCGTCCTGGAACGCGCGGACGGTGAAGAAGGCGTGGTCGGCGTCGTCCTCGGCGAGCAGCACCCTGGGGTTCATCGGCGGGTTCCTTCCGGTGCGGGAAGGGCGCTGTCGAGCGTCCTCCGGGGTGCGGGCGGTGCGGGAGCGGAGGGGCCGTCGGCCAGGACGTCGGCGGGCAGCGCGAGCGTGACGGTGGTGCCGGACGGGCTGCCGGGCGGCGGACCGGAGACCACGAGCGACCCGCCCAGGCTCTCGGCGGTCCGCTTGCAGATCGCCAGGCCCATGCCCGTGCCCGGGCTGGACTTGGGCGCGTCGAGCCGCTCGAAGACCTGCAGCACGCGCTGGCGGTACTCCGGCGGGATGCCGCGCCCGTCGTCGGCGACGTGCAGCAGCACCCGGCCGGCGTCGTCGGTCCCGGCGCTGACGGTGACGGTGAGGTCGTCCCGGCCGCCGTGGCGCAGCGCGTTGTCGACGAGGTTGGTGAGCAGCTGCCGCGCCCGTACGTCGCTCATCCACACGACCGGCAGGGGCCCGGCGACGTGCAGGGCGGCGGCGGGGGATCCGAGCCGGGCGGCGTCGACGACCTGGGCCGCCAGCGCCTGCAGGTCGAGCCGGCCGGGGGCCGGGTCGCTGCGCCCGATGCGGGACAGCTCGAGCAGGTCCGAGATCAGGCTCTGCATGTAGACGGCGTTCACGCTGATCCGGTCGAGGTAGTGCGGGCCGTCCCCCGCGAGCTGCTCGCGGTGCTCCTGCTGGAGGCAGTCGAGGTAGCCGAGCACCGAGATGAGCGGGCTGCGCAGGTCGTGGGAGACGCTGTAGAGCAGCGTCTCCAGCTCGGCGTTGGCCGCCTCCGCCGCCGCCCGGCTGGTGCGCTCCTGCTCGAACAGCGCGACCCGCTGCTGGGCCAGGTCGACCAGCGTGGCCACCCGCCCGAGCAGCACCGCCTCGTCGTCGCCGAAGACCGGTGCCAGCCGACCGGCCCGGACGGCCAGCCAGCCGGAGGTGAGCCGGGCGGCGAGCACGCCGTCGCCGCAGTCCCGCACGTGCGGAGCGGGGTGCCGGCCGTCGTTGGCGCCCACGACCCTGGCGCTGATCGCCCGCACCTCGTCGTCGTCCAGGCCCTCTGCCCTTCGGCAGCCGCCGTCGTCGTCGAGCAGCGCCGCGCCGCCGCCGCCCAGGACCCGGCCCAGCACCGGCAGGATCGTGCGCGCGACCTCGTCGGCGGTGACCGACGTCATCAGGCCCTGCTCGGCGGCGGACAGCGCCGTGAGGTCGGCCTGCCGCCAGACCAGCCGGACCGCCGGCGGCAGCAGGAAGGCCAGCGCGAACAGCGCGATCGACGCCAGCCCGAGCAGCGCGACGAACGCCTGCCATGCACCTGGCTCGCCGTCCGCGCCGCTCGCCGACAGCGTGAGGGTGAGCGCCATGAGCAGCGTGCCGCTGCCGAGGGCGCGCATCCGCTTGCGGACGACGGAGGACTGCCCGCGCCCGGCGCGCCACAGCCCGGCGGCGGCCAGCAGGCTCTGGACGGCCCAGGCGGCCAGCACGAACGCCGTGTAGAAGGCGACCCACGCGGGGCCGGACTGCCCCTCGGGCGGGAGCGGCGGGACGGCGAGGGTGACGACCCACTGCAGCACCAGCAGCGCGGTCGCCCCCCGCGCGACGCGGTCGCCGAGCCCGCCGAGCGCCCAGGTGAAGAGCAGGAGCAGGTACGGGATGGTGAGCAGCACGCAGATGAGCACGTCGGTCGCGAGCGCACCCGCCCACCCGGTCGTGTCGAAGGGCGGCAGCAGGCCCAGCACCAGGACGAACGCGACCACGGCGAAGACGCCGAACGCGCTGCCGGTGGCCGGTCCGGGGCGGGCCCGCCAGCGCCGACCGAGGACGACCGAGAGCCCGCCGCACAGCGCCAGCTCGACGGCGGTGACGGCTGCCAGGAGCAGCTCCACGCCGGTCATGTCCGCGGTCCTCTCGTCGGGGCGGAGCTCTCGGTGGGGTGCGGCCCGCGGGCCGGCGGCAGCACGAGCGCGCGCGTCGCGTGCACGCCGGAGGCCTCGTGCCGCCACTCGGCGTCCTCGGCGGGGACGGCCCGGCCCCACAGCCAGCCCTGCGCCAGCGGGACCCCGAGCGCGGACAGGGCGGCCCGCTGACCGACGGTCTCCACGCCCTCCGCGACCACGCCGAGGTCGAGCGCGCGCGCCAGCGCGAGCACGGCCGTGACGATCGCCAGGCCCGGCCCCTCGTCGTCCACGGCGGCGATGAAGGACCGGTCCACCTTGAGCAGGTCGACCGGCAGGCTGCGCAGGTAGGCCAGCGACGAGTAGCCGGTCCCGAAGTCGTCGATCGCGACCCGCACGCCGAGGTCGCGCAGCTGCCCGAGCACGGCGCTGCTGGCCTCGGCGTCATCCATGACCACGGTCTCGGTCACCTCGAGGCAGAGCAGGTGCGCCGGCAGGCCGCTGGCCGACAGGGCCTCCTGCACGACGGCCGCGAGCTGCGGGTCGGCCAGCTGGCGGGCGGACAGGTTCACCGCCACCTCGAGCGGGTCGGTCCGGGTGAGGTTCCACCCCGCGGTGGTGGCGCAGGCCTGGGCGAGCACGGCGGCGCCGAGCGCGACGATCAGCCCGGTCTCCTCCGCGTGCGGCACGAAGGCGTCCGGCCCGAGCAGGCCGTGGACCGGGTGCTGCCAGCGCACGAGGGCCTCGGAGCCGGTGACCGAGCCGGACCGCATGTCGACGACCGGCTGGAAGTGCACCTCGAGCTCGGAGCGCTCGAGCGCGTGGCTCAGGTCGCTCTGGGTCTGCAGCCGGGCGCTGGCGCGCTCGCGCATCTGGGCGTCGAAGACCTCGACGCGGGCGCGGCCGCGCTCCTTGGCGCGGTACATCGCGATGTCGGCATCGCGTACGACCAGCTCGGCGTCGGCACCGGTGCCGGGCACGGCGACGGCCACGCCGACGCTCGCCGTCACCGTGACCTCGTCGCCCTCGAGCGTGAAGGGCAGCGACAGCGCGGACACCAGGCGCTCGACGGTGTCGACCGCGGCGGCCTCAGCCTCCACCTGCTCGCACAGCACGACGAACTCGTCGCCGCCGAACCGGGCCAGGGTGTCGGTGGCGTCGACGACGCCCTCCAGCCGGCGCGCCACCTCGACGAGCAGCCGGTCGCCGGCGGAGTGCCCGCAGCTGTCGTTGACCCACTTGAACTGGTCCAGGTCGAGGAAGACGACGGCCACGACCGAGCCGTCCGGCCGGCGCGACACGAGGACGCGGCGGAGCCGGTCGAGCAGCACCTCCCGGTTGACCAGCCCGGTGAGCCCGTCGTGCAGCGCCGAGTGGGCGAGGGCGTCCTCGGCGGTCTTCTGCTCGGTGATGTCCTGCATGGTGCCGATGACCCGGACCGGGCGGCCTTCGTCGTCCCAGCCCGCGGCGGTCATGTGCCCCTGGACCCAGCGCACGGCGCCGTCGCGGCGGACCAGCCGGTGGCGGGCGATGACGGGCGGGTCCTCGGCGGCCTCGAGGGAGAACAGGCGGGCGGCGTCGTACCGGTCCTCCTCGGCGACCAGCGCGAGGTAGCGGTCGAAGGCGGCCGGGCCGGCGACGTCGCGCATGCCGGTGAGCCGGCACAGCTGCTCGGACCAGACCACCTCGCCGCTGCGCACGTCCCACTCCCAGCTGCCGAGCCGGGCCAGCCGCTGGGCCTCCTCGAGCTGGGCCTCCCGGGTGGCCAGCTGCTCGCCCAGCAGTGCCTGCCGCACCTCGGCCTCCTCGCGCCGGGCCCGCTCCATCGCGAAGAGCACCGCGCGGGCGACGGCATCGGGTGAGTGCTGGCCCTTGACGAGGTAGTCCTGCGCGCCGACCTGCAGCGCCTGCAGCCCGGCGACCTGGCTGTCCAGCCCGGTGAGCACGACGACCGGCACGGTCGGGGCGACCTCGCGCACCGCGTGCACGGCCTGCATCCCTCGGGCGTCAGGCAGGGAGAGGTCGAGGACGACGCAGTGGACGCCGCCGGCCGCCAGCCGGTCGGCAGCCTCCTTCGCGGTCGTCAGGTGGACGACGTCGAGGTCCAGCGCCGGGTCGTCCGCGAGCCGCCGCTGGACGAGGAAGGCGTGGTCCGGGTCGTCCTCCACGAGCAGCAGCACGCCACGGCTGCTCCGTCCGTCGATCGCACACCGTCCCAGGTCCAGGCGCGGGGTCCCGCGCGGTCCCGGCCGGGGAGCAGGCGGCGGGTACGTCCGACGATCTTACGTGCCGAGTTGGATCTCCATGGCCCGAAGTGATCACTTTCGGCCGGGTCTGACGGGGCTCCACACCTGGGCGGACGGTCGGCTGCGTCACAGCCTCGGCCGGGATGGTCGGGGCGCGTCGGGCGTTGCATGGGGTACGGCCCGCTCGCGGACCGCAGACACTCCCAGGAGGACGCCATGAGCACCGAGACCCTGACCCCCGTCGTCGACGCCCCCGTGACCGCCCCGGCGCTCACCGCCCACGACCGCTGCGACCGGTGCGCCGCGCAGGCCTACGTCCGCGCGACGCTGCCGGGCGGCACCGAGCTGCTCTTCTGCGGCCACCACGGCAATGCCCACCGCCCGTCGCTGCTCGTCGCCGGCGCCGAGCTGCACGACGAGACCGACAAGCTGCTGGTCGCCCGGGAGTCCGGCTTCGGCGGCTGACCTCGTACGTCCGACAGCGCCCCGTCCTCCTGCTCGGAGGGCGGGGCGCTGTCGTGTCCGCTAGTACCAGTTGTTGGCCTGCGAGTGCCGCCAGGCGGCGCAGGGGGTGCCGTACGACTGGCTGATGTAGCCCAGACCCCAGCGGATCTGGGTCTCCGGGTTGGTGCGCCAGTCGGCGCCGGCCGAGGCCATCTTCGAGCCGGGCAGCGCCTGCGGGATGCCGTACGCGCTCGAGCTCGGGTTGTCGGCGTCCCAGCGCCAGTCGCTCTCCTTGGTCCACAGGCTGTCGAGGCAGGAGAACTGGTCGGCCTGGCCACGGGCGGCCAGGAGCGAGCGGGCGATGGCCCGCGGGTCGGCGCTGCGCGCGGAGCGGCTCGCGCGCTGCGCGGCGGCGGCGCGGTCGGCGGCGGCCTTGTCCGCAGCGGCCTTCTCGGCGGTAGCAGCGGCGGCGGCCTGCTCGGCGGCGGCCTGCGCGGCTGCTGCCTGCTCGGCGGCCGCGCGGGCAGCGGCGGCGGAGGCGCGGGCGTGTTCCTTGCGCTGGGCGATGTCGCTGCGCTCCGAGCCCAGCTCGACGGGGACGGGGTCGACGGTGCCCTGCGCGCTGACCAGCGGTTCCGCGGGGGCAGTGGCGCCGGTGGTGGTGAGGGCGACGGTGCCGGCGAGGACGACGGCCAGCGCGGACGCGCCGAGGACGGGCAGGGCGGGGCGGTTCAACGGGGACCTCCGGCGGGGCCGACGGCCCCACCGGTCGGTGGGAGCGGGTGCGGACCCCTCGTGCGGCGGACCCGGTTCTGGGCCTCGCCGGGCGGCGGGTCGGCGGCGCACGCTGGCGCTCTCGCTCTACGACCCGGGTGTTCTGCGGACTCAGACGACCGTAGGCGCAGGTGCTAGCAGGAGCAAGCACTTCGGGTCGTGATCGTCCTCACCCTGCCCGCCGTGCCGGTCAGAGGGTGGTCTGGCCGCGCTCGTGGGCGAGCAGCCAGGCCTTGCGCTCGACGCCGCCGGCGTAGCCGGTGAGCGCGCCGGCCGCGCCGACGACCCGGTGGCAGGGCACGACGAGGCAGACCGGGTTGCGCCCGTTGGCCGCCCCGACGGCGCGCACCGCGGTCGGCCGGCCGAGCGCTGCGGCGAGGTCGCCGTACGTGCAGGTGGTGCCGTACGGGACCTCGCGCAGCGCGGACCAGACGGCGCGCTGGAACGGCGTGCCGGTCGTGGCGAGCAGCAGGTCGAAGCGGTGCAGCTCGCCGGCGAAGTAGGCGGCCAGCTGCTCGCGCAGTGCCGGCAGCACGGTGTCGTCGCGCGGCCCGAAGCGCGCGGGGTCGGGCAGGTGACGCTGCTCGGACAGGTAGAGCCCGGCCAGTGCGCCGTTGTCGTCGACGGCCGTGAGCGGCCCGAGCGGGCTGTCGAGGATCGTGTGGCTCATCCTGCGGGCTCCTCTGGAAGGCGGTTGATCGCGTGGTCGCCGACCGCCCACAGGTGCTGGACGGCGTAGGCGCGGTACGGCGCCCAGGACTCGGCGCGGGCCAGCAGCGCGCGGCCCTCGCCGAGGCCGAGGGCGCGGGCAGCCAGGACGACGCCGAGGTCGCTGGGCAGGAAGGCGTCGGGATCGCTGAGCGCGCGCATGGCGATCGTCTCGACGGTCCAGGGGCCGATGCCGGGCAGCGCGTGCAGCTGTGCGCGGGCGGTCGCCCGGTCGGCGCCGGGTGCGAGGTCGACCTCGCCGTCGGCCAGCGCGCGGGCCAGCCGCAGCACGGTCGCGCGGCGGCTCCGCGGGAGCCGCAGCGACTCGGGGTCGACCCCGGCGACGGCTTCGGCGGTGGGGAACAGGTGGCTGAGCCCGCCCTCGGGGTCGCTGAGGGGCTGACCGGCCTCGACGACCAGCCGGGCGGCGTGGGTGCGGGCGGCGGCCGTGCTCACCTGCTGGCCGAGCACCGCGCGAACGGCCAGCTCCTCCTCGTCGACGGTGCGAGGGACGCGCCGCCCCGGCACCTGCGCGACCCGGGGCGCCAGCACCTCGTCCTGGGCGAGCCGGGCGTCGACCGCGACCGGGTCGGCGTCGAGGTCGAGCAGCCGGCGGCAGCGGGCGACGGCGGGGGCCAGGTCGCGCAGGTCGGTCAGCGTCAGCCGGCAGCCGATGTGGGTGGGGTGCGGGGTGAGGGCGACGATCCCGCTGCCGTGCGGCAGGCGGAGGGTGCGGCGGTAGGCCCCGCGGCGCCACTCCTCGACCCCGGGCACGGCGGTGGCGGCCAGGTGGCCGAAGAGCTGGTCCGGGTGCAGCGGCGCGCGGAACGGCAGCCGCAGGTCGATCGCACCGGCGACCGCCGTCGGCGCGGCCCGCCGGCGGAGGTCGCCGGGGGTGGTCGCGAAGACCTCGCGGACGACGTCGTTGAGCTGCCGCACGCTGCCGAAGCCCGCGGCGAAGGCGACGTCGGCGATCGGCAGCGCGGTCGTCTCGACGAGGGCGCGGGCGGTCTGCGCGCGCTGGGCCCGGGCGAGGGCCAGCGGTCCAGCGCCGAGCTCGGCGAGCAGCGCCCGCTCGACCTGGCGGCGGCTGTAGCCGAGGCGCGTGGCCAGCCCGGGCACGCCCTCGCGGTCGACGACGCCGTCGGCGATGAGCCGGACCGCGCGGGCCGCCAGGTCGGAGCGGCCGTCCCAGGCGGGCGTGCCGGGGGAGGCGTCGGGCCGGCAGCGCTTGCAGGCGCGCAGCCCGGCGGCCTGCGCGGCGGCGGCCGACGGGTGGAAGCGGACGTTCGCGCGGTGCGGGGTGCGGGCCGGGCAGGACGGCCGGCAGTAGATGCCGGTCGTCACGACGCCGAGCACGAACCAGCCGTCGAAGCGCGGGTCGCGCCCCTGCACGGCCTGCCAGAGGCGCTCGGTGTCGGTGTCCACGCGGTCCATCCTGCGGTCTTCCGCGGCCGCTGTCTGGCGGGATCGCGACACGGCAGTCGGAGCGGCTAGACCGTCCCCCAGCCGCGGGTGGTGCGCTTGGCGGCCCAGTGCTTGCGGCACAGCACCTGGTAGTGCACCTCCGGGCCGAACGCCTCCTGGTCGAGCGCCTCCGGTCCGAGCGGAGCGGTGTCGCCGAGCAGGACCTGCTCGCCCTCGTGCACGACGACGCCGTCGACCAGGCGGGCGTTGACCCGGGCCGGCCGGCCGCACCAGCAGGTCACCGGCAGCGGCAGCGGCACGAGCACGTCGGCCAGCTCGACCAGCCGCGCGCTGCCCGGGAACAGCGCGGTGCGGAAGTCGGTGAGCAACCCGAAGCAGGCCACCTCGACGTCGCGCTCGTCGACGGCCCGGGCCATCGCGTCGATCTGCTCGGGTGCGTAGAACTGCACCTCGTCGGCGACGACGAAGCCCCTGTCCGGCACGGACGTCCGCAGCACCCGGTCGAGATCGGTGTCGGGCCCCACCTCGACGGCCGGCCGGTCCAGGCCGAGCCGGCTGGTGATCCGCCCCGCCCCGCCGCGGTCGTTGCTGGTCAGCAGCACGCCGACCCGGCCGGCGGCGCTCCACGTGTGCTCGACCTGCAGTGCGAGGGTGCTCTTGCCGGCGCTCATCACGCCGTACGAGAAGCGCAGCTCGGCCACCGCGGCAGGCTAGCGGGACGACTCAGGCCCCGAGCTGGCCGCGCTGCCGCAGCCCGGGCTGGCCGAGGTCGGCGCGGGCGCCGTCGGCCCGGCCGGACGCGGTCGCGCGCGAGCTGACGGCGGTGCGGCCCGACCACGGCCCGCGCCAGGCGCCGCGGGCCTCGGAGGTGCTGGCGTAGAAGTCCTGCACCCGCTCGGCCTTGGCCCGCAGGACCAGCGCGGCGGAGGTGCCGGACGGCGCGGCGCTGCCGGCCGGCTCGACCGACTGCGCGACCGCCCGGTCGCGCGCGGCCTGCAGCCGCTCGGAGACCGCGGCGACCCAGCCGTCGTAGAACGACAGCCGCCAGGTCTGAGCGGCGATGCCGGCGCGGCGGTGCTCCCCGGCGTCGAGCCGCCGCTGCGCCGCCGCGGTCATCTGCACCGCGAGCGAGGCCCACAGCCGCTCGACGACCTCGAGGTCGGCGCGGTGGCCGAAGCCCAGGACGTAGGTGCTGTCGTGGGCGACGTTGACCAGCACGTCGTTGGTGCGCGCGACGACGGAGTAGAGCAGCACCCGGTGGCGGTTGCCGCGCTTGCCGCGGGCGCCCACGTCGACCCGCTCCTGGACCAGCGGCTCGCCCCGGCCGCGGCGCGCGGCCTGCCGGGAGCGGGCCAGCTCGAGGTCGACCGCGTGGGCCGTCGCGAGCTGCTGCGCCCGCTCGACGAAGGCTGCCGCCTCGTGCTCGTTGTCGGTGCCCTCGGCCTGCGCCAAGAGCTTGCCGACCTTGTCCACCAACCGGTCTCCCGGATCGATCTGCTCCGCGGTCACAGGCTCCCTACCTCCACGTGGTGCTCGCCGTACTCCACCCTCAGGACCAGCGCGGCCTCGGCTCCCAGCACCGCGGCGACCAGCAGCAGGACGACCGCCGGGAACGGCGCGCGGTGGCCGCGGCAGCGCCCGGTCGTCTCGCCGGCGTGGTGCGCCAGCTCGTGCAGCAGCACGGTCTCGCGCAGCGCCCACGGCTCGCCGTGCGGCGGGACGTGCAGCGCGATCGTGCCCGGAGGCTGCCAGTGCGCGGCCTTCCCCCCTCGCCGCGTTCGCAGCGCCGGAGGCTCGACCTCGCCGAGGGCCGCGCGGACCTCGGGCAGCGCCAGCACCCGTCGGCCGTAGTCGGTCGCCGCGTCGAGCGAGCCGAGCCGCCGCTCGGCCGGCAGCACCACCGCGCTGCCCCCGACGGTCGCCAGCACCGCCCCCTGCCGGGCCGCGTCGAGCCGGGCCGCCCAGGCGTCCTCGGCGCGGTAGACCCGGGCGCGCTGGGCGTCGCGGGAGGCGGGTGCGGTCACGGCGACGACGGTAGGCGCGGCAGCCGACAGGCCCGGCCCCGCCGCACCGACCTGTGGACGCCGCCCGACCCTGTGGACCCTGGGTCAGCCCAGCGGCTACTCCCGGGTGGTGCCGCAGTCGACGCAGCGCCGGCGCCGACCGGCGTTGGGCTGCGCGCAGTTCTCGCAGCTCCAGGCCGGCGGCACCGGGGTCGTGGGACGGACCCGCACGCGCCGACGCCGCTGCGCCGACGCCGGGGAGGCGGTGGGAGTGGGGTGGGCGGTCATCGTCATGCCGACGAGGCTGCGCGGCGCAGGTCTCGTCCACGTGAACGCCCGGTGACGTCCGAGCGCGAGTTCTGCGCGCGCGCCGTAGCGTCCGGCGGGTGCCCCCCTCCCGCACGCCGCTGCTCGTCGCCCTGCCCGCCCTGGCGGTCGCCGCCGCCGGACTGGCCCACCCGATCCTCCTGACCGCCGACACCGCCGAGCAGTGGCAGCTGGCGCACCTGGTGCTGCTGCCGCTGTTCCCGCTCGTCGGCGCGATGGTGTGGGTGGTGCTGCGCGGCGAGCGCGGCCCGGCCACGTGGGGCGCCCGCCTGCTGGCTGCTGCGTACGCCGTCCTCTACTCCGCGCTGGACTCGATCGCCGGGGTCGGGGCGCCGCAGCAGGTGATCCGCAGGGCAGAGGACGGCGACCCCCGCCCGCCCATCGAGGACCTGTACGAGATCGGCGACCAGCTCGGCGCGCTCGGGGTCTACGCGCTCGCGGCGGCCGGCCTGCTCGCCGGCCTGGTGCTCTGGTTGCGCACCCGCTCCCCGCTCGCCCCGCTCGGCGCGGTCGTGCTGGCGGCGGCCTGCTACCCGTTCCTGCAGGACCACGTCTTCCCGCCGCGCGGCGTGCTCGCGCTGGTCGGCGTGGCGGTCGGGCTGGCGCTGCTGGAGGCGTCCCGGCAGCGGCCGCGAGCAGGTGCGCGCGCCCGACGGTAGGCCCTCCTTCACAGCCTGTACCGCAGACGGCCCGGCAGGCGTACCGTCGGCGGTGCGGCACCCCAGGAGGTGTCGCAGGTGCCCGGAGCTCCCTGCCCCCGTCCGCGGCCGGGCCCTCGACGACGAGGGAGCAGGGCCATGACCGTCCAGACGACAGCCGGGCGCACCGTCCGCGACGCGATGACCAGCGACGTGGTGACGGTGCACCCCGACGACCCGTTCAAGTCCGTGGTCCAGGTTCTCGCGAAGCGCGGCGTCGACGCGGCGCCCGTGGTCGACGAGAAGGGCGAGCTGCTCGGCGTCGTGAGCGGCTCGGACCTCACCTGCCACGACGAGGAGGCGCCGGCGCTGCCGTCGCTGGTGCACAAGGTGGCC
>Ga0136633_1002329_pt1 | contig 13183 bp, 12 predicted proteins | sample AntDrymeUQ832206_2_FD_105494 | JGI IMG/M metagenome (GOLD analysis project Ga0136633, IMG submission 105494) | Polar desert sand microbial communities from Dry Valleys, Antarctica - metaG UQ83 (22.06) | ecosystem: Environmental > Terrestrial > Soil > Desert | place: Antarctica: Dry Valley... | reverse complement strand
CGCCGGCGTCGGCGAGGCGCGCGGCAACGGCCGCCCCGATGCCGCTGGCACCGCCGGTCACGACGGCGTGGCGCCCCGACAAGGGATCGACAGGGTGGAGGGGCGTCTCGGGCATCCCTCGACGCTAGAGCCGGCGCGTCACCGCTGCCATGTGGTTGAGGCACATGAACTGGGTGTCCTCATGTGCCGCAAACCCATGAATCAGGCCAGAAGTGCCCGATCCAGGTCGTCCCACAGGTCTTCGACGTCCTCCAGTCCCACCGAGAGCCGCAGCAGCGCGGCGTCCGGCCGGGCGTCGGCGGTGACGGGGCGGTGGGTCAGGCCGGCCGGGTGCTGGATCAGCGTGTCCACGCCACCGAGCGACACCGCGTGAGTGATGAGGGCGCAGCCGGCGGCCACCCGCGCCGCCGACTCGAAGCCCTCGGCGAGCTCGAAGGCCAGCAGGCTGCCCGGGCCTGACATCTGGGTCCCGACCAGTCCGGTCGGATCGCACTCCTTGAGGCCGGGGTAGTGCACCGCTTTCACGGCCGCGTGCTCGACCAGCCGCTCGGCGAGCACGGCCGCGGACTCCTGCTGCGCACGGACCCGGAGCGGCAACGTCTGAAGGCCGCGGTGCAGTTCGTAGGCCGCCAGCGGGTGGAGCACCCCGCCGGTCACGGCCCGCACCTGCCGCAGCCGGGTCAGCCACTCCTCGCCACCCACCACGACACCGCCCATGGCGTCGCCGTGGCCCCCGAAGAACTTGGTGGCCGAGTGCAGGACCAGCCCCGCGCCCAGCGCGAGGGGGTTCTGCAGGACCGGAGTCGCGAACGTGTTGTCGACGACGACCGGCACGTCTCCGGCCCGGGCCACGACGGCCGCGAGGTCGACCAGGTCGACCGTCGGGTTGGCCGGGGTCTCGACCAGCACCAGTCCGGTGTCGTCGGTGATCGCCTCGGCGACCCGGTCAGGGGTCGTCCAGGTGACGCGGGTGCCGAGCATGCCCGACGCCAGGACGTGGTCGGTCCCGCCGTACAACGGGCGGCAGCCCACGACGTGCGGGCGACCGGCGGCCACCGACGCGGTGAGCACGGCGGTCAGGGCCGCCATCCCGGAGGCGAACGCGACGGCGCCGTCACCGCCTTCGAGCTGTGCGACCGAGCGCTCGAACCGGTCCACGTTGGGGTTCCAGAGCCGCTGGTAGACCAGCGAGTCCTCCGGGCCGGGCCGGCCGCCGGTGGCGAGCAGTTCGTACGACGCGCCACCCGTGACGACCCCGTCGAGCGGGTAGGTCGTGGACAGGTCGATCGGCGGCACGTGGACGCCGAGGGCGGCGAGGTCCTCGCGGCCGGCGTGGACGGCGGTGGTGTCGAAGCGAGTCATGACTCCATGGTGCGGTTCCCACGCGTGATCGACAACAGATCCGCAGATCATGCGGATCTCAGGCACTTGACTACGCGTTTCCGCGTCTCATGGCCGTAGGCTCGGTCGATGCCAAAGAACCCTCGGACCCCCGGACCGCCGCCACGCGAGCGGCCGCTGCTCGATGACGTCGACCGGCGGCTGATCGGGGTCCTGCTCGAGAACGGCCGGGCCTCGAACGTCGCCCTCGCCCGCACCGCCGGCGTCTCGGAATCCACCTGCCTGGCGCGGGTCAGGTCGCTGCAGGAGCGTGGGGTCATCCGCGCGGTCACCGCGGAGATCGACCTGACGCTCGTGGGGTTGTCGGTCCAGGCGATGGTGGCGATCCGGTTCGCCGGCCACCTGCGCGCCGATGTGGACGCCTTCGCCGAGGAGGTCACCGGGCTGCCCGGGGTCATCGCGACCTACAACATCAGCGGCGCCAACGACTTCCTGGTGCACGTGGCCGCCCCGACATCCGAGGCGCTGCGAGACTTCGTGCTCGATCACCTGGCTGGACGGCGCGGCGTGGTCCACGCCGAGACCAGCCTGATCTTCCACACCAACCGCGGCCGCAACGTCCTCCCCGAGTGAGGTCGGCGTACCGCTAGGCCCGTCGCAACCGGTGCACGCGCAACGCGAGTTGGAGGTCGAGGGCGCGGCCCGGGTCGCGCCAACCCGAGCCGAGCAGCTCCCCCACCCGATCGAGGCGTTGCGAGACGGTGTTGGGGTGGACGTGGAGCCGGGTCGCGGTCTCCTTCACCCGCCCACCGGTCGCGAACCACGCGTCGAGGGTCTCGCGCAGGCTGGTGCCGCGGTCGGCGTCGTAGGCGAGGACCGGGCCGAGCGTCGTCTCGACGTACGCCGCCAGCTGCTCGGGCCCGTTCTCACCGAGCAGCAGCCGGGCCAGACCGAGTCCGGCCGGATCGCTCACCTCGCCGGTGCGGCCCAGGGTCATGAGTGTGTCGAGGCACCGCCTCGCCTCGGCGTAGGCGGGGACGAGGCCTTCGGCGACCGCCGCAGAGACGCCGACCGTGGCGCTGCCGCCCCCCGCGGCCACCGCGGCCGCGAGCGCGTCCCCGACCGTGCGCGGATCGTCGCCGGGCACCAGCAGCACCGGGCGGCCGAGGTGATCGCCGGCCAGGCCGCGATGCTCGGTCGCGAGGCGGGCCAGCACCCGGCTGGCCGGGAACCGGTCGAGCCCGTCGACCGCAGCGACCGCCAACACCAGCGGTCCGTCGAGACTCACGTGCCTGCGTCGCGCGCGCTCCCGCAGCGCGGGCAGCGCCTCGGGGCGCGCGTCGAGGAGGTCGCTCAGCAGTTCGCCGCCGAGCCGTTCCTCGGTCTCGGCAACGGTCCGCGCGAACAGGATGACCAGAGCGGTGACCAGCGCTCCGCGGTCGAGGGTGCGCCGTTCGGGCTGGGACAGCACCCGGCCGGATCCGAACACCAGCGTGGCAACGTGTTCGGGGCCGGCCTGGGCGGTGGCGACGTAGGCCTCCCCGACCCGGACGCTGCGGCCCGTCGCGAGCGAGTCGACCACCGCGTCCTCCCATCCCTCCTCCGAGGCTCGGCCCGCAAGCAGCTCACCGTCAGGGGCATGGATGGCGAGCTCGCCGCCGAGGATCTCGGAGAGCGCTGCGGCGACCTCAACGACCCCACCGCCGGCGACCAGCAGGTCGGTGAGCCGGTCGTGGGCCACCGCGGCGCTCTCGACCGCCCCCGTGTGCTCGGTCATGGTGCGGTGGGCCGCGTCGAGGTCGGCGAAGAGACGGGCGTTCTCCAGCGCCACCGCGGCGTGGGCCGCGAACGACGTCAACAACGAGACCTCCGACGGGGGGAACGGTCGGACCGAGCGGTGCACCGCGAGCAAGGCTCCGATCACCCGACCGTCCAGGACCAGAGGCACGCCGAGGATCGCCCTGATCCCCTCACCCGCGACCGCCTGGTCGATGTAGCCGCGGTGCACGAACCGCTCGTCGGTCTGGTAGTCCTCGGTGAAGTACGGCGCTCCGGTCTGCGCCACCAGACCGAGCAGGCCGGTGCCGAGCGGAAGCCGCAGCGAGCGGAACTCCGCAGTGAGCGCACCGTCGGTGACCTTCATGTACGACGCGCCCTCGGTCTCGTCGTTGAGCGACAGGTAGGTCATGTCGGCGCCGAGGAGCTGCCGGGCGCGGCGCACGATCGCGGCGAGGATGTCGTCGACGTCACGGATCGCGGTCAGGTCGCTGGCCGTCTCGTAGAGGGCGCGGAGCTCGGCCTCGCGCGCCTGCCGCCGGGTGAGCAGTTCGCGGATCCGCAGCGCCACGTCGTACTGGCGCCGCAGCCCGGCGAGCTCCTCGTCGGTGGCACCGCCGACCTCGGCGTCAGCGAGCACCCGGTCGAAGGCCGAGCGCGGCGCCTCGCCGTAGAGGAGGTCCAGGAAGGAGTCGGTCATGTCCGCCCTTGCTCAGGACTCCCGCACGACGGTCATGGTCCGGTCGCCGAAGCGGACCAGGTCGCCGGTGAGCAGCGTGGTGGGTCTGCCCTGAGGCAGCTCGCAGGCGACCCCGGACCGGACCAGCATTGAGCCGTTGGTCGAGCCGCGATCCACGACGATCAGGACGCCGTCGGCAGCTACCTGGAACTGGGCGTGGGTCTTGGACACCGACATGTCCTCCGACGGGAGAGGCACCAGGTGTCGCACCGGCTCGCCGGGTCGTCCTTCCGGGCGTCGGCCGACCAGCCCGAGACCTTCGACCAGGAAGCTCTCCCCGGTGTCGAAGGTGACCCGCCACCTGGCCGACGTCGCGGCCGGGCGGGAGGCGCCGCGGACGACGGTCCGGTCGGCGTCGTCCGAAGGTGAAGGACCGGGCGCCGGACCGAGGTGCCTCGGGGTGCGGCCGGGAGGAGCACCGGGCGGAAGCGCCACCGGTGGCGGCGGTCCGGTGACGGCCTCCGGGGCGGTCCGGTCGATGCGGGTGCCGACGCCGGTCACCGGGGCCGTCTGCTGACGCCGCGGCGGGATCGGGGTCTGGGCCGGCGGCGGTGCGGGCGCGAGCCGCATCGCGGTCAGGTTGACCACCTGGCGGGGCGCGTCGTCAGTGGCTGCGACGACGCGCTCCTCGACCTGCCGGACATCGACCACCACGCTGTGGCTGAGGTGGTCGTGCCAACCCCGGCGCTGGCGGCCGCGATCAGTCACCGCGGTCTGGGCGAGGGTCACCACGCCCAAGCCGAACGTGGGCAGCGCAGCCACGCCGAGCACCAGTGTGCGCAGCAGTGCCGGCCCGATCCCGATCGGCGTACCGCCGCCGGCGGACACGACGCGCAGGCCCATCGCGGCCTTGCCCGGTGACGTGCCGACGACACCGAGCGCGACGGCGGCCAGCAGGCTGACCAGGGCCACGATCCCGACGACGAGGACGACGCCAGCCCAGCTCTGGCCCGCCGAGAAGAACAGCTGGTAGCCGAGGAGGCCGCCGAGGCCGAAGACCGGCCACGCGATCAGCCGGTCGATCGCGAACGCGTAGAACCGGCGGTCGAGGCCGGCCGGTGGGTACGCCGAGACGCGGCCCGGGGCAGCGGTGACCGACATCAGGGATTGATCACCTGGATCGTGACGCCGTCACCGAGGTCGAGGATGGCGCCGGGCACGAGCTGGACCGCGATGCCGGCCTGCAGGTCCTCGGGCGGCAGGCCGGGCTGCACGAGCACGGTCCCGTTGGTCGACCCCAGGTCGGTGACGACGGCGCTGCCGTGGTCGGCGCCCGCACCCGGCCGGATCTCCAGATGGGTGGAGGAGATCTCCTGCGCCGGACTGGGGACCGTGACCAGTCGCGGCTGGTCACCGGAGGAGAACCGGCGCGCCTCCGGGGCCCGCCCGACCAGTACGGCGCGGTCGACCTCGACGTTGTCGCCGCTGGAGAACACCAGCCGCGCGACGGTCGACGCCACCTCGCCCGTGACGGGATCGGGGTCGGGTGGCACCTCGGGCTGGGAGGCGGTGTCGGGTGCGGCGTCGTCCGGCGCGGGGTCCGGCGCGGGGTCCGGCTCGGGGTCCGGCTCGGGCTCCGGCTCGGGTGCCGGCTCGGGTGCCGGCGGCGTCCGCACCTCGGCCGACGACGACGCGGGGGGCGACTGGACCTCGCTCACACGCACCAGTCCGCAATCGATCGGCAACGATCCTTCCCCTGCACCGTCGTCGCCCTCAGGCCCGACGACGAGCCGGGTCGCGGTGACGTCGGGAAAGGTTCGCTCGGCCCAGGTCGTGACGTCGGTGCCGGCCACCTCGTGGGTGTCGTCGCCGGTGGTGAACCAGGCTCGCGCCTCACCCCGGAGCACGACCTTCGTCTCGCCGTCGACGGAAGCCACGAGCACGAAGCCGGGCAGGTCGCGCAGCCCCTCGGAGATGAGGGCGTCCAGGACCACGTCGAAGCCGGCTCCGTCGTCGACCAGGGCCCACAGGGTCCCGACGCGCGCCTTCTCCGAAGGAGGCAGCAGCACGGTGGCGTGGTCACCGAAGATCCCGAACCACTGTCCGGGTCGGTAGCTGCGCGCGGCGATCACAGCGGTCACGGCAGGGCCCCCAGTTTCTGTTCAAGGCTCAATCGCTGGCGGTCGGAGTCGTAGTCCGGGACGTCGGCCCATCCCACCACATCGACGACCACGGCGGTGGCGTTGTCGAGGCCCCCCGCTGCCAGCGCCTCCCGGACCAGGAGGTCGGCCGCGTCGCGTGGGTCGTCGGCGCCGACGAGGACGGCTTCGATGGTGTCGTCGTCGACCATGCCGGTGATCCCGTCGGAGCACAGGAGCAGCCGTTCGACCGAGTTCAGCGGGAGGAGGAAGTAGTCAGCGTCCGCGAACTCGGGGCCACCGAGGGCGCGGGTGATGACATGGCGCTCGGGGTGGGTCGCGGCGTCCTCGGTCGTGATGGTGCCGGCGTCGACCATCTCCTGCACGACGCTGTGGTCGACGCTGACCTGCTCGAGGCGTTCATCCTTGAGCCGGTAGATGCGCGAGTCCCCGAGGTTGACCAGCAGCCACTTCGGCCCGCCGTCGTCGACGAGCACCGCGGCGGCGACGGTGGTGCCAGGGTGGCCGCGCGCCTGGCGCTCGGCGATCTGCTGCGCGCCGTACTCGCTGATCCGGCGCTGGCTCTCACGCAGGGTGGCCGCGACCAGGTCAGCGCCGCGGGCCGGGTCGAAGCCGTCGTCGGCGAGCCGGCCGAACTCCTCGACGACGATCCGGCTGGCGACGTCGCCGCCGTCGTGACCGCCCATGCCGTCGGCGACGACGAAGACCGGGGACGTGGCGAGGTAGGAGTCCTCGTTGACTTCGCGCACCAGACCGACATCGGTCCTGGCACCGTGATGCAGCTCGACGTGTTTCATCCCACCTCCTGGGCGGGCAGCAGCGTACGGCCTCGGCGGCCGTGGGTGCCCGGTAGCGTGGGACGGATGGCAGAAGTCGGGTCGGCCGGCGCAGGGTTCCGCACCCTCGCCGAGCAGCTGAGGGCATGGCCGGACGACCGGTTGACCCGCCTGTTGCGGAACCGTCCCGACCTCTCCACCCCTGCTCCTCACGACTCCGGCCAGCTGGCGTCGCGTGCCGCCACCCGGACCTCGGTGGTCCGTGCCCTCGACCAGCTGAGCATGGTCGAGCTCTCCGTCCTTGATGCCGTCGTGGTGGCGGGTCAAACCCCTCCGGCTCAACTCCCCGCCCTGGTGTACGCCGACCAGGCGGTCGTGGCCGCCGCCGCGGAGCGTCTCGTCGATCTCTGCCTGGCGTGGGAGTCGACCGGTGGGTTGCGGCCGCTGACGGGTGTGGTGGAGGCGATGGCCGCGGGCAGCCCGGGCACCAGCGGGGTCCGCCCCTGCTCGGAGGATGCCCCGCCCGCCGACCGCGTCAGGCAGCTGATCGAGGAGCTGGGCCCCGAGGCCCGGGCGATGCTCGAACACGTCGACGCCCACGGCGGCCAGGCGACTGCCGGCTCGGCGCGGTCCACCCTCAGCCCCGACCAGGCCGAGACGCCGCTCGAGGAGCTGCTGTCCCGCAGGCTGCTGGTGCCCCGCGGCAGCGTGCTCGTGCTGCCCGGCGAGGTCGGGCTGGCGCTGCGGAACGACCGTACGACGCGCGAGCCGGTGGACCGGGTGCCGGAGATCGCGACCACGTCACGGTCGGGCGCGATGGTCGACCGGGCAGCGGCCGGTGCTGCGTTCGAGGCCGTCCACCGGGTGGAGCTGTTGCTCGACCACTGGGGCACCGAACCGCCCGGGGAGCTTCGCGGCGGCGGGTTGTCGGTGCGCGACCTCAAGTCCGCGGCGGCGCTGGTCCACACCACCGAGCGGGTCGCTGCGCTGCTGGTCGAGGTCGCCCACGCGGCCGGGCTGCTGGCGACCCGCGCCGACGGTCACGGCGACCCGGTGTGGGTGCCGACCGACACGTTCGACGCCTGGACCGCCCAGGACCACGGAGCACGCTGGCTGCTGTTGGCACACCACTGGTTGACCATGCCCCGCCTCCCCGCACTCGTCGGCACCCGCGACCCCGGCGGCAAGGGCCGCAACGCGCTGAGCACCTCGTCGGGCACCTCGTCGGGCACCGACCTGACCAGCCCGATCGCGGCCGAGACCCGGCGGATGGCCCTCACCGCGCTGACCGGCCTGCCGGAGGGCGAGGTGCTGGCCGCCGGCACCGGCGTCCCGTCGCTGGTCTCTCACCTCACCTGGTTGCGGCCGCGAAGGCCGCGAAGCCGCCCCGAGCAGGTCGCGTGGGCCATCGAGGAGGCAGCAGTGCTCGGGCTGCTCGGACTCGGCGGCGCGGCGTCGTACGTCCCGTTGCTGCTGGCCGGCGAGGAGTCGGCGGCCGTGGCTGCCCTCGCCCCACTGCTGCCCGAACCGGTCACCCAGGTGCTGGTGCAGGCCGACCTCACCGCGGTCGCACCCGGCCCCCTCGAGACCGCCGTCGCCCGGCAGCTGCACCTGGTCGCCGAAGTGGAGTCCCGCGGGGGCGCCACCGTCTACCGCTTCACCCCCGGCTCGGTGCGGCGCGCGCTCGACGTCGGCTGGTCGGCGCTGGAGATCCACGAGTTCCTCGACTCGGTCGCCTCGACCACGGTCCCGCAGCCACTGCGCTACCTCGTCGACGACACCGCCCGCACCTTCGGCACCATCCGGGTGGGCCACGCCGAGGCGTTCCTGCGCGCCGACGACGAGACGGCGCTGACCGAGCTGCTCCACCACCCGAAGGCGCCGACGCTCGGACTGCGGCGGATCGCACCGACGGTGCTCGTCTCCGACACCCCGCTGGACCTGCTGCTGCCTCGCTTGCGCGATCTCGGTTCCGCTCCGGTGGTCGAGGCCGCAGACGGCACGGTTCGGATCACCCGACCGGACCTGCTCCGCGCCCGCACCCCCCGCGCCCCCCGCGCGGCCGGAACGATCGATGCCAGGGGGGCCGCGCAGGCCGCCCAGGTGGTGTCCGCGGTCCGCACCGGCGACCGACTCAGCTCGAGCCGCCCCGCCGGCCCGGTCGAGACGCTGTCCCCCAGCGGCTCGATGGCGGCGCTGCGCGAAGCGATCGAGACCGGGACGGCGGTGTTGATCGGCTACCTCGACAACCACGGTGTCCAGAGCGTGCGGTTGGTCGAACCGATCCGCGTCGAGGGTGGGCAGCTCACGGCGTACGACGTGCGCAGCGACGACACCCGGCGGTTCGCGATCCACCGGGTCACCTCGGTGCGCGACGCCACCGGTGCGTGACGGTCACCGCCGTAGACTGGTGGCGTGGACTTCATCCGGTGCGCCGACGCGTCCGCGGACCTGCTCAACGCCAGGCTCGCCGACCGCGAGGACGTGGTCGCGCTGCTGGTGTCGCGGGACTGGCTCCACGAGCAGTCGAGCGACCGTGACGCCAGCGTCCTGCGGCGCTTCCAGCGTGAGCTGCGGTTGGTGTTCGAGGCGTCGGCCGAGGGCGACGTCAGCGGTGTGATCAGCGGGCTCAACGAGCTGATGGAGAAGTACCCGATCACGCCCATGATCTCCGACCACGACCCCGACGACCTGCACCTCCACGTCGCCACCCGCTCCGCGAGCGTCTCTGAGCTGCTGATCGGCGAGTCTTTGCTCGGGCTGTCGACGCTGGTCTGCGACCTCGGTGCGACACGGCTCGGGGTCTGCTCCGCGACGAAGTGTGCGCGGGTCTTCGTCGACACCTCTCCCAACCAGTCACGGCGCTACTGCTCGGACCGCTGCTCCTCGCGCGCCAACGTCGCGGCCTATCGAGCCCGGCGGCGTGCCGAGTCGGCTGTCTGAGGTCGCCGCCCGACTGCGGGCGGCCGGCTGCGTGTTCGCCGAGGAAGAGGCTGCCCTGCTCCTCGCCGCGGCGACCGGCACCGAGCTCGAAACGCTGGTGACGCGCCGAGTCTCCGGCCTACCGCTCGAGCACCTGCTCGGCTGGGTCGACTTCGCCGGCGGTCGCTACGCCGTCGACCCCGGCGTCTTCGTCCCTCGTCGCCGCTCCGAGCTCCTGGTCGCTGCGGTAGTCCACATCGTTTCGGTCGAGTCCGGCGCCGAGATCGGACCGAAACGATGTGGACTATCGCGTCCGGTCGTCGTGGAGCTGTGCTGCGGGGCGGGGGCGATCGGGGCGGCGATCCTCGAGCGGGTGCCGGCGGCCGAGGTGTGGGCTGCCGACCTCGACCCGGTCGCGGTGGCCTGCGCCCGCCGAAACCTGCCGCCGGAGCGCGTCTGCGAGGGAGACCTGTACGACGCGCTGCCGGTCGGCCTGCGTGGGCGGGTCGACGTCCTGGTCGCGAACGCGCCGTACGTCCCGACGACTGCGATCGCGACCATGCCGCCCGAGGCCCGGGACCATGAGCCGCGACTGTCCCTCGACGGCGGCGCGGACGGCGTGGACCTGCACCGGCGGGTCGCCGACGGGGCCGCCGACTGGCTGGCGCCCGGCGGCGTCCTGGTCATCGAGACCTCGCGCAGCCAGGCGTTGCTCACCGCCGCTGCCTGCCGCTGCGCAGGTCTGGACCCCCGGGTGGAGATCGACGACGACCTCGAGGCGACCGCAGTCGTGGCGCGACTCAGTCCGAGGTGACCCAGGCGCCGTACGTGCGCCAACCGGGCGCCGAGTCGAGGATCTTCCCCCACTCGTAGGCGCTGAACGTGTTCACCCGCAACCGCTGGGGCATGTCGTCGTCGATCTTGAAGCAGCCTCGGCCGGTCAGCACGTTGAGCAGCTTGGCACCGTCCCGCTTGCGCGCCTTCATCAGCCCGCCAGTCGACGGCGTCGCCCTTCTGCTCGGCGTTGCAGGGGTCCTTCTTCGTCGGCCACCGGTCGACGCGGCTGATGCTCACCGCCGGCTGGGGGTCGCCCTCTCGGTGGTGTCGATTCACCCTGGTGACGCCCTCGAGGTCAGAAAGGTTGCGGTCTCTCTCTAGGCTGGACCGGTTATGACCACCGGCCCCCTGATCGTCCAGAGCGACAAGACGCTGCTGCTGGAGGTCGACCACCCCCAGGCATCCGACTGCCGCAAGGCGATCGCGCCCTTCGCAGAGCTCGAACGCAGCCCCGAGCACATCCACACCTACCGGCTCACGCCGCTCGGCCTCTGGAACGCCCGTGCTGCCGGTCACGACGCCGAGCAGGTGGTCGACACGCTGCTGAGCTTCAGCCGGTACGCCGTGCCCCACGCGCTGCTGGTCGACGTCGCCGAGACCATGGCGCGCTACGGCCGGCTGCGGCTCGAGAAGGACCCGGTCCACGGGCTGGTGCTGGCCAGCATCGACCGGCCCGTGCTCGAGGAAGTGCTGCGGGCCAAGAAGATCGCCGGGATGCTCGGCGCCCGGATCGACGACGACTCCGTGGTGGTCCACCCCTCCGAACGCGGCAACCTCAAGCAGGCGCTGCTCAAGCTGGGCTGGCCGGCCGAGGACTTCGCCGGGTACGTCGACGGCGAGGCGCACGCGATCGAGCTGGCCGAGGACGGCTGGGAGCTGCGCACCTACCAGCGCGAGGCGGCCGAGTCGTTCTGGAACGGCGGCTCGGGCGTCGTGGTGCTGCCCTGCGGTGCCGGCAAGACGATCGTCGGCGCCGCCGCCATGGCCCACGCCGGCGCGACGACGCTGATCTTGGTGACCAACACGGTCTCCGCGCGGCAGTGGAAGGACGAGCTGATCCGGCGTACCTCACTCACCGCCGACGAGATCGGCGAGTACTCCGGCGCCGTCAAGGAGATCCGGCCGGTCACCATCGCGACGTACCAAGTCATGACCACGCGCCGGAAGGGCGTCTACTCCCACCTCGAGCTGTTCGACGCCCGCGACTGGGGGTTGATCATCTACGACGAGGTCCACCTGCTGCCGGCACCGATCTTCCGGATGACCGCCGACCTGCAGGCGCGGCGCCGGATCGGGCTGACCGCGACGCTGGTGCGCGAGGACGGGCGCGAGGGCGACGTGTTCTCGCTGATCGGCCCGAAGCGCTACGACGCCCCGTGGAAGGACATCGAGGCACAGGGCTGGATCGCACCGGCCGACTGCGTCGAGGTGCGGGTCTCGCTGCCGGAGTCGGAGCGGATCGCCTACGCGACGGCCGAGCCCGAAGAGCGCTATCGCCTCGCGGCCTGTACGGCGGCCAAGACTCGAGTCGCCGAGCAGCTGGTCGCCCAGCACGCGGGCGAGCCGACGCTGGTCATCGGCCAGTACCTCGACCAGCTCGACGAGATCGGTGCAGATCTCGATGCGCCGGTGATCAAGGGCGACACCCCGGTCAAGGAGCGGCAACGGCTCTTCGAGGCGTTCCGCTCCGGCGAGATCGACCTGCTCGTGGTCAGCAAGGTCGCCAACTTCTCCATCGACCTGCCCGAGGCAGCGGTCGCGATCCAGGTGTCCGGCTCGTTCGGCTCGCGGCAGGAGGAGGCGCAGCGGCTCGGCCGACTGCTCCGCCCCAAGGCCGACGGCCGGACGGCGCGGTTCTACGCGATCGTCTCCCGCGACACCGTCGACGCCGACTTCGCCGCCAACCGGCAGCGGTTCCTCGCCGAGCAGGGGTACGCCTACCGGATCCTCGACGCCGTTGACCTCTGACGGACTCTTCTGTCGCGGACCAGCGGACGTCATACGGTTCGGTCGCTATAGCGACCGAACCGTATGACGTTGTGCGGGCGCGCGATGAACATCATCGTTGTGCTGCTGATGCTCTTCCTTGGCATCTTCTCCTCGTCCGGGGCCGACCCGTCCGGGGAACTCAGCGCGCCGACAGCCACGCCGGCACCGGCTGCGGCCGACCCGTTCCCGGACGACCTGGGTCCGCTGCGCGGGGACCGGGCGATCGAGCAGCGATTCCTGACGCGATACCCGCTACCGACGTGCGACTTCGTCGACACGGGCACGAACATGAACCCCGAGCCGGGCAGCTACGACTGCCTGCAGGAAGCGGCCGATGCGGGTGACGGCGCGGAGCTGGTCATCGCTACCATCCTCCCCGGCGGCGACGAGGCCTACGTGTACTACCGGTCCAACCCCGACGGGCCTCTCGAGATCTTCGTCGACCTCCGCGCCGACGAGAGCGGCCGGGACTGGGACTACCAGCGCTGCCATCCGTCCGAGAACATCGCCGAGGAGCCCTGCGCATGAACAGCATCCTGATCTGGCTGGTCGCTGCGGTCCTCGGCTTCGGCTCCGTCTCGCAGTCGTCAATGGGCACGGACTCCGCCGTGCCCGCGCCGATGCAGGCGGAGGCAGCCGCGGAACCCTCCCGGACGGTCGAGCAGCGGTTCGCCGAGCGAGAGATGTTGCCACCGTGCGGCATG
>Ga0136633_1002328_pt1 | contig 13184 bp, 15 predicted proteins | sample AntDrymeUQ832206_2_FD_105494 | JGI IMG/M metagenome (GOLD analysis project Ga0136633, IMG submission 105494) | Polar desert sand microbial communities from Dry Valleys, Antarctica - metaG UQ83 (22.06) | ecosystem: Environmental > Terrestrial > Soil > Desert | place: Antarctica: Dry Valley... | reverse complement strand
GGTCGATCCGGTCCACCGAGTCGGCTGGAGCGTGCTGGTCGAAGGATCTGCCCACTGGCTCTACGAGGAACAAGATGAGGTGGACCTCGACACGTGGGCACCAGGATCACGTCCGTACGTCGTGAGGATCACACCGACCCGCATCACCGGTCGACGGATCCGGCTCGACCAGCTCGACACCGACGAGCGGGGCTACCGCTAGCGGTGCCGCCGGCCAGCCGATGGCGACGGTTCGGTGGTCATCACCGGGTCTTCCGTCGATAGATGCGTCGACCGGTCACCTCGACCGGCAGAACCCGGATCCAATGGGCTTTCTCGCCCAGCGCCCAGAAGTGGAGCGGAAGACGGGTCGCCCCACGTAGACCCTCGCCGTCGGCGAGCTCCACCGCCTGGCCCTTGACGAGGACGCTCCAGCCGGTGTGATCGGCAAGGTCGAGCTCGTCCGCCTCGAAGCAGATCGATGGGCTCCGCCCCAATGCTCTGAGCTTGTTGCCCGAGTCGGTCCTGAACACGATCGTCTCCTGGTCGACAACGAAGTTCACCGGGTAGATCTCCGGCGCGCTGTCGACGAGGGTGCCGATCCGTCCGACGGGGGTACCCGACAGCAACTGCCAGCACTCGGCGGGCGGAATGAACTCCAGCCACGTACGTCCATCGAGTAGCACCATGCTTTGGTCTCCTCCGCTGCGGGGATGCCTCACGGTGCGCCCGGCCCTGCCTTCCCAGGTAGGGCCGATGGTCCCATCACAAAGGCCCGGCCGACCCTGACGCGACCGGTTGAGCGGATGCGACAGTGGGGCCATGACGCACATCGTTGTCGGAATTGATGGATCGGAGACCGCTCGCCGGGCGCTGCGCTGGGCCATCGACGAGGCCCGTGTGCGAGGAGCGTCGCTTGAGGTCGTCCACTCATGGCACGTCCCCTACGTCGGGGGCTACCCCTACCCAGGCGCTCCCTTCGACCAGGCGCCCTTCGAGACGACGGCGCAGCAGACACTCGACGCGGCCGTCGACGGGGAGGACACCAGTGGATTGGCCGAGCCAGCCCAACGCCTCCTCGTGATGGGCAGCCCCGCGCAGGCCATCCTCGAGAGCGCCAAGGGAGCTGACCTCATCGTCATGGGCTCAGGTCGGCGCATCGTGGCGGGATTCCGACCCTGATGGACACCCACGCGGAGGCTCGACTCGACCGGGACTGAGCGTTCAGCCCCTCGGCACCCGAACCGCGGGGGTCAGGCGGGTGGCGGGCCGAGGCCGGTCAGTCGCTGGGCCAGGGGCAGGAGCTGCTGGACGTCGGTCTTGAGCAGGAACGCGTCTATGGCGGGTTCATCGCCAGCCCGGATTCGGAGCTCGGCATGGGCCGTGAAGAGGATGATCTTCGCGTTCGGAGCCACCTCCTTGAACTTCGGCGCCGCAGCCAGGCCCGTCAGCTCCCCGGCCAGGCCGTGATCGAGCACGATGAGTCCGGGCTCTGTCGACCGCGCCAGCTCAACGCCGTCCTCGGCGGAGGCCGCCTCGCCAGCGACGGTGAAGCGCGCATCCTTGGAGAAGACAGTTCGGATGAGGAACTGGATGTCCGGATCGTCCTCGACTACCAGGAGGTCCTTCAGCGGCCTGACCTGTCGGCGTGGCGCAGGCGGACGACGAAGCACGCGCCGTTGGGAGCATTGGGCTCGTAGCGCGCCTGACCGCCGTTGGCCTCGGCCAGTCCACGCACGATCGACAGACCGAGGCCTGTGCCCTTCTCGACCCTCGTGCTCGCGGTATCCGCCCGGGCGAACTTGGCGAACAGCCTGGGCACGAACTCCGCCGGCACGCCCGGTCCATGATCGAGCACCCGAACTTCGACTACATCGCCCACCCGGGCCGCTTCGATTCGCACGGGCGGCTGGCCGTACTTGAAGGCGTTCTGCACATAGTTGCCCAAGATGCGTCCTAGATGCTGCGGGTCGGCCCGAACGACGAGATCCGGCGAACAGGACACTGACACACTCGCGGTGTCACCGTCGCCTGCATCGAGGCACCGGTCGATGGCTTCCCTCAACGCGATCACCTCTGGCCGCATGTTCAGCCCGCCACCCTCGATGCTCGCCAAGGTGAGTATGTCATCGACGAGCCTGGACATCTTCTGGGACTGGCGCTCGATGGCGGCGACGAAGTTCCGCCGGTCCTCCTCGTTGAGTGTCGCCCAGTTCGCGGTGAGGTGCGAGGCAAAGCCCACCATCGTCGCGAGCGGCGAGCGCAGGTCATGCGCGGCGACGGCGACGAAGCCACGCATCGCCTCGTTGATCGCCTGCAGATCCGCGTTGGCCTCCTTGACCCTCGTCCGCTCCTCGTCGAAGTCGTCCAGGATGTTGAGGATCGCCTTTTGGGTGGCTTCGAGCTGGGCCTTCTCGGCGTCGATGTCCTCGAGGACGTTGAGGATGGCGCGTTGGCTGTCGGCTTGCCTGCCCCGCTCCTCGCCGAGGTCGTCCAGGATGTTGAGGATGGCCTTCGTGTAGTTCGCGGCGCCGGCCCCACCGTCCGCCTCCAGGACGGGCGTCTCAGCGCTCGTCACTGAGCTCGCTGTCCGCCGGAGCGAGCCTCCTGAGGCGCTCGATCTCCCTCTTCAGCTCGATCATCTTGAGCTCACGCCCGACGGTCAGACGCTGGAACCGCTCGAGCTCCGCCAGTCGCTCCAGCTCCTTGCCCTGCTCGGCGATCTCAGCCTGGGCCTGCATCTGCTCGGTGACGTCGCGGGCGGCGGCGAACACCCCGAGCACGTTGCCCTCGGCGTCGCGGTAAACCGACGCGTTGTACAGGACTTCGGTGAGTGTACCGTCCTGGTGGCGCATGGTCAGCGGGTAGTCGACGGCCATCCCCTCGTCGAACACCAGCTGGTAGATCGCGCTGGCCTTGTCGGGGTCGGTGAAGTACTCGGAGAACGCGGTCCCGATGAGCCGCTCGCGGGCGACGCCGGTGACCTTGGTCGTGGCCTCGTTGGCGTCGGTGATCATGCCGTCCGGGCTGATCGCCACCAGCGAGTCCAGGCTCGACTCGATCATGGACCGGGCGGCCTCGAAGGCCTCCTTCTGCTCGGTCACGTCGCGGGCGATCGCGGACGCACCGACGACTACTCCGTCCGCGTCGTGGATCGGTGAGACGGTCAGCGAGACAGGGATCGTCGTTCCGTCCTTTCGAACACGGACGGTCTCATAGGACTCAAGACGTTGGTCATCCCTGATCTTGTTCAGGATGGCGGTCATCTCGTCGACTCGATCCAGGCCAGCGATGAGAGTGATGGGCTTGCCAATGACCTCCTCGCTCGAGTAGCCGTACATCTTCTCAGCGGCCCGGTTCCAGCTCGTGATGATGCCCTCGAGGGTCTTGGAGATGATCGCATCATCCGAGGACTCGACGATCGACGCGAGGAGGCTGAGCCGCGCGCCCACTGCGGCATCGGTCTCGTCCTGAGGGCGCATTCGCCTTCCCGGTCCCCGCGGCATGTCCACACCTCCACTGGCGCGCTGCTTGCCCGTTGAGAGGGGCACCGAGCCACGCTACCCAACCAAAGTCATTGGGAGGGGGCCTCTTCAGGCCGGATTAGCATCGCCGCCATGAGGATCGAGGTGGACGCCGAGAAGTGCACCGGCCACGGTCGTTGCTACACGCTTGCCGCCACCGTCTACGAGGGCGACGACGACGGCTACTGCGCCACCCGATCGCTCGACATCCCACCGCACCTCGAGGCGGCCGCTCGCCTCGGCGCGCAGAGCTGCCCCGAGCACGCCATCGCCATCATCGACGGCTGAACGCCGGTTGGGCGGGTCACGGCCCGCTGAGCACGGCCTCGATGGCTGCCATGGTCGCTCGCTCAGTGGCCAGCTTGGCGCCCTTGGCGAGCGATGCCATCCTCGGGATGCGCAGGGGATGGCGGAGGATGTAGCGGACGATGGCGGGACCGTTGGGGGTGCCGTCCTGATGGCTGAGCCCGAAGATCTCCTCGTCCACGCTGCCGTCGCCGGCTCGGTCGCTGATGACGCGGAAGACCGACCAGGGGATGCTCCGGCGTTCACAGCACGCCGCGATGGCCGCCGTCTCCATGTCTAGCGACACGACGCCCCGGGCCCGGAGCGCGGGGAGCTCCTCGGGCGGTGTGACCACATCGGTGGTCCACATCACGCCGCGAGGTGTTCCCCCACCGAGCGGGTGGGGGCGGTGCTCGCGGCCGGTGGCGCTGTTCACCACCACCTCGGGGAGGACCAGCGTGCCGATGACGGTTGCGTCTTCGACCGCGCCGGTGATCCCCACCACCACGACACGGTCAGGCGTCACCGCGCTGAGCAGGCGCTCGGTCCCGTCGGTGGCCAGGGCGGTGCCCATGCCTGTGACGATGGCCACGACGTCATGATCCGCCAGTCGACCCCGACGGACCTCGGTGCCAGCGACGATGTCCTTGCGAAGGCGGAGCTGGCGGACGAGGGGGCGCAGCTCCATGGGCATGGCGCAGATGAAGGCGATCGTCCCCATGCTCAGTGGCAGTGCTCCGGCGGCGGCAGGTCGAGGGCAGGGTTGGAGTCGAAGAACCCGGCGGGGGAGAGGAGGAACCCGCAGCACTCCACCGGCATAACCGGCCAGTCCTCTGGGCGGGGCACGTGGGTGACCCCGAAGGTGTGCCACACGACGACGTCGGTGCCGACGAGCGACCGGTCGGCGGCCGTCCACCGGGCCAGTCCGTCGCCGCCGGCGTGCTGGTTGGGGTAGTCACCGGCGGCGCGACGCTCGTCGGGTGTGTAGGGGGTGACCCAGAGGTTGTACGTCGCGAACCCGGCCCGCGAAGCGATGCTCGATCCCTCGCGGGCCAACAGCGTCGGTGTGGCAGCGGAAACGAGCTTGTAGGCGACCGGCTCCTCGACGGCGTTGCGCACATCCGGGTTGACGATCTTCCACGATCGGCTGCGCGCGGCGTCGACCAGGCGGCGAGCCTGCTGCTCGTGTTCGAGGCGCGTGACGACTGGCGCGAATCCGTTGCCCCAGGGGTTGTCGTCGCCGGCCGGCAGCGGCTCGACGTCGACCTCGTGGACCTCGTTCACGGGGCCGTCGACGTCGAAGTCCAGGCGGGCGCAGAAGAGGTGCTGGTGCACTGGCGCGGCCAGACCGGGAGCGATCGCGGGTGCGTGCGGCGAGTGCCCACCCGGTGCGACCGCCTTGGTGGACATGATGCCGGTGAGCTTCACCTCCAGCTGTAGTGACCCATCCTGGTAGAAGTACCAGTAGAAGCCGTACTCGTAGTTGCCTACCGTGGCGATCGAGGAGACGACGAGCCGGCGCGACCGCCGCACCTCGGTGCGCCCGCTCAACAGGTCAACGTGCTTCCAGAGGATCCCGTGGTCCTCCTCGTGGATGCAGATGGCGTTGACTGTGGTGTTGGGGTTGCCCTGCTCGTCGGCGCTGACCGCGTCGAGATAGTGGATCTCGCCCAGGCAGTCGCAACCCAGGGCGAGGGAGTTCGCCATGCGGCCGAGCCCCCACTCGCCGGCGTCAAAGGCGTTCTTCCAGCCGTGGACCGGACCGGGATCGCCGTAGGGGACGACCATCTCGCTGATGGAGGCACGATGCAGGATCGGGCGGGTTCGGCCCCCGTCGTCGTAGCCAACCGTGTGCAACACGATTCCCTCGAGCGGATCGAGGCTCACCCGAAGCGACCACCGCTGCCAGCGCACGAGCTGGCCGTCGACGGTGAAGCTCACCCCCTCGGGCTGGGTGATCTCGAGGGGGCGCAGGTCCTCTCGGAGGGGGCCGTTGTCCTCGGGGTAGTAGCTGCCGGTGCTGTCGGGGAGAGGGACGGCGCCGTGGTCGATGAGCTCGAGCACCTCGCCCCGGGCCATGTCGACGGTGGCGACCAGCCCCTCGATGGGTCGGGCGTAGCCATTGTCGCCCGGTTGCTCTCGGTAGAAGAAGATGCAGCGGGCGACGCGCCGCCCCTCCTCTGCGGTGATTCCGAAGCTGCCGGTGGGCCAGGGATCGATCTGTACCTTGTCGAGGTCGGTGATGCCGCGAGCCGCCAGGGCAGCCTTGAAGCCGTCATGCTCGTGCAGGGCGACGATGGCGTTGAACGACTCCTCGAAGCCGAGGGCTGGCCGCATGCCGGGGAGCTCGGTCCACGAGACCACCTCGCCGGTGCTGAGCACGACGACGGCCTCGATGAGGGAGCACTCGGGGCCGGGCACGATGACCAGCCGGGCCCGTCGGTCGACCCGATCGAGCGCGCTCTTCGGAGGCTCGTCGCGGGTGACGGTGGCGAAGCGGGCTGCGTCCGTGAGCCGGCCCGTGCCTCGCACGGCCGCCACCGCGGCGCTGATCTCATCGGCGCTGAGCGGATCGAGGGGGTGCGCGCTCATGTGACCGACTGCCCGCGCCGGCGCCGGCCCTTGCGCTCGAACTCGATCAGCCCCCGGCGTACTGCCCGGCCGATCAGCGGCAGCGCGTACATCGGGCCGATGGCACCGAAGCGACGGGGCACGGTCCGGTGCACGACCTCGCCCTCGATCATGCGGGCGACGGCCTCGGCAACGAGGCTCGGCGGGAACTTTCGGCCGTCGTAGCTCGAGGGTGTTTCGTCGAACTCCCAGATCGGTGTGTCGATGGGGCCGGGGCTGAGCTCACCGATGTGGACGCCGGTGCCCTTCAGGTCCACGGCGAGGCCGTGCGACCAGAGATGCAACGCCGCCTTCGAGGCGCCGTAGGCCGACTCGTTCGGGTTGGGGATGAACCCGGCCACCGAGGTGATGTTCACGATCGAGCCGCGGCGTCGCTCGACCATGCCTGGTAAGGCCGTCATCGTGGTGCGCACGGCGGCGAGGAAGTTCATTTGCAGCACCCGCTCCACCTCCGTCGCGGGCGTCGCGAGGGCGGGTCGGTGCAGGCTGACTCCGGCGTTGTTGACGACGATGTCGACACGACCGAGGGCTTCGATGGCAGTGGTCACCACCCGTTCGGCCTCGCCGGGCCGCGCCAGGTCAGCGGTGATGGCCAACGAGGCGGGGGCATGCTCCCGGCACCGGGCCGCGGTGGCCTCCAGCTCCGTCTCGCGGCGGGCCGCCACGGCGACGGTGGCGCCTCGTCGCGCCAGCTCAACCGCGGTGGCGGCGCCGATGCCCGACGAGGCGCCGGTGATGATGGCGACGCTCCCCTCGATCTTCATGCGACTCCTACCTGGCCGGGTCGATGGCGACCTTGATGGCGCCGCTGTGTTCCTGATCGGCAATCGCGTAGAACGCGTCCTGCCACTCTGACAAGCCAAAGGTGTGGGTGAGCATGCCCGTGAGGTCGATGCGCCCGTCCTGGACGAGGTCGAGGTAGTGCTGGATGCCGTGCTTGCGCACGCCCTCCACCTCCTCGATCCCGAAGGCGTTGGAACCCACCCAGCTGATCTCCTTGAAGAAGAGTGGACTCCACTCCCAGCGGCCCGAGGCGTGCACGCCGCTCTTGACCAAGGTGCCCCGCGCCTTCAGGACTCGCACCTCGATCTCGAACGTCTCCGGCTTGGCGACGGTGTCGTAGGCGACGTCGATGCCGCCCGGGTGACACATGGGCAACCCGTCGAGGCCCTTCATCGTGGGCTGCAGCACGCCGCCCGACCACGCCGCCAGCTGCTCGAGCAGCTCGGTCTGGGTGCCGAGGCGCAAGACCTCGTGGGCGCCGAGCTTCCGGGCCAGGTCGGCTTGTGGGTCGAAGCGGGCGACGACGGCGATCTCCACATCGGGGTGGAGGGCTCGCAGGATGGCGACGGCACACGAGCCGAGGGCACCGGCACCCCACACCAGCACCTTGCCGCCGGGCGGAGGCGGATGGCGGGTGATGCTGTGGAGCGACACCGCGAAGGGGTCGGCGAAGATGGCGTGCTCATCGTCGATGGCATCGGGGACGGCGAAGAGCATCGATGAGTGCGCCGGCATCAGCTCGGCGTAGCCGCCGGTGGCATCGCTGGAGACTCCGGTGTGGATGCCCGTGCTGATGTCGCCGGTGGCGAAGCTCCAGCACAGGCTGTAGTCACCGGCCACACAGGCGGGGCACAGCGGCGTGATGCCACGGGGCGCGCACGAGAGCCACGGGTTCAGCACGACCCGCTGGCCGGCCTCGAAGCCCTCCGCCTGCGGGCCCAGCTCGGTGACCTCGGCGACGACCTCGTGCCCCATCACCTGCGGGAACGAGCACAGGCCGCTCATGGCGCTGTCGCTGTCACCCTCGAAGTCGAGGAGGATCTGCTTGGAGTCCGACCCGCAGATCCCTGTGAGCAGAGGCCGGGTGACGAGCCAGTCTGGGCGCAGCGGTCGGGCGTCGGGGATGTCGCGCAGCGCGACTGGCGTCACCGCCAGGTTGCTGGCGAGGCGGTTGGCGCCCTCTGGCGGCGTCCACGGCTGGGTGTCGGTTCCGAAGACCAGTGCCTTCATCGCGTCCCCGGGTCCACGACTACCGACCGAAGCCCATGATGGGGGGCCCGGGGAGGTCGTCGCCGAAGAGCTCGCCCCGGCGGGCTTCGATGTCCTCGACCGACCAACGCCCGTCTTGCTCGATCTCGGCGACCATCTCCCAGCCGCGGAAGCGGTGCGCCCGCCCACCGATCACGACGAACACCTGGCCCGAGACATCGGCGGCAGCGTCGCTGGCCAGCCAGGCGACGACGGGGCCCACGTTGTCGGGGGACCACTCGTCGAAGGCGCCCTCGTGGGCAGCCGCGAAGTCGCCGAGCAGCTCCTCGGTCATGCGGGTCCGAGCCCTGGGCGCCACCGCGTTGACGCGTACGCCGTAGCGGCCGAGCTCGCGGGCCAGGCCGATGGTCATCCCCGCGATGCCGGCCTTGGCCGCCACGTAGTTGGCCTGGCCCGTCCCCCCGTAGAGGCCGGCCTCCGAGGTGGTGTTGATGATGGCCCCGCCGGTGTCGTCGCCCGCCTTGGCCCGCTTGCGCCAGTGGGCAGCCGCGAACCGGGTGGGGGCGAAGTGACCCTTGAGGTGCACGCGCACGACCTCGTCCCACGCCGCCTCGTCCATGTTGAAGCTCATCTGGTCGCGCAGGAACCCGGCGTTGTTGACGAGCACGTCGAGCCGGCCGAAGTGGTCGGTGGCGGCCTGCACCAGCGCCTCGGCGCCGCTCCATGAGGCGACGTCGTTGGTGTCGGCCACGGCGCGACCGCCGGCGGCGGTGATCTCTTCGGCGACGGCCTCTGCAGGGCTCGACCCCACTGAGGTGCCGTCGGCCGAGGCGCCGAGGTCGTTGACGACGACGGCCGCGCCCTCGGCGGCGAGGGCCAGTGCCTCGCCCCTGCCGATGCCCCGCCCGGCGCCGGTCACGATGGCCACCTTGCCCTCAAGCGCTCCCATGGTGAGGCGAACGTAGCAGCCAAGATGACGCCAGTGTTAGGTGACCTACGCTCTCTCCCCAGCCGGCTCGTGCCTGGCGTCGCCCACCTGTCCATGGCCCTGCAGCCGTAGCTGGCTCCAGTGCACCGCGGTGATCACCGCGGCGGGCACCCAGATGAGCAGGGCTGCTCCTCCGAGGGTGTCGGCGTTGAGGACGAAGGCAACCACCGCGAGGTGAAGCACCTGGGCGTGGTAGGTGATCAGCGCGACCAAGTGCGGATGGTCGCGTAGGCCTTGCTCTACCACGAGGTCGGGTGCGTCGCGGTCGAGCGCGTGCAGAACCGCGATGAGGATGCCAGCGGTGGCCGCGAAGCCGACCTGTGATCCAAGCGGTAGGCCGAACCAGAAGCCAGGACCGTGGTACCGGAACAGCTCGCCGAGGTAGAAGCGGTCACCGAGGCGGCTCACCGGGTCGAGCACCCAGAGGGCCCACACCGCGAGCGTCCACGCCACCGCCAGCTCGTGCCAGGCCCGCGGCGCCCGCGTGCGGAACGGCCCTGCCGCGATCAGGCGCCCGGCGGCGAACGCGAAGTACGCCATGAACGTGTAGCTGAGAGGAACCATCAGCGGCACGTCGAAGATGAACAGCTCGTTGTCGCGCAGCGCGTCGTTGAAGGAGTAGCGGGTGTAGGGGAAGCCGAGGTGCACCGAGCCGTTCTCGGCGACGACGCCGACCACCAGCGCGATGGCCACGTAGGTGCCGGTGCGCCGCCAGCCGAGGTGACGGGAGGCCCGCCACAGGAACGTGAGGCCGAAGAGAGTGACGTACCAGCGCCCGACCACCGTGCCGATCAGCAGGTCCATGCGATCCCCCGAGGTCGTCGACCCGCGCAGCATAGGCTGACACCCGTGTCAGGTACGTCGGGCGGGCTGTCTCGGGTGACGGTAGGAATCGATATCGGCACCACCTCGGTGAAGGCGGTGGCCGCCGATGATGACGGCGCCGTCGTAGCGCGAGCGCGGGTCCCGCACGAGGTGCGCACGCCGTCGGCCGGCTCGTTCGAGCACGACATCGACCAGGCGTGGCGAACCAACGTGCTCGACGCGCTCCGCCAGGTGGCCGCCGGTCGCACTGTCGAGGCGGTGAACGTCTCGGCCATGGTCCCCTCGCTCGGTGCTGTCACCGAGGAGGGCACGTCCGCCGGCCCGGGGTTGCTGTACGGCGATCACCGCGGCGAGCGAGCCGACCATGACGTCACCCAGGCCGGAGACAGTGGTGAGCTCCTGGCCTTCCTGGCCTGGCACGCGCAACAGGTGCCGACGGCGGCCGCCTTCTGGCCGGCCCAGGCCGTGGCCAACCACGCGCTGTGCGGCCGAGGCGCCATCGACTCCACCACTGCCATGACGGCCTACCCGCTGTTCGACTTCGTGGGGTGGGACGCGGCGCTGGCCGCCGAGGCGGGGACCGTGCCCGCCTCGCTGCCCGACATCGTCTCCGGCGTGGAACCCGCGGGTCGGGTGCTGGCTGATCTGGCGGGCGCCGGTGCCCTCGTCGGCGGAGGCACGATCGATGCCTTCGCCGAACAGCTCGTCGCGGGCGCCGACGAGGAGGGAGATGTGCTGGTGCTGTGCGGCACGACCCTCATCACCTGGGGGGTGCTCAACGATTGGCAGGAGGCACCCGGCCTCTGGACGATCCCGCACTCCGCGGCCGGCAAGGCGCTGATCGGCGGTCCGAGCAACGCCGGTGGGCTCTTCCTCGACAGGGTCAAGCGCTGGCTCGGTGACCAGGCCGTCGCCGGGCTGAACGATGTGATGCCCGGCGACTTGCCCATCTGGCTGCCCTACGTCCGCGGGGAGCGCACCCCACTGCACCGACGCGATCTGCGCGCCTCGCTGCACGATGTCGGGCTGCAGCATGGTCCCGCGCACCTGCTGCGCGCCGCCTACGAGGCCGCCGGCTTCGTCGTGCGCCACCACATAGACCTGGGTCGCCAGGCCGGGCTGGCGCCGCGCCGCATCGTGGCGACGGGCGGAGGCACGCAGGTCGAGGCATGGATGCGGGCGCTGGCCGACTGCACAGGGCTGCCCGTCGACGTGGCCGCGGTGCCCGAGGGGGCCGCCCTCGGCTCGGCGTTCATCGCTCGCTGCGTCGCCGGGCTCGAGGGCGCCATGACCGATGCCTCCCGGTGGGCGCGCACCGCGCGCACCGTCGAACCAGATCCCGCCTGGGTCGATGCTGCGAAAGGGCGCTACGAGCGCTTCCGTGCGCTCACCGCCGAGGCGGTGTCTTCAGGGCGCTAGGTGGGTGGGGGAGGGCGCAGGTGTAGCTCGAGACCGGCGCGAGCCTCGGCCAGCAGCACGAGATCGCTCCAGTCGCGTGGCCCCAGCCCGCGATCGACTGCATCTGCGAAGACCTCCGCCATGGCGCGAGCCACCGGTGCGGGAAGGCCGCTCGCGGTGGCGAGATCGTCGATGAGCCCGGCATCCTTGGCGGCCAGGCTGAGCGAGAACTGGGGGACTCGACCCCGGGTGTTGATGCCCTCGACGGCGCGGTCGATGAAGAAGTTCGAGGCACCCGCGGTGCGGACCACCTCCACGGCATCACGTAGGTCGATGCCGGCCTGGGCCGCCAGGCTGAGTGCCTCCAACGAGGCCCATGTGCTCGTGAAGGCCAGCAGGCTGTTGGCCAGCTTCATCGTGCTGCCGGTGCCTACGGGGCCAAGGTGGAAGGTGGCCCGGCCCAGCGCCTCGAGCAGCGGACGGCAGCGCCCGACGGGCTCGTCTGCCCCGCCGACCATGAACACCAGCGTGCGCTGCTCGGCGCCGACCGCGCCGCCGGTGAGCGGGGCTTCCACGAAGTGGAGGTGGCGAGCGGTGAGGCGGTCGGCGATGGCCCGGTTGCCGTCCGGGGAGGTCGTGGAGATGTCGAGGAGGATCGCTCCCACAGGGGAGGCGTCGGCCCACTGCGCGGCGACCTCGGCGACGACCTCCGGTGTCGGTAGGGACGTGATGGTGATCTCGCTGGCGGCCGCCACCTCACTGACAGAGGACACCGCAGCGGCGCCCACGATGGCGGTGGCGCGCGCCGGCTCGGTGTCGGTGACCGTCACCACGTGCCCGTCGGCGACGAGGTTGGTGGCGATCGCCCGGCCGATGTTGCCGACCCCCACCACCCCGACCCGTCCCATCGGGTTTGGAGACTAACGCGGCTGTCATCTGTAGGGTCACGCCCGATCTGAGCGATTGGAGGGCCCGTGGCCCGCGTTGCCATCGAGGACGGCTACTTCACGATCCCCGACGACCCCAGCGCGGCGCCCCGGCTGCTGGGCAGCCGGTGTCGGTCGTGTGGCGAGCACTTCTTCCCGCGCCGCTTCGTGTGCGCCCGTTGCCTGCACGAGGGGTGCGACGACGTCCTTCTCGGTCCCGTCGGGACGATCTACACCTGGACCTACGTCCACGTCCCCCTCTTCGCCAAGAAGGACATCGCCGTGTCGGCCTACGGCGTCGGCCAGATCGACCTGCCCGAGGGGCCGAGGGTGCAGGGCATCCTGCTCGGCGGGCGCGACGAGTTCTCGATCGGCATGGAGGTGGAGCTCGGCCTCGAGACCCTCGGGCTCGACCCGGACGGCGACGAGGTCCTGATCTACCGGTTCCGACCCGTCGCCGCGGGAGCACCGACATGAAGATCGAGGGCGTGGCCGTCGCCGGTTCTGGCATGGTCCGCTTCGGCCGCTACCCCCACCGAACCGTTGCCGATCTCGCCCGCGAGGCCGGGTTGGCGGCCTTGCACGATGCCCAGATGACGCTTGCCGACGTGGGTGAGGCCTTCGTGGGGTACCTCC
>Ga0136633_1002327_pt1 | contig 13184 bp, 14 predicted proteins | sample AntDrymeUQ832206_2_FD_105494 | JGI IMG/M metagenome (GOLD analysis project Ga0136633, IMG submission 105494) | Polar desert sand microbial communities from Dry Valleys, Antarctica - metaG UQ83 (22.06) | ecosystem: Environmental > Terrestrial > Soil > Desert | place: Antarctica: Dry Valley... | reverse complement strand
TTCCTCGACACCCCGGGCCACGAGGCGTTCACCGCCATGCGCGCCCGCGGCGCCCAGGTGACCGACATCGCCGTCATCGTGGTGGCGGCCGACGACGGCGTGAAGCCGCAGACCCGCGAGGCGATCGACCACGCGAAGGCCGCCGACGTCCCGATGCTCGTCGCGGTCAACAAGATCGACAAGGAGGGCGCCGCGCCCGACCGCGTGCGTACCGAGATGACGACGCTCGGCCTGCAGCCCGAGGAGTGGGGAGGGGAGACGATCTTCGTCGACGTTTCCGCTAAGGCCAGGACGAACCTCGAGGATCTGCTCGAGTCGATCCTGCTGCTCGCCGAAGTCGAGGACCTCAAGGGCAACCCGGACGCCGAAGCCGCGTCCGGCGTGGTCATCGAGTCCAAGCTGGATCCCGGCCGCGGCGCGGTCGTCACCGTGCTCGTCAACCGCGGGACGCTGAAGGTGGGCGACGCGCTGATGGCCGGCCCCCACTGGGGCAAGGTCCGCGCGATGAACGACTACCGCGGCGAGAAGCTCAAGAGCGCCGGGCCGTCCGTCCCGGTCGAGGTGCTCGGCTTCAACTCGGTGCCCGACGCCGGCGAGACGGTGCGGGTGGTCGAGAACGACCGCAAGGCACGTCAGCTCGCCAACGACCGCGCCCACCGGCTCAAGACGGAGGCGCTCGCGCGCCGCGGCCGCCGCCGGGTCACGCTCGAGACGATCTTCGACAAGGACCGCGGCGCCGTCATCACGCCGGAGCTCAACCTCATCCTCAAGTCCGACGTGTCGGGCTCGCTCGAGGCCTTCCAGGACGAAATCGTCAAGCTGCCCCAGGGAGAGGTCACCATCAACGTCGTCCGCGCCGACGTCGGCGGCATCACGGAATCCGACGTCAACCTGGCCGCGGCCACGGACGCGATCATCATCGGCTTCAACGTCCGCCCCGTCGGCGAGGCGCGCCTGCTCTCCGAGAAGGAGGGCGTGGAGATCCGCACCTACTCGATCATCTACAAGGCCTTCGATGAGCTGCGCGACGCCATGGAGGGCCTGCTGGCCCCGGAAGAGGTCGAGGAGAACGTCGGACTCGTGGAGATCCGCCAGACCTTCCGCGCCTCCAAGGTCGGCGTCATCGCCGGCTCCTACGTGCTCGAGGGGAAGATCACCCGCGGCGCAAGGAGCCGCCTGGTGCGCGACGGAACGATCGTCTACGACGGCACGATCGACTCGCTCAAGCGCTTCAACGAGGACGTGCGTGAGGTCGCCACGGGCTTCGAGTGCGGCATCGTGCTGGCGAACTTCATGGACGTCAAGGAGGGCGACGTCCTCGAGATCTACGAGACCCGGCAGGTCGAGCGGACCCTCGCGCAGTAGCGCCGGGACGCTCGGAGCTGGTCCGTCCGATGGACTCGGAGTCAATAGGATGAGCGCCGAGAGGATGCGCAGGGTCGACGAGGCCATGCGCGAGGTGCTGTCCGGCGCCATCACGCAGAACCTCAAGGATCCGAGAATCGGCTTCGTGACCGTGACCGCCGTCGAGACGACACCCGATCTTCGCCGTGCGCGCGTGTTCGTCTCCGTGCTCGATGCGGAGGCCGAGCGAAAGCTGACGATGGCCGGCCTGGAATCGGCTCATGGCTTCCTGCAGAAGCTCGTCGCAAGCGAGCTGCGGCTCAAGTACACGCCGACGCTCGACTTCGTCTACGACGACACGGCCGAACGGGCCCAGCGCGTCAGCCGCCTGCTCGAGCGAGAAGAGGAGGAGGCGTGAGCGCGGTCGCCGGGGCACCCCGGGAGAAGGAGGCCGTGGCGACGGCGCTGCGCGACGCGGACGGGCTGATCCTGTGCACGCACGAGCATCCTGATGGCGACGCACTCGGGTCGCTGATCGCGATGACCCGGGCGCTGCATGCGCTGGACAAGGACGCCGTCGCCTTCATGTCGCCCGACGAGTTCCCGCTGCCCTACGAGTACGCGTTCCTCGAGCTCGACCACTTCGTCACGGTCCCGCCACCGGACCTCGACGAGCGGACGATCGTCTTTCTGGACTGCGGCAACATCGACCGCAACCCGGCCGACGTCCTCAAGCGGCCCGGGGCGCACATCGTCAACGTCGACCACCACCACGACAACACCCGGTTCGGGACGGTCGACTGGGTCGAGCCCACGGCCTCGTCGACGGCGGAGATGGTGTGGTCGCTGCTCGAGCCGCTCGGCGTCCCGCTCACGCGCGAGATCGCCGAGGCGCTCTATGTCGGCCTCATCACCGACACGGGCAGGTTCATGTACGAGAACACGGGCCCGCGCGCGCACCTGATGGCCGCGGACCTGCTCGCTGCCGGCATCGACGCGCAGGCGATCTACCGGCGCCTGTTCGAAGGAGTCCCGCAGGCCAAGCTGTCGCTGCTGGCGCGGGGACTGGGCAAGCTCGAGCGCTTCGAGGGCGGGCTGCTCACCCTGACTCATCTATCAAAGGACGACTACGAGTCGACACAAGCCGAGGAGGGCTACTCCGAGGGCGTCGTCGACCACCTGCGCTCGCTCGAGGGCACCGCCGTCGCCGGGCTCGTACGCGACCTGCTGGGCGCGGGCAAGGACGAGGAGCGCAAGGTCTCGCTGCGTGCGTCGGACGACCGCGTGGACGTGTCGAGGATCGCCCGCGAGCAGGGCGGCGGCGGTCATCGCCGCGCCGCCGGCTTCTCCACCCGGATGGGCTGGGACGAGCTGGTCGAGTTCCTGCGCCACGAGGTGCGGGCGCAACTGCCGGCCGCCTGACCCGCTGAGCGCGATGCCCGACGGCGTCATCCTGGTCGACAAGGAGGCAGGGGTCACCTCGCACGACATCGTGGCGCGCGTGCGGCGCGCCATGGGGCGGGGAGTGAAAGTCGGCCACGCCGGCACGCTGGATCCCTTCGCGACGGGGCTTCTGCTCGTGCTCGTCGGCCGTGGCACGCGCGTGCAGCGCTGGCTGATGGGCCTGCCGAAGTCCTACGAGACGGTGGCCCGGCTCGGCCACACCTCCACCACGGGCGACGTCGAGGGGGACATCGCCCCCGGGCAGGTGCCGCCCGAGCCCTTCAACCTGCCCACGGGCCGTATCCGCCAGCGGCCGCCGGCCTATTCCGCGGTGAAGATCGGCGGCCGGCGCGCCTATGCGCTCGCCCGGGCGGGGGAGGTGGTGGAGACGCGCGAGCGCGAGGTGGAGGTCTCGCGCTTCGACCTGCTGCACCGCGAGGCCGACCGGGCGACGTTCGCCATCGAGTGCTCGTCGGGAACCTACGTGCGGTCACTCGTCATGGACCTGGGCGACGCCTACTGCCTCGAGCTGCGGCGCAGCGCGATCGGGTCGTTCCGCGTCGAGGACGCCGATCCCGAACGGGTGGTCCCGCTGCTCGAGGCGCTCGCCTTCCTCCCGCGGGTCGTCCTCGAGGGTGCCGACGCCCGCCGCGCGGGCCATGGCGTCGCCGTACCCGGCGAGGCCGCGGGGGCCACCGTCGCCCTCGTCGACGACGGCGGCCTGATCGCGCTCGCCGAACCGCGCGAGGGCGGCCTGCTGAAACCGGTCGTGGGCTTCCGGGGCTAAGCCTGAATCCAGGCTAAGCGGCAACGTCGGCCCGGGGGAACCAAAACGCCGCTGAGTAGGCTTGCGCGCCTCATGCGCGTGACCATGCTCCCTGACGCGCCGCCGCGCCGCCGTCGAGTCGCGGTCGGGGAGTTCGACGGCGTCCACCTCGGCCACCGGGCCGTGATCGGGGACGCTGACACCGTCCTCACCTTCGAGCCGCATCCGCGTGCGGTAGTCGCGCCCGAGGCAGCGCCCAAGCTCATCACGCCGCTCCCGGTCAAGGCCGACATCATCGCCGGCCTCGGGGTCCGCGAGCTCGTCGTGATCCCCTTCGACGCCGCCTTCGCCAGCAGGACGGCGGGCGCGTTCGTCGACGAGGTGCTCGTCGACACGCTCGGCGCCGAGGAGGTGCGGGTGGGGGAGAACTTCCGCTTCGGCCACAAGGCGCAGGGCGACGTGGCGCTCCTGCGGGCGCACGGCGGGTTTGCCACCTCGGTGGCCGAACTCGTGGAGGTGGAGGGCGAGATCGTCTCCTCCACCCACATCCGCGGGCTGATCGTGGCGGGCGACGTCGAGCGGGCGGGCCGCTTTCTCGGGCTGCCCTACCACATGCGCGGCATCGTCCAGCACGGCGACGAGCGCGGGCGCACCCTGGGCTTTCCGACGGCGAACCTGATCCCCGACAACGCGCACGTGCACCCGGGCAACGGGGTTTACGCCTCTCGCGCCGCCTTTGAGGAGGACGGCGAGTGGCGGTGGTGGCCGGCCGCCGTGAGCATCGGGGTGCGGCCGACCTTCGTCACGGGCCGCGGCGTCCTGATCGAGGCCTACCTGATCGGCTACGAGGGGGACCTCTACGGCCGCGAGCTGCGCCTCGCGTTCCTCAAGCGCCTGCGCGGCGAGAGACGCTTCGACTCGGCTGAAGCCCTCGTCGCCCAGATGGCCCGCGACGTCGACGACGCGCGCGAGATCGCCATCTGACGCTGCTAGGCTTTCTCGCCGCATGACGCTCACCGTCGAAGAGAAGCAGGAGGTCGTCCGCCAGTTCGGCAAGGACGAGAACGACACCGGGACCTCTCAGGTCCAGGTCGCCCTCCTCACCCGCCGCATCAACCACCTCACCGAGCACCTGCGCGAGCACAAGCACGACCACCACTCGCGTCGTGGCCTGCTGATGCTCGTGGGCCAGCGCCGCCGCTTTCTCAACTACCTCCAGAAGAGCGATCTCGAGGGGTACCGGAAGCTAGTGCGCGACCTCGGCCTGCGCAAGTAGACCGTGGCGATCATCGCCCCGGGGGCGTCCGTCCCGGAGTTCACTCTCAAGTCTGCGGACGACGGCACGTTCAGCCGTCAAGACCTGGAAGGCCACACGACCGTCCTGGCGTTCTTCCCGTTCGCCTTCTCAGGGGTCTGCTCGGATCAGTTCCAGATCTACCAGGAGGTCCTGGAGGAGATCACGGAGAAGGGCGCGCGCATCTACGGGGTCTCCACGGACGCCCCCGATTCCCAGCGAGCCTTTCGCGAGTCGCTGGGCGTCGAGATCCCGATGCTGTCGGACTTCGAGCCCAAGGGCGCCACGAGCCGGGCGTTCGGTGCGTTCTTCGAACCGGATGGGATGGCCACGCGCGCGCTCGTGGTGACAGGCCCCGACGCCGTCGTGCGCTGGAGCTGGATCGGCGAGCACCCGGGCATCCTGCCGGGCGCGAACCTCGTCTTCGACGGACTCGCCGCCGCCTCCTGAGCGATCTCGGCTCGGCACCGCTGCCGTCCGTCGGCCCGCAGGATCGGGTCCGCGGGACGGGAGGGCGCCTCGTCGTCGTCTACGCCGACTTCGAGTGCCCGTATTGCGCCCGGGTCGCGCGCGAGCTCGAGGCCGACCCTGACGTTCGCGTCTGCTTTCGGCACTTTCCCGTGCGGAGCAAGCACCCGCGGGCCTGGGCGGCGGCGGCTGCGGTGGAGGCGGCCGCGCTGCAGGACGCGTTCTGGCCGATGCACGACGCGCTCTTCGCCGACCAGGGACGGCTCGAGGACCCGCACCTGTGGGCGCGGGCGCAGACGCTGGGGCTCGACGTCGCCCGGTTCGACGCCGACCGGCGCTCCGATGGGGTGCTCGACCGCATCCGCGAGGACTTCCGGGGCGGCGTGCGCGCGGGAGTCGCGGCCACCCCCATGGTATTCGAGGTCTAGGCCTGCAGGAGCGCGCGGATGCGGTGTGCGCGGTGGTCGAAGATGCGGGCGAGGTCACGGCGGACGAGCATCCGGTGCGCGACCTCGCCGAGCGCGCCGAGCGGCAGCTCGTAGCGGACCTCGTCGCGCATGAGGGTGTCCCCGCCGGGGAGGGGCTCGAAGGTGTGCGTGTGGTGCCAGAGCCGGTAGGGACCGCTGAGCTGCCGGTCGACGAACCGCACCCCAGGATCCCAAGCGTCGATCCGCGTGCGCCAGCGGATCGGCAATCCCCGTAATCGGAGGCGGTACTCGATCAGAGCGCCCTCGTGCATCGCGATGGGGCGCGGCGTGACGATCCGGAAACGCAGCCACGGCGGCGTGATCGCCTCGAGGTTGCCCGCGTCGGCGAAGAACGGGAACACCTCGGCCGGGGTCCCGGGCAGCCGCTGCTCGCGCACCAGGGTTTGAACGGCCACGTCAGCCGGCCGGGTCGGGGCGGGGCACGCGCGTCAGCCCTGCCTCGGCGCACCCCTGCTCGAGCACGTCGAGGCCGAAGGCCTGCTGCGGCCCGACGGCGCCCGTGGCTCCGGTGCCCGTCGACGCGGCGCGGAGGGCGGCCCAGGCCATGAAGCCTGCGGTGAACGCGTAGGCGTCGACGCCTGAGAGGTGAACCTCGGACAGTGGCACGCCGCCGGCGTCGAGCGCCTCGGCGACGACCCACGAGACGCCGCCCGGAGTGGTGCCCGGATCGGGCGATCCCGTCATCGAGACGAGACGCTCGCCGGCCCGCTGCATGACCGGCCGCGCCCCGGGCACGCGGGTGATCAGTGACGTCGCCAGCGAGCCGGCCTGGACCGCGCGCGAAAGCGGGCCGGCCCAGCCGAGGTAGACGTCGACGTCGCGCAGCTGTGGGTACAGAGCCGGCAGGACGAAGTGCTCGACGCCGGCCACCGACACGGCCGGGCGCGGGCGACCCTTCGCGGGAAACGACCGGACGCGCGCGGCCCCGCGCTCGGTGACGATCCCGCCGCTGCGGAAGGCGAAGCCTGCATCGAGGGCAGCTCCGACGAGCGACGTCTTGGTCCCGGCGCTGCCGGCGTCCGAGCCCATGCCGAGTGAGTAATAGCCGGCACGCACCGCCACGGCCGCGTCGCCGGCCTCCTCGAGCGCGAGCGCAGACGCGAGCGAACCCGGGACGAAGTCGAAGCCCATCGCCGTCATCAGCGTCGCACCGGCGTGCTCGGCCGGCCCGCCGAATTCCTCGAAGACCCGGCGGATGAACGCCGGCTCGCCCGTCGAGTCGATGTAGACCGTCCCCTGGCCCGCGGCCACCGCGGCCCGGACGGCAGGATCGCCCCATCGCACGAAGGGACCGACCGTCGAGACGAGCACGTCACCCGGCCCGACGAGGTCGAAGACGGAGTTCTGCCGCATCACGTCGGCCTTCACGGTCTCCAGGTCGGCGCCGACCAGTTGGGAGAGCTGCTTCAGGCGATCCGTGTCGCGCCCCGCCAGCACGGGAGCCGATCCGGCCGCGACGAGGCGCTCCACCACGAGCCGGCCCGTATAGCCCGTGGCCCCGAAGACGACGATGCGGCTGGCGGTCATGCCGCCACGCTACCCGGCCCGTCGCTACCATGACCCGCAACGACTACCGAAGCGGCAATAAGACGCAGAGGGGCCCGCCACCGATTGGCGGAGCAATCGAAAGGAACATATGTCAGATGTGACGCGCGTCAGCGTCGAGATCGGCGGCACGGAGATCTCGTTGGAGACGGGCAAACTGGCAAAGCAGGCGGGCGGCGCAGTCGTCCTCCGCGCGGGCGACGCCGTCGTCCTGGGAACAGCGACCGCGGGCAACCTCCGCGATGTGGACTTCCTCCCGCTCACCGTCGACGTCGAGGAGCGGATGTACGCCGCGGGCAAGATCCCGGGCTCGTTCTTCAAGCGCGAGGGTCGCGCCGGCGAGAAGGGCACCCTGATCGCCCGCATGATCGACCGCCCCGTGCGGCCGCTCTTCCCCAAGGGCTGGCGGCGGGAGACGCAGCTCGTCGCCGTGCCGCTGTCGATCGATCACGTCAACTCGTACGACATCCTCGCGATGAACGCGACGTCGGCGGCGCTGATGATCTCCGACATCCCCTTCCCGACCCCGGTCGGTGCGGTCCGGATCGGCAAGATCGACGGCAACTTCGTCGTCAACCCGTCCGAGGACGACCTGCACGAGGGGCGTTCGGACCTCGACCTCGTCGTCTCCGGCACCGAGGAGGCGATCCTCATGGTCGAGGCCGGCGCCTCGGAGATCTCCGAGGCCGAGATCCTCGACGCGCTCGACATCGCGCATTCGGAGATCAAGAAGGTCTGCGGTGCGATCCGCGAGCTCGCCGCCTCGGCGGGCAAGCAGAAGCTCGAGGTCACGGCCCCGCAGGTTGACGAGGACCTCCTCGGCCAGATCAAGCAGTCGCATGGCGACGCGCTCGACCAGGCCACCCAGGTCGTCGACAAGCTCGACCGCCAGGAGGCCTCCAAGGCCGTCGAGGCACAGGTGCTCGAGCAGTACTCGGGCGATCCGAGCGGCGAGGACTTCGGCGAGAACCGCCAGCGCGCGCAGCTCGCCTTCGACAAGCTCGAGAAGTCGATCATCCGCCAGCGCATCGCCGTCCAGAAGAAGCGCCCGGACGGTCGCGACACGGACGAGATCCGGGCGATCTACATCGAGGTCGGCCTGCTGCCGCGCACGCACGGCTCCGCGCTGTTCCAGCGCGGTCAGACGCAGGCCCTCTCGGTGGTCGCCCTCGGCACCACGCGCGAGGAGATGCGCCTGGACACGCTCGGGCTGGAGACGTCCAAGACGTACTTCCACCACTACAACTTCCCGCCGTTCTCGGTCGGGGAGGCCGGCTTCATGCGCGGTCCCAAGCGCCGCGACATCGGCCACGGCGCGCTCGCCGAGCGCGCTCTGGTCCCGGTGATCCCGGACCTCGAGGCGTTCCCCTACACGACTCGCGTCGTGTCCGACATCCTCGAGTCCAACGGATCGTCGTCGATGGCATCGGTCTGCGGCAGCTCGCTGTCGCTGATGGACGCGGGCGTGCCGATCAAGGCGCCGGTCGCGGGCATCGCCATGGGCCTGATCAAGGAGGGCGACGACTATGTCGTGCTGTCCGACATCGCCGGCATCGAGGACCACCTCGGCGACATGGACTTCAAGGTCGCCGGCACCAGCGAGGGCATCACGGCCCTGCAGATGGACATCAAGATCACCGGCGTGACGTTCGACATCCTGCGTGACGCGCTCATGCAGGCCAAGGACGGCCGCGAGTTCATCCTCGGCAAGATGGCGGAGGTCATCTCCGCTCCGCGCGAAGAGATGTCCGACTGGGCGCCGCGGATCTCGTCCGTCAAGATCGATCCGGACAAGATCGGCCTGCTGATCGGCAAGGGCGGAGAGACGATCCGCTCGCTGCAGGAGGAGTACGAGGCGCAGATCGACGTCGACGACCTCGGCAACGTCCGCGTCTACGCGACGACGGGCGCCAAGGGCGACGCGCTCGCCGAGCGCATCCGGTCGATGACCAAGGAGGTCGAGATCGGCGACTCGTTCACCGGCAAGGTCGTCAAGACGATGCCGTTCGGCGCGTTCATCGAGCTCGCCAAGGGCACCGATGGCCTCCTGCACATCTCGAACATCGCGCCGGGCCAGCGGCCCGACACGGTCGAGGAGGTGCTCGAACGCGGCCAGGAGCTGCAGGTGCGCGTGGTCGAGGTCGACCGCGAGCGCGGCCGCATCGGCCTGCGCCTGGCGGACGACCCCGAGGTCGCCGGCAAGTCGCCGGAGGAGCTCGTCGGCGTCGGCTCGGGCGACCGCGGACCGCGGACGGGTGGCGGCGGCGACCGCGGGCGGGGCGGGTCCGATCGCGGCGGCGGCGGCGGCGAGCGTGGCGGGCGCGGCCGTGACCGCAACGGCGGCGGTGGCGGCGGGCGCGATCGCGGACCGCGGCGCGACAACGACCCGGACCGCGGCTAGCCGCAGCTCGGCCACTTGGCCGACCACCGACTCACAACGCTGGACTCGGGCCTGCGGATCGTCACGGAGCACATGAGCTCCGTGCGGTCCGCGGCCCTGGGTTTCTTCGTCCACGCGGGCTCACGCGGCGAGGACACGGGCGAGGCTGGGTTGTCGCACTTCCTCGAACACCTGCTGTTCAAGGGCAGCGACCGCTACGCGTCGGTCGAGATCGACCGCCTCTTCGACGGCTGGGGCGCCGAGCTCAACGCGGGCACGGACAAGGAGTCCACGACGGTCTACGCCCGGATGCTCGACCAGCACCTGCCGCGCGCGTTCGACGTCATGGCGGACATGATCTGGCGCCCCGCCTTCAACGACGTGGACCCCGAGCGCGACGTCGTGCTCGAGGAGATCGCCATGTACGAGGACGACCCGCAGGACTCCGTCTTCGACGTTCTTGGCCACGCCGTCTTCGGCGACCACCCGATCGGCCGGCCGATCATCGGCCGCGCGCCGGTGATCGCCGATACGCCGGTCGACGTCATCGCGCGCTTCCACGCCCTTCGCTACCTGCCGGAGAACGTGGTGATCGCCGCCGCCGGGTCGATCGACCACGACGAGATCGTGCGTCTGGCCGAGTCGACGCTCGCCGGGCTGGAGCGCGACGGCCGAGCGCAGGCGCCCGAGGCCGCTCCTCCCGCGCCCGCGCCGACCGTCCGCTTCACCCAGAAGGACACGGAGCAGGTCCACGTCTGCCTGGGTGCCACGGGCCTTCCCCGCTCGGACGACCGCCGCTTCCCGCTCCGGGTGCTCGACGCGATCTTCGGCGGGCTTTCTTCGTCACGGCTGTTCCAGGCCGTCCGCGAGGAGCGCGGTCTCGCCTACTCCGTCTACTCGTTCGCCGGCCAGTATGCCGACACGGGCCAGGTCGGCCTCTACGTCGGCACCCGCCCGGACAATCTGGGCGAGGCGATGGAGGTCGTCGCGGGCGAGCTCGAGCGGATGCGGCGCGAGCCGGCGACCCCCGAGGAGCTCGCGCGGGCCAAGGAGAACGTCAAGGCCAGGGTGATCCTCGCGCTCGAGTCCTCGAGCGCCCGGATGAGCCGCCTGGGCGGCTCGATGCTCTTCGGCGTCCCGTTGCTCGAGCCCGACGAGATCATGTCCCGCATCGACGCGGTGCGGCTCGAGGACCTCGCCGGGCTCGCCGACGAACTTTGGGCGCCCGAACGGTTGTCTGCCGCCGGTATCGGGCCCGACGCCGACGCCTTCCACGCCGCGGTGGCTCCCGTCTGCCCGGCCACCGGAACCGCCGCGTGAGCGCTTCGATCCGCGTGGCGGTGGCAGGTGCCGCCGGCCGCATGGGGCAGGCGGTCTGCGCAGCGGTCGAGGGCGCCGACGACCTCGAGCTCTCCGGCCGCGCGGACCCGTCCCTCGGTGCGACGGTGCCCGACGTCCTGGATGCCGCCGACGTGCTCGTCGACTTCACGGTGCCCGACCAGGCGGTGGAGAACGCCCGCGCCGCGGTCGCGGCCGGTGTCCATGTGGTGATCGGGACCACGGGCTTCTCGGTGGACGACCTGACGGCAGCGGTAGCCGACGGGCCCGGCAAGTGCTTCTTCGCCCCGAACTTCGCCATCGGCGCCGTCCTGATGATGCGGTTCGCCGCCGAAGCCGCGCGGCACATGCAGGCCGCCGAGATCGTTGAAGCCCACCACCCGGCCAAGCTCGACGCCCCGTCGGGCACGGCCCGCCGCACCGCGGAGCTGATGGAGGCGGCCGGAGGCCGTCCAGTCCCGATCCACTCCATGCGCCTGCCGGGCGTCGTCGCCGACCAGGAGGTGGTGCTCGGGGACGTTGCGCAGACGCTGCGCATCAGCCACGTCACCACGGACCGCACGAGCTTCATGCCGGGGGTCCTGCTCGCCGTGCGCAGGGTCGCGACGCTCGAAGTCTCCCCGACCGTCGGGCTCGAGCACCTGCTGTGAGCCAGTGATCCGGCCGGCCCGGGCCGAGGATGCCGGGGCGATGGCCCGCATCCGGCTCCACGCTCTGCTGCACACCGGCCTCGAGGCCGTGCCCGACGAGGAAATGCAGCCCGTGCACCATCCGACCTGGGTGTGGGACCAGGACGGCGTGGTCGCCGGTTTCGTCACCGCCGGCGAGGATCCGCCGGGCGAGGGCCTCGGATGCCTCGTCCGCCTCTACGTCCAACCCTCCGCACAGGGCGCCGGGGTCGGGAAGGCACTGCTCACCCACGCGGAGGCAGCGATGCGGGCTGACGGACTCACGGGTGCCGTGCTCCTGGTGGAGACGACGAACGAGCAGGCGCGCCGCTTCTACGAGGCTCGGGGCTGGGTGCTCGAGCCTGATCCCGAGGTCCGGCAGCCGAGGTGGGAGGCGTCTGGCGTCCGCTACCGCAGGCGCCTGTGACGCCTGAGCCCGTCACGGTCGCGGTCACCGACCACGCCGTCGAGCGCTACCGCCAGCGGGTGAGCGGCGGGTCCGGGTCGCTCGACGTGCGCACGCAGATCGCCGCGCGAGTGGCCCGTGCGTGGGCGGCGGGACGCAGCGAGCCGGGCGAGAAGGGTTCCGTGCACGTCGCCGACCTCGAGCGGCGCGACGTGGTCTACGTCTGCCGGCACGACCGGCCCCGAGGCGATCTGATCGTCGTGACCCTGTGGGAATCAGGTGAGGACGCCGCGGTGCCGCGCCGCTTCACGGACGAGCTGCGCCGCCTTGATCGGCGGGCGGGGTTGCGGCCCGGGAGGCCAAGCGGTTGACTAGTGGTCCGCGGGATTCCCGCGGCCGACCGCGACGAGGAGTGAGATGGGCTTTCTGGACAAGGCGAAGAAGCTGGCCGATCAGGCGCAGGCCAAGATCGACGAGACCCAGAAGCAGTTCAACCAGACGCAGGGAGGTGGTCCGACCCCGTCCGGGCCTCCCGTCGAGTACGACGCCCACGGCCGCCCGATCCAGTCGACGCCGCCGCCGTCCGCGCCCGTGTCGATCGTCCCGCCGCCCATGCCTCCGGTGCCGCCAGTACCCGACGCCGTGAGGATGATGTTGCCGAGTTGAAGCGTGGCGCCCGCTGCATTGGCAAGCGCGAAAGCGCCTCCGCTGGTCGGGTTTTCACTGTCATAAAGTCCGCCCGCTCCTGTCCCGCCGGCTCCCGCCTCGAGGTTGTCGCCATTGCCCGCACCGCCGATTCCGCCGACGCCGTTGACGCTGATCGTCGCATTGCCGCCGGTAATCGATCCGGCGGTTCCACCTTCGCTGACGCTGGCTTCGACATAAGCCGTTCCGCCAAGTCCCTGACCGGCATTGCCGCCGAACCCGGCGTTGGCGCTTCCGCCCGAGCCCTCAGCCAGAGCAGTGATCGATCCGGTGATTCCGACCGAGCCGCCGTCGGAATAGACGCCCGCCACGCCGCCGGTGCCGTTGCCTCCGGTCTGG
>Ga0136633_1002326_pt1 | contig 13186 bp, 16 predicted proteins | sample AntDrymeUQ832206_2_FD_105494 | JGI IMG/M metagenome (GOLD analysis project Ga0136633, IMG submission 105494) | Polar desert sand microbial communities from Dry Valleys, Antarctica - metaG UQ83 (22.06) | ecosystem: Environmental > Terrestrial > Soil > Desert | place: Antarctica: Dry Valley... | reverse complement strand
GCCCTTCTGCAGGGTCTGATGGACACGGACGGCTACGTCGATGACGTGGCCGGACGGTGCGAATTCACGAGCACGAAAGAGCTTCTGGCTGATGCGGTCGTCGAACTCGCGGCCGGGCTTGGCTTCCGGCCGGTGAAGTCGATCGGTCGCGCAATGCTGAGTGGCATCGATTGCGGGCCAAAATACCGAGTCAAGTTCACTCCTGATCGGCACGTGTTTCGACTGCCGAGAAAGGTGGCTCGTCAAAAGCGTGCGGACGTGAGGTTCCACCGTTTTCACGGAATCGCCGATGTCTGCGAGGTGCCATCAGTCCCCGTTCGGTGCATTGAGGTCGCGGCAGAGAGTGGAATGTTCCTTGTCTCTCGCTCCTTCATTCCGACGCACAACAGCTCCTTGGGCCGCCTGGGGCTCCTGATCCACTCGACGGCCGGCTATGTCGATCCCGGCTGGGAGGGGACCCTGACCCTGGAGCTGTCCAACGTCGCCAACCTGCCGATCAAGCTGTATGACGGTATGAAGATCGGCCAGATCAGCTTCCAACGGCTCAGTTCGCCGGTCGAGGTTGGCTACGGGGATGCACGGATCGGCTCCAAGTACTTCGGACAGACCGATCCGACCGCCAGCCGCTTTCACGCTGACTTCGAACGCGGACGGGTCTCGCGTTCGTGAGCGGGCCGCTGTACGAGATCAGCGACTCCCGATCCTACGCCGGCGGCGTCTTGGTCCGCGTCGTGCGCGCCGGCTGGTTCCGGCCGGATGCCGGCGGCTTCTTCGGGGTCGTTCCGAAACCCCTGTGGAGCCGATTCACCGAGGCCGATGAGCGCGGGCGCCTGCTTTGCCGCCTCAACCTGTTGCTCATCGAGGCCAGCGGCAAGCGCATCCTCGTCGAAACCGGCACCGGTGTCCGCATGAGCGACAAGGACCGTGACATCAAAGGGGTCGAAGGCGGGGATCCGGCTGAGGCGCTGCGCGCGGTGGGGGAGGACCCCGCGTCGATCGACTTCGTGGTGGTGACACACCTTCACTACGACCATGCCGGCGGGATGGTGGACGCTTCCGGCCGCCCCACGTTTCCCAATGCGCGCTACGTGATCCAGCGTGACGAGACCGAAGCGGCCCACGGCGATGAGCTCCGATTGGCGGGCATCATGGAGGTCGAGCAGCTTGATGCCGTGCGCGCCGCGGGCCAGCTGGCCGAAGTCAACGGCGAAGTGGAGCTGGTCCACGGCGTGCGCGTCCTGCGCACCGGGGGACACACCCGCGGCTCACAGGCCGTCCTCATGGGCGTGGAACGGCCCGGCGGTCGCGCCGGCGACCCGACGGAACGCGCCGTCTTCTGGGGTGATCTCATCCCGACGCGCTGGCAGATCCCGGTGCGTTGGACGAGTGCCTACGACGACTATCCGATCGATGCCATCGAGGTTCGCAACGAGCTGGTGGCGCGCGCCGCCGCCGAGGGCTGGTGGTGCTACTTCACGCACGATCCTGGAGAGCTCCCGCTGCGCATCGAGGCAACCGAACGAGGCGGCTACCGCGCCGCGGAATGACGGCCACCCGTGGCGCACGTAGAATGCAGGTGCCACTTTCGGACGCCACCACCGACCTGGAAGATTCGTCGAAAGGACGCATCCACCAATGAACCCTTCTCTCCTCGCGCTGCGCCGCGGCGCGCTCCTCACGCTCACCATGCTCCTGGCCTTCGTGCTCGCCGCCTGTGCTTCGGGCGACGCTGATGCCAGCGAGCCGGCCAACGGCGACACCGGCGGCGGGACCGTCTCGGTCACCGGCGGCGTCGTCGCGATCAGCGCCGACGAGCTCGTGTTCGACGCCGACGTGATCCAGGCCACCGCCGGCGAGGCCTTCACGGTCACCTTCACGAACAATGAGGCTGCCCAGCACAACTGGTCCATCTACACCGAAGAGGGCGGCGAGATGATCGCCCAGGGGAACATCATCGGCGAAGGCGCCACCGACGAGATCGAGGTCCCTGCGCTCGAGCCGGGCGAGTACTTCTTCGTCTGCGACGTTCATCCCGCCGACATGGTCGGGACGGTGGTGGTCGAGGGCTGAGGCCGATGTGGGCCTGCAATGGCCGTGCATCCCGCACGCCCGTTGCTTCGTTGAGCGAATCCCGCCCATTCATGCGTCCCTTGACTGTTCGGGGTTCATTTGGCTTCCCAGGCCGGCTTGCTCGGACCTGCGCCACGCGTGAATAAGGGTCATTCGGCCACCGCCGCGCCGCGATTCCGACTCGAACAGTCAACCGGTGCATGCCTGACCCCGTTTGAGCAATCCGGCCGCGATAGCAGTCATCGGGTGAATAACTGACACGCAAGGCGCGCGTGGAGCGATCAGTCGGACGCCAGGAGCTCGTCGACGATGGCGACCATCCGGGCCGGCTCCAGCGGGCCGATCACCTCACGCAGGACCGTCCCCGCTTCACCGATAAAATAGTGGCGCGGTAGCCCGTCGCCGCTCGCCCAGCGGTAGTATGCCTCGAGGCCCGGATCCAGGAGGATCGGGTATTCCACGCCGTATCGGTCGACGAAGTCGACGACGGTGCCGCGCTCCTCGCCCCAGTTCACGCCGAGGATCAACACATCGCCGGCGTATGCCTCCGCGATGCGCTGCATGGCCGGCATCTCGGTGCGGCACGGATCGCACGACGTGGCCCAGAAGTTGACCCACACCAGGCGCCCGTCGGCATCCGCGAGGGAATGCGTCGTTCCGTCGAGTCCTTGCGCGACCAACGCAGGAGCAGGCTTGCCTACGAGCGTGCCGAGGGTGCCGTCGCTCGGTGCCCGCAGCAGCGGGATGGTGGCCAGCACCGCCAGGGTGACTCCCAGCGCTCCTATGGCCAACAGCCAGAGCAGGCTGAAGCGCCGCCCCCGCAACGCGGCGGGAATCATCGGCCCAGGACCGCCTCGAGGTCAGGGCGGGTGATGATCAGCTCCAGCCGGTCCTCGCCCTCGAGCGCCAGTACGGGGATGCGGTGCGCGTACCGGACGAGCAGGTCGTCATCAGTGTTGATGTCCACGCCGTCCCAGCCATCGGTTCCGAGCATGTCGTCCAGCAGGACGCTCGCCTCCTCACAGAGGTGGCAGCCCTCCCGAACGTAAAGAATGGGGCGGGGCATGGCCGCGATCATACGGTAGGATGCCGGAGGCGCCGCCCCCGTAGCTCAGAGGATAGAGCGCCGCCGTCCTAAGGCGGGCGTCGGGGGTTCGAGTCCCTCCGGGGGCGCCACATAGCCATTGAGGTAGCCCATGTCAGCGCCGCGGTTGACCGCCGTCCTCGTGGCCGAGGCCATCGGCACGTTCCTGTTCTTCTTCGTCGGCATGGGGGCAGTGGTTCTCGGCAGCCACGCCGGCGACGGGGGTGGGGGACTGGTTGGCGTCGCGCTGGCGCACGGCCTGGCTCTGGCGGTCCTCGTCTCCGCGCTCGGCCCGATCTCCGGCGCCCACTTCAACCCCGCGGTGACCTTCGGCGTCTGGCTGACCGGGCGGATCGACATCACCCGCGCCGGCATGTACATCGCCGTCCAGCTCATCGGTGCCGTCATGGCCGGTTTCGCGCTGCGGGCGGTGTTTCCGGAGTCATCGTGGCGGCCCGTCGCGCTCGGGACGCCGGCGGTCGACGCCGGCATGGGCGTGGTGGGCGCCATCACCATCGAGGCGATCCTGACGGTCGTCCTGCTGATCGCCGTGTTCGGGACGGCCATCGACCGGCGCGCGCCGAAGCTCGGCGGCCTGGCCATCGGTCTGGCGGTGGCGGCCGACATCCTCATGGGTGGTCCGCTCACGGGCGCCGCCATGAATCCCGCACGCTGGTTCGGCCCTGCCGTCGCGTCGGGCACCTTCGCCGATTGGTACGTGTGGTGGATCGGTCCATTGGTCGGCGCTGCCGTCGCGGCGCTCATCTACCGCTTCGTGCTCGAGGATACGGCCGAGGCTGATGTCACCCCGGCCATGCCCGAGGGCAGCTGAGGGGCTCGCTGCATCAAGAACGAGATGCCGAGCCGGAGGCTCACAAGGCGAGGGTGAAGAGGTTGGCGAGTCGCGCGAAGGCGTTGAAGAAGATCAGGATGCCGATGACGACGATGAGCAGGCCGCTGATCACCTGAACCACCCGGTGATGCCGTCGGAGGAGCTCGATCAACGGACGGAGGCGCGGGAAGGCCATGGCCGCGACGAGGAATGGAATCGCAAGGCCGAGTGAGTAGGCCGTCAGCAGCAGCGCCACCACCGGAGCCGAGCCGCTTGACGCGCCCATGGTGAAGATCGCGCCAAGCACCGGACCGATGCACGGGGTCCACCCGATGGCCACCAGGCCCCCGAGGGCGAGAGCTCGGACCGATCGCTCCGCTGGCAGGGCCGCCGGATCGACGCCGACGCGGAACCGATCCAGGACGGGCCCGAAGACGCCGGTCGTGATGATGCCCACGCCGATGACCGCAACTCCCGCCGCCTGGCGCGCCTCCGGGATTCGGAAGAGCGGTGCACCGATGAGGCCGATGGAGGTGCCGATCACCACGAACACGATGCTGAAGCCGGCGACGAACAGCAGCGCCTGCGGCAGGACGGCGGTGCGGGTCACCCCCACCGCCGTTGGCGCCCTGCCAGCGCCCGTCGCCGCCTCGCCCAGGAATGCGAGGTAGACGGGCAGGAGGGCCAGGACGCAGGGGGAGAGGAAGCTGAGCGCACCGGCGGCCACGGCCACCGCGATGCTGACGTCGGTCACGCCGGTGAGCCTAGCGGATCACGGCCACGATCACGCCGGGCTCGACCACGATCGGTTGCGCGATGATCCACAGGCTGAGGACGGTGTAGCCGATCATAAGCGCCACCATGGGCAGTCCGACACGCGTGGCGCGGCGCGGTGAGTCGCGCAGCCCAAGACGGTGGGCGAGCACGATGCCCGCCACGTGGCCGCCCACGATGGCCGCGACGCTCAGGTACCAGACCGCGCTGACCGGGATCCAGTCGAGCTGCGGGGCCAGGCTCATGAGCGGATCGACGACGAGCGAGGGGAGCCAGACGATGCCCCGGATGACGAGGGTCATGTAGTGCGCGATGAGGTAGCCGGTGAGCGAGGTGGCGGTGAGCTCCAGCCCCAGGGTGATCCTTGGCTCGTCGCACGCCGCGGGGCGGACATCGGTGACGCAACCTGCCCCAACGGCCGTCATCCAAACGAGGAGAAGGCAAACGGCCGGTCGACGAGCGGCCCTGAGGGATCGGGACACGCAACCTCCACGGGAGTGCGGCGAGATACCGGACTGGTCGTTGTCGGGCAGTCACGAGTATACGAATGGCCGACCGACGCATTCAGCGCGACGACCGGCGGTGTGACACCGCGTGGCGGTCTGAGTCGTCCTGACGTTGTCTCGCCCCTGCCGGGGGCGCAAGCTGGCGCGTGCCTTGCATCGGACGAGGAGCAAGAAACCAAACTCGCTTCACCAGTGGAGGAACGTTCGTAATGGCTTCCGTCGTCGAGAGCATTGATGTCAAGGTGCCGGTGGGCACCGCCTACAACCAGTGGACGCAGTTCGAGGACTTCCCGCTTTTCATGGAGGGGGTGAAGTCAGTGACCCAGACCGATGACACCCACCTTCATTGGGTCGCCGAGGTCGGTGGAGCCGAAAAGGAGTGGGATGCCGAGATCACCGAGCAGCATGCTGATGAGCGCGTCGCCTGGAATGCCACCGCGGGCGCTGAGAATGCCGGCGTGGTGACATTCCACCGCATTGATGATGAAACGTCGCGCGTCACCCTTCAGATGGACGTGGTTCCCGAAGGCCTGGTCGAGAATGTCGGAACCGCCCTTGGCTTCCTTGATCGGCGCGTGAAGGGGGATCTCGAGCGCTTCAAGGAGTTCATTGAGAGTCGGCGGAGCGAGACAGGTGCCTGGCGCGGTGAGGTGGAGGCTCCCCTTCAGCGATGACCGACCGCGACTCGGGTGGCGGCGGCATGACCGGCGCCACCGGTGACCTCACCCCGGACGACGCGCAGCGCGAATTCGAGCCCGGTGAGCTGGGCGAGGCCTCTGATCCGATGCACCGGGCGGACGTGACACGAGCCCAGACCGGCAAGACCGAGGACGCGGGCGCCGAGCCGGAGCTGCGACCCGACCGAGAGCCTTGGGTCGGCGGCGACGAGAGGACCGATCAGGAGGAGCACTTCTAGGCCGCTGAGCTCGCTGTGCGTGTGAGCCATGCGTATGTCGTGTGCAGGTACCTTCGACGAGGTCTTCACCAGCCTTGTGGAGAAGCGTCGGGCCGACCGAGGCTGGGCGGACGACGGCACCGGCCAACCGCGGATTCAAGCAGATGGGTAGTATCGGTCAGAGCATCATCCGGATGGCCTCCTTCACCGGCAAGGAGCTGCGTGAGGTTCTGCGCCGGCCAGGGGTGCTGCTGAGCCTCATCGTCGGTCCGTTTCTGATCATGTTCATCTTCGGGCTCGGCTACTCCGGCTTTCGCGAGCCGTTTGATACCGAGATCGTCATTCCGGAAGGAGGGGGCATGCCGCGCGATGCCGCGTACTACGCCGGCCTGGCACCCGGACGGCTCGACGTGCGGGAGGTGGGGTCCGATGCCGCTGCGGCGGAGGAGCGCCTGCGGGCCGGCAAGATCGACCTGCTGATCGTGGTGCCGGAGAATGCGTCGTCCGAGCTGCGCAACGGCCAGCAGACGACGATCCGGGTGGCGTGGAACCAGGTGGATCCGGTGTACGACCAGCTCGCGGGGCTGGCAACGTCCATCCTGGTGAGCAGCCTGAACGCCGAGATCATCGAGGAGGCGGCTGCTGAGGGGATCTCTTTCGTGGAGGGTGAACTGGGGCAGGCCGTGGCCAACGTGCCGCCGGAGGTCATCGCGCGCCCTACGACCGCGGAGACAGAGAATGTCGCGCCGACGGAGCCGGCCGTGCTGAGCTTCTTCGGCCCGGCCGTGTTTGCCCTGGTCCTCCAGCACCTGGCCATCACGCTGACCGCCCTGTCCATGGTGCGCGAGCGGCTCAGCGGCCAGATGGACCGCTTCCGCGTGGCACCGGTGACCTCGATGGAGCTGCTCGTCGGCAAGTACATCGCGTACGCCGTGCTGAGCCTTGCGGTCGCCGGCATCGTCGGCGCGCTGCTGGTCGGGGTGCTGGGAGTGCCCCTGCTGGGTGGCTGGTTGCCGTTCATTGGGATCGTGCTTCTGCTCACCTTTGCGTCGCTGGGGGTCGGCCTCCTCATCTCGCTCGTCGCCGACTCGGAGCGCCAGGCCGTGCAGCTCTCGATGCTGGTCCTGCTTGCCAGCGTCTTCTTCTCTGGGTTCGTGCTGCCAGTCTCCGACTTCGCGGAATGGACGCAGTACCTGGCCTACTCGCTGCCGGTGACCCATGGCATCGGCCTGCTCCAGGACCACATGTTGCGCGGCCGCGTGAGCGACATCTGGATGCTCGGCGTGCTCGCCGGGATCGGTCTCATCCTGTACGTCGGGTCGCTCCTTCGCCTGCGACGGATCCTGCGCTGGGCCGACCTGAGCCGATCAGGCATCCGTTGGCAGCGCCCGCGTAGGTCGCAGGAGCGCCATCCCGAATAGGAGCGTGGCAACCGCGGGGATGGCGATCCCGGCCAGCAGGAGCGCGACGAACAGCCGAAGCGGCGGCGAGCCGCCGTCTTCCCCTCCGGCATCCTGGAGCGACTCGATCTCGCTGCTCAGGCTTTCGAGCTCCACGCCGATGATCGCCACATCGGTCCGCGTGTCGCCCAGTGAGCTGCCGACGGCGTCCAGCCGGCCGCCCAGCTGTTCCGCCTGGTCGGCGCTCGCGGTGAACTCGGCGGCCAGCGGCAGTAAGGGCTGAGTACCGAAGAACGAAAGCTGCATGGCCACCGCCAGCGAATCCAGGGTGGCGCCCGCCTCGCGGGCGAGGATCGCCGCACCATCGGCTGACGCCTGGGGCTCGGACAGGCTGCCATCGATGCTCGCGAACGAATCCGCCGCGGCACGCGTGGAACGGGCCGCCGCCGTCAGCGTGCCGTCGGCCGATGACGCCAGCCGCTCGATCCGGCCGGACACATCGAGGCCGATGACGGCGCCGCCGATCACGAGCAGCAGCCCCAGCAGGCCGTATGCGATGAGGCCCCAGGCCAGTGGTCGCTTGCGCATGACGCCGTCAGTCCTCGGCGAAGAAGGGATCGTCACCGTACAGCTCCAGCCAGCGGCGTCGCATGTGGCGGATGGTGGCAGCCACGGCCGGATCGGCGGTGGCGGGCGGCAGGAGGCTGGCGACGGCGGTGCGGACACGCTCGCTGTTCTCCATGCCCAACAGGGACAGGTAATCCGCAATCCGTTGTGCGGGGCTCTTGCCGTGGGCACGTTGTCGGACGAGGACATCGGCTTCGTGCTCCAAGGCGCCGGCATAGTCGGCATCGGTGCACGCCAGCTCCGCCAGGAGCAGCGGTATATCCTCGAGCCGAGGGTCGGAATAGGCCCAGCGCATGAAGCTGTCATTCGGGCCCGGTAGCCGCTCGTGGTGGCCGGCGTGGAACTGCTGGAGGTACTGGCGGCGTTCTTCGTCGGTCCGGGTCAACGCGATCTGGGCGATCTGGCGCATCTCCGGCGTCCAGCGTCGGAGCGACTCGACGAACTGCCGCAACGTGAGGCCGCCCGCCGGCTGAGGTTGAAACTTGTGTTCATGAACGTGCTGCACGGCGCCCGTATACTAGCCGCCGTGCGCCGACCCCTCAGCCTTGCCGTCCTTGCGGCGGTGCTGGTCGCGCTCTCCAGCAGCACCTTGGGGGGAACGACCCGAGCGGCAGGCACGCCCCTGCGCTACCTGGCGGGGCCGCCGGGGACGCTCGATCCGGCGTTCATCGCCGATGCGGCCGACGTGCAGTTGCTGCTCCAGTTGTACGCGGGGCTGACGCGCCTGGACGAGCGCGGCGAACCGTATCCGTCGCTCGCCTCTGGCTGGTCGATCAGCGCGGACGGGCTGACCTATGAGTTTTCCATCCGCGACGACCTTGCATTCAGCGACGGCACGCCTCTCGTCGCCGAGGATGTGCGCCGCTCGTGGATGCGACTGCTCGACCCAGCCACCGGGGCTACCGCGCCGGACGTTCTGAGCGTGGTCGCCGGCGCCACGGCGCGCGCATCCGGCGACGCGGAAGAAGACGAGGTGGGAATCCACGCACCGGACGACGGAACGCTCGTGGTGGAGCTGCGTCACCCTGCTTCCTACTTTCTGGAGATCACTGCGACGCCCAGCACGTTCGTAGTGCCGCCCGGCGCCGACGCCACCTCCGGCTGGCAGACGCCCGAGACCTTCGTGGGCAGCGGGCCATACGTCCTCGACGGAGTGGGGGCCGGAGACCTGGTCCTGCTTGCGAACGATCGGTATGTCGCCGGTCCACCCCCCATCGACGAGATCCGTTGGGTCAGCGGCGTGGACGGTGATACGTCCACCGCGTTTGATCGGGGAGAGGTGGACCTGGCGCAGGTTCCCGGCTGGGACGCGACCTGGATCGCGTACGACGCAGACCTTGGGCCGCGCCTGCACTCGGCGGAGCCGTTGACGATCAGCTATTACGGGTTCGACACGACGCAGCCTCCGTTCGACGATGCCCGGGTGCGTCGCGCGTTTGCCCTGGCGCTCGACCGTGAGCGGCTGGTGCCGCTGGCGGAGGGTGCCTCTTCCGCGGCGGCGGGCAGCATCGTGCCTCCCGCGATATGGCCGGATGGCTTCGCGCCGGAGCTGCGCAGCGATCCTGATGGCGCCCGGGCGCTGCTGGACGAAGCGGGCTACCGCGATCGGGCTGACCTTGGAACCATCGTGGTCAACGGCAGCGGCCTGGGCGTCGAGCCTGCGGCCGCGGTCTGGCGCGAAGAGCTCGGAGTCGAGATCGAGGTGGAGACGATGAACTTCGGTGACTTCCTCTCGCTACTCGCCACGCGCCCGCCGCAGATATTCACCATCAGTTGGATTGCCGATTATCCGTCTCCGCACGCGCTCTACGGCCTGCTGCTTGAGCCGGGAGCGGCCAGCAACTACGGCGATTGGAACGACGACGAGTTCGAAACGCTCCTCGAACAGGCGGCGCAAGCCGCCGATGAAGACGTGGGGACTGCCTACAGTGCGGTCGAGGCCCACGTCGCCGAACAGGCCCCCGTCATTCCCTGGGCGTACGGCGAGACGTGGTGGCTGGTCGCCGACGGCCTGCGCGGGCTGGGCAACCTGACGGTGGGCCTCCTCGATTTTGGACGGGTGTCATGGGACGGCTGACGCGCTGGCTTGCGGCCGGCCTCTTTGCGTTGGGCTTCACGGCAGTCTTGGCCGATGGCGCCGCGGCATTCGACGACTTCGGCACCCTCGAGGCCGACTCCACCTACGCCCAGGAGATCCGCTTCGACGTGGCGCTGGCGGGCGGCGCCCCCGATCGGATGGAGCTGCTCCTGCGCACGCAGGGCAGCGACGCCTCGTTCGTGGTGCCGGTCGAGACCTCGGACGCATCGGCCACCTACGTGTGGGATACCTCCGTCGACTACCTGACCCCAAATACGCTTGTCACCTACCAATGGCGCGCCACCGATGGCGACGAGGTACGCCTGTCGGACCCCGCCACTATCCGCTACGTGGACGACCGTCCCGGCCTGGACTGGCAGAGCGCGCAGCTTGGCGAGGCGACCGTCCACTGGTATGGCGGGGCGGAGGCGCAGGCACTGCGCTTCGGTCAGCTCACCGCCGTCGGCGTGGACAGCGCCGAGCAGCTCCTGGGTACGCAGCTGGCCGGCCCGGTCGACGTGTTCGTGTACGCGACGCGCGACGACTTCTTCGGCGCGCTCGGGTCGGGGGCGCGCGAGTGGACGGGAGCCGCGGCTTACAGCGAGCTGCGCACCATCTTCATGTGGCTCGAGGGCGGGTCAGCCGCCTACCTTGAGACGGCCATGGTGCACGAGGTCACCCACATCGTCTTTCACGACGCGACCGACAACCCGTTCCACGAGCCGGCGCGCTGGTTGAACGAGGGGATTGCCAGCTGGTCGGAGAGTGGCGACGCCGCCGGAGAGCGCTCGATCGTGGAGGCCGAGGCCTCGGGCGCCGGGCTCTTCGCATTCGACGCCATCACCGAGCAGTTCCCCATCGGCGAGCGCGGCGGGCGGCTGTCGTACGCGCAGGGCACGACCATGGTCGACCTCATCGTGGACCGATACGGGCCTGAGGCAGTGGCGCGCATCGCGGCCGCCTACCGAGACGGCGCATCCGACGCGGAGGCACTCGAGGCCGGGACCGGCATCGCCACCGACGAACTGTACGCGGCCTACTACGAATCGTTCGGCGTCGACGAGCCGACGCCCATCAGCCCGGAGCCGATTGCCGCATCGGGCGTTGAGCGACCGGTGGCCGGCGAGATCGATCCTGGGGGCGTGGACCCGGCGGCCGAGCCGCCGGGCACGGCGACGCCCGGCGAGGACCCTCCGCCGGTTGAGACCGGCTCCGACGTGGCGCTCGTTATCGGTCTCGCCGCGGCGTCGCTGGTGGCCGGCCTCGCTGCCGTCCTCGTCTCGCGGCGCGCCACGCGGAGATCGGGCGCATGACGCGCCGGCTGCCGCCGCGGTCCCGGTCGCGCTTCACGCGGTCCGGGTGGGCCGTCAGCATCGCCGTGGCCCTGGGCCTCATCGGCTTCGTGGGCGCCGGCCAGTGGAACAGCTCGCTGGCGCGGCAGGAGTTCATCACCTCCGCCCAGACGGTGCTCGTCAGGCGCGCCGAGCAGCTCCAGCGCGAGCAGGAGCAGTTGCGGACCGAGATCGAGGACGCCGAGGCCAGGGTGCTCGGCTTCCAGGAGAGCGACGCAGGCTCGCAGACCGCCCAGGAGCGGCTCAACCAGGAACTGGCCGCCGCGCGGCTGGCAACCGGCCTCGCCACGGTCAGCGGCCCTGGCATGGTCCTCGAGATCGCCGACTCGCTGCGTGAGGTCCCGCCGGGCGAGAGCCCGACGAACTACATTGTGCTCGTCGACGATCTGCGCGACATCGTGACGGCGCTATGGGCATCGGGCGCCGAGGCCATCACCATCTCGGGCGGGCTGTCGGAGGGCGTGCCGGCGGAGCGGCTGGTGGCCACATCGTCCATCTACGGCGTTGGTTCGGCCATCCTGGTCAATATCGCCCCCCTCTCACCGCCGTACCGGATCGAGGCGATCGGTCCCGTAGGGCTGCATGACCGGCTCATGGCGCACCCGATCTACATCGCGCGGGTAGCGCCCCGCGTCGAGGCCTACGGGCTCCAATTCGCCAGTGAGCCGCGTGACGAGCTCACCATTCCCGCCTTCGTCGGCAACACCCGGCTGCGGTGGGGCGTACCGGTGGGAGACGACTGATGGCAGCACGTGTCGCCCAGGCCAGCCTCTTCGCCGTGGCGCTCATCATCGGCATCCTCCTCGTTGGCCAACTACGCTCCCAGGCGCCCGCCATCGAGCTGTCGAACCTCTCCGCGCAGGAGCTTTCGACGCTCATCGAGAACCTCGCCGCGAGCAACGTCGGCCTGGGCGACAGCCTCGCCGACCTGCGCGAGCAGATCCGCGAATACGAGCGCCGGGCGGTGGACGGCCAGTCCACGCTGGCGATCGGCGAGGAGGACCTGGAGCGAATCGGTGCCCTCGGTGGCCTGCGCGCCATGGAAGGCCAGGGGGTCCTGGTCCGGGCCGAGGGCTCGTTCGACCCCAAAGCCGTGAATGACCTGATCTACGAGCTGCGCAACGCGGGGGCCGAGGCCATCGCGGTGGATGACGTGCGCATCACCGCGCGCTCGGTCGCCGTGCTCGGCACCAGCGCCATCGAGATCGACGGGGTGCCCATTGACCGGAGCTTCGAGATCACGGCCATCGGATCTCGCGACGGACTGGCCTCCGCGCTGGGACGCCCGGGAGGCATCCTGCGGCAGTTGCAGCAGTCGATCGATGCCCGCTTCGAGGTCGTTGAGCGCCAGAACCTCACGCTGCCGGCAACTGAGCGCGATCTCACGCCGCATGCTGCCCGCACCGTCGAGTAGCCTTCCCGATGCCGTGAAAGAGCTGATTGAACGCGCCCTCGACGCCGCCCAGCGTGGGGGGGCCCAGTATGCCGACATTCGCGTCGTCGAGCGCGAGACCGAGGGCCTGACCGTCAAGAACGGGCAGCTCGAGGCGGCCAACTCGAATACCAGCG
>Ga0136633_1002325_pt1 | contig 13189 bp, 15 predicted proteins | sample AntDrymeUQ832206_2_FD_105494 | JGI IMG/M metagenome (GOLD analysis project Ga0136633, IMG submission 105494) | Polar desert sand microbial communities from Dry Valleys, Antarctica - metaG UQ83 (22.06) | ecosystem: Environmental > Terrestrial > Soil > Desert | place: Antarctica: Dry Valley... | reverse complement strand
CGGACACCTCGTCACGGATGCGGCGCAGCTCGTCCGGCCCAGCCCCCTCCGGATCGGGCAGGTCCCAGTCGACGTAGCGCCGGCCGGGCACCACCGGGCAGGCGTCGCCGCAGCCCATGGTGATGACGACGTCGGCCGCAGCGACAAACTCGTCGGTCAGCGGCTTGGGGAAGGCGTCCGCAGCGTCGGCGCCCACCTCGGCAAGCGTCTCGCGCACGCCCGGGTGCAGGTCAGGTGCCGGGACGGTGCCGGCGGAGCGCACCGACACGCGCCCGCCGGCCCGCTGCTCGAGCAGGGCAGCCGCCAGCTGCGACCGTCCGGCGTTGTGGGTGCACACGATGAGCACCTCGGGCACGTCGCGCGGCAGCAGCCCGCTGACCACGGCGCCGGCGCGCAACCGTTGACGGGCGAAGCGGTAGGCGAGCAGCGCCTCGTACGTCTTGATGCGCGGCACGCCGAGCCGTGCCCGGCTGTCGTGCACGCACTCGGCCACGGTCTCGCGGGCGTAGATGCCAGCGAACTCGTGCACCAGCCGGTCGACGGCGCCGTGCAGCTCGTCGACCGTCCCATCAGTTCCCGCTGACGTCATCCATAAATGATGTCACGCCGCGGGCGATGCTGGGCGAAACGGCAGGCGAACGTCAGGTGGACGTGGTGCGGAGCACCTCGCGCGTCCGGCGCTGGACGAGGACCGGCACGAAGCTGCGCACGGGCGCGGACTCGAACTCCGCCACCAGCGCGGCGAAGCGGTTCTCGACCTCATGGGCCGGCACTGAGTCTGCGAACTCCGCGACCAGCGCGCGCCGAGCGGACTCGAGCTGCCGGGTCTCGTCTTCAGGGTTCATGTGCCTGAGCCTGCTCCGGCCGGACGCCGGCCGTCTGGCCGGCAGGTGAACAGCAGGTGAACGGCTAGCCGAACCGACCGGTGATGTAGTCCTCGGTGCGCTGCTCGCCCGGATTGCTGAAGATCTTCGTGGTGTCGTCGATCTCGACCAGCCTGCCCGGCTCGCCCGTGGCCTCGATGGTGAAGAAGCCGGTCTTGTCGGACACGCGCGCCGCCTGCTGCATGTTGTGCGTCACGATCACGATCGTGTAGTCGTTCTTCAGCTCCTCCATCAAGTCCTCGATGGCGAGCGTGGAGATGGGGTCGAGCGCGGAGCAGGGCTCGTCCATGAGCAGGACCTGCGGCTTGACGGCAATGGCACGCGCGATGCACAGCCGCTGCTGCTGCCCGCCGGACAGGCCCGCCCCGGGGCGGTCCAGGCGGTCCTTGACTTCGTTCCAGAGGTTGGCGCCCTTGAGCGAGGTCTCGACGACCTCGTCGGCCTTGGCCTTCGGCACCCGGCCGTTGAGCTTCATGCCGGCCACGACGTTCTCGTAGATGGACATGGTGGGGAACGGGTTGGGCCGCTGGAAGACCATGCCCACCTTGCGTCGCACGTCGACCGGGTCGACGCCCGGGGCGTAGATGTCGTCGTCGTCGAGGAGGATCCGGCCCTCGACCCGCGCGCCCGGGATGACCTCGTGCATGCGGTTGATGGTCCGCAGGGCCGTGGACTTCCCACACCCGGACGGACCGATGAACGCGGTGATGGACCGCTGCTCGATGACGAGGGAGAGGTCCTCGATCGCCTTGAACTTGCCGTAGAAGGCGTTCACGCGGTCGAGGGTGATGCGCTTGGCCACGAGGGACCCTTCCGAGACGGCGGGCACGGATTCTGAGTCGTGCAACGGCGGTGGAGAGTACGGGTCTTCCCTGACCAGCAGGTGTCCGGCGGTGGTCGACGGACCGCCGGGGGTGGCGGGGACGACCGATCTGGACTGGTTCCGTGATCTGGTTTACCTGCTGTTCACCTGGGCGGCGCCCAGCGGCCTCTGCCCGGTGTGCTTGCCGTTCCTCCAGCGTTCACCCGGAGCCGGTCGGCGCTTCACCTGGGCTCCCTAGCGTGGCTCTCGTCCGCCGCTGCGCCGCGTCTCCCCTCGACCGTCGCACGGCCTTCCGCACGCAGACCCCCCGAGAGAGGGACCTAGACCTTGAAGCTCCAGCGCACCACCCGCCTCGTCGCCCTCCTGGCCGCCGGTTCGCTCGCGCTCACCGCCTGCTCCGACGACGACCAGGACACCGCGACCGACAGCGCAGGCACGCCCAGCGAGGGCTCGACGTCCGAGCTGTCCGGCACGCTGGCCGGCGCCGGCTCGAGCGCGCAGGGCGCCGCCATGGAGGGCTGGATCGCCGGCTTCCAGAGCGCCAACGAGGGCGTCACCATCAACTACGACCCGGTCGGCTCCGGCGGTGGCCGCGAGCAGTTCCTCGCCGGCGGCACGGACTTCGGCGGCTCGGACGCCGCGCTCGACGAGGAGGAGCTCGCCCTCGCTGAGGAGCGCTGTGGCGAGGGCGGCCTGATCGAGGTCCCGCTCTACATCAGCCCGATCGCCGTCGCCTTCAACCTGCCGGGTGTCGAGAGCCTGAACCTGAGCCCGGCGGTGATCGCTGGGATCTTCAAGCAGGAGATCAGCCAGTGGAACGCCCCCGAGATCGCCGCCGACAACCCCGACGCCGAGCTCCCGGACCTGGCTATCACGCCGGTCAACCGTAGTGACGAGTCCGGCACCACCGAGAACTTCGTGGAGTACCTCGCCGCGGTCGCCCCGGACGTGTGGGACTTCGAGGTGAGCGGCGACTGGCCGGTCCCCGGCGGCGAGGCCGGCCAGGGGACCTCGGGCGTCATCCAGGCCACGACGGCCGCCGAGGGCGCCATCACCTACGCCGACGCCAGCCAGGTCGGCGAGCTCGGTGTCGCCGCGGTCGGTGTCGGTGAGGAGTTCGTCGAGTACAGCCCCGAGGCGGCCGCGGCAGTCGTCGCGAACTCGCCGCAGGTCGAGGGTGGTCCGGAGGGCAGCCTCGCGCTGGAGATCGCCCGCGACACGACCGAGTCGGGCAACTACCCGATCGTGCTGGTGAGCTACCAGCTTGCCTGCAAGACCTACGAGGACGAGACCCAGGGCGAGCTCGTGAAGGCCTTCCTGGAGTACGTCGCCTCCGAGGACGGCCAGGCCGCCTCGCAGGAGTCGGCCGGTTCCGCGCCCATCTCCGACGAGCTGCGCACGGACGTGATCGCCCAGCTCGAGCAGATCGGCGCCTGATACTGGTCCCGCCTGCTGCACTGCTTGACGCTCCGGGCGGCCACCGACGACGGTGGCCGCCCGCGGGCGTGCTCCTCCCCTTAGCCCCACCCGAGAGGACACCGTGACCGCTCCCACCCCGACCACCGGGCTGACCCCCGAGGTCCCTGCTCCGGGTGAGCCCGCACGGCCCCGGTCGCGGCCGGCGCAGCGCCTTGGCGACCGGGTCTTCTCTGGGCTGTCCACCGCCTCGGGCGTCGTCATCCTCGTGGTCCTGGCCGGGGTGGCGCTGTTCCTGGTCATCGAATCCGTACCGGTCTTCACTGCCGACGGCGCCGACCTACCCGGCGGTGAGGGCTTCTTCTCCTACCTGGCGCCGCTGCTGTTCGGGACGATCCTGGCCGCGGCGCTCGCGCTGCTGTTCGCCGCGCCCCTGTCGATCGGCATCGCCCTGTTCATCTCGCACTACGCCCCGCGCCGGCTTGCGCGCACGCTCGGCTACCTGACCGACCTGCTGGCCGCGATCCCGAGCGTCATCTACGGGTTGTGGGGGGCGCTGGTCCTCGCGCCGTACGTCGTGCCGAGCTATCGCTGGCTGGACGGGAACCTGGGTTTCCTGCCCTTCTTCTCCGGACCGGTGTCCGCCAGCGGCCGGACCATCCTCACCGCCGGCGTGGTGCTGGCCGTGATGATCCTGCCGATCATGGCGGCCATCAACCGCGAGGTGTTCCTCCAGACACCGGCCCTGCACGAGGAGGCGGCCCTGGCCCTGGGCGCCACCCGCTGGGAGATGATCAAGATGTCGGTCATCCCGTACGGCAAGTCCGGGGTGATCGGCGGCGCGATGCTCGGGTTGGGGCGCGCGCTCGGCGAGACGATCGCGGTGCTGCTCGTGCTGTCCGCCTCGGGTGGCATCTCCTTCAACCTGATCGGGCAGGCGAACCCCCCGACGATCCCCTCCAACATCGCCGCGCAGTTCCCGGAGGCGACCGGCCTCACGGTCAACACCCTGGTGGCCACCGGGCTGGTGCTGTTCCTGCTGACCTTCGCGGTCAACTTCGCCGCGCGTGCCGTCATCGCCCGGCGTGCCGAGTTCGACGGAGCCTCTGGATGACCGCCACGACCACCCGACCTTCGCGTACCGACGAGGAGCTGCCGTCGGTCCACCGGCCGCTGCCGTCGTGGGTCCTGCCCGTCCTTGGCGCAGGAGCGGCCCTGCTCGCGCTGGGTCTGCGGGCACTGCTCGGCAGCGGACCGGTGCTCACCGTGGTCTTCGCGGTCGTCCTGTTCACGGTCCTGGTGAACGTCGTGTCCCGCCGGGTGGAGGGGCACCGCCGATCCGCGGACCGGACCGTCACCGCCGTGGTGAGCGCGATGTTCGCCGCGGCGATGGTCCCGCTGCTGTCGCTGGTCTACACCGTCGTCAGTCGTGGCAGCGCGCGGTTCGACCTGGACTTCTTCACCTTGACGATGCGCAACGTCATCGGCGAGGGCGGCGGCGCCCAGCACGCGATCCTCGGCACGCTGATCATCACCGGCCTGGCGGCCGTGATCTCGGTGCCGATCGGGATGCTGACCGCCATCTACCTGGTCGAGTACGGCCGGGGCAAGCTGGCCCGCAGCGTCACCTTCCTGGTCGACGTCATGACCGGCATCCCGTCGATCGTCGCCGGCCTGTTCGCCTACGCGCTGTTCGTGCTCTTCTTCGGTCCCGGTGTGCGGTTCGGGATCGGCGGCGCCGTGGCCCTGTCGGTGCTGATGGTCCCGGTCGTCGTGCGCGCGGTGGAGGAGATGCTGAAGCTGGTCCCCGCCGAGCTGCGCGAGGCCTCCTACGCACTGGGTGTGCCGAAGTGGCGCACCATCCTGAAGGTCGTGCTTCCGGCCGCCGCAGCCGGGATCGCCACGGGTATCACGCTGGCGGTGGCCCGCGTCATCGGCGAGACGGCGCCGCTGCTGCTCATCGTGGGCACCACGACGAGCCTGAACCTCGACCCCTTCAACGGCCGGATGGCCACGCTGCCGGTCTTCACCTTCTACAGCTTCTTCCAGCCCGGGGCGAATCCGGGCCCGAACCTGGATCGGGCCTGGACCGCAGCGCTGGTGCTGATGCTCATCGTGCTCGGGCTCAACCTGGTCGCCCGGCTGATCGCCAAGGCGTTCGCCCCCAAGGGCGCCCGTTAGCTGACCCGCCGCCGTGACCGGCGCGCTCGAGCGGCGGCTGGGCACCGCCGACGCCGTCGTCATCGGCGTGGGGTCGATGCTCGGCGCGGGCGTGTTCGCCGCCTTCACGCCGGCCGCCGCCGCGGCGGGCTCCGGGCTGCTGCTTGGCCTGGCCCTGGTCGCTGTTGTCGCGTACGCCAACGCAACGTCCTCAGCGCAGCTGGCGGCGACGTACCCGACCTCCGGCGGGACCTACGTCTACGGCCGGGAGCAGCTCGGGCCGTGGTGGGGGTTCCTGGCCGGCTGGGGGCTTCGGCGTCGGCAAGACCGCGAGCTGCGCCGCCATGGCGCTGGTCTTCGCCGCCTACGCCGCCCCGGGCCGCTTCGAGTGGCCCGTCGCGGTGCTCGCCGTCCTCGCGCTGACAGCGGTCAACCTGCGCGGCATCACCCGCACGGCGAGGGTCACCCGGGTGCTGGTCGTCGTGGTGCTCCTTGCGCTGGGCGCGGACGGCGTGGCCGCCAGCGACGCCCCGCTCGCCGCGGCAGCCGGGGACGCAGCCGGGCCGGTCGTCCGCGTGGGTGCGGCCTGCGCCGCGCTGGGGGCGCTGCTCGGCCTGGTCGCCGGGGTCAGCCGCACCGCGTTGGCCATGGCCCGCAACGGCGACCTGCCCGGCTGGCTCGCGGCGGTGCACCCCCGGTACGGCGTGCCGCACCACGCGGAGGTGGCGCTGGCCGTCGCAGTCTGCGCGCTGGTGCTCGCCGTCGACCTGCGCGGGGCGATCGGCTTCTCGTCCTTCGGCGTGCTGCTCTACTACCTCGTCGCCAACGCCGCCGCGCTCACCCAGCCCGCTGGGCAGCGCCGCTACCCCCGCCCCCTGCAGGTGCTCGGCGCCGTCGGCTGCGCGACGCTGCTCGTCACGCTGCCGCCGGCGTCCGTTGCCGTCGGGACCGTGGTGCTCGCGACAGGAGGGGCGTACCGGCTCTGGCGGCTCCGGGCTGCCTAGCCGCGGCTGTACATCACGTCGACCGAGTGTCGCCGGAAGCCCAGCCGCTCGTACGTCTTGACGGCGGCGGTGTTGCTCTCGTCGACGTAGAGCAGCACCTCGGCCAGGCCCCGGTCGCGCAGCGAGTGCAGCCCGACCAGCGTCAGCGCGGGGCCGAGCCCCCGGCCCTGCTCGGAGGGGTCGACGCCGACGATGTAGACCTCGCCGATCGGCGGGTGGTCGTGGTGCTCGTGCGCGGGGTGCTCGGCGTCGTGCTCGTGCGGCTCGTCACCGCCATGACCACCGTGCACCTTGGTCCAGTGGAAACCGACCAGGCGCCGCTGCCCGTCCTCGACCTGCTCGGCGAGGAAGAAGCCCTTCGGGTCGAACCACGGCTCCTGCTCGCGCAGCTCGACCTCGTGCAGCCCCCAGCCGCCCTGGTCGGGGTGGTCGACGAACGCGCGGTTGTTGAGCTCGGTCCAGGCCTGCTCGTCCTGACCGGGCTCGAAGGTGCGCAGCTCCACGCCGTCGGGCAACATGGGCTCGGGCAGCGGCTCGTTCAGCGAGCGACGCATCTGGAAGAGCACGCGGTTGCGCGAGAAGCCCAATCCCGCAGCCATCTTCGCGGCGGCGGGCGCGTCGCCATGGGCCCAGAGCCGCAGCCGGCCGTCCGGGCTCTGGCGCAGCAGCTCCTCGACGAGCGCCCGGCCGAGCCCCCGCCCGCGCGCGGCGGGCGCGACGGCGAGCTCCGCGCTGGAGCCCTCGACCTGGTCGGTGACGTCGAGGTGGGCGTACGCCAGCACCTCGTCGCCGTCGCGCACCAGCAGGTTGCGCACCTCGGCGTCGCCGCCGTACGGCAGGTGCAGCAGGACGTGCTCGGACAGCGCCGGGACCCCGTCGGCCGCCTCGACGGCTTGCACCAGCCGGTGCACGGCCTGCACGTCCGCGGGCGGGAGGCGGCCGAGGACGTCGCAGGCGGGGGGCACGCTCGAACGCTACGCGGGCGGGCTCAGCCCGGCGCGGGGGAGGCGGGCGGCTCCGGGACCGGCGGCGACGAGGGGGCCGGGGTGCCGAGCGCGAGCAGCTCGGCGTAGTCGCTGCGGTCCACCGGCTCCTCGGTCAACGAGGTGTCGCCGCGCGGCACCGGCAGGTCCTCCCCGTCCAGGCGGAAGCGCACCGCGCGCGCCCGCCCGGGGGCGGTGAGGGTGGCGACGACCTGCGCGAAGCCGAGCGGGGAGGTGCTGATCTGGGTGCTCTCCCCGCCCAGGTTGACGACGGCGACGCCGTTGCGGCCGACCTCGACGCTCTCGACCGAGAAGGTCGTCGGCAGCGCGGAGCGGATCCCGGCCTCGACCTGCTGCGGGGTCGGGCCCTCGAGCAGCAGGTCGAGGAGCGCGTCGACGTCGGTGGACCGCTCGACCGCGCGGGTCTGCAGCACCACCCGGTCGTCGCGCACGAAGTACAGCGCGACCCGGCCGTCGCCCGACGGCGCCGGCGGGGCGGTGGAGGAGAAGACCTGGAAGGGCGCCTCGGCGGCGTCGAGCGCCCGCGGCTCCGCGTCGGTGGGGACGCCGCAGCCGGTGAGGACGAGGGCCAGGAGGACGCCGACTGCCGCCTTCATGGCGCCTCCCCGGGCAGCTCGACCCGGAAGCGCGCCCCGCCGCCCGGGCGGTCGAGCACGGCGACGGTGCCGCGGTGGGCCAGGACGTGCTGCGCGACGAGCGCGAGGCCCAGGCCGGTGCCGTCGCTGCCGCCGCGCATGCTCGACGCCCGACCGCGGGCGAAGCGGTCGAAGACCAGCTCGCGCTCGTCGGCGGGGACACCCGCCCCCTCGTCGTCGACCTCGAGCACCAGCCGGTCGTTCTCGACCCCCAGTCCGACGCGCACGGCCCCACCGCCGTGCTTGGCGGCGTTGTCGACGAGGTTGGCCAGCACCTGCTCGAAGCGGCGGGGGTCGACGTCGAGGACGGCCGAGCCGCAGGTCGTCTCGAGCACCTCGGGCGGCAGGCCGCGCGAGGCGAGCAGCGCGCGGGTCAGCGCGACGACGTCGGTCGGACGGCGCTCGGCGGGGCGGTCGGACTTGGCCAGCTCGAGCAGGTCGGTCACCAGCGTCTCGAAGCGGGCGACCTCGTCGGTGAGCAGGTCCACGGCCGCGGCCGTCCGGTCGTCGAGCTCGTCGCGGCGGCGGTCCAGGACGCTGGTCGCCGCGGACAACGTCTGCAGCGGCGAGCGCAGCTCGTGGCTGACGTCGGCGGCGAAGCGGCGGTCGGCCTCCGACCGGGCCGACACCTCGTCGACCATCCGGTTGAACGACACGGCGAGCTTGTCCAGGTCGGGGTCGTTGTCGCGGGCGACCCGCGCGGTGAAGTCGCCCGAGGCGATCGTGCCGGCCGCGTCGGCGACCTGCGCCAGCGGGCGCAGCACGCGGCGGCTGATGAGCCAGCCGGTCGACGCGCCTGCGACGGTCGTCACGAGCGCGACCAGGCCGAGCACGGTGGCGAGCACGCCGAAGGTGCGCTCGAGCTCGGTCAGCGGGCTGACCTCGTAGTAGGACGCCTCGACCGCCGGCAGCGGCACCCCCACCACGATGGCCGAGCTGTCGCGCAGCGGGACCCGCTGCACCGCAGGGGTTCCCTCGTCGACGAGCCGCTGCAGCGCCGCCGGGATGGAGCTGGTCAGGCCGTCGTCGGCGGTGCGCGCGAAGAACTGCCCGTCGCGCCGCACCAACGGCCGGCGCAGCTCGCCGGTGTCGAGGTTCTGCAGCGCCGCGCTGATGTCCGGGTCCTCGCCGCCGAGCCCGGTGCGGATGAAGGCAGCGTCGAGGTAGGCGGCGCGTACGGCCGCCCGCTCGCGCTCGTCGAGCAGCGACTCCCGCGTCAGCTGGTAGGTGGCGAAGGCCAGCGAGGCCGACAGCGCCAGCGCTCCGAGCGCGAAGACGGCGGTGATCCGCGCGCGCAGGCCGAGGCGGCTCACCGTGCCACCTGGCTCAGGGAGCGAGCTTGTAGCCCAGGCCGCGGACGGTCACCAGGTGGGCGGGGTTGGCGGGGTCGCGCTCGACCTTGCGGCGCAGCCGGCCCATGTGGACGTCGACGAGCCGCTCGTCGCCGTAGACGTCGTAGCCCCAGACCCGGTCGAGCAGCTGCTGGCGGGACAGCACCCGGCCGCTCTGATCGGCCAGCTCGCACAGGAGGCGGAACTCGGTGCGGGTCAGGTGCACCTGCTCGTCGCCGAGCAGGACCTCGCCGGCCTCGGGCCGCAGCTCGATCTCACCGAAGCGCAGCACCTTCGGCGCGTCCTCGCCGCTGCCGCTGGCCCGGCGGCGCAGGGCGCGCAGCCGCGCGGACAGCTCCTTCACGGCGACCGGCTTCACGACGTAGTCGTCGGCGCCGGCCTCGAGAGCGGCCACCACGTCGTGGGTGTCGTCGCGCGCGCTGACGACGACGATCGGCACGTCGCCGAGCCGGCGCAGCGAGCGGATGCAGTCGAAGCCGTCCATGCCGGGGAGCATCAGGTCGACGAGCACCAGATCGGCCGGCGTCGACTTGTGCTCGGCCAGCCCCTCCTCTGCGGTCGACACGTCGCGGACGACGTACCCCTCGTCCTCGAGCGCGAGGCGCAGGGACAGGCGGATCCGGTCGTCGTCCTCGACAATCAGCAGGCGGGGCACGACACCACTGTGCCAGCAAGGGCGCCCGGGCGGTGCGCACCGGCGGTGTGCGGCACGACGCCGGCCGTCTCGGCCAGCGCCTCGCCGGTCGCGGAGCCGGCGACCACGGACACCCCCTCGGTGAGGAAGCGGCCCAGCCGACAGCAGCCGGTGACGCTGTAGGCCGCGTCGTCGTCGAAGGACTCCAGACCCCTCAGGTCGACGACGAGCCGGGAGCAGCCGCAGCGCACGACGTCGGCGGCGGCGTGCAGGACGTCGCGGGCGGCGGCGTCGTCGAGGTGGCCGGCCAGTCGCAGCCGGGCGGCCCCGACGGCTGGGGTGTCGAGCGAGAGCGTGAACACGGCGCATAGCCTCGCCGCCGGGTGCGACAGAGCAGCCGCTAGGAGGTGACGGTCCGATGACGTGCGGACGGCCGTCGAGGGACCTTCACCGGACCGTCACGGGACGGCGCCGCTTCTGCCACCTGCGGCAGCCACCGTCGTCGGTGTCGCCGGGGTCCCGCCCGCGACGAGACGATCGGCAGGCACATGACGACGATGGCCCCCCTCACCACCGCGCTCCACCGTGCCCCCGACCCGGTCGGCCCGCGGGTCGTCGTCGTCGAGGTGGTCGGCGACCTCGACCTGGCCTCCGTCGCGCGGGTCCGCGAGACGCTCCACGACGCGCTGAGCGTGCGGCCCGAGCAGCTCGTCGTCGACCTGCGCGACTGCGGCTTCGTCGACGCGAGCGCCCTGGCGATGCTGCTCGACGTGCACCGGCGCGCGTGCCGGACCGGCGGCGTCCTGACGCTGCGTGGCTGCTCCCCACGGGTGCTGCGGCTGCTGTCGCTGACGGGCCTGCGCCGCGTCTTCACGCTGGAGGACGGCGACCAGGACTGACCGGTCAGGTCAGACCAGGTCGGGTCAGACCAGGGCCGGCTCGTCCTCGGCGAGGGCGCTGATCGGCGGCGTGACGAACTTGTAGCCGACGTGGCGGACCGTCCCGATCAGCTGCTCGTGCTCGGTGCCGAGCTTGGCGCGCAGCCGCCGGACGTGCACGTCGACCGTTCGGGTGCCCCCGTAGTAGTCGTAGCCCCACACCTCCTGCAGCAGCTGGGCGCGGGTGAAGACCCGGCCCGGGTGCTGCGCGAGGTACTTCAGCAGCTCGAACTCCTTGAACGTCAGGTCCAGCACTCGCCCGCGCAGTCGGCAGGTGTAGGTGCCCTCGTCGATCGTCAGCTCGCCGGCCCGCACCACGCCCGGGTCGTTGTCCGGCGCGGTCTCGGCCTTCTTGCCGCTGGCCAGGCGCAGTCGCGCGTCGACCTCGGCCGGCCCGGCGCTGTCGAGCAGCACGTCGTCCACGCCCCACTCGGCGGTGAGCGCGACCAGGCCGCCCTCGGTCAGCACGACGAACAGCGGGGCTGTGACCCCGGTGGTCCGCAGCAGCCGGCACAGCGAGCGCGCGCCGGCCAGGTCACGGCGCGCGTCGACCAGCACGGCGTCGGACTGCGGGGCGGTCAGCAGGGCCGACACCTCGGCCGGCGCGACGCGCACGGAGTGGCCGAGCAGGGCCAGCGCCGGGAGCACGTCGGAGGAGGGCGTCATCGCGTTGGTGAGCAGCAGCAGGGTGGCCATCGGGGGCTGCCTCCTCTGGCCCGCGCGAGCGCGAGGCCGTCGTGGGAGAGGCGCCGTTGCCTCGTGGACCTTCGCGAAGAGTACGCCCCCGTTGCAGGATGGTGTCGTGACCGCTGTGCTCGACCTCCTGCGCACCGCCGACGGCGAGGTGCTCGCGGCGAGCCTGGTGCCTGGTGAGGGCGACACCTGCGTCGTGCTCGCGCACGGCTTCTCCGGCTCCTCCGCCAAGCCCGCCGTACGACGGATCGCCGCCGGCCTGGCCCCGCACGCGTCGGTCCTGTCGTACGACGCCCGAGGCCACGGCCGCTCGACCGGCCGCACCACGCTCGGCGACCGGGAGGTGCTCGACGTCGACGCGGCGGTCGCCGCCGCCCGGGCGCTCGGCTTCGCGCGTGTCGTCACCTGCGGCTGGTCGATGGGCGGCGCGACCGTCATCCGGCACGCCGCGCTGCGCGGCACGTCCGTCGCCGGGCACCGGATCGCGTGGGCGCCCGACGCGGTGGTGTCGGTCAGCGCGACCTCACGGTGGTTCGTGCGCGACACCCGCTCGATGCGCCGGCTGCACCGCGTGGTCGAGACCCGCAGCGGGCGGCTGTTCGCCCGGCAGGTGCTGCGCACCCGCATCTCGCCGGACGGCTGGGACCCGCTGCCCGCCAGCCCGGTGGAGTGCGTCGCCGACGTCGCGCCGCTGCCGCTGCTGGTCGTGCACGGCGACCGAGACGGGTACTTCCCCGTGGCGCACGCCCACGCGCTCGTCGCCGCGGCGAGCGGCCCGGTCGAGCTGTGGCTCGAGCCGGGCTTCGCCCATGCCGAGACCGGCGCGTCCCCCGCCCTCGTGGACCGCCTCGGTGCCCACCTCCCCGCACTGCTGGAGCGCGCATGACGACCATCCGCTACTGGGCCGGTGCGCGCGCCGCCGCCGGCACGAGCTCCGAGCAGACCTCGGCCGCGACCCTCGCCGAGGCCCTGCTGCTGGCCCGGTCGGTGCGCGACGACCGCTTCTCCAAGGTGCTCGAGGTCTGCTCGTTCGTCGTCGACGGCGATCCGGTCGGCGCCCGCGACCACGCGTCGGTCCGGCTGGCCGAGGGCGGGCTGGTCGACGTGCTGCCGCCGTTCGCGGGCGGCTGACGCCGGGCGAGACCACCCTCTGGCACGATCGCCCGGTGAGCGACGAGGAGGTCCCCGAGGTCGACGGCGCCCTCCGTGGCGAGACCGGCGAGGACGCCACCGCCCGCGACTGGGTCGGCGCCGAGGACCCGGAGTCGCCAGACGGTGCGGTCGCTCCGGACCAGGCGCCTGAGGGATCGGAAGGCGTCTCCGACGAGCAGGTCCCGTCGGTCGGTCCGGGGTCGCCGGTCGGTCCGGGGTCGCCGGTCGGTCAGGGGTCGTCGGTCGGTCCGGGGTCGACTGGGCCGGTCGTCGCGCAGGCTCCGGTCGAGTCAGCCCCGGTCCAGGCGGCCCCGGGCGAGGAGCCGCCGCGGCAGGTCGTCCGGGCGACCGGTCCGCCCCGTCGCCCGTCGCTGCTGGTGCAGGGCCTGTGGCCCGCTCTGCTCGCCGGCGGGCTCGTCGCCGCGACCACCTTCGGGCTGCTGCCGCTCACGGTGGCCGTCATCGGCATGCAGGTCTTCCTCGTGCTCGGCGCG
>Ga0136633_1002324_pt1 | contig 13191 bp, 6 predicted proteins | sample AntDrymeUQ832206_2_FD_105494 | JGI IMG/M metagenome (GOLD analysis project Ga0136633, IMG submission 105494) | Polar desert sand microbial communities from Dry Valleys, Antarctica - metaG UQ83 (22.06) | ecosystem: Environmental > Terrestrial > Soil > Desert | place: Antarctica: Dry Valley... | reverse complement strand
GTGGTCGTCTACTCGGCGGCCGAACGGGCCACGCTCCTGTCCGCGGGCTTCGCGTTCACCGTGCGCGAAGCCGACATGGTGGGCGCCGATCGCCGGCATCTCGACGACACGCTCGCCCAGGCCCGCCGGGCGGCCGCCGGAATGCGGGCGCTGCCGTCGGGACGCACGGCCTACCGCACCTACGCCGATTACGGCACCGACCTCAAGGCGCTCGTCGATGGCGGCGCCGGCTTCGTGCGCCGTGTCGAGATCGGGCGCTCGCTGGAGGACCGCCCGATCGAGGGCGTCGAGATCGCCGACGGCGTCGAGCGCTCCGACGACGGTCGTCCCACGTTTCTCGTCCTCGGCGTCCACCACGCCCGTGAGTGGCCGGCCGGGGAGATGCCGATGGAGTTCGCCACCGATCTCGTCAAGAGCTTCAAGGCCGGTGACGCCCGCGTGAAGGCGCTGCTCGCGGCGATCCGCGTGGTCATCGTCCCGATCGTCAATCCGGACGGCTTCAGCGTCTCGCGCACTGCGGGGCCACTCCCGGGGGCCGACGACGAGTCGTTCGCCACGATCGCGTTCGCGCTGACCGATGCCCTGGCCTACAAGCGCAAGAACTGCCGCGCCACCGCCGCGCCGGCGCAGGCCTCGCCGTGCGCCTCGAGACCGGCGGGGCAGGGCGTCGACCCCAACCGCAACTACGGCGCCTACTGGGGCGGCATCGGCTCCAGCACCGATCCGACCTCGCAGGGCTTCCGTGGCCCGTCGCCCTACTCCGAACCCGAATCCGAGGCCGTCCACCAGATCTCGTCGAAGCGCAACATCGTCACGTTGATCACCCATCACACCTTCACGGACGGAGGGACGTGGTTGCGTCAGCCGGGCTTCTGCATGGTCGGCGCGGCCGGTTGCTCGGCGAGCGAGGACGTCGTCCCCGACGAGGATGGGATGAGGGCGCTGGGCGATGCGATGGGCGCGGCCAGCGGGTGGGCGTCCGAGCTCGGCTGGGCGATCGGGGAGATCACCGGTGCGACCGAGGACTGGAACTACTTCGCCGCCTCGGCCTACGGCTACACCCCCGAGCAACGCGGGGTGAACTTCCACCCGTCGTTCGCCACCGCCGTGATCGCCGAATACGACGGTTCAAGGCCGGGTGCGGCCGGCGGCGTGCGCGAATCGCTCCTGCGCGCCGCCGAGCAATCCGGCGACCGGAGGTTCCACTCCGTGATCACGGGTTCGGCGAAGCCCGGCGCCACGCTGCGGCTGAAGAAGTCCTTCGACACGGCGACCTCGATCGCCGGCCTGGTCGTCAAGGACACGCTGGACCTGACGCTGACGGTGCCCGCCTCGGGCCGCTACACGTGGGACGTCAACCCGTCGACGCGCCCGCTCTCGACGTCGCCGGAGGCGTACACGATGACCTGCGAGTCCGGTGGAACGGTGGCCGACACCAAGGCGGTGGTGGTGGGCCGCGCCGCCTCGGTCACCGTCGACCTCTGCGGCGGCTCGACGCCGGCGGGGGCCGGCCCGGCGGCGCCCGGCACGGCGACCGGTCCAGGTGGCTCATCGCCCACAGCCGGACCGGGCACACGGTTCTCCTTCGGCATCTCGCGCTCGAAGCTGACGGCGCGGATCGTCAACCGGCTGCGCCGCTTCAACATCGGCGTGCGCGTGACCGGCGGGCCGCTGACGAAGGTGAGCGCCCGCCTGCGGCGCGGGAAGCGTGTCGTCGCCCGGGGGACGCTCGAGAAGGTCACGACGCGGGCCAAGGTCCCGCTGCGTCGCACTGCGAAGCTGCGCCGCGGTTTCTACGTGCTCGAGCTCACGGCGACCAACGCCGCGGGCACGCGCGTGAAGGCGTCCAAGCAGCTGCGCGTGCGCTGAGGAGGCGGTCAGCGGGCGCGCTTGAGCACGAAGGACTTCGAGATCCGCGCGGCATTGAACGCCGCGTCACGCGAGCGGCCCGTCGCTCTGACGGTCACGCGCTTGACGCGGTCGAGGACGGCGCGCGAGCGTTTGGTCAGCGCGTACTCCAGCGTGTCCGAGGTTCCGCCTTCGAGCGCGACGAACGCCTGCTCGCCCAGCTTCAGGTTCTTGCCCAGCGCGCGCGCGGCCAGCGTGATGAAGCCGGTGCAGCCACCCGTCTCGGCGGCGGGACAGCTCACTCGCAGCGTCAGCTTGCGCCCGCTGCGCTTGAAGCGGTCCAGGCGAACGACGGGCGCGGTCGTGTCGCCGGTCGGCCGCGGCGCCTCGAAGGAGGGAAGCCCCGGGGCGGGAGTGGGCTGGGCGCCGGGAGCCGGCGTCGTCGTGGCGACCGGCGGGATCGTCTCGAACGTGGCGGTGACCGAGGTGAGGACTTCCATCTTCACCGTGCACAGGACGCCCTCAACCCCCGCGCACGCACCGCCCCAGCTCACGAAGCGTGCTCCAGGTGCGATCAGCGCGGCGAGCTTGACGTCCGAGCCGACCGGATAGCGCTCGGCGCAGTCGGCGCCGCAGGCGATCCCGGCGGGGTCGCTGACCACGCCGCCGAACTGCGGTCCGGCGATCGCGACCGACAATTCACCCGTGGGCGCGAGCAGGGTGACGCGATAGGGGCGCGCTGTCGACGTGGACGGGTTGGCCACCTGGTGCAGGGAAGACGTCAGGACGAGCGCCGGTCCCGTGCAGCCGGCCGGCGGGAAGGCCGGCAGGGTGCGCGACTGGCCGGCGGCCATCGGTTCCAGCGCCAACCGCAGCACGGTCTGGCCGGAAGTGCAGACGGCCGTGGCGCGCACCAGGCCGCCGGTGGACATGTTCGAGACCACGAGATCGAACGGGCCGGCCGGAAGTCCGACGAACTGCGCGGCGTAGTTGTCCTCGATCGCCGCCTCGAGTTGCCCCGGGCCGGAGGCGATCGTCCGATGGGGCGCCGGGACGCCCTTGGCCGCACGGAACTTGGCCGCTTCGGCGAAACAGCGCGGCAGCACGTCGCTCGACCCGCACGGGCGGACTGCCTGCGCGGCGAGCGCGTACTCGTGGAAGGCCTCTCCGAGCGAGGGCCCGCGCCTTTTCAGCGCGTCGTCGAGGCTCGTCAGGTTGCCGGGCCCAGCGTTGCTGGTCGCCTCGAAGAAGTCCTGCAGGAGTTGCTCGGCGCCCCCGGCCGCGCCGCGACCGAAGCGCTCGCTGAGCCCGCGCAGCGCGAACCACTGACTGCGCGGCGCTCCGTCGTAGGCCCCTAGGGAGTCCTCGAAATCCGGGTAAAGCGCGGGGATCTCGGTGTCGGCCTCCGGGAAGACCTCGTCTTCCATCATGGCCGGGCCGCCCTCGGCGAACACGGGGTCCGGTGCGTTGGCCCCGGTGAGCGCGCCGATCCCGTGCAGCAGGAGCTTGGTGACCTCGCGGGCCGCGGTGCCCTGGAGCGCGCGCTTGGCGGAGGCATTGTCCGGCGCGCCGAAATCCTCGGGCACGACGATGCAGGCGCTCTTCGCGTCCTCGTCGGGCCAGGCCGTGTTCGGGTTGTTGCCACCCGCAGTGGTGGTGACCGTCTGGCTCGTCGTGCCGCCGATGACTACGAGGATGCGGTCGCCCGTGGGCGGCGGCGCCCAGCCGTAGGTCGTGACCAGCTTCGTGTAGGACGCCTGCAGCGCGGCCTTGTAGTCGTCCTTGGTCAGGCCGTCGGCTGGCGGCGTGAGCGGGTCCTCCTGGCGTACGTCGAAGTTCGAGGTCCCCGCCGTGTCGGCCGGCGGTGCGCCCGTCGCGCCGCCGCAGGAGGCGGGTAGGGGGAACTGCGCCGAGGCCCCGGCGGGGACGGCGAGCAGGGCGCAGGAAAGCGCGAGAGCGAGCCGGAGGACGCGGGGCACGGCGGGCACGAGGATAGGGATCGGCACGGCGGTCATCGGCGCTTGAACACCTTGGTCAGGAGAAGCGATGCGGCGGCACCTTCGTGGGGCTGTGCGGCATCTCTGATGCGCAGTGGGGTCTGCACCCCATGGCGTAGTGGCGCCCGCCACCCGATACTCCTCGTGAGCTTCAACGCTCCTTACAGGATCGAACGAGCCCGTCTTTCGCACATGGAGCCACCCTTTGGCCGGGGTGAGTGCGCGAGGCGGGCTCGTGGCCTTTAACCTCAATCCACCATTGATTGGTCGCAGGGCTCGGTGCACTCAAGGGGTAGGGCGCCGACGGACTGAACGGCGGCACTGAGGGGGTGGCCCCGGGGCGGGCGGTCGAACTCCGTCGGATGTGCGCGCCGGACGAACCGGATCGGGCTCGGTTCGGTGAGCGCGGTGGAACTGCGTCGGATGTGCGCGCCGGAGGGACCAGATCGGCTTCGGTTCAGCGAATCGCCTGAGACGCCTCGCGAACCGCCACCCCAGTCCGGGCCCCCACTCGACTGCCGCCGTTCAACCCCGTGAGCACCCTTTGCTTCAACCACCGATCGTCGTCTCGCCGTGAGAATCGGATTGTGGTTCGATCCCCTGACGTCACCGGCGACTCCCGCTCGCTTAACCGCCGCGCAACCGGGAATCGGCGCCGAATCAGCGAAGAGGCAATATTCTCGCGAATTCGGGAGGACGAGATCGAGGGCATGCTGCTGTGAAGGACGACACGGGGATGAGCAAGGGAGGACGACTGGCCGCGCTCTTGGCGCTGGCCGGAGTCTTCGTGCTCGCCGCCCTGCTGTTCCTCGGCGGTGGCGAGTCCTACGAGGTCAAGGCGCGCTTCCAGAGTGCCGGCCAGCTCGTGAAGGGCAACCTCGTGCAGGTGTCGGGCACCAAGGTCGGCACGGTCGAGAAGATCGATCTCGCCTCCGACGGGACCGCGGAGATCACGCTGAAGATCAAGGGCGTCTCCGTACCTCTGCGCCGGGGCACGCAGGCGCAGATCCGGATCGCATCGCTGTCCGGCGTGGCCAATCGCTACGTGGACCTCCAGATGCCTCCCGGCGACCAGCAGGACAAGATCGAGAACGGCGGCGTGATCCCGCTGCAGGACACCACGACGGCCGTGGACCTCGACCATCTCTTCAACCTCTTCGACAAGAAGACTCAGAAGGGCCTGCGCAACGTCATCCGCGGCTTCGGCGAGTCCTATGAGGACAAGTCGGTGCAGGCCAACGCGGGCTGGCGCTACCTGAACCCGTCGCTCGTCGCCAGCCGGCGCCTGTTCGAGGAGCTGACCTACGACAAGCAGACGCTCCAGTCGTTCCTGGTCTCCAACGCCAAACTCGTCAACGATCTCTCCGACAAGCGCGAGGACGTCACGCAGCTCGTCGATCGCCTGGCCACGACCTTCGACGCGATCGGCTCCGAGCGCGACTCGCTGCAGACCGCGATCGCCAACCTGCCGCCGTTCATGCGCCGCGCCAACAGCACGTTCGTGAACCTGCGCGCGACGCTCGACGACCTCGATCCGCTGATCGACGAGACGCGGCCGGTGACGCCCAAGCTCCGTCGTGTGCTCGCCGAGCTGCGGCCCTTCGCCCGCGACGCCGCGCCGACCTTCCGCGACCTCAGTGCGCTCGTGAAGTCCGGCGGAGAGAAGAACGACCTGATCGACCTCGCCAACTCGATCTTCGAGTTCCGCGACGTCACGACCAAACCGGGCACCTACAACGGCAAGGTGCGTGACGGCTCGTTCGCGACGTCGATCAAGTCGCTGAAGGCCCAGACGCCGCAGTTCGCCTTCCAGCGTCCCTACGTGGTCGACCTCACCGGCTGGTTCGACGACTTCTCGCATTCGGGCATCTACGACGCCAACGGCTCGGCTTCGCGCGTCTCGACCAACGTGTCCTTCGTGGCGTTCCTCAACGGCGCGCTGCAGATCGTGCCCGAAGCCATGCGCGACGAGGTCTTCAAGGAAGTCGCGACGCTCGGCCAGCGCAACCGCTGCCCGGGTTCGACCGAGCGCCAGGCGCCCGACAAGTCCAACCCCTACAAGCCCGCGGCTGACTTCAACTGCGACGAGACCCAGGTTCCGCCCGGCTCATGAAGCGCGTCCTGATCGTCACCGTCCTGCTCGCCGCCGCTGCCGCCGCGGCCGTCACCGGCATGGGCGCCGGCGGCTCCAACGAGGCCGGCGTCTACGAAGTCGAGCTCGACAACGCGTTCGGGCTGATCGAGGGCGCCGACGTGAAGGTCGCCGGGGTGCGCGCGGGCAAGATCACCACGATGGACATCGATCCCGTGACCTACCGCGCGGTCATCGGGCTCGAGATCAACAAGCAGGGCTTCGGGGACCTGCGCTCCGACGTCTTCTGCGAGACCCGCCCGCAGTCGCTGATCGGCGAGTACTTCGTCGACTGCAAGCCGGGCACGTCGGACAAGAAGCTGGCGGCCGGCGCTCGCATCCCGGTCACCCAGACGGGCTCGACGGTTCCCGCCGACCTGATCAACAACATCATGCGCCGCCCGTTCCGGGAGCGCTTCTCGATCCTGATCGGCGAGCTCGGCGTCGCGCTGACCGCGCGCGGCGAAGACCTCAACGAAACGATCCGGCGTGCGAACCCGGCGCTGCGCGAGACCGACAAGGTGCTCGCCCAACTCGCCGAGCAGCGGACGGTCATCCGCGATCTGACCGACGACGCCGAGGACGTCGTAGTGACGCTGGCCGCCAACCGCAAGGACATCGGCCGCTTCATCGACGAGGCCGGCGACACCGCCGAGACCTCGGCTGAACGCTACGACGACCTGCGCAAGCAGTTCCAGACCTTCCCGACGTTCCTGGCCGAGCTGCGCCCGACGATGAAGGTGCTCGGCGAGGCCGTCGACCGCCAGACGCCCGCGCTCCGGAACCTGTCGGCCACCGCCCCGCAGCTGCGCGAGTTCCTCGACACGCTCGGGCCCTTCTCCGAGGCCTCGCGCCCGGCCTTCCGCTCGCTCGCCGAAGCCGCCCGCGCCGGCCGGCCCGCGATCGAGGCGACCCGTCCGCGCATCCGCGAGCTCGGCGCCTTCGCCAAGCTGCTGCCGGAAGTCGTGACCAACCTCGCGGTCACCCTCGAGCACCTCGACGACCGCAAGTTCGCCGTCGAGAAGGACACCCGCTCCCCCGGCGGCCAGGGGTACACGGGCTTCGAGGCGATCCTCAACTACGTCTTCCGCCAGTCACAGGCCACGAACGTCTACGACGCGAACTCCTACCTGCTCAAGGTGTCGCTGTTCCTGGACAACCTGTGCGCCCAGTACACCGACGCCGCACAGGCCAAGGACCCGATTCGCAAGCGCTGCCGCGCGAACCTCGGCCCGAACCAGCCGGGCATCGACAACCCCGACCCGACGGCGACGGGCGGCGCGAAGGCGGCCCGGCGCTCGAAGAAGGCCAGGGACGACAAGGACACCGGCGACGCGCCGGCCACCACGGACGGCGGCGGTTCTGGCCCGTCCGAGGACCGTGACCCCGCCACGCCGGCGGCCCCCGGTATCACGCTCACGCCTGAAGTGCAGAAGCTGCTCGACGACGCCCTCGGCAAGGTTCCGCCCGGGCCCGCGATCGACCGCTCCTCGCTGCCCCTCATCGACTTCCTCCTGGGCTCATGAGACGGCGTCCCGGACAGAACAACCTGCTGGCGAACCCGGTGCTCGTGGGCGCGGTCACCGTGCTCGTGGTCTGCGTCGCCGTGTTCCTGTCCTACAACGCCAACAAGGGCCTGCCGTTCGTCCCGACCAAGCAGATCAAGGTCGAGCTGCCCAACGGCGCGAACCTGCTGCCGGGCAACGAGGTCCGTCAGGGCGGCTTCCGCGTCGGCGTCGTCGACGACATGGTGCCGATCCCGCTCGAGGACGGGGCCGTCGGGGCCGTGGCGACGCTGAAGCTCGACCAGAAGAACGGCGACGTGCCGATCGATTCGAAGGTGGCCATCCGGCCGCGCTCGGTGCTGGGGCTCAAGTACGTCGAGCTCGAGCGAGGAGCCTCCTCCACGCTGCTCCAGGACGGCGACACGCTGGCCGTCACGCAGGCGTCGATTCCGGTCGACCTCGACGAGTTCCAGAACATCTTCGACGAGCCCACGCGCAACGGCGCCCGGCGCAACCTGCGCGGCTTCGGCGACGCGCTGGCCCTGCGCGGAGCCTCGCTGAACCGCACGATCGAGGAGCTTCCGCGCTTCCTCGAGCACCTCGAGCCGGTCGCCGAGATCCTCTCGCGCCCGGAGACGGGACTGAAGACCTTCTTCGCCGAGCTCGGCGACTTCGTCCGCATCGTCAAGCCGATCCGCGACCGCTACTCCCACTCGTTCACCGCCGGCGCGGACACGTTCGAGGCCTGGTCGCGCCATCCCGAGGAGCTCAAGGACACGATCTCGAAGTCCTGGCCCACGATGGAGGTCGGCATCAAGTCCTTCCGCGTGCAGCGCCCGTTCCTGGTCTCCCTGCGCAACTTCTCGATCGCTCTCGACGAGGCCGCGCAGGAGCTCCCGCGCACGCTGCCGCGGATCACGCCGGCGCTGAGGACCGGCATTCCCGTCCTGCGCCGTTCGCCCGAGATCAACGGTGAGCTCGCCAAGACCTTCGGGACACTCGAGGACCTCATGGAGGCTCCCGGAACCGGGGCCAGCTTCCGCGGGCTGACGACCACCGTCGAGACGCTGAACCCGGCCCTGCGCTTCCTCGGGCCCTACATCACCGTCTGCAACTACTTCAACTACTCCTGGACCAACGTCGGCGAGCACCTCTCCGAGCCCGACCCGACGGGCGGCTCGCAGCGCACGCTCTCCAACCAGGCCGGCCAGCAGGTCGACCAGAGCGACGGCCCGGCGCGCAACCAGCGCACCGGCGTCACCGCGCTGGGCGCCGCCTACCCGGCCAACGGCGGTCAAGTCCAGCCGAACAACCCGCAGCAGTTCCTGCACTCGAACAACTACACGGCGGCCGTCACCAACGACGGCAAGGCCGACTGCGAGTCCGGTCAGCGCGGCTACATCGAGAAGCAGAACGCCTACAACCCCGACCCGAAGGTCAAGACGGTCGTGGACCCGCACATCCCGGGCGTGCAGGGCACCACGTTCACCGGCCGCGCGCAGGTCCCCGAGGGCCAGACGTTCGACCGCCACCCGAAGATCGGGCCGGCCTTCCCGGCGGAGCTGGATCGATGAACCAGCGTCGTAACGCCCGCCAGTGGCTCTCGCCTGCCGGCGCCGGACTGCTCGCCGTCGTCCTGATCGCCATCGGCTGCTACTTCGGCTTCACGAAGTCCAACCCGTTCGCCGACCGCTTCGAGATCGCGGGCGCGTTCAAGACCGCCAACGACGTCAAGGCCGGATCGCCGGTCCGGATCGCCGGCGTCACCGTCGGCAAGGTCACCTCGGTCGAGACGCTCGACCCGGATTCGGACCTCGGCGCCAAGGGCGCGGGCGCGATCGTGAAGATGTCGATCGACGACCGCGGCCTGCCGTTGCACGAGGACGCGCGCATGAAGATCCGCCCACGCATCTTCCTCGAAGGCAACTGGTTCGTGGACATCTCGCCCGGGTCGCCGTCGGCGCCGGTGATGGAGGAGGGCGCGACCGTCTCCGTCCAGAACACCGCGGCGCCGGTCCAGTTCGGGCAGATCCTCACCGCGCTCCAGTCCGACACCCGCCAGGACCTGCAGGTCGTGCTCGACGAGTACGGCCGAGCGCTGCACGAGAAGGGCGGGGCCAAGGGCTTCAACCGCTCGATCAAGTACTGGGAGTCGGCGTTCCGGGATTCGGCGATCGTCAACGAGGCGACGCTCGGCATCGAGGAGCACGACCTGTCGGGCTACATCGACGGTGCGGACAAGTTCGCCCGCGGACTGGACCGCGATCCGGTCGCGCTCAAGGCGCTCGTGACGAACCTCGCCGTGACGGCCGACGCGTTCGCCGACGAGGACCAGAACCTGCGCCAGGCGATCGTCGAGCTGCCCAAGACGCTGATCGCCGGCCAGACGGCGCTCGCCGAGCTCAACGGCGCGTTCCCGCCCTTCCGGCGCTTCATCGCCGACCTGCGGCCGGCCGTGCGTTCCTCGGGGCCGGCGCTCGACGCGACGCTGCCGCTCGTTCAGCAGCTGCGTGGACTGGTCGGCAAGAACGAACTGCGCGGCGTCGTCGCCGACCTGCGAGGGCTCGTTCCCGACCTGACCGAGCTCAACGAAGGCGGCGTCGACGTGCAAAAGGAGCTGCGCCAGCTCTCGTCGTGCTCGAACGAGGTCATCGTCCCGTGGCGCAACGACACGGTCCCCGACCAGGCGTTCCCCGCTTCCGGGCCGGTCTTCCAGGAGCAGGTCAAGTGGCTGCCGGGCATCGCCGCCGAGTCACGCAACTTCGACGCCAACGGGCAGTACGTCCGCTCGCTCGCCAACGGCGCCGAGTACGCCTACCCGCTCAACGACGGGCGCATCTTCACCACCGGCCTGCCGCTGCAGGGCGTCAACCCACCGAAGGCCGCCAAGGCACCGGACTTCAAGGCCGACGTCCCGTGCGAGACGCAGGTCAAGCCCGACCTGCGCTCGAACCCGGCCCAGCCGCCGGCGGCCAAGCGCGTGAACTTCAAGCACCCGAACGTGATCGCCGCCTGGGAGCGCGAGAAGCCGAAGGCGCTGAAGTGGCTGCGCGAGGAGCTCGACGCCCGCGGCATCGACATCCCGGTGCTCGACACCGAGCTCAAACTCTCCGACCTACCGAACCTCACGAAGTCGAGCATCAAGTGAAGCGCGCGATCACCAAGCACTTCGGCGACTTCCTGGCCCTGCTCGCGCTTGTCTCGGTCGCGACCGGCGTCTCGTACTACATCCTCCAGAACCAGCGGCTGCGGATCCCGCTCGTCGAGAGCAAGCCCTTCCAGCTGAAGGCCGCGTTCTCGACCGGTCAGGCCGTGACGCCGGGCCAGGGGCAGACGATCCGCCTCTCGGGCGTGCGCGTCGGCGACATCACCAAGGTCGGGCTCGACGACGGCCGGGCGATCATCACGATGGACCTCGACCGCGAGTACGAGGGGCTCGTGCGGACGAACTGGCGCGGGCTGCTTCGCCCGAAGACCGGCCTCAAGGACATGTTCATCGAGCTGTTCCCCGGTCCGAAGGCGGAGGCCAAGCCGGCCACCGAGGGCTGGATCATGCCGATCGACAACACGCTGCCCGACGTCAACCCCGACGAGTTCTTCTCGGCGCTGGATGCGGACACGCGCGACTACCTGAAGCTGCTGCTCCAGGGGGCCAAGGTCGGCCTCGAAGGCCGCTCGGACGACCTCGCGCAGGTGCTCGAGCGGTTCGAGCCGACCTACCGCGACATCGCGGCGGTCAGCGGCGAAGTGGCCAAGAAGCGCCGGGACCTCCGGCAGCTCGTGCGCTCACTGAACGTCCTCTACGGGGAACTGGGTCGCAAGGACGACGAGCTCGCTCGCCTGGTGTCCTCGTCGGCGACCGTCTTCGACGCGTTCGCCAAGGAGCGCGACAACGTCTCCGCGACGGTGCGCGAGCTGCCGACCGCGCTGGCGCAGACCACGGACACGCTGCAGAAGGTCGAGGCGTTCGCGAAGATCCTCGGTCCTGCGTCCGAGCGCCTGCGGCCTGTGGCCGGCGCGCTGGATCGCTCCAACCGGGCGACGCTCCCGTTCGCTCGCGAGGCCACACCGCTGATCAAGAACGACATCCGCCCGTTCCTGCGTGAGCTGCGCCCGCTGGTGTCCGAGCTCAAGCCGGCCGCGCGCGGGATCGTCGAGGGCGAACCGAACCTGAAGCGCTCGCTGCACGTCCTCAACCGACTGTTCAACCTGCTCGCCTACAACACCAACGGCGCTGAGCCGCCCGACAAGGCCGACCGCGACGAGGGCTACCTGTTCTACCTGGCCTGGCTCGCGCACCAGTCCGTGTCGATCTTCTCCGGCCAGGACGCCAACGGCGTGTTCCGCCCGCTCGTGCTCGGCGGCACCTGCAACACCCTGAAGAGCACCGCAGAGTCGCTGCCGGGCGGCGGCGCGATCGTCGGCCAGCTGGGCATCTTCAATGATCCCGCGATCTGCGGCGGCGCGCAGCCGGTCACGTCCAAGGCCTCTTCGAACGATGCCCCTGGCGCTTCTGCGAAGCCCAAGAAGGACAGGCCCTAGGTGCAGAAGGCCGCTCCCTCACTCCCGCGCGTCATGACGATGGTCATCTTCGCCTTCTCGTGCTTCGGCCTGCTGCTGTTCCTGTGGATCTCCTTCGGCGGCGCCGTGCCGCTCAAGCCGAAGGGGTACCGCTTCGAGGCGGCCTTCCAGGAGGGCACGCAGCTGGCCATCGAGGCCGACGTGCGCACCGCCGGCGTCTCGATCGGCAAGGTCCGGGCCAAGCGCGTGGACTCCAAGGGCAACCGGGTCATCGCCGAGATCCAACTCGAACGTCGCTACGCGCCGATCCACGTGGACGCGCGCGCCCGGTTGCGCCAGAAGACGCTGCTTGGTGAAACCTTCGTGGAACTCACGACCGGGACCGAGTCCGCGCCGACGGTTCCCGAGGGCGGGCGCCTGGACAACACTCGCGTCGAGGCGTCGATCGAGCTCGACGAGATCCTGGACTCGCTGGACCCTTACACGGTCAAGGCGTTCCGTACCTGGCAACGCGACCAGGGCGACGCGGTCCAGGGTCGCGGCCGTGACCTCAACGACTCCTTCGGCAACCTGCCCGGATTCGCCGAAGAGGGCGGTGACCTCTTCGAAGTCCTCGACGAGGAGAAGGAGACGCTCGCGCAGCTCGTCAAGGGAACCGGCGTGGTCTTCGGTGCGCTGACCGAGAAGGAAGACCAGCTGAGCACGCTGATCACCCGCCAAGACGACGTGTTCACGGCGATCGCGAACGAGCAGGAGGCCTTCGCGGAGACCTGGCGCATCTTCCCGACGTTCCTCGACGAGTCGAAGGCGACGTTCGCCCGCCTCGAGTCGTTCTCGAAGAAAGCCGAGCCGGTCGTGCGCGACCTCGAGCCGGCCTTCCGCGATCTGAAGCCGACGCTCAATGACCTCGGGGACTTCGCGCCCGACCTCAAGCGCTTCTTCGTGAACTTCGATCCACTGATCACGGTGTCGAACCGCTCGCTGCCGGCGACGCGTGAGGTCCTGTCGGGACTCAAGCCGGTGCTGGGCGAGCTGGCGCCGTTCCTCGGGCAGGTCAACCCGATCCTGCAGTACATCGGCGCGCACATCTACACGCTGTCGGACATTTTCGCGAACCTCGGCGTGGCGACGGCGGCGAAGGTGGCCCAGCCCGGCCCGGACCAGACCGGCCATTACCTGCGCCAGTTCG
>Ga0136633_1002323_pt1 | contig 13204 bp, 7 predicted proteins | sample AntDrymeUQ832206_2_FD_105494 | JGI IMG/M metagenome (GOLD analysis project Ga0136633, IMG submission 105494) | Polar desert sand microbial communities from Dry Valleys, Antarctica - metaG UQ83 (22.06) | ecosystem: Environmental > Terrestrial > Soil > Desert | place: Antarctica: Dry Valley... | reverse complement strand
GACCTTCTGGCCGTGCTCGTCCATCCCGATCAGGAAGTGCACGTCGTCGCCGCGCATCCGGCGGTACCGCGCGATCACATCGGCGCCGATCTTCTCGAACGCATGCCCGTGGTGAGGATCGCCGTTGGCGTAGTCGATCGCCGTCGTGATGTAGAAGCTGGTCAAGCTCAGTCGCCCTGCTTCGGGCCGCGATTCTTCCGTCCGCCCCGGCGACCCCGCCGTCGCCGCCGTGCCGCAGTCTGCGCGGAATCGTCCGCGGGCGCCGACGGGGGTTGCGGCCCACTACCGAGCTCCTCTTCCGGGCTGGCGGATTCGACCTCTCCCGATTCTTCGGCGATCAGCTCCTCGACGAGCGCCAGATCGTCCGCAACCTCCGTCGCGTCCGGCAATTCCACCGCGGTGGAGATCGTCGACGGCGACACGAAGCCCGTCTCGCGCGAGAACTCGGCGAGACTCAGCACGCGCTGCTCGCCTTCCACGGCGCGCAGCGTGACGCGCTCCTGAAAGATGTCGTTCGCCATCACCTTCTCCTCTCCCTTCGATGTCGTGACGACGCGGCCTTCCTTGGGGAAGCGCTTGCGCGCGGTCACGTACATCTCGTGCTCGTAACGGAGGCAGCACATCAGCCGGCCGCACGCGCCGGAAATCTGCGAGGGGTTGAGCGAGAGGCGCTGGTCCTTGGCTACGCCCAGGTTGACGGGGCGCAGCTCGGGCAGCCACGACGCCGAGCAGTACTGGCGGCCGCACCGCCCGATGCCGTCGAGGCGCTTGGCCTCGTCGCGCACGCCGATCTGCTTGAGCTCTATCCGCGTCTTGAACAGCGCGGCGAGATCGCGCACGAGGTTGCGGAAGTCCACCCGCTTTTCCGCGGTGAAGTACAGGGTGAGTTTGCGCCGGTCCCACTGCCACTCGGCGTCCGAGATCTTCATTTGCAGACCGGCTCCCTTAACCTTCTCGGCGGCCTGCCTGCGCGCGTCGGCGCTGAGCTGCTTCATGCTTCCGGCCTGGCGCAGGTCGGCGTCGCTCGCGATGCGGAGCGCGCGCCGGGCAGGCGCCGCCGATTCGCTCGCAACCGATGACGGGCCGCAGCCGTGCGCGCACCCGCGGTTTCGCTTCTCCGCCAGTTCGCCCACTGCGTGCACGTAACCGAAATCCTCGCCGCGGTCAGCGTCGACGATGACAGCGGCTTTCACGGGAGGGGGCTCCGGCTCATCCCAGCTGAAAAATTCCTTTCGGTTGCCGGGGAAAGCGACTTCAATGAGATGGGACATAGGAGGGTGGCTAGTGACTAGTCACTGTTATTCCGTCCACTGCCCGATCTTCAGGAATTTCTGCCGTCGCCGCCGCACGAGCTTCTCGGGGCGGTACTTCCGCAGCTCCTCGAGATGCCTGCACAACGTGTCCTGCAGGGTTTTCGCCATCGCTTCATGGTTCGCGTGTGCGCCGCCGGGCGGCTCGGGAATTATCTCGTCGATGACCTTGAGCGGCAGCAGGTCGGGTGCCGTGATCCTCAGCGCCGACGCGGCGCGGTCGCGCAGCTCCTGGTTCTTCCCGTCCGCCTTCCACAATATGGCGGCGCACCCCTCGACGGTGATCACCGAGTATACAGCGTTCTCCAGCATGAGCACCCGGTCCGCGACGGCCAGCGCCAGCGCTCCCCCGGACCCACCCTCGCCGATGATCGTGGCAACGATTGGCACCGTCAGTTGACTCATCTCGAGAAGATTGCGCGCGATCGCCTCCGATTGGCCGCGCTCCTCGGCGCCGAGCCCCGCCCACGCGCCGGGCGTGTCGACGAAGGTCAGCACGGGGACGTGGAACTTCTCGGCGAGCTTCATCAGGCGCAGCGCTTTTCGGTATCCCTCGGGATGCGGCATCCCGAAGTTGCGCTTGAGGTTCTCCTTGGTGTCGCGCCCTCTCTGATGACCGATGATCATCACGGTTTCGCCGTCGAGCCGGGCCCACCCTCCGACTATGGCCGCGTCGTCGCGAAAAGCGCGGTCGCCGTGCAGCTCGATGAAATCCGTGAAAGCCATGCGGATGTAGTCTTCCGTGAACGGGCGCTTGCTGCTGCGCGCGACCTGCACCCGCTGGATCGGCGTCAGGTTGCGGTACACTTCCGCGCGCATTTCGCCGAGCTTCGCCTCCAGCGTGGATATCTCGTCTTCGACGCCGAGCTGGCCGTCTCCGGCCGCCTTCCGCAGATCTTCGATTCGCCGCTCGAGCTCGGCGATCGGCTTCTCGAACTCCAGCGTGGCCCCTGCCGTCATGCGCTGGCTCGCACGACTTTCACGCGGTCGGCGCCGACCAGCGCGCGTAGATCCGTGATCGACGGGCCGTCGGCGGAAACGGTGAAGGTGCGCGACCTGAAAGCCGCGCGCTCGCCGTTGCCGTCGCTCCACCGGATCTCTATCGGCGCCGACCCGGGGTGGTGGTCGATCAGCTCACGGAGCTCGTCCGCCAGAGCGGGCGTTGCGTGCTGGCCGAGCGTCAGCTCCAGTGCCACCGCGACCTGCCCGTCTGCCCTGAACTCGGTCATCGGTTTCACCGATTCCACAACGAAAAGCGGGTTGTCCGCGGTCTGATCCCGTCGCGCATACGCGCCCCGGAGCAGCACGGGAATGTCAGTCCTCATCTGCGTGGAAAGGGATGCCCACTTCTCGGGGAATACCATCACCTCGGCCGATCCGGAGAAGTCCTCGATTACCAGCCGCGCGAATTCATTGCCCGTGCGCTTGCTCATTTGCTTCTTGACCGACGTCACGACCACGCAGAGCGACATCTGGTCCGCGGTCCATGTCCCGAGATTCGAGACCGTGTGCGTCGCGAACAGCTCCGCTTCGGCGCGGAACGGATCGAGCGGATGACCGGAAATGTAGAAGCCGAGAATCTCCTTCTCGCGGGTGAGCCTCTCGCTCTCGGTCCACGGCGCGACGGACGGAAGCTGCCGCGGCGCGCGCGCGTCGCTCTTCTCGTCTTCCGCCGGACCACCGAACAGCGAGACCTGGCCGGACCTCCTGTCGTCCTGGTGGAGCGAGCCTTCCTGAATCGCGCCGTCCAGACCGCTGAACAGTTGCGCGCGATGCGCGCCGAGCGAGTCGAGCGCGCCCGCGAGCGTCAGCGCTTCGAACACGCGCTTGTTGCAGACGCGAAGATCCACCCGCTCGCACAGGTCATAGATGGACTCGAACGGCTTCTCCCCGCGCGCGGTGAGAATCGAGTCGATCGCGGCGTGGCCCACGTTTCGGACCGCGCCCAAGCCGAACCGGACCTTCCGATCGCCCACGACAGTGAACTTGTAGCCGGACTCGCTCACGTCCGGCGGCAGAACGTCGAGCCGCATGTCGCGCGCTTCCGCGATGTACTTGACCACGCTGTCCGTGTCGCCGATCTGCGACGAGAGGAGGGCAGCCATGAACTCGGCGGGGAAGTGCGTTTTTAGCCATGCGGTATGGTACCCGATCACCGAGTACGCGACCGAATGCGACTTGTTGAATCCGTACCGGCCGAAAGTCTCGAGCTGTCCGGATATCTCCTCGATGGCGGACCGCTCGAACCCGCGGGCGACAGCCTTCTCCACGAACTTTCCTAGCTCTTCGCGGATCAGCCCCGCGTCCTTCTTGCCCACGGCCTTCCGGAGCACGTCCGCTTCCGCGAGGGAGATCCCCGCGAGCGTCTGCGCGATCCGCATCACCTGCTCCTGATACGTGATCACGCCGTACGTCGTCTCGAGTATGTCGCGCAGCTCCGGCAGGCGGTACGCCACCGGCTCCTCGCCGCGCTTCCGCCGGCAATACACCTTGTGCATCCCCGCGTCGAGCGGACCGGGCCGCATGAGCGCGTTCGAGGCGACGAGATCGTCGAACCGGTCGCAGCGCATGCTGCGAATCATGTCCGTCGCGAGCGGTGACTCGAACTGAAACACGCCGGCAGTCCTGCCGGCGCGCAGCATCCGGTACGTCTCCGGATCGTCCAGCGGCAAGGTCGCGAGATCGGGCGCAGAGCCGGTTCGCGCGCGTATGGACTTGAGCGTGTCGTCGATGACAGTGAGCGTCGTGAGGCCGAGGAAGTCCATCTTCAGCATCCCCACGTGCTCGAGCGCGTTCATGTCGTACTGCGTCACGACGATCGTGTCGTCGTCCGAGGCCAGTCCGCCCGCGCCCTTGGAGGCGGTGGTGCACACCGGCACGTATTCGTCCAGCGGGCCCGGCGCGATGACGACGCCGGCTGCGTGCACTCCGGCGTGTCGGGACAGCCCTTCGAGCTTGACCGCGTACTCGAGCAGCTCGCGGTACCGTCCCTTCCGCTCCCGCGCGTCCTTCGAGTCGTCGCGCGATTCCGCGTACAGGAGCTTGACCTCGGGCACGCGCTCCATCGCTTCGCGAACCGTGAGCGAGAAGTTGGGCGCGTTGGGAATCAGCTTCGCGAGGTCGTCGGTTTCCTTCGGCGTGAATCCGAGCGCGCGCCCGACGTCCTTGACTGCGGCGCGCGACTTGAGCGTCCCGAAAGTGATGATCTGGCCCACCGAGTCGCGCCCGTACTTCTGGCGCACATACTCGATGACCTCGCCCCGTCGCTCGAAGCAGAAATCGACGTCGATGTCGGGCATCGACACGCGCTCGGGATTGAGAAAGCGCTCGAACAGGAGATCGAACTTGAGCGGGCAGACGTCGGTGATCCTGAGCGAGTACGCGACGAGCGATCCCGCCGCCGATCCGCGTCCCGGGCCGACCGGGATCCCCCGGTCGCGCGCGGCCTTGATGAAGTCGTACACGATCAGGAAATACCCGGCGTACCCCGTGCTCGTGATGACTCCCAGCTCGTAGTCCAGCCGTTGCTTCACTTCCTCGGGGAGCGCCGCTTCGCTCCCGCCGTCGGGCGCGTACCGCTCCCGCGCGCCCTCCGTGGCGAGGCGGACGAGCAGCTCATTCTCCGTCTCGACGCCAGGGGGAAGCGGGAACGAGGGCACCTGGTACTGCTTGGAAAACGAGATCGAGGATTCATCCGCGATCCGCAAGGTGTTCTCGAGAACGTCGGGCCTGGTCGGAAAGCGCGCGGTGATCTCGTCTGCGCTCTTGAAGTAAAGCCCCTCGTCGTAGTGCATGCGGTCGGGCTCCGCGCGCTCTTTGCCCAGGCCGATGCACAACAGGATGTCGTGCGCGTCGTGATCCTCGCGCTTGAGAAAGTGCGAATCGTTCGTCGCGATGACCGGAAGGTTCAGCTCCCCGGCGAGCTTGAAAATGTGCTCGTTGAGCGCGCTCTGGTTCGGGCTGTCGTGCGCCTGCACCTCCAGATAGTACCGGTCGCGAAAAACGTCGGCGTACCACGAGGCGGCTTCGCGCGCCCCGTCGTAGTCGTCGGCGAGGAGGCGCGTGGCGACTTCGCCCGCCATGCACGCGGAGGAGACGACGATCCCTTCGCTGTACTTGGCAAGAAGCTCGCGGTCCACGCGCGGCTTGGCGTAGAACCCCTCGGTGTACGCGAGGGACGAGAGCTTAATGAGATTCCTGTAGCCGGCTGCGTCGCGGGCCAGCAGGACCAGGTGGTAGTAAGGCTTGGAATGGAGCTCGGTCCGTGCTTTGAGGCGCCGGTCGCCGGGCGCGACGTAGGCCTCCATCCCAATGATCGGCTTGATCTTCGCCTTCACGGCCTGTTCCTGGAACTCCCAGGCCCCGTGCATGTTGCCGTGGTCCGTTATCGCGAGCGCTGGCTGCTCGAACTCCAGCGCCCGCGATATCAGGTCGCCTATCCGGTTAGCTCCGTCGAGAAGGGAGTACTCCGAGTGGCAGTGGAGATGGACGAAGGACACCCCGGAAATCTAGCTGCGTCCCTTACTTGCTCATGCTCAGATTGGCACAGGTAACGACGTTGTTGAGCTGCGTGCCGCCGTTGTAGACGTTGGCGTGGAAGCTGCCGCTGGTCGGAAGGGTCAGCGGCATCTCCATGTCGAGCTCCCCGCGGTTGCCCCCGCCGATCTCGATAACCGGGAACCGCTGGACCGAGACGATTGGAAGCGCGCCGCTGCCGCACCGGCCGGACACGATAGCCCACTGCATCTGGGACGCGTTGCGAAGGTCGGTAGCCACCGTGATACGAACCCGCGTGCGATCAGGTCCCGCTTGCGCGAGGAAGATGCTGCCGGTGGTCTTGTTCTGCGAGGTCGGGGCCGCCATGCCGGTGCGTTGCTGCGTCGGCTGGAAGTTCCCCTGCCACCGGGTCGGCGTACCGGCAGCCGACATTGCGGCCGCGCGATCGTTGGACGCAGCCGGGGGCGCGGACTCGACCGCGGGAGGGGCGCTCGCGCAACCAGCCAGCGCGGCGGAAGCAAGGATGGCTGTACCGATGTGACGAAGGTGCATATTCACCTGCGGAAGTTGTGGATGACATTGGCGGGAAGGTCCGCGATCGCTGCGTACACCATACCACTAGGGGCGGTGCCAAAGGTTGTCAAATAATCATCGCCCGAAGCGCCCTGTGCGGCTATCGAGGCGCAGATACGCAATCTATCTGGCGGTCACGATGGCGCTTCCCTTCGCCCTGGTCGGGCTCCTGGAAGCGGGGCTCCGGATCGCGCATCCCCGCGGCGGGCTCCCTCTATTTGAAAAGGCGCCGCTCGTTCGCGGTGATCACCTCGTCGCGAGCCGCTCGGTCGGACGCCGATGGTTCGGCGGAATAGAAAACGCGCCCTCGCCCCAGATCGAGCCATTCGCGAGGGTCAAGCCGGATCGCGCGTTCCGCGTCTTCGTGCTCGGAGAATCCACCACCGCCGGATTCCCCTATCCGCGTAACGTCACCTTCTCGCGCCTGTTGCGCGACATGCTGGCAGACGTGCTCCCGGGCGATTCCGTTGAGGTCGTCAACCTCGGCATCGCGGCGACGAACAGCTTCGCGATGCTGGATATCGCGTCCGAGATCATGGCGCAAAAACCCGATGCCGTGCTCATCTACGCCGGCCACAACGAATACTACGGCGCGCTCGGCGCGGCTTCGCGCGTCAACCTGCCAGGAGGCACGGGGGCGGTTCGCTTCTATCTGAAGCTCCTGCGGCTGCGTACCGTGCTCCTCGTCCGGAATGGGCTTGCGTCCATGCGGGGATCGCGCGGTCCGGACACGGACCTCGAGGCAGCCAGCCTCATGGAGATCCTCGCGCGCGAAAGGGAAGTCCCGCTCGACAGCCCCCGTTACCTCGCCGGCAAGCGCCAGTTCGAAGCGAACCTCGGTGCGCTCGTGCGCACCTTCACGCGCAATGACGTTCCCGTTTTCGTCGGAAGCCTCGTCAGCAACGAAAGAGATCAGCCGCCGTTCGCCGCGGACGCAAATCGCCGCGCGAACGGCGCCGTCGCCGTGTTCGACAGCGCGCGAGCAGCCATGGCGGGGCGCGACACCGTTGCTGCGGCGCGGCTTTTCGCGCGGGCGCGCGATCTGGATGTGGTTCGGTTCCGGGCGCCAGCGGAGTTCAACGGCGTGATACGCGAGGTCGCGCGCGCGACCGGCGCGGTGTATGTGCCCGTCGCCGAGGCATTTGCCGCCCGTTCCGAGGGGGGCATTCCAGGCTCCAGCCTTCTACTGGAGCACGTGCACCCCAATCGTGACGGCTACGCCCTCATCGGCCGTGCCTTCTTCGACGCGATGGCCGCGAGCGGCGTGCTGAGCGAATCTGCCGACCTGGCCCGCGCGCGGCCCTTTAGCGAATACGCGGCTCGAACGACGCTCACTCCGTTCGACGAGAGAATCGCGACTCATCTCGTCCGCACTCTCGGCTCGCGATGGCCGTTCGTCGCTGCCAACAGGCAGGTTGACTATCGCGGTCGCTACGTGCCGGTCGACCTACTCGACACACTCGCCTTCGATGTCTCCCGCGGCGCGCCCTGGGAGCAGGCGAAGCTCCGGCTGGCTTCGGACTACGAGCGGCGGCGGCTGTACGACTCCGCCGCGGCCGAGTACGCGGGGTTGGCGCGTGACGCGCCGCTGTTCGAGGAGCCCCGTCGCATGATGGCGCGCGCGCACGCTCTCGGTGGGAACGATGCTGCGCGGCGGCGGGATTTGCCCGAGGCGGTATCCCTCTTCAACCGGTCGCTTGCGCTCCATGAGAGCCAGCCCGACGTGCTGTACCAGCTATCGCTCGTGTATGGAATGATGAACGACATTCCCAATGCGCGGGCCAGCGCTGCGCGGCTGTCGCGGATGAGGCCCGATCACCCCGGGCTGGCCGATTGGATGGCGAGTCTTGGGATGCGGCCATAGCTCGGGGGATCTTTTCACTTGACGCGGCAGTACCCCGGCAACATTTGTAGGAGTGAAGTGTCCAATGTTGCGATTGTGGTGAGGTTCAAGGGGGAGTTCATGCCGTGTCGCTCGTCGAGGTTCGTCCGCCCGCTCGCGGTCTGGTCGTTCGCGGTGGCTCTGTGCGTTACGTCCCTTGCTGCTCCCGACGCGCGCGCGCAGGGCACGGTGCGCGGCATCGTCCGCGATACCCTCGGCGGAGCCATTCAAGGCGCGCAGCTCTCGATACAGGGGACCAACGCGACGGCAATCTCCGATGCCGGTGGCGAGTTTCGATTTCAGCGAGTTCCTGCGGGAACCGTGGTGATCGCTGCCCGTCGCCTGGGGTTCCGCCCCGGGAACGCCACGGTGGAGCACGGGACTGCAGCCGAGACCGTCGTGGAGATCAGGCTGGCCGTCGTCCCCGAGGTGCTTCCGACCGTTGAAGTCAGACGCAAGCCGGAGGTTTCCGACGCCCGGCTCGCCGGCTATAACGCCCGGCGCGAAAAACGAGTTGGCCACTTCGTCACTCGTGAGCACCTCGACCGTACCGATTCTCCGCGCTTTGCCGACGTTCTCAGGAGCATTCCCGGAGTTGTGGTTCGTCCCCTCCGTGGATCGGGAGGTGGCCGCACAGTGAGCATCCGCGGAAACTGCTCTCCTCTCGTGTTTTTCGATGGGTTTCCATCTGCGTCGGGCGCGATGGACCTCGACATGGTCGACCTGTCGACGGTAGAAGGGATCGAAGTCTATTCCGGCATCGCTACCGTGCCGGTCGAGTTTCTCAGCGTTCAGGGCGGGGAGCGGTGCGGCGTGATCGCTATCTGGTCCCGTCCCGCGCGGGCTCGGCAGCGGCGCCTGACCGCGGCAAGAGCGGGCGAGCTGGAGCGCCAGATGGCTTCAAAGACGGTTTATACGGCTGCGCAGGTCGAGGAGCCGGCGATTCTTGCCCCGGGTACAGTCAGCCCTGTCTATCCTGACTCACTCTGGCGTGCCGGGGTAAACGGCCGGGTCGTGGCCGAGTTTATTGTGGGGGCGGACGGGGTTATCGAGCAGGGCACGTTTGGCGTTGCTTCAACTACCCACCCTTATTTTTCTGCGTCCGTGCGCTCAGCCCTTGAAACGGCGATCTTTCGGGCTGCCAGATTGGCAGGAAAGAAAGTCCGGCAGCTCGTGCAGGTGCCGTTTGTTTTCGACCATGCGGCGGTCAGTCCCGGGGGGGACTCCCAACCGTAGCAGATTCTGCTTGCGCAATGCGCGCCCCAAGCCGCATCTTGTAATGATCCCCCGACGAACCGGTAACAGTTCGGGCGGGTGGCACCTTCTCGAGCTGCCAAAAGACGGCACACCAGTCATGCGTTGCCCGCGCATGTCTGCTGCTTCCGCTTCAGTCAGCACGAGGCTTTTTGGCTTTCACCGCTGTACCAGGAGGATCGAGCATGACAAGACTCGCACGTACGCGAATCACCGTCCCGTTTATCGCTCTAGCACTATGCATCTTTGGTGCCCAGGAAGCGAAGGCGCAGGCGGCGGTCATCACAGGTCGGGTGACCAACGAACAGGGCGCACCGATTCCGGGCGCCAACGTCGCTATCTCGACTCTCGGAGTCGGGGCGCAGGCTAACGCCAGCGGCGACTTCTCATTCACCGTGCCGGACGCTCAGGCGAACGGACAGACGGTCAACCTGACCGCGAGATTCATCGGCTTCACGCCCGCCCAGCGCAGCATTGCGCTCTCGGCCGGCACGCAGACGGTGAACTTCTCGCTCCGCGCCGATCCGTTCCGCCTCGAAGAGGTGGTCGTGACGGGCGTTTCGTCCGCGACGTCGCAGAAGAAGCTGACGTTCTCGGTCGCTACGGTCAGCGAAGCACAGATAAGGGAAGTCCCGGCCAGCTCACCGATCGCAGCGCTTGCGGGCAAAGTCTCAGGCGCCAAGATCAACATCGGACGCGGTAACCCGGGCGCACAGCCGACGATTCGTCTTCGTGGTTCGACGAACCTCGGCGTCGGCGGCAGCACGCCGCTGATCCTGCTCGACGGTGTCATCACGGCCAGCACGATCGCCGACATCGATGCCAATGACATCGCGTCAATCGAAGTACTCAAGGGTGCGGCTGCCGCGTCCTTCTACGGCTCCAACGCTGCCAACGGCGTCGTGAACATCACGACCAAACGCGGCCGCGACCTGCCCGACAACAAGCTTGCCTTCACGCTTCGCTCGGAGTACGGCGAGTCGGGCTTCCAGAAGTTCGTTGATCTCAACCAGAGCCACTACTACGTCACGAATCCTGACGGCAGAATCCGCCAGACGGCCGCTGGACAGCGCGTAGTTGACGCTGACGGCATCGCCGACAACCCGTACCCGGCTGCTGGTCCCGACCGGTGGCGCAACCAGCTGAAGACGTGGCTGGGTGATGGCGAGTTCTACAGCAACAACCTGCAGCTCGGCTTGCGTCGTGGAAACACGAACTTCCACACGGCTTTCACCGCCGACCGCAACCAGGGGGTCCTGCCGCTGACCAACGGCCAGCACAGGCAGAACGTCCGCCTGAACGTCGACCAGGGCATCGGCAGCAAGGCTGATCTCTCGATCAGCGCGACGTACGGCATCAATAAGAACGATTACGATCCAGACGGCTCGCCGGCGTGGTTCGAGCTAATGCAGATGCCGGGTGACGTCGATCTCAGAAATCCGAGCGGAAAGGACACGGTGGAGTTCTTCCCCAAGATCCCGACCACGAAGGCGCCCAGCGCCCGCATGAATCCGCTCTACGACCTCGCGAACCGCGAGTTCGACCTCCGCCGCGAGCGCATTATCGGCTCGGCGTCGATGCGCGTCCGTCCGACCGATTGGCTTCGTTTCGAAGGCAGCTACGGAACCGACCGCTTGAACAGACGGCAGACCAGCTACGGCTACCGTGGCATTCTCGGAGAGCAGGGACAGGCTCTTCCGGGCGACCTGTCGCGCTTCACCCAGGCGATCATCTCCGACAACATGCAGGCCAACGCGACTGCTACCAAGCAGTTCGGTCCGATTCTTTCGACGACCCGCGTGGCCTACGCTTACGAGCAGGGCCGCCTCAGCCAGTTCCAGGCCGGTGGAAGCCAGTTGAACGTGAACGCCGTGCCGGATCTCGATGCAATCGACCCGACACAGTCATTCGTAACGTCGGCTGAAACCCTGACGCGTTCGGCCAGCTACATGGGTGGCCAGGCCTTGGACATCAAGGACCGCTACCTGTTCGACGTTCTGTTCCGCAACGACGGCTCGTCGTTGTTCGGTCCCGAAAATCGTCGCGCCGATTTCTACCGTGTTTCCGGCGCCTGGCGTATCAGCGAAGACTTCGCCATTCCTGGCATTCAGGAGTTGAAGATTCGCGCCGCGCAGGGAACGGCTGGACTCCGTCCGGCGTTCGCTAATCAGTACGAGACGTACAACGTGTCAGCTGGCCAGATCTCCAAGCAGCAGCAGGGTAACCGGCTGCTCAAGCCCGCGATTCAGACTGAAAAGGAGTTCGGTATCAATACGACCTTCGCGAACCGGTTTGATCTCGAGCTCGTGCAGGCGAACCGCGTGACGCGTGGCGCGTTCCTGGCCATTCCGTTGTCGCTCGCGCAGTCCGGCGGCTTCCGCACGCAGGTTCAGAACGCGGCGGACGTTTCGGCGAAGACCACCGAAATGATGCTGCAGACCCGTGTGTTCGACCGGCCGAACTTCGGCTATTCGTTCACGCTCACGGGCGACCGCACTACCCAGAAGATCGACAAACTGGGACGTGCGCCGTTTCGCGTGAACCCGGAAGGCTCGCAGGGCCAGGATGCCTTCTATTACTGGGAAGGCCAGCCCCTCGGTATCATCTACGGTACCAAGTGGATTCGTAGCTTCGCCGAGCTGAAGGAAAACCCGGCTAACGCCGCAGCCGTCGAAAGCAGCTACATGGTCAACTCGCTCGGCTACCTCGTCCTTAACACACCAGCCGGCCGCCAGACCCCGATTCGTTATGTCAACGCCGCTGGTGAGAACCAGCACATCATCGGGGACGTCAATCCCGATTACAGCTTCGGCTGGGCCAACAACCTCCGCTTCAATAACTTCTCGGTCTATGGCCTGCTGGACGGACAGAGAGGCGGTCACGTTTACAACTTCACCAAGCAGTGGATGTTCCAGGATCACCGACATGGTGACATCGATCAGTCTGGTAAGGCGGACGCGGATAAGATCCCGCTGAATTTCTACGCCTCCGGTCTGTACAATGGTCTTGTCGCCAGCGATTACTTCGTTGAGGATGGCTCCTACGTCAAGCTGCGCGAGCTCTCGGTCGCGTACAGACTTGGTGACCGTGCGCTTCAGGTCGCCGGACTGAACCGATTCGCCAGTGGCATCAAGCTGGCGCTCATCGGCCGCAACCTGCTCACGTGGAGCGACTACAGCGGGTTCGATCCGGAAGTTACTTCCGGCCAGGACTTCAACTTCCGCATAGATGGATTCCGCTATCCCAACTTCCGGACAATCACGGGTCAGGTAGAGATCACGTTCTGATCTCTACCCCGACCAGGGAGCTAAATAAATGACCAGATTCAGAAAGCTTTACACGATGGTTGGCGCCGCCGCGCTGATGGTTGGTAGCGGCTGCGGTGACCTCGAAGTAACGAACCCGAACAACCCGGATGTCGAGCGCGCGTTGGCTTCTGCCAACGACGTGAAAAATCTCGCGATCTCGACGGTAAACTCGTGGTACCTCACGAGCACGTATGTCGAGCCGTTCCATTCGGCCTCAGTCACGGCCGATATGCACTCGGGGAACTTCGGTAACTTCGGCATGAGGTTCAACAACCTCGAGCCGCGCCTTCCCTACGAGAATCTCTCGGCGGGTGGAGACCGGGAGGTGGCGAGGTATCCGTGGGATAGCAACTACGGTACCCTTGGCGCCGCGAACGACG
>Ga0136633_1002322_pt1 | contig 13207 bp, 14 predicted proteins | sample AntDrymeUQ832206_2_FD_105494 | JGI IMG/M metagenome (GOLD analysis project Ga0136633, IMG submission 105494) | Polar desert sand microbial communities from Dry Valleys, Antarctica - metaG UQ83 (22.06) | ecosystem: Environmental > Terrestrial > Soil > Desert | place: Antarctica: Dry Valley... | reverse complement strand
AGCGGTGCTCGATTCCGGACGAAAGCGGATGGTGGGACTCGAACCCACGGCCTCCTGCATGGCAAGCAGACGCTCTACCAACTGAGCTACATCCGCCGGAGCGGGCGATTATAGCCGCCGCGCCGAAATCTCCCGGAAAGGCTGCGGCCCGCCGGAGCGGGCCGCATTGGTGACACCGCACTGACGCGCAGCTGATACCCGAGCCAACACTCTAGCTCGATCGAGCAGAGCAGGCGAGTGGCCGATACGCGCGGCTACCGTCCGCGACCGCTCGCCTACTGCTCGTTGGTCGGAGGGCGCCGGAGTCGAACCGGATCCGGTGGCAAGCCGGACGCGTTAGGTATCAACTACGCGTCGCACCGTGCGACATCACCCTCCGACTACGGCGGATCGTGCCCATACGGAAGTCGTGGCGCAAGATGTCCGGTCAGGACGCGGCCCGATCGAGCGCCTCGTTCACGAGGCTGTCCGCGAGCTCGTTGTGCTCACGACGAACCGCCGTGTACTTCACGCGCTGGATCTTGCGAGCGAGCCGTGAGGCGTCCAGGAAGAGTTCCTGGAGCGCGCGGTTCTTGACCTTGTACTCGCCGCGCATCTGCTTCACGAGGAGCTCGGAGTCGGAGACGACCTCGAGCTCGTCAACTCCCACCTCCGCAGCTCGTTCGAGCCCTGCGACGAGCGCCGAGTACTCGGCGACGTTGTTCGTCGCGACGCCGATCGTCTCGCCGAGCGCATCGAGCACGGTTCCATCCTCCGCCTCGAGCACGAACGCGTAAGCCGCGGGGCCGGGATTTCCCCTCGAGCCGCCGTCCGTGAAGAGCTTCGCCTTCACACGTCGGCCGTCATCCGGCCCGCCGTGAATTCCCGATCAAACATCTATCAGCGGGTAGACGTCGTAGGCGAGCTCCTCGTAAGGGTGCGCGAGCTTGAGCGCCGCGACCGCGGCCTCCAGCCGCTCGGAGGGGACTACGGTTTCGACCCGGAGCTCGGCGACTCGCTGCTCCGTCCCCCGCTCCCCAACTGCCGGGTCGGTCTCCTGGCCAGCGAGGAACGTGCCCGTGCCGGCCACGTACCACGAGCAGCGCTCGTACTCCCCGATCCACCCGCCTCCGGCGTCGAAGACAGCGGAGCGCGTGGAGTCGAGCGCGTCCTCGGGCACGAACCAAACCAGCTTGACCCGACTCAGATCTCTTCCTCTGGCGCCGCTTCGCGTTCCGCCGAGTCACCTGTATTCGGCGTTCCCGCCGGCTCGATGAGCAGGATGTGAGCCTCACGGTCGGCCCGCGGGCAGTGCTCGACTCCGCGCGGCACGACGAACATCTCGCCCGGTCCGAGCTCGATGTCGCGGTCGCGGAGCTGGATCGTCAGCCGGCCGTCGAGGACGAGGAAGAAGTCGTCGGTATCCGGGTGCGAGTGCCAGACAAACTCGCCGCGAATCTTCCCGACCATGACCTTGTCGTCGTTGTAGCGCCCGACGATCTTCGGTTGGAACGCCTCGTCGACGAGCGCGAGCTTCTCCGCGAGATTGATCCTCTCGGTCACGCGTTGTCGATCTGCGCGCGCTGCAATGTCCCCGAGTAGTCGACGTAGACCGACTTCCACTCGGTGTAGACGTCGAGCGCGGCCTGGCCGGCCTCACGGTGGCCGTTACCCGTGTCCTTCGTGCCTCCGAACGGAAGGTGCACCTCGGCGCCGGTGGTGCCCGCGTTCACGTACGTGATCCCCGCCTCGAGGTCGCGCATCGCGCGGAACGCGCGGTTGACATCCTGGGTGAAAATCGAGGACGAGAGCCCGAAGCGCACGCCGTTGGACACTCGGATCGCCTCGTCCGCGTCCTTGACGGGAATGAGAGCGGTCGTCGGGCCGAATATCTCTTCCTGCGCGATCCGCATACCGGGCTCGACGTCGCCGAAGATCGTGGGGCGGTAGTAAAAGCCCTTCGCGAGGTCGCCATCGGCCGCGATCTCGCCGCCGGTGAGGAGCTTGCCGCCCTCCTCGACTCCGATCTCCGTGTACGAGTGGATCTTGTCGAGCGCGCTTTGGTTGATCACCGGGCCCACGTCGGTGTCACCTTCCCAGCCCGGGCCGAGCGTGAGTTTCTCCACCTCTTCGACGAGCCTGCTCGAGAGCTCCCCGTACACCTTCTGGTGGACGATCACGCGGCTGGCTGCGGTGCAACGCTGACCCGAGGTGCCGAAAGCGGACCATAGGATCCCGTCGACCGCCAGGTCGAGGTCTGCATCCTCGAGGACGATGATCGCGTTCTTTCCACCGAGCTCGAGGTGGATCCGCTTGAGCCCCTCGGCCGCGTTTCGCATCACCGCGACACCGGTGTCACGCGACCCCGTGAGCGTGATGACCGGCACATCGGGATGGCGAACCAGGCGATCGCCGACGGCGCCACCGCCCCCGTGGACGATGTTCACGACGCCCTTGGGAACTCCGGCCTCGTCGAGCAGCTCGACGAATCGCTCCCCCAGCGCCGGAGTGTCGGTCGCAGGTTTGAAGACGACCGTGTTCCCGGCGACGAGCGCGGGCGCGATCTTCCACGAGGGGATTGCGATCGGGAAGTTCCAGGGCGTGATCGCGCCGACGACCCCGATCGGCATGCGCACCGACATGTTGAACTTGTCTCGAAGCTCAGAGGGCGTCGTCTGGCCGAAAAGCCGCCGGCCTTCGCCGCCCATGTAGTAGCTCATATCGATCGCTTCCTGGACGTCGCCGCCGGCCTCGGGCGCCACCTTCCCCATCTCGTGGGTCATGAGGTCAGTGACGTCGTCCTTGTGCTCGGCGAGGAGCTGCGCAAAGCGGTAAAGAATCTCGCCGCGCTTCGGAGCCGGGACGAGTCGCCAGTCCTCGTACGCCTCCTTCGCCGCGGCGACCGCGCGGTCGACGTCGTCGGAGCCGGACTTCGGGAAGACTCCGATCAGCTCGCCGTCGGCCGGGCTCGTCGACTCGAAGGTCTCGCCTGAGGCGGCGTCCACCCACTCGCCACCGATGAAGTTCTGATGTTCGCGAACGCCTGCAGTAACCATGCTGGCAGTCTAGGCTCGGTGACCCGGCCGCTGCTCTTTCTCGATATCGACGGCGTGCTCAACCCGTTCCCAGACTGCCCGTTGGGTTTCGAGGAGTACGACTTCTTCCCCGAGGACGACGAGCCCGTACGGCTTGCAGCACGTCACGTCGATTGGCTCAGGGAGCTCGCGGCCGAGTTCGACATCGTGTGGGCCTCGGGCTGGGGAGAGGACGCAAATCGCTTGCTGTCACCCTTCTTCAACCTGCCCGAGCTCCCGCTGGTCACCCTCCCGCCGATCCCGTTCGAGCCGCACGAGAAGGTGCCCGGAATCGCTGTCTTTGCCGGCGATCGTCCTGCGGCCTGGGTAGACGACAACGTCACACCCGAAGCGCGGGAGTGGGCCGAGCAGCGCGAACCTTCCACATTGCTCGTCGCGGTGCACTCGGCAAAGGGTCTCGAGCGTGCCGCCGTCGACGAGCTACTCGAATGGGCCGGGGGTCTCTCTCGAACCGACGAGGCGCCTAGCGAGCTGCGGTAGGAACCACGCGCCCACTCTCGTCGAGGTGGGCATTCCAATCGGTAAATGCCGTCTCGATCTCGGAGATGTCTGCGCCCCGGTCGGCGAGGCGGATCGGCTGACCGGCCTCCGGCATCACGCGGTACTGATACCAGGTGATCTCCCAGGCAAAGGTCAGGACGAGCTCGCTGTTGACCCCTGAAAGCGGCACGATCGAGACGAGCGGATCTCCGAGAGCCCGCGCGACGCCCTCGACCGTGCGCCGGAAGAGGCTTGCGTTGAAGAGGTCAGCAGCCTCGACCAGTGCGGCCTCCGAATCGGAGAGCCGGCGCAACAACGGCTCCGACACGACGGGCTGGGCCTCCTTGGGCTGCACCCCGAGAAGCTGAGCCCAACGAGGCCGCTTTCGGCGAGCGTGTGGCGCGATCGCGCGAGACATGGGGCCGCCTTCGCGAACCCACCCGTAGTCGAGAGCGGCTTCGTGGCAGAGGGGGCAGACGTCGACGAACTCGACGCCGTCGGGCGAGAACCTCATCGTGTACTCGCCCTGCAGCAGCGTCCGCTCACAGACGGCGCAGGCGCGAATGACCGTCGATTTCGTGACGCGCATGGCACGGACCCTAGCACCGTGGCGACTTATCCACGGCTGTGGACAGAGCTCGCGCCCGACCCGGACTAGTGCGCCGCCGCCGCGTCGCGTTCCTTCTTCGTCTCCTCGATCACCTTCTGCGCCACGTGCGCGGGCACTTCCTCGTAGCGGAGAAAGTGCATCGAGTAGTCGCCGCGCCCGCCGGTCATCGAGGTGAGCGATTGCGCATAGGTCAGGAGCTCGGCCATCGGAACCTCGGCGCGGATCGTCGTCATACCTCCAAGCGGCTCCATCCCCTGGAGCCTGCCGCGACGCGAGCTGAGGTCGCCGTTGACCGCGCCGACCACATCGTCCGGGACCGATGCCTCGAGCTCCATGATCGGCTCGAGAAGCACCGGGTCGGCGTTCATGTACGCGTCCTTCCACGCCATCGAGCCGGCGATCTTGAACGCCATTTCAGATGAGTCAACCGTATGGTAGGAACCATCCACGAGCTGGACGCGCACGCCCTGCACGGGCGCGCCAGCGAGCTCTCCGTGGTGCATCGCCTCCTGGATTCCCTTGTTGACTGCCGGGCGGTAGCTCTGCGGGATGACGCCGCCGACGATCTTGTCGACGAACTCGTACTCGCCCTCTTCGAACGGTGAGACGACGATGTGACAGTCGCCGAACTGGCCTCGTCCACCGGTCTGTTTCTTGTAGCGCCCGTGGGCTCGTGCCTCGCGGCGGATCGTCTCCCGGTACGGAACGCGCGGCGGGTGCAGCTCGATATCCACGCCGAAGCGCCGTTTCGCCCGCTCGAGAGCGACCTCGACGTGCATCTGGCTCATCCCGGAGAGGATCTCCTCGCCGGTCTGCTGGTCGCGTCGCAGGTGCAGTGTCTGATCCTCCTCGGCGAGGCGACGGATGGACGTCGCCACCTTCTCCTCGTCGCCCTTCGTCTTCGGGGTGATCGCGAAGCTCATCACGGGCTCCGGGAAGCCGAAGTCCGGAACCTCGATCGCGACTTCCTTGTCCACGAGAAGGTCGCCCGTCTGCGCCTCCTTGAGCTTGGCGACGCCGCCGATGTCGCCCTCCGCGTAGTCAAGCGCCGGCTTGTGCTCCTTCCCCTGCAGCTCGAGGAGCGAGCCGAGCCGCTCCTTCCCCTTGCCCCGCAGGTTGACAAGCGTCGTCTCGGCGGTCACCCGCCCCTTAAGGACACGAAAGAGATTGATGCGACCCGCGAACGGATCGGCAACGGTCTTGAAGACGAAGACCGCGGTGGACGCGCCGTCCACGTCGATCGGCGAGCCCTTCTTCGCGGGCGAGGGGACTCCCTCGACGAGCAGATCGAGAACCGCATGCGTCCCGAGGTTCTTCGTGGCGACGCCACACGCGACGGGAAACACCTCGCCTTTCGTGACCGCGGCCTTCAACGCCGCCGCAACCTCGTGCGCGTCGAGCTCCTGACCCTCGAGGTAGCGCTCCATGAGCGCCTCGTCGGTCTCGACGACGGCGTCGAGCAGCTTCTCGCGGTACTCGGCGGCGATGTCGGCTATGTCGTCGGGGATCGGACCCGGCTCGCCCTCCTTCGCTCCTTCGGGACTCGCGTACGCGCACATGTGCAGCACGTCGACGATCCCGGTCAGCTCGTGCTCGGTCCCGATCGGAATGTGGACGGCGACGCATTGCGGAGACAGCTGGGAGCGAAGCTGCTCGAGCGTCCGGAAGAAGTCGGCCCGCTCGCGGTCGAGCATGTTCACGAAGACGACCCGCGCGAGCCCGAGCTCGTCCCCGAGTCGCCAGGCTCGAGACGTTCCGACCTCGACGCCCATCACGCCCGAGACGGTTACGAGCAATCCCTCGACCACACGTGCGGCGGTTCGTAGCTCGCCCTGGAAGCTCGGGTCGCCGGGGATGTCGACCAGGTTGAGCTTTCGCTCCTGCCAGGTCGCATGTGTGAGCGACAGCGCGATCGATAGCTGCCGCTTGTGCTCGTCCTCGTCAGCGTCCGAGATCGTCGTCCCCGCCTCGACCGCCCCGAGCCGGTTGATCGCGCCCGACTGGAACAGCAGCGCCTCGACGAGCGACGTCTTCCCCGTCCCGCGGTGACCGACGACGGCGACGTTGCGGATCCTGGCGGTCTCGGGCATGGGTTTCTCGTCCTCCTCGTCGGGCTGGATTCGGCCCGAGAAGCTTAGTCGGCGGGCGCTACGCGAAGGCTCAGGGTGCGTCAGCGCGTGTGTGCTGACGGATGCTCGAGCAGAGGCGGACCACTTTCGACCATACGGAGTCGACCCTGGTCAACCTTGGAGCCAATGTGAACAGCTCCGCAGGCGAGACGCGGCCGTCACTCTCCTGGGACGGAACGACGCTTTACTTCGGGTCAACCCGGGTTCTGGCTGACGACTCCGACCACTACGTGACGACGAGGGAAAGCTTAAGTAGGAAACAGCAAACCAGGTGGTGTGAGTTCGCGCCCACACCACCTGGTTCTCGATCTACGGCTTCGACGTCGTGCCTGTCCGTAGCCTCGCGGCTTCTCGTGCTAGCTGTTGACGGACCTACGGCGGGACCTCGGAGTTGATTCCTACGAGCGCGACGGCATCCTGCTCGAGTCCGAGCTCGACATCTTTGCGCGCCGGGAGTTTGCCCTGCAAGAACATGCTCACGGCCAGCTCGGCGGCCCGGTCGAAGCGCTTGACTGCCGAGCGAGGATGTGCGGGCGCATGACGGTTGAGACCCGCTAGGTCTCGGCAGGCTCCCGCTGCGCGCCTGACAGGTGCGCCTTCAGACGCAGGATCGCCTTCGTATGCAGCTGCGAGACCCGCGACTCGGTGACACCGAGCACCTCGCCGATCTCGCGCAGGGTCAGCTCCTCGTAGTAGTAGAGGGTGACGACGAGCTTCTCGCGCTCCGGCAGGCTCGAGATGGCCTCGGCCAGCGCTTCTCTGACTTCCGTCAGCTCGAGCGACGTCTCTGGGTCAGGACCCGACGAGTCCTCGATCGTGTCGATCAACGCGATCTGGTCGCCGCTGCCGGAGGGCGACCAGAGCTCGTCGAGGGCCGCGACCGAGGTGCGGGAGATCTCCCACAGGCTGTCCTCGAGCTCGTCGTTTGTCACACCGAGCTTCTTCGCGATCTCGTCGTCGGTCGGAGCGCGCATCAACTCCTTCTCGAGCGTTGCGATCGCCCGCTCGATCTGACGCGCTCTCGTACGAACCGAACGCGGCACCCAGTCCAGGGAGCGAAGCTCGTCGATAATCGCGCCGCGGATGCGAGCCATCGCGAACGTCTCGAACTTGATCTCGCGGCCGGGGTCGAAGCGCTCGATCGCGCCGATCAGCCCCAGGAGCCCGTACGAGACGAGGTCCTGTTCGTCCACGTGGGAGGGCAGGCTCGCGCTCACTCGCCCGGCGACGAATTTCACCAGGGGTGCGTAGGTCAGGATCAGCCGATCGCGGAGGAGCTGGTCTCCCGACTTTCGGTACTCCTGCCAAAGAGTCTGCGTGTCGCTTGCCACAGCCACGTGCTAGAGAGAATACGCCGGGGACAGGCGGACTCCTCAGGTGGGCCGAAGGGCGCGCAGGCTCAGACCGCCCATCCAGACACCGACAGCCGCCGCTGCAAGCGCGATCACCCAGGCCCGACCGCCCTCGAGCGCGGAGAAAACGGCGATGGCCAAGAGCCCGGCCGAGAGGCTCGCGAAGAGCAGCCCGAGCGCGCGCCGGTGCACACCGTGAGTGTAGGGGCCGGGCAGGCCCGCCCCTCCCCGGCGCTACCATTGGCCCTCGCAGCCCAGGGGAGTAGCTCAATTGGTAGAGCACCGGTCTCCAAAACCGGGGGTTGCAGGTTCGAGTCCTGTCTCCCCTGCTGGCTCTATCAAACTGAATCTGCACCCTGGCTAGTCAAGGCGAAGCAGACTTTCTACCGGCGTGAACCACCTTCGCTACGAGCGACTGCCCCAACGTCCCCCACACCGCGTGCTCGATGACCCCAAGATGCGACTTCAGATGCAGTGCCTCACGGGACGCCGAGACGAACCCGGATGGCTCGAAGGGGTGCGTCTCGGAACGCTGTACGCCCGCGCCATGTCCTCCACCAGCGCGATGACTGCGGCGTGCTCTTTGTCCGCTACGGCGTGACGACGAAGGTGCGCTCGCCGAGCAAGGCGCCGTAACGGCGCTGAGACCGCGGTCCGAAGCCGGCCCAGACGTACCAGCGGTACGCGCCGGGCACGAGACTCTGGCGTCGTCCGCCGTAGCGCCACGTTCGCTTCAGCGCAAGGTGCGTCGCCGCCGGCCACGCGCTCAGGATCTTCGTCGCGCCGCGGGACACCTGCACGTTGTAGTACGTCGCGTTCGCGACGCGCACCCACGCGAGGCGAGGCGGGCGCGCAGTCCGGGCGCCGTTCGCCGGAGCGAGGAGCGCCGATGCCGTGGGCCGGGCGACGACGGCGACGCCCGCGGACCGGTTGCCGGCGCGGTCGTACGACACGAGTGCGTAGCGGTATTCGACACTGTTCCGAACTGCGCGGTCGGCAAGCCGCGTCGCGCGTCCGGTGAAGACGACCGTCTTGGGCGCGCCCGACGACGAGAGCGAACGCGTGACGACGATCCGATCGAGGTCCGAGTCGGGAGGAAGGGCCCATGTAACGACGACGAGGCGGTCACCGCTCTGCGCGCGCACGCCCGAGACGTCGCGGGGCGGTGTCGTGTCCGGGGCGGAGAGCGGCGGCTGGGTGGGCGCAGGCGGTGGCGGTGTCCCTGGAGGCGGTGGAGGCGATCCGGGAGGAGGCGGCGGCGAGCCCGCGACCGAGACCGTTACGGTCGACGTCGCGCTCACGACGTTCCCGGAGGCATCGGTCGCCGTGAAGCGGACCGTCGTCGTCCCGGCCGGAAATGCGGCCGGTGCGTCTGTCGTGATGTTCGGGCTCGGATCGACGATGTCCCTCGCCGAGGCGCCCGCGAGGAAGGCCTGAATTGCGGGGTGCGTTGCCGGAACGGGCGCCGTCCCCGTCGAGATGGCGGCGCCTGCGGGGACGCTGAGAACGGGCGGCGTGGTGTCCACGACCGCGATGGCAAAGGAACCCGAGCCGACGTTGCCCGCGGCGTCGGTCGCCGTACACGTGACCGTCGTCGTCCCCAGCGAGAACTGCGACCTGGATACCGGGACGCAGGCCGCGGGCACGGGTCCATCGACGGCGTCGACCGCTGTCGCCGCCGCGTACTGCACGACCGATCCGGCTGGCCCGTTCGCCTCGCGTTGGATGTTCCCGGGCACCGTCACCGCGGGCCCCGTCGTGTCCCTCACGCGGACGACGAACGATCCCGAGGCCCCGGTGCCATCGACGTCGACGATCGAGCACGTGACCGTCGTGTCTCCGAGCGGAAAACGCGCCGTCACCGTGAGGCTGCCTTTGCCCTGACCGCCGCCCGGCCCGTTGCACTGAAGGTCAAGCGGCTTACCCTGCGGGTTCGTCGCGCTGGCCGTATACGTCACGTCGGCACCGCTCGCATCCTGCGCCTCCGCCACGATCGTCCCGGGCAGCGTCAGGGTCGGTGCGGCCGCTCCGGACGCAACCAGGAGGAGCGCGGCGGCGATTGCGAGAAACAAGGCGGCGACGGGGCGACGGAGCATGCGACTGTCCTCCTACGACGTGAGAGAGACGGCGAGGTACGCGGCCCCCACGGCCGCGATCGTCCCGAATCCGAGCACCGCCAGGTCGGAGCGGTGGTGCGCGACGGCGCGCCCGAGCTCTCCGCGAGGAAGAACAGCGGCGGGAATCGTGGATACGCACAGCAGGAGGGCCGCGAAGGCGACGATCGCGACGAGGAAGAGATCGGCGGCATGCCGGCTCGTGGCCGAGTTACTGGGCTCGCTGACCCGGGCCAGCGGCACGGCGAGCGGAGCGGCGGTTTCGAGGGGAGGGCGCGACCGAGGCGGCGTGCGCCTGGGCGCCCGCGCCGGGCTGCTTAGCTTCGCCTTCAAGCGCCGCGCAGACCGCTCGGCTGCGGCCGACTTTGGCCTTGCGAGGGGGGCCTGAGGATTCCTCGCTGGGACGAAGGTTGGCGATGCGGGCGCGGGTGGTGTCGCTGTCGGCGTGGACGGCCGAACCGGTGAGGCGACCGGCGTCCTCTCCGGCGAGGCGGTTGGCGCCGCTCGTGCGGGCGGAGGCGGTGGAGGTGCGGGGGCGCTCCGACGGGGTGACGGCGGCGGCGCGGGATCGGGTCGACGAACCGTCGTAGGGCTCGGGTCGGGCGCGGGAGCCGTCGTGGTCGACGCGGTGTCGGTCGTGGTCGTCTGGCTCGGGACGGGCGCGGGCGCCGTCGTTGTCGTCGCGGTGTCGGTCGTGGTCGTCTGAAGCCCACGGGCAAGCGCCCCGTCGGAGACTGCGGCGAGGAAACCGGCTGCGAGAACGAGCGCGAGTGCGCACCCGCGCAGGGCCGCGGTGCCGTAGACGGCGTCGGCCGAGCGACTCAGAGAAACACAGCGTCTTTGCCACAGTTGCATTTCAGGCCCCCTTAAACGAGCCGAACGAGCTTATCACCGCCCATCGGGAGCAACGCTCCGGCGTAGTCGGGGAAGCGTGGCGGGCCGTCCCTGAATGGCGTTGGGGCGCTGCGGTTGATCGCCCTCGACCTCGAACCCGACGGCCGGACCCTCATCGAGCTTCCCTGGCGGCCTGCCTCGTCTATCGCGGCCTTCGCGCCCTCCGGGCTACGGAGCCACGCAAGGCGCTCGACGTCGCCGGTGTCGTAGTCCATCTGTTGCTCACCCAGGAGCAGATGTTTCGCGACCTGCTTTAGGACCCCGTCGTCCACCCACGCTTGCGACACCGTGCCTCTTGGCGGCCTGCTCGAGCATCGTCTCCGAGTTCCCGAGCCCTCGCCCGAGCGCCTCCGTCACCATCGCGGCCAGGTACAGCGGCGACTGGTCGAGCTCGGTGTCGTAGTCGTCTTCGGCGTCGACGGGCGGCGTCAAAGCGGTCGCCGGGGAGAGGTTTCGCTCGGAACATCACGGAATCGCTCCCTCGGGGACGGAGGTATCGATCTCGGGCGGCGATCCGTCCACGCGGTAGCGCGGCCGGAAGTAGGACGCGAGCTGGACGACCGTCGCCCGCGGATCGTCGAGATTAGAGACGAAGCTCGGCCCCTCAGGAGTTGCGTCGAAGCGCCTTCCGAGAATCTCGTCAGTGACGGCGCGGACGATCAACGGGACGTCGCCCGCGAGCCCGCGTTCGCGGATTCCCGGAGCCGCGCTCTGTTCACCCGGCGCGTATCAGGAGATCGAGACATCCTCACCTCCGGCTTCCCGGCTGTCGATCAGCCCTCGGATCACGAACAAGGCCGCCTCCTCTCGCCTCGGACTTTTCTACCGGATTTTCTACCGACCTCACTGGATCCAGCCGTACATGGCTGTACTGAGGCGAGGCCGAAACCCCGCTTCGGTACGTGATCGGACCTATCCCGGCGCTTCTCCAAAACCGGGGGTTGCAGGTTCGAGTCCTGTCTCCCCTGCTGGCGCCGCCGAGCGTTTGAGCCGAGCGAACGATCCCGAAGTCATCCGTGTGTCAGCGATGCGCGCTTTGGGTATGCGTTCCATGTCGGCGTCTGCCGAGCTCGTACACTCAAAGGAGGCTGAGATGGGAACCAAGGTTCGCGAAGCGATGACGGAACGGCCGCGTTGCGTCACGCCCGATACGTCGGTGACGCAGGTTGCGGAGGTAATGGAGTCCGAGGACATCGGCGCTGTTCCTGTACTCGAAGGCGACCAGCTGACCGGAATGGTCACCGATCGCGACATCGTGATCCGCGCCATCGCGAAGGGGAAGAATCCCGGTGGAATGCCCGTCAGGGAGATCGTCTCACGCGAGGTCGTGACCGTAGGCCCAGACGATGATCTCTCGGACGCGCTCCAGCTCATGGCGAGCCATCAGGTGAGGCGCTTGCCGGTCGTGGACGAGGACAACCGGCTGGTGGGCATCGTGTCCCAGGCCGACATCGCGCTCGAGGCCAAGGAAAAAGACGTTGGCGAGATGGTCGAGGAGATTTCCCGGCCGCCGGACGGGCCACGGCACATCTAATCGCGGGTCGAGCCGGTGGGGGCGCCGCACACGAAGCGACTGCCTCCGCCGGCTAACGAAGCAAAACCGGACGGGCGGCGGCTGTAGCCAGCCGCCAGACTGATAGCCGCCGCACCTTGTCCGGTAGTGGATGGACGCGGCGGAAGCATGAAACTTGCGCTCGCCGCCCCGAGATCCCTCGAAGGAGTGACGGGATGAGCCGTCGCCTAGAGCTCCTAACACAAGGAAGCACGGGCCGTCTGACCGCGCTGGGCGGCACGCTGCTTCGTCCTCGGTCGCCCCGATATTGCCTGCATATCGGTGCTCCCTGACGTCCTCGCATCGCCATACGCCCAGCGCACCCAGCCAGCGCGTGGTCATCGTGTTAAAAGCTTCTTAGGCGACGAGGTGAGGGCGGATCAGCTCGTAGATCTGCCGCCCGGTGGCGCGACCTTCCAGGCGTCCCACGACCTGACGGTCCTTGATCACGAGGAGCGTCGGAATCTCCGAGACGTTCAACTCGCGGGCGATCGCCGGATTTCGGTCAGCGTCGATGTCGATGACGCGAAGGCGCTTCTTCTGGGTCACCTTCACCCATGCGATGAGGCTTTCCATACGCCTCGACGCTCCATCCTGGCGCGTTCGCACAAAGAGAAGCGCCGGCAAGCGCGAGGTCGTCTTCGGCTCGCGAAGGAATGTCTCCTGCGACTTCACCCTTTAGGGGTGCCCGCCATCTGCACTCTGCAAACGACAGGCGGCTTCGTCCCGCGCCCTGCGTTCGTATTGCGCGGAGCGCGAGCCAAGCCGGGCCACGCACTCACTCGTCGTGCGGGCTAAAGCCTGTGTGAGGAGGAATGGCGCTCCGCCGCCGTGTCGTGACCATCATCCGGCCCGCGGGAATTCCCGATCAAGCGTCCAGAGGCTTGATGTGGGTTAGGCGTGCGTGTCGGGGAGGGCATGCACCAAGCAGCGTGGTCGGCTCGAGCGGCGTGCAGGCTGGATAGCCTGGATGTCGGTCGAGACGGCCGCGCTGCGCCGTGT
>Ga0136633_1002321_pt1 | contig 13208 bp, 15 predicted proteins | sample AntDrymeUQ832206_2_FD_105494 | JGI IMG/M metagenome (GOLD analysis project Ga0136633, IMG submission 105494) | Polar desert sand microbial communities from Dry Valleys, Antarctica - metaG UQ83 (22.06) | ecosystem: Environmental > Terrestrial > Soil > Desert | place: Antarctica: Dry Valley... | reverse complement strand
TCGGAAGCTGGGCGACGCGCACCTATCCGGCCGCGCTGGGCGCGCTCGTGCTGTTCCTCCCGCCGGCCGTGTGGCTGCCGTGGATCGTGTTCGGTGAGGTCGCCCCGCAGGTCGGCCCGACGAACTGGCTCGACAACGCATCGCTGGGCTGGCATCTGCCCGGTCTCGCCGGGCTGGCTGCGCTCGCAATCGCGGGGGCGCTGGCGCGCCACGACCGCCGTCCGCGCATCGCATTGCTTGCGCTCGTGGGTCTCGCCGCGGCGGTCGCCGGGATCGTGCTCGGCACGCCGACGGGGCCCGCTCCGTCGTGACGGCGCTGCTGCAGCGCCTGGCCCCGGTCGCGCGAACGATCGCCTGGCCGGCGCTGGCCGGCGCCGCGCTGGCGTGTGTCGCCGTCGTCGTCTCGGCACAGCACCTGCCGGCGTCGTTCCCGCTCGCGCGCTGGCCGGGACTCGGCGCGCTGGCGCTGTGCGTCGGGGCGGCATTCCTGCTCGACGACGACGCCGCGACCACCGTCGGCGCCACACCCACCTCGCTCGCCCAGCGGCGACTGCTGCGCGTCGCGCTGGCGCTGCCGCTGCTGGGCGCCGTCTGGGCCGCAGCGCTGTGGTATGCGACAAGTGCGCCGGAGGCATGGTTCGGACCCGACGCGCGCGCCGCGCTGAGCCTGCAGCTCGGCGCGATGCTCGCGCTGACGCTCGCCGCCTCGGCGCTCGCGCTGCGCACGCTGCCGGGCGAGCACTGCGGCTGGACCGGCGCCGTCGCGCCGTTCGCGCTGCTGAGCGCGATGCTCGCGCTGCCCGAACGTTGGACCCTGCTCGCGATGCCCGGCGACGCCGCATGGGCAGCGGCCCAGCAGCGCTGGACTGCACTGCTGGTGCTCGGCCTCATCACATTCGCGTGGGCCGGCCGCGAGCCCTGGCCGCAATACCGTCGCGCAATCGGCCACAGGTGACAGGGTGAGCAGCGCGCGGCATCCCCCGCGCGCGTCCACGATCAGGCTGATGACGGCCTTGTAGTTGTCAGTCATGATCGAGCTGTCCTCCCAGATCAGGTGGTGGGTTTGGCGTCGACGGCTAGGTCCATCGATCGCTCCTTGTCAGCGGCGCCGTGCGAGCAGCGAGATGCTCGTGACGCCGTACTTCTGGGTTGCGTTGTCGGCTCGTTCGGAGACGAAGCGGTACTCGGGGTTCTCGCGCCAGATCTCGATCTCGAAGCCGGTGGCCTCGATCGCATCGCGGTAGTCGTCGCGCTGCATCGCGCCGCCGATGCAGGCCGCCCGCAGCGCGGCGTCGCAGGTGACGCCTTCGGCTCCAATTCGACCTGGCGCGCGCCGAAGGCGCGATCGGGAATCGGTTGACCGCCGCGAAGCGGTCTGCCACACGCTCGACGCCGCAGGGCGCCGCCGCCGTCGAGCGGGCGCTAGAGCTAATGGGCGGTCGTTGTTCTGCGCGACTATCATTGCATCGAGAGAAGGCAAACTTTGTATCGACAGAACGGTCATCCCAAGAACGGCAGCACCGTCGTGGCGCCGGCTGTCGACGCGGACGACGCGGCGGCCGTGCCCGACTCACCGCGGCCGCGGGCGATCCACGTGCTGTGGATGACCGCGGGTCTGGGCTGCGACGGCGAGTCCGTGGCGATGACGAGCGCCACCTCGCCCAGCCTCGAGGACCTGCTCAGCGGCGTCATCCCCGACAGCCCGAACGTCGTCCTGCACAATCCGATGCTCGCCTACGAGAACGGCGCCGAGTTCCTGCAGGCCTGGTACGACGCCGAGGACGGTCTGCTCGACCCATTCCTGCTCGTCGTCGAGGGCGCGATCGGCGACGAGCGCCGCAGTGGCGAGGGCCACTGGACGGGCTTCGGCGTCGATCCGATCGACGGCCAGCCGATCACCGTCAACGAATGGATCGACCGGCTCGCGCCGAAGGCCGCGGCACTCGTCGCGGTCGGCACCTGCGCCACGTACGGCGGCGTGCCGGCGATGAAGAACAACCCGACGGGCGCGATGGGCCTGCCCGACTTCCTCGGCTGGGGCTGGCGCTCGCACCTCGGCGTGCCAATCGTCTGCATTCCCGGCTGCCCGGCGCAGCCCGACAACATGACCTCGGTGCTGCTCGAGCTCGTCCTCTTCGCCGGCGGGATGGGCCCGGCGCCCGAGCTCGACGATCGCCTGCGTCCGACGCGCCTGTTCGCACGCACGACGCGCGAGGGCTGCAGCCGCGCGGGCTTCACCGAGCAGGGGCAGTTCGCCACGCGGTACGGCAACGATCCGCGCTGCCTCGTCAAGCTCGGCTGCAAGGGCCCCGCGGCGGTCTGCAACGTGCCGCAGCGCGGCTGGGTCAACGGCGTCGGCGGCTGCCCGAACGTGGGCGGCATCTGCATCGGCTGCACGATGCCCGGCTTCCCCGACAAGTTCATGCCATTCATGGAGCCCGATCCGTGGGGCAACGCGGCGGCGAACTTCCAGCGCTTCACCTACGGGCCGCTGTTTCGCCATTTCCGCAAGCGCAACCTCGTGCTGAAGTTCGAGCAGGAGCCGGCCTGGCGCGGGCCCACCGCCGATCCGCCGATCCTCGCGCGCGGGTCGCGGTCGCGATGACCACCGTCGGGGAGTTCCTGCGCTGGATCCTGTATCGAACGCGCAGCCTCTACTTTCAGTTCCTGCGCCGCCTCATGCGCGGCGACCGGCTGCTGTGGGGATCGGAGCGCAAGTTCCGCGCCCTACTGGAGGCGGCGCCGGACGCGATGGTGATCGTCAACGGGCACGGCCACATCACGCTCGTCAACGAGCAGGCCGAGCGCCTGTTCGGCTACCGGCGCAAGGAGCTCATCGGCAAGGGCATCTCCGAGCTCATCCCCAAGCGGCTGCGTTCGCAGCACCGGCACCACTTCAAGCGCTACGGGCAGGACGCCGCCGCACGGCCGATGGGCAGCGGACTGGAGCTCTACGGCCTGCGCAAGGACGGCAGCGAGTTTCCGGTCGAGATCAGCCTCAGCTCGATCGAGACCGACGAGGGCATGATGATCTCGAGCGCGATCCGCGACATCACGATGCGCAAGCGCGAGCTGACGGAGCTGCGCACCGCCGAGGAGCTCTTCCGCGGAGCCTTCGACGGCTCGCCGATCGGCATGGCCATGGCCGACGGCGAGGGCCGGGTCGTACGCGTCAACGCCGCCCTCTGCGAGCTGACCGGCCGCAGCGCCAAGGATCTCGCGGACACGCGCTTCGACACGCTGGTGCACGTCGCCGACGCCGACCAGGACGGCCAGGTCGTCGGGTCATTGCTGTCGGGCGAACGCGACCAGTACAAGGTCGAGACGCTCTTCGAGCACGCCAGCGGCACACCGATCTGGGTCGCGCTGCAGGCGACGACGATCACCGACGAGGCCGGCGCGCCGCGCCGCTTCCTCATCCAGGTGCAGGACATCACGCACCGCCGCCACTACGAGGAGAACCTGCACTACCTCGCGACGCACGACCCGCTGACGGGCCTGCACAACCGCGCGAGCTTCGCCAGCCAGGTCGACGCCCACGCCGATCTCGTGCGCCGCTACGGCGCCGACGGGGCGCTGCTGCTGCTCGACCTCGACCACTTCAAGTACGTCAACGACACGCTCGGCCACGCGGCCGGCGACCAGCTCATCGCGCGCGTCGCGACGGTGCTGGGCGAGCGGCTGCGCGACACGGACGTCCTGGCCCGGCTGGGCGGCGATGAGTTCGCCGCGCTGCTGCCGCGCGCCACGGTGCACAGCGCCCAGCACGTCGCCCACAACCTGCTCGAGGCGCTGCGCGCCGAGCGGATCGTGATGCCCGGCATGGGCGAGCGCACGATGACCGCGAGCATCGGCGTGGCGATGTTCGAGGCCTCCGACGACCTGCGCGGCGAGGAGGTCCTCGTCTCGGCGGACCTGGCGATGTACGACGCCAAGGAGGCCGGGCGAAACCAGGTCGCGCTGCACGTCCGCGGCGAGCACGCCCAGGCGCGGATGAGCGGCCGGATCACGTGGGCCGAGCGCATTCGGGTCGCGCTCGAGGAGGACCGCTTCACGCACGTCGCGCAGCCGATCTTCGATCTCGAGACGGGCGCCATGACGCAGTTCGAGGTGCTCCTGCGCATGCAGGACGAGCACGGCGACCTCATCCCTCCGGGCACGTTCCTGTCCACCGCGGAGCGGCTCGGGATGGTCGGCCAGATCGACGCGATGACCGTCGCGCGCACGATCCGCGCGGTCGCCGCGGCGGGCGACGCGGGTGGAGCTCGGCCGCGGGTGGAGATCAACCTGTCGGGCGCCTCGATGGGCGATCCCGAGATGCTGCAGGTCATCGAGCGTGAGCTGAGCGAGACCGGCCTGGACCCGGCCCGCGTGATCTTCGAGATCACGGAGACCGCCGCGATCGCCAACATCGGCCGCGCGCGCCAGTTCTCCGACCAGCTCGCCGCGCTGGGCTGCCACTTCGCGCTCGACGACTTCGGGGCGGGCTTCGGCTCCTTCTACTACCTCAAGCACGTCCGCTTCGACATCCTGAAGATCGACGGCGAGTTCGTGCGCGACTGCTGCTCGTCGAGCACGGACCGGCTCGTCATCCAGTCCGTCGTCGACATCGCGCGCGGCCTGGGCAAGGAGACGATCGCCGAGCACGTCGGCGACGCCGCCACGGTCGCGCTGCTGCGCGAGCTCGGCGTCACCCGCGGCCAGGGCTTTCACCTCGGATACCCGCAGCCGCTGGCGGGCTTTCTCGCCGAGCTGTCGCCGCCGCCGGCGGCGCTCGCGTAGGCCGCGCGCCGCGACGCCTTTCGCGCTCGGAGAGCAGGTGCGGTCGGTAGGGCCCTCGCCCTCGCGGGCGAGATCCTGCGCGCCGTCCGGCCGGTGGGCTGTAGTCCTTGAGTGCCACCGGCAAGCGAGGGCGGACGTGCTGCGCGAGGCGGTGGCGATGGGCATCGCTTCAGGCCGGCGGGCCTGACTCGAGCGCGCGCAGCATCGAGCGCCAGCGCGCCCTGAAGGCCGAGTGGACCGCCAAGGGCCAACCGCACAAGGCCGCCGTGCCCGGCACGAGCAACCACGGCTGGGCAATCGCGGTAGACATCCCGTTCAGCGACGCGCAGGCGTGGATCTGCCACGCCGTGCTCGCGGCCACTGCCATCGCGTGCTCGCTGCCACTGCCAAACCGTGCTCGCACTACTGCCATCGAGGTGACGTTCCACATCGGCGCTGCCGAAGCCGCGCAGCATGCCGCACCCCGTCGCGCGTCCGGGAATGCCCTTTCCCGGACATGAACAGCGCCACGAAGCCCTGAGAGCGCCTGGGTTTCGTGTGGCCCGGCGATTGGATGTCAGTGGTTTCGGAGCTTGGATGTCAGCGATCCGGCGATTGGGTGTCACCAGTCGAGTTGGAACAGCTGGCCCGGATCGAAGGCGCCCGCGAGGTGCTCGCTTGGCGCGAGCATGCCGTTGTCTTCGGTGATCGCGCCCGCCGCGACGAGCTGCGTCGCGATCGCCTGGTGGTTGTCGTCGAGCTTGGTCCAGGAGCGCTCGTCGCGGCGGCCGCGCAGGACTGCAAGAAGCACGTGAGCGGTGGCGGCGGCGATCGTCTGCGTGGCGATCGGTGTGCCGAGGTCGGCAAGCACCGCTCCGAGGATCTCGACATCGCTGGGAGAGCTGCCTGCGGGCTGCGGGACGCGGCTGGTGTCGATGCCTAGCTCGCCGGCGAGCAGGGACGCGGTGTGGTCGTAGATCGCGATGCCGTGGATCTCTGTGTCCTCGATGACGCTGAGATCGACCGCGGCTCGCCGGGCGAGCTCGCGTCGGGTGAGGCCGAGCTCGAGACGCCGGCGGCGCAGCTCGTCCGAGCCGAGTCGAGCGTTCATCAGATGCGGGTGACCGTCGCCCACGTGGGCTGGCTGATGAGGGTCTCGCGGCTGCGGTTCAGACGCAGCCCGGTGTGGCGGATGGCGGCGTCGAGGGTTCGCTGCAGCGCGATGCTGTCGGCGTTGGTCGAGGTGAAGACCGGGCCGCTGCGTCGAATGTCGTGCAGGAGCAGGCGCAGCGTGCTGCGCAATGTGGCGGGGACGCGGTAGTTGGCGATCCGTCCCTCCTGCAGCTGCTCGTGGGTGAGCTGGGCAAGCCATCCTGGCCCGCGGCCCGTGGCCAGGCACGCGGCGACGGCGGCGGCCGGGCCCGGTTCGACGTAGCTGCGCAGGAGCCGCGCGGCGCTGACGCTGGGTGGGCTGAGATCGCTGCTGGCGAGTCTCGCGCGCAGCTGGCCGGCGTCGATGCTCGTGTGGATGCCGGCGAGCAGCAGCTGCGCCTGTGCGCCGCGGACTCGGGCGATCGCGGCCTCGCGATCGGCGGCGCAGTGCGCGACGGCCGTGAGCAGCTCGTTGACGTCGTGCTGCCCCGGTTGGCGGGTGACGTGACGCAGGTACCAGTCGGCGTGATCGCGGCCGAGGATGAAGTTCGCGAACAGCGCCTCTCGGCCGGGTGCTTGGTTTGCGACCGCGAAGAACGCGTAGTCGACGTCGGGAGCGATCGGCGTGGGGGTCTGCTCGGCCAGGCGCGAGGCCCAGCATGCCGGCACCGTGGGAGATCCGATCCTGGCGCGGAGCTGGCGCAGCGAACCGGGCTTGATCGCGAGGTCCTGGCCGGCGTCATGGTGACTGGCGGTGAGCTCGGCCGGGTCGGCGAGCAGCCAGAGCTCGGTGTGCTCTGAGCCGATCGCTGCGAGGTGACGCCACGTGTCTGCGGCCAATCGCTAGGCGTGGCGGACGATGAGCGTGGTGACGCGCAAAGCGCGTAGCCAGAGGTCGGCGCGCGCGAGCAGGGTGGCGGGATCGCGGGGCGTTCGTGGCAGGTCAAAGCGCTTGCCCATCGCGCGCAGGACGTCGCGCGCGATGCCCTCCCCGCCCCTGCCGGGGGTCGGCGCGACGACGAGCACGTCCTCGCGGGCGCGGGCCCGCGCGTGAAGCCACCGGACCGTGCCGGCGTCCTCGTCGGCGCCGGCGAGCAGCCAGCGCTCGCGCATCACGCCGCCGCGCGTTGCCCGGTGGCGTGCAGCTCGAGCAGGTCGCGGGCGACCTCGGCGTTCAGCGGCCCGGTCGCATGCGCGAGGACGCTGTGGGTGAATCCGGCCCAGTGACGAAAGATTCCGTGGGCGTAACGATCATCGATGTCGGCGATCACCTCGGCCGGGGTGTCCGCGTACACTGGCGCGTTCGTAGCGGCGGGAGACGAGCATGAACATCAGGTTGGCGGCGTGCGGATCAAACGGGATGTAGCCGACCTCGTCGACGATCAGCAGCGGGGTAGGGAACGATAGATATCCACTGATATCATTGCGGTATGCCCGACATCCTGATTCGTGATGTACCCGCTGAAGATCTCGCGCGCATCGACGTGCACGCGGCACGGCTGGGTCTGTCACGCACGGAGTACCTGCGGCGCCGCCTGCATCAAGACGCCGCCCGTCCCGCGGCGCCAGTGACCGCCGATGACCTGCGGGCGTTCAGCGCCCGATTCGGCGATCTCGACGACCCCGACGTCATGCGCCAGGCGTGGTCTTGAGCGACGCCGGTTCGAGGGCGCAGTGGTTGATCGACAAGTCGGCGCTGGTGCGGCTCGGGGCGAGTTCAGAGGCCGCCGTGTGGGCCGAGCGGATCCAACGGGGCGTAGTCCGCATCACAACAGTCACCCTGCTGGAGATCGGCTACTCGGCCCGCGACGCAAGCGACCTCGACGCCGGCCTCCACGGCCCCCCGGTCGGATCGATGCCGATCGAGTACGCCACGCCGGTTGCCGAGGACCGTGCCGTGCACGTGCTGACGCTGCTGGCCGATCGAGGGCAGCATCGCGCCCCGTCGGTACCGGATCTCATCATCGCCGCGACGGCCGAGAGCGCCGGCCTTGTCCTGCTCCACGACGACAAGGACTTCGAGCTCATCGCTGCGATCACCGGTCAGCCCGTCCAGCGCCTGATCGACTGAACCCGCGTCGCCGCTCGGCTCTTGCATGAGGCGCGCGTTCCACCGCGGACGCTCGCAACTCGCGCAAGAGCGACGGGGCCGCAGCTGCTCGCGTGGTCGGTCAGCGCGCAGCCGCGTGCGACCAGCGCAGAGGTGCGTGCGCGACTGCGTGACGCTTGCTGGCCGCGCGGCGCAGATGTCGGGCGGTCAGCCAGTCGCGAGCGCGCCGGAGAGTTCGTCACATGGATCATCGGCTCTGCGCCAGGCGGCGCGCTCGGCGGCTGGGAGGCTATCCTCCAGTCGGTCGTCGCCGTCGCGAGTTCCGTGCTCGCGCGTGGCACACCCCGCCATGGACCGCCACCCACGCGTGCCGAAATTCGACACGGATGCAACCTCGGTTTCATCCGACAACGCGACCACGATCCCGTTGCACGGCGCCCGATCCCGCCCCACGTCGGCCTCGCAGCATGCACAAGGAGAATGTCGTCGCTATGACGCCGCCTGATCGCACCGAGTCCGCCTACACCAAGGCCGGAGTCGATTACGACGTCCTCGACGAGGGCAAGCGGCAGGCGCTTCGCGCGGCAAGCGCGACCTCGCATCTGCTGGCCGACCGCGGCGGCGAGGCCGTGGACGCTTCCCGCGGCGAGCCGGCCTTCGTCTTCCGTCACGGCGAAACAACGTACGCCTCCGTCCTCGAAGGGCTCGGCACGAAGTCCGTCATCGCGCGGCTTGTCCAGGAAGAGTCGGGCCTGAACCTCTTTGACAACGTCGCCTACGACACAGTGGCCGCGATCGTCAACGATCTCTGCTGCGTCGGAGCCACGCCACTTGTCATTCACGCCTACTTCGCAACGGGTTCCGCCGATTGGTACGCGCAAGCTGGTCGCCAAGAGGCGCTCGTCAAGGGCTGGCGCCAAGCTTGTGAGGATGCGGGAGCCGCTTGGGGCGGTGGCGAGAGCCCATCTCTGCCCGGGCTCGTCAACGCCGCCGACATCGAACTGGCCGGAAGCGCGGTGGGTGTCGTCCATTCCGCCGAGCCCATCCTGGGCCAAAGCCTTGGGGACGGTGACGAAATCGTCTTCGTCGAGAGCACCGGCTTGCATGCGAATGGCTCGTCACTCGCGCGTTTGGTCGCCAAGCAGCTTGGCGACTCGCCCTACAGCACGCCGCTCGCGAGCGGGAGAAGCTTTGGCGAAGCGCTGCTCGATCACGCCCCGATGTACGCGCCGCTCGTTCGCCGGCTCATCGAGAACGATCTTCCGCTGCACTACCTCAGCCACATCACCGGCCACGGAATGCTCAAGCTCATGCGCCCCAACAAGGCGTTCACGTATGAGATCACGCGGCTCCCCGAAGTCCCGGAGATCCTCCAATTCCTCGTTGACCGTGCGGATATGCCCGCTGCAGCGGCGTACGCGACATTCAACATGGGATGCGGCTTCGCCATCTATTGCGCCGCAGGCTCCGGCGATGAGGTCGTAGCCATCGCGACCGAGATGGGTCTTGGCGCGCATGTCGCGGGGCGACTGAAGAGCGGCCCTCGCCGTGTCGAACTCACCGAGATCGGCGTCGTGTACGAGACGGGCGCGATGGACCTTACGCCCCGTCGCGCTGCTTGATCCTCAGCCTCGACAGCCCGTCGACCCTGACGGCCGAGCATCGTTCATCACACCCAGTGCAACGCCCAAGCTCCGTCGTCGCCGCGGGTCAGGAGCGCGGGCGCCTCGACCGATCGCGAGACGTTGTGATCCTCACGCTCCCATCTGAGGGCGAGTACGGGCAGGATCGCCGGGGCGGCGCCATGGCCGGCGCGACGCGTGACGAAACACTCGTCGACGATGGCCAATTCTCTCGCCCAGACGTCGGAGAACCACGCGAGGGGAAGCGACACGGTTCCGGCACCGCCGTCCGCGTCGAAGCGCACGGTGCATCGCGTCGACTCGCCGGGCGCGACCACGTGCGACCCGATGACGAAGCCGGCGTGCGGCTCGAGGTCGCGCCTCCAGTAGCGCGCGCTGCGCTCGACGCACGCGCCGGCGATCGCCCCGAGGACAGGGTCGACGTGCTCGCGGTGCTCGCGGCGGAACTGCTCGTCGTGCCAATGCCGTCCGATCTCGACGATCACTGCCAGCGCGAGTCTGTGGCGAAACTCGACCGGCAGTGCCCGCAGGAGCGTGATCGCCCACGTCCGCTTCTCACGCTCGATGTCGCGCTTCGCGTTCGCGAGCAGCCCGCGAAGTACCTGACCCGGTCCGGCGATGAAGTGCGTTGCGCGGTCGATCGCCCCCGCATGGCGAATCCTTCGCGACGCCAGCTCCTCGATCGGCACGGTGCCGCGGTGCACCAACGCACGCAGCAGTCGGGGTCCTCGCAGCCCGCGCCATGCATCCAGCAGCTCGACGCACAGCGGCGGCTCGGCCCCGAGCGCGACGAGCGAGCGCTCCGCCAATAGATCGTGGTCCTCGAGGACGAGCTTTCCGCGCCGCCACACGACGCGGTGACGCTGTCCGCCGCAGTCCAGTTCGGCCGCCACGTCGGGCAGATCCTCGCACCAGCGACGGGCGCCCGGGTTCATCGTCCTCGGCTCGCTGCGCAGGCTCGCCCTCACGACACCTGCTCGATCCGGACGAGTTGGATCCAGGCCGGGACCTCCCACCTGCCCGTGCCGACCATTGCGACGACGACGCGCGCACCGCTGGGTGCCTTGGCAGGCCATGGTGTGTACCCGTCGGTCAGCACCACGATCACCGACGGACGCGGCCGCAGCGCGAGCGCCGCTTCGATGCCTTCCACCATGCTCGTGCCGCCACCGCCGTAGAGCTCGACCTGCCGCGCCGACGTGACCTGCTGGATCCGCTGAACCTGGGCGTCGCACGACAGCACGCGCAGACGATCGCGACCAACGCCGATGCCGCTCACAATGGCGTCGACCTCCGCCAGGGCGTCGCAGTACAGGTCCGACATGCTGCGGGACGTGTCGATCACCACCGCGACGATCGGCAGCGGCTTGCGCATCACGGGCATCACGACGCTGCCCATGACGCTCGCGCGCCGCGACGGGCGCGCGTAGCTGTAATCGACGCAGCCGGCAACGTCGGCGACGCTCGTGCGGACCGCCGCGGCAAGCGTCCGCCGCCAGTCGACGCGCGGGTCGAGCAGCTCATCCGCCCACAGCCGCCAGCCCCGGGGCACGGCGCCCGGCAACTCCCCGGCCGCGCCGCGACCGCGGATCTCCGACGCCACCTGGCAGCGCAGCAGGTGCGCGGCTGCCGGCGAGATCTCGGGCACGCCGTCGGCACGCAGCTCCCAGCCTCGATGCTGACCGTGCGCGCCGCTGCCGCACTCTCCCGGGCAGAGCTGCGGCCGGTCGCGGCTCTGGAGAAAGTAGTCCTCTGCGAATCCGCCCGCCTCGCATCCGAGCGCGGACGGGAGGATCGGATCGACCGCAAAGCTGGCGTCGGTCTCCACGAGGTCATCGTTGATCTCCGCGTCGGCCGCGGCCGCCCATGCGCTCTGCGATGCATCGTCGATCCCGAGCTGGTCGGCCCTGCCGGCGTGGTCGCGCAGCAGGTGCCCGACGTGATGCACGAGCACGCTTCCGATCTGCTCAGCGCTCCAGCGCCGCACGAGCTCGGGGTCGATGTACAGCCGCCATGAGCGATCGACCGCGATCGAGCCCAGGCCCGGCGAGGCGACGACCGGCGACGCGAAGAGTGCCGTGGCGAGATACGGAAAGTGCAGCGCTCCCCACAGGCGCGCCGCCGCGACGCGGGGCTCGTCGAGGCGCGTCGTGCTCATCGGTCCATCAAGCCCGCCTGGCGCAGCACCGGGGCGAAGAGCCTCAGTTCCTTCGGGGCCGCCACGCCCTCAGGGCGACACTGAGCGAGGACCCGCGCTGCCAGCGCGGCGACATCGGCGCCCTTGCCGGCGCAGCGGCCGAGCACCTTCCACGCCGCGAGCCAGCGCTCTTCAGTCGGATCGGCCGCCACCGCGGCCGCGATCGCCGACAGCGCGGCGTACGCGCGGTCACCACGATCGGGAATGACGAACGCCGCCGGGTCGGCGAGCACCTCCTCCGGATCGGGGAGGTCCATCTCGCCGGCCCAGTTGAGCAGCTCGATCCCGGGCCCCGGCCCGACCGCTCCCATGATCAGGGCGGCGCGCGCCTCCTCCGAAGCGCCCGCGACGGTCGCCGCCGTCCACAGCAGCGCCGCCATCTCCCAGCTGCGCGGGCTCGGCCAGCCGCGCCCGGCGCCGCTGCCGTCGCCGGGCATGTTCACGACCAGCGTGGGGCGGACGGAGACGAACCCCGCGATCAGCCCGCGGCCGATCGCCAGCTGCGAATCCCAGCCATCGGGCAGGTCCGGCACGACGGGGGCGGGCCATCCACCGCTCAATCCCTCGGCGAAGGCCTGCGCCTCGACCGGCCAGTCCAGATGACAGAAGCGGTTTGCCAGCGGCGGCGACAGGTCCCATCCATCGGCGGCGAACTCCGGAGGATTGGCGGCCGCGACCACGACGATCCCTTCCGGCAAGGCGAGATCACCGACGACACGCTCGAGGACGACGCGCAGCAGCGCCGCCTGCACGGCCGGCGGAGCGGTCGAGATCTCGTCGAGGAACAGCACGCCACGTTCCTGCGTCGCCAGATCGCGTGCCCACCGAGGTGGCGCGAACATGACCTTGCCATCCGACACCACGGGCAGACCCGCGAAGTCCGACGGCTCTCGGATCGATGCGATGACCGTCTCGCATGGCAGTCCTTGCGCCGCCGACATCGCCTTGATCGCGGAGGTCTTCCCTGTTCCCGGCGCGCCCCACAGCAAGACGGGTACGCGCGCGGCGACCGCCACTCCAAGCGCCTCGGCCGTGGTCTGGCTGGCGGACACCCGCCGATCATAGGAGCGTGGCGCTGTCCGCGCCCGCCTCGCGCGCGTCACCCGCGGGCGGCGGGCCGGCCGCCAACCGCCGCCGCATGACCACCGTCGTACCGCCGGGGCGCGGCTGCACGTCGGCGGAGTCCATGAGCTTGCCGATCAGCGGCAGCCCGTGGCCGCGGTGCGGCTCGTCCTGCGGCGGGTGCCAACCGCCGCTGTCGCGGATCCGGATCGAGACATCGCCGCCGTCGCGCTCGAAGGTCACCTCGAAGAGGTCGTCGCCGAACTTGTAGCCGTGCTCGATCGAGTTCTCGCAGGCCTCGTTGCAGGCCATGATGATGTCCTCGGTCTCGTCCTCGTCGGCC